>JAESFK010000888.1_pt1 | contig 11302 bp, 10 predicted proteins | sample 9269391 | NCBI WGS metagenome assembly JAESFK01 (sample SAMN14506231, study PRJNA617097) | algae metagenome | isolation source: Drouetiella hepatica UHER 2000/2452 and co-occurring heterotrophs from... | place: Slovakia: Slovak Paradise National Park, Hrabusice, Kosice Region | collected 2000-01-01
GGCCTGATCCGGCCAAACTGTGATGGTGTCAGAAAAAACAAATCACTCATGGCAAATCCTCCTGCCAGGAGTGAATCAAAACGACATCAAATGGGGAAGAGCTTAATTAATGAGGCCTGAGCCTAGCCACCATGTCAGCCGTATCCTGGATCGCGTAGCTTGCTTGCTCGTATGAGCCGGTCTGCTTCAAGATATGGGTCGCGAGCACATCTCGCACGTTATGTGGACCATGAGGCAGCAGACCCTTGATCGCGCCTCGGCCGGTATAGGGATTATAGATGCCATAACGCTGGATGGTCAGCCTCCAGGCCTCGTAGAAGGTCGTCACGTCGTATGCCGCATCGGTGCTTGTCGTCTTGACGGTTTTCACGAAGAACGTTCCCGGATCAGCAACGCCCCTGAGAAGCGTAGCGCGATGCCGTTCGACATAGTCATTGATGTAACGGTAGAGGTCTAGCAGATCCGGTAGAACCAGTCGGAACGGCTTGTCTCCGAAAAATGACGAATGGGCATTCTTGAAGGCCACTGCTGGAATCAGCACTTCCCAGCCACCGTCTCGCTCGCTCCAGCGGATTTCCCCGCGCTTCAGCTTTTCGAGGACACGTTCCGGACGCGGCATCTGTCCGCGTGGGCAGAGCATCAATTGCCGAAGATTTTTCTGGCGAAGCCCCAGATGCAATCCCAACCGCAACATGAGGAACGATCGAACTGCCTCCGCGGCCGGGCGCGGATAACGCTCTTCGTCCGGCATCAGGCGAATGATCTCCTCGGTGATCTTGCGATACTCGCCAACAGGACTGTCGGCCTCGAGCACTGGCATGATCGGCTCGAACGGATCACGATGGACGCGAGCGATGCGCTGGATTTCCTTTACGCGATGGGCGGCATGGCTGTGGAAATCCTCACACGCACCATGCCAATCCTCTCGGGCATAGTCGATCTCGTTTTGGCAGACCAGACCGGGAATGGGCTGAACGCGAGCGAGAAGTTCAGGATGCTGTCGAAGCCATCCAGTGCCTTCCTTGGTGATCGCCAGCGCTATCCGCAGCATATCGACTTCCCAGGCCGTATAGAAACCGCGACGGCTTTCGCGCCATTGCAGATACCAGTCCCATATGCCCGGGAATATCAGTAGACCGAATGTCAGGTGACGAACTGGTACCCCGTACCCCTTGATCTCGCCCGTCTTCGATGCCGCCAAGGCGCCGAACATGAGACCCAGATGCTCGATCTTCTGAGAAGCCGTCTCCTCGCCCCAGACGCCGTTGCGTTGGAAGCCGATCGACGTGAGGGCCGAGGTCTTGAAGCGGACGAGGTCTGCCATCTCCATGGCCAATGCGGGCGGTGCATCTACGACGCCCGACAGGAGATCGGGATCCTCGATCCATGTCTCCTGATAGTTTGCCGGCACCGCGATCTTGCCGTCGCGTGGTGCACGTCCGCCATAGGACACGCCCGGGAAGCGGATAGCGTAGCGTTGTTTGGCTGCGGCCGCCTGAAATTTTCTGTAGTCCGTTGAGCCGCTGATGATCACACGACGCACCCACTCCAGGATCTCCTGGCGCTTGGCAAATGACAGAGAATTGAAGTCGTCCGGGAGATGCCAAGCGATCCTTCGACGCTCAGCCGGGTCGAGTTCCGACAGATTGAATCCGGACGCTGACCGTGACTGATGCGGAAGTTTTGCCTTGAAGTACCCGTCCGGAAGGCGGTAGCGACGCTCGATCCGCCCGAGCACGTCAAAGCTGTCGGTGCTGCGAGGCACGCGCCGTCCTTCGATCCAGCTCAGCAGTGTGTTTTTATCCATCGGCTCATCGGAGCGAACCACGGAACGATGGAGGACCCAATACGTCTCGCCATGCCGTCGCATTTGAAGCTGGAGCGCCTCAGCGAAACCGGAAGGATCTGACCATTCCCGGAACAAGGGTTCCGGAAACTCGATGATGTCCGCCGGCTTTCGTTTCGGGAGATCGTCCCGACGCCGCGTGTTATCTGCCGCGACAGTTCCCGGACGAGCCTTCGGCTGATCGGCCAAAAGCGCCTTCTTCTTCACGGTAGATTTCCGCGAACCGGGTGGCGTATCTTTCCCGGCGTCGCCATCCTTGCTCCATCGAATGATGGCATCAAAGGCCGGATCAATTGCACGGTTATGTAGGGCAAGCATCGCCGCATCCACGCCGGTCAACCGAGCAACCACATCCCAATCCGTGTGACCTCCGGTTCGCTGCGGACCGCATCGTCGATCGATGAGACGCCGCATATAGGCATTGAGGGCGTCGGCATCGTTGGTCGAGAAGATTGGGGACAGTCGCATCGCGCAATAGGCGTCGATCTTGCGCTGGAAGGCTTTCATTGCGGTAAGTTTCGTCATTTCACTTCATGCTCGTTGTTACTGGACCCCTCAGTTCAAGGGGCGGTCGAGCTAAGCGAAGCGCGTTAATGAAGCGTTGGAGCCCCCGGCATGCTCTGGAAATTCGATTCAGAATCGAACGCCGTTTTACGAAGTAATGGGGGGAGAACACGTGAGAGGGACAAACGCCGTTCGGCGCTGATCGGTACCAGCAACAAGCAGGACCGGAACCCGGGGGTGGCCTGTGATGAATGAAGACTCAAGCGTCCTGATCGACACCGTCGGGATAAAGGAGGTGAAGCTTCCGGCGAAACGGAAGCCCCCCGGACCGGTATTTCGAGACGAGATCGTCGAAGACCTTATCGCATTCGCCCTCATCGAAGCCTTGATCGCTCAGCATAGACACGATCACGTCCTGGAATTTCTGGAGTTCAGCCTCCTGGCCTTTATCGATCGCCCTGCGAATGAGCCAGTACAGCGCCACCCTCGCGAGATCATCCCGCTCAGGTCGCCGCGCGGTTCTATTCGCATCACGAAGCGCCTTCTGCCGCTGCCTTGCCGCTTTTACATCCATCATTCGCCCTCCTATTCCTCGGCCTCCTCAATGATCAGGGGACCGGCCGACCGGCGCAAGCGCCGTTTGGCGGAATCGAAAATATCGAGTTGGGAATCGGCAGCTCAGAGATTTGAATCAAAAGAGCGCAATTTGTTTCGCGTTGCGGGCAACTTACCGCGCGTCAACACAGGTTGACCTGCCGCAAACGGCGTTGCTGAATCGTTTGGTTTGAGTTCTGAATCAAAAATCCCGAAGTCGGAATCAAAAGAGCGCAATTTGTCTCAGGTCCTGAAGACGTGAGGTACGTTGCCGACAACCTGTCTCACGTCGTCTCGGATCAGGTTGCATCATTTCGATGATGACCGAGGATCCAACCCTCCCATCTGCGCACCCCATCAATATCCGGAACGCCTTCGTCACGCTGCCCGTCGACGACGTCGAGCATGCCGAGCAGGCCGACGGCTGCATCAAAACGGTCCTCACCCGCCTTATCCGCGCCGAACCCGTCTTCGATCATCGGCAGGAGAGCATGAGCGTCGATATCCGGTCGTGCCTCAAGCCAAGGGATCATCATCTTCGCTATCCGCTGGCGGTCTCCTTGCCGCCGCTTGCTCCAGCCGCCGCGGGGCATGCCGAGCTGTCTGTAGACATCACCGGGATAAGTCTCAGCGATAACGCATGACCTGGTATCGAGGAGATCGAAAAGACGGCCGTCGAAGGGCCAGAGGCCGATGTCGTCCAGCCGGGGGACGATCATCTCGCGCCAGCCGGTGATAGCCCCCTTGCCGACCTGGTTGCCGCCGAGCGTCCAAAACAGCATGCAGGCAGCCTGCCTGTCTGGGCTGGCGCGTTCGCACAGACGCAGAAGCGCGTGCGGATCGGTCACGCCGAGAGCATCGAAGAGATGCACGCGTTGGGTGCCGCCCGGCCGCGCCGGATAGAACGGGCGGTGGAGGGAGATACGGCTACAGTGGTCGGCAACGCTATACCAGTCCGACCAGATACCCGTTCCGAACGAGGCAAGGGCTTCACGAAACGAACCCAGCTCGGTGGCATGCGCGTAGGCCATCGGAACACCGATCGGGAAATCGAAGCCGAGGAGCAGAGCGCCTTTCTCCAACGATCTGGCCTTCGTCCGGTCAATCAGGGTCGACGTGTCGCCCACCAGCTCTGGCGCATGCATCTGCCAGCGCACGCCGTCCCGGATGGCAACCGCCATCCAGCGCTTCTTCCTGTCCATGCTCCAGTCACAGTGGGCGACGACAGCACCATTCATAGCTTACTCCCCATCACGATGCCCACAGAAGGCTATCAGCTTCCACCGGCACGATCACCGTGTTTGAGGAGTTGCTTCACAGCCACTCCATCGAGCGCCTGTGCATCGAACAGCGCCTTGACCAGAGCATCAAGTCTGTCCCGGTTTTCGGTGAGGACCTCCACCGCCCGTGCCAGCGCCCTCTCCAACCGCGCATGAATACGAGCCGCCAGATCCGGATTGCCATCGAGCGCGGCGGTCGGATCCTTGTCGTCGCGGTAGAGCAGCGGCTGGATGGCGCCGAAGCCGAGGCTGCGTTCCATCGCAAGCGCAAGCTTCGTCGCGCGCGCCAAGTCGCTGTCGTTGGAGCCGCCCGATCCGGCAGACACACTCCCGACCACGATCTGCTCGGCAGCCCTGCCCGCCATGAGCATAGCGAGCATGTCCTCCCGATATCCCAACGTGTCGCTTCCGGATGCGGTAAAGCCAAGCTGGCTATAGCCACCGCCTCCTGGTGAATCGATATTGAGGCCGTGGATAGGACCGAGCCTGAGAGCGTGGTGAACGACCGCATGGCCGGACTCATGGATCGCAAAGCGCCAGCGCAGGTCATACGGCACCTGCGGCCGGTCCATCCGGATGCCTGCCTCGATGTCCTCGTAACGGATCGACCGCTTCTCTCGGCGCGCTTTCAACCGTGCCTGGCGAACGATCCGCTCGATGTCGGCGCCTGTCAGGCCCATGGCGCGGGTCGCCAGCCGTTTCAGGATCGCCTGAACGGCGGCGTGAGGCATGGCGGGTTCAATGTGCGTGGATGTGGCGGTCATTTTGCTGCTCCTTTCCGGACTTCGTCGGAACCAGGTTCGTCATCGTCGTTGTTATCGGCCTGCCCGTCGAACGCCGACGGTTCTTCCGTCAAGGCGCCGGCATCCTTTGAACATCTCTCCCCGGCGTCAGTGCTCGTCGATCCAGCCTCGCTGACCAGGGCCCCTACGTCATCGCCCAGATGGTGGGCAAAGATTTCCGCGAGCGTGGCGACATCAGGCATGGGGATTTCGATATGGGTCTCCAGTCGCCCCGAGCGCTTGATCGCGTCATCGATCTGGTCCGGCCTGTTCGTGGCGCCAACGATGACCAGCCCCTCGCTCTTCACGGCACCATCGAGCAGTTCGAGCGCCTTGTTGACCATCGTATTCCAATAGTCGGCATACTCCTGTTCCGCTGGCTGCCGTTTGCCAATGCCGTCGATCTCGTCGATGAACAGGATCGATAGCGCCATCGCGCGGGCCTCGGCAAACGTCTTAGCCATCTTGTCGATGACATCATTGAGATGGCCTCCCTGCAGCCAGGTGGAAACGGAGGTGACAACCAGGGGAACCTGCAAGCTGTTGCACAGCGCGCGGGCGAAGGTCGTCTTGCCGGTCCCCGGCGGACCATAGAGCAGAAGCTTGGTGCTCATGTCCGCCCAGGCAAGCGAGCCTGCCCTGTAGTCGGCGAGATCCACTTTCAGATCCAGTGCCCAGGTCTTGGCCTTGCCGTATCCGGAGAGGGTTTCGACCGTGATTGACGGGCGACCGTACGCATCGGTCTTATCCAGCGGCTCCGGCTGAATGACCTCGGCGCCGGATGGCTTGTCGCGCTTCCATCCGCCGCCGCTATCTTTTACGGACGAGGATTTCTCTGACGATGTCGCACCCTGCTTCGACTTCGATGCATTGCCGGGATTGGCCGCAGCAGGATCACCTTCGTCATCATCGCCGTCCTGGGCAGCAATACGATTGCGCTCGGTCAGTGACGCCAGCACCGCGATCACCTCAGGGGCACTGCGCCCCGGCCGACAGGCGAGCACGACATCATCGATCGTCAGGTAGTGGGCGTCGTATGCCTTCGACCACTGTTCCAGCGCGGCGATACCGCTGGCGCCATGCATCGCTTCGATCATCGTACTGACGAACGCGTAATCGAGCCATCCGGTGACCAGATCGATGTCGGCGGCAATGGTGATCTCGGATGGAATTGTGTCCGACTTCTCCGAGATCGCGACGACCGGATGGTCCCGCGTCAGGGCATTGACCAACCGCCGCTGCAAGGCTGCCCCGCCGATGCGCCGGACATTGTCTCCGATGAACTGGATGTAGGTCCGTCCCGCTCCTTCGGACGCTGCAAAAGACGCGTCGTCATAGACATAGTCACCATCAATCCCATTCGGCGCGCGCCCAGGGATGAAGCCAGACACCTCGATCAGCCGCCGCATGGCCTGCTCGAAGCCGGCGATCGGCGCATGCAGTGATACGACGGGCGCCGACAAGGCAGCAGCACGCACAATCTTGGCAAAGGGCACAGGGCCATTCTCGATCGCGCGGGCAAGCACGATTGCGGCGACGATGTTGCTGACCAGTGGCGGCTTCCCCGCCCGGCCGACCAGGCCGACGGCGTAAGCGCGGCGAGCATGATCGGTGGCAGACATGCATTCACCGCTTCCGGCCTGCGTTCCTCCGGACGGAAACGGCGCGAGGAATGCTGGAGGCCTGCCTTCGGTCACGACGATGTCGGATGGCTGTGGCGGCGGCAGAAGGTAGCCGCCAAAATTCCGGCGCAGCCATGCCAGGTCGCGATCACGATCTCCGGACAGACGGGACGTATCGAATGCCGGTGCATAGCGGCGCATAACATGGCCGCCGATCTCGACGATCTTCATGTGCAACAGGCCATTGCGATGCGCGTTGCGCTGCGCCTCGCGGCGGGCGATGCGCTCCAGGCGGCGGACGAGCAGACGGGACAGCTTATTCATCGATCCTGCCCTCCGTCGTCGCGGCAATAATTGCCGTTTTGGGATCGGGCGAATGGCCCTTCGTCGGCTTACGCCGCTTCAAGCTGCCCGGCCCTGCCTGGCGGCGCTCCCGGATCATACGGCGACCGGGGCGGGGTTTGATCGAATGCGGCTTGGCCGGATCCGGCTGAGATGAGGCAACAAGATCGCGATTGCGCCCTGCGAGCCATTCGAGCAACAGGCGGCAGGCCGGATTACCGTGATCGGCATGTGCCTGCAGTCGATCGATGATGGCGTCCGGCACGATGCCGGTAAGCCCATCACTCTGCCGGACATGACCGAGTGCCAATCCGATCAGCACAGCCGGATCGTCGGCAAGCGGACGGCCGAGACCGGATCCGGGATAGTGGAGGATGGTACCATGCGAACGATGGCAAGCCAGGCTTGGCGATGAGGTGGGCGAGATCGTCTCGCAACGGATGCGCGGCGGCACGTCCGGATGGGTGTCGGAAGACATGACGGCTCCTTGGCCAGACCGATGCGGGTCCGGCGCCAATGAGATGAAGGAAGGATGAGGAAGCCACGGCCTCTGGCCATGGCGGTGTCACGTCCGATGCCTGACGGCAAACGTCAGGGCACGGCGTTCAAACGATCAGGACACTTGGATCAGTGCGCCGCCGGACGGCGGGCATAGCCGACGCGGAAGAAGACCGGTGTTGGCGCGTCATCTTCGATCTCTTCGCACGGGCCGAAGGCATCGGCGCCGAGATCGTCAGGGAGATCATCATCACCCGAGCGGGCAGCCTGGTCTTCCTCAAAAGTCCGGCTCGGCCCGTTGAGGTTGATCTGCGAGCGCATGGGAACTGACGAAGGGCCGACCATCTGAGCCGCAACGGTCATGGCCTGCTCGTTCACCCCGATCGCCTTGCGCGCCTCGGCTTCGAGAAGCTGCTGCACACGACGACCAAAGCGGAGGCGCAGTTCGGCCATGCAGGCGGCGACACCATCGATCTCCAGAAGGTCGTCAATCTCGGACAGAGCCCAGACCCCATTGGCATGATCGCTCGGGCGGCTGGCACCATCGACGATCGCCACCTCAACCGTGTCGACCATCAACCGCTTCTGGTTCTTGTAAAGCCAGTCCGGCAAGATCATGGCCGACGCCATCATCTTGATCTTCAACTCCTCGAGGCGGCTCGTATCGCCATAGGACGCCAACGACCGCTTGAGGTCCAAGATGTAGGCAGTGTGCCGCGCCCGGTTCACGATGACCAGGTCGGGGGTATAGCTGCCTTTCGCCGGCGCCTCGCAATCAAGCTTGATGCCGTCGAGGCTCGACCAGTCGTTTCCGGAGACGGCTTCCATCGCCGCCTTCACGAGCGGCAGTTTCAACGACTGCGTCAGGACGAGGATGTTCGGGTTCGCCTTGGCCAGGCGGTCGACCGCCTGTTCCAGAAGCTTGCCTTCCCGGAATGAGACCGCGCGGACGAGCGAAGCGATGTTGACGTAATGGCCGAGGATCTCGTCTTCGGTCGGCTCGCCGTCCATGATGGCGGCAATTGCGCGATCGATCAGCAGATCGAGATCGGCCTCGACATCGGCGAAGCGAACGAGATGCGGATGACGGCGCAGGACCGCAGGCTCGTGGACTGAAGCCACAGCCTGAACCGCATTGCGGCCAAAGCCGAGCGGGTGCGGGCGGGATGCGGCGGCCGCGGCGGCTTCGCTGGCGTTAACGATAGAACGGAGAACTTCCCCAGTGGGGGTCATGGAGGTAAACGTGGTCATAGCCCGATTCCTTTTGACGAAGGCTTGAGGGTCAGGCCCTTGTCGATGTTGCAAGCATCGGCAGGGGCCGTCTTGTTCCGGCCATCCGGAACATCCCCAACCTGGCAGGACCCGAGGCCGGGCTCAAGGACCCGGATCACAAAAAGAGAACGAAGCCGGTACAAGGTTAACGCGGGGCTCACAGTCCCCGACCTGGATGGGATCGTAGATCGCTAACCGATTTCGTTTCCGCAGAATTCTGGCTGGATCCGGAAAATGAGAAAGGGCCGACAAGCGGCCCTCTCGAACTCAATGGCTAGACGGTACACCCGGCTTTTAACTTCAAGCCGTGGCGGATGGTGGCGAGGTCGGCTTTGCCTTGGCCAAGAATGCCGGACGCTGGACACGCTTCTCGGTATTTGCCAGGGCTTCCGTCAAAGTCGGGATAGATTCCTGCCCCTTCGTCTCCGGCAGCGACAAGTCGACCGTGGCGACCATGCCAAATGCCGCCGCCATCGACGTCAGCGATTCTTCGATCGATGGCACACTGGCTACCTCCGACTTCGAACCCTTGGGAGCTTCGACCATCACTGTCTCGGCCACGGGAACCGCAACGGCAGCGGCCTTCGCGTCCGGCATGGTCGGCCCGGCCTTCTCGGGCGCCGCCCAATCCAGCAGCGGCAACACCTCGGTTTCCAGCCAGATCCGAAGCTCGGCCTTGTCGGGCCAATAGGTCGCACTGCCCATTTTGTAGAGCAGCCGGCTGATCTTTTCCCAACCTGATTTCGTCGGCAACGCCGTGGATGACATCGTATTCTTGTCGTTCGGATGCGGCTGGACGAACTGTACCAGGCTTTCCAGCTCGCGGTGTGCGAGACGTGCAGTCAGGTGGGTTTTCTCGGCGAGATCCTTCTTGACGATGTTGTTTTTCGGCAGCACGTCTTTGACATGCGTGCGGATCTCCTCAAGGTGTCCAATGAACGACTTCATCCCATCGCGGACCTTGATTGCGATGATCGCCTTGAGCCCGTCGAGCCCGCCAAGATCATACGGATCGCGTTCCGGGTTCTCATCGACGTCCGACTTCGACCCGGCAATAATTGCCGTGACGTCCTGCACCCGCAGGCGACCGTGCATGCCGGCAAAGCCGATGGCCTGTTCGACCTGCTCCGGCGTGGCAGCACTCAGCTTTCCAAGCACGGTCGGACCAACAGCAAGATCTACAAGGATCTGCTTATAGGCGTTCAAGTTGCGGGACACAGCACGCATAGTGCGGATGTGGCGTGAAGTGTAGCCGCAGCACTCGACGGCCCATTTCTCTACGGTGCCTTCCGGGAGGAGTAAAGCAACCCTATCGAGACGCTCCCCGCCTTCGAAGGCTTCTTCGGTCGATCTGCGCCGCGCACCGATGAGGTGCTTGGCCTCATCCTCAAGGACAATCTTCAGATCATCGCCGATCGCGTGCTCTTCGTAGAAGGGGCGGGCGGCAGAGGCAAAAGCGGATGATTTATTGATGTTCTTCACAGTCTATCTCCTTGTGTATTTGCGACAGTAAGTTTCCGTGAACTTACCCAACTATTATGTCAGAAGATCCAAATAATTAAACCAACTCAAGGTTTTGCAATAATTTGTTTCCAAGATTTATACGTAAAATAATACTATGTATACTTCACTAACGGGCACCTTTTGGCTCCCCCAGAGGAATCTTGCTTATCGTTGCGGCAAGAAAATCCTACACTTAATACGAGTGCCTCCTGAGGTGCTTTCCGGCCTGTGTGCACCCAAGCGCCCCCCCTTTCAACATCCTGCCCCGCCAGGTAGTTGAAAGGGACCTGCCGCAACTCGTCGGCATGAAAGAGCACGCTCATGGCAAAGGCAATTCTGACCACCAAGGTCGACCCGACCTACGACGACCTTCCGGAGCAGCGGTATCATTTCCCCCGCACCTATCTGCGCCAGGTCGAGGCCGCGCGGGGAGACTGGATCGTCTACTACGAGCCACGGCGGCCCAGCGGTGATCTCATGAAGACGGGTGGCAAGCAGGCTTATTTCGCGACAGCCAGGATCGTTGACATCATCGAGGACCCGTCAAAGCCCGACCACTGCTATGCGCTGATCGACGACTTCCTGCCCTTCGATCACGCAGTCCCCTTCAAGGAGGCAGACCACTACTATGAGAGCGGGCTGCGAAAGGACGACGGCTCGACCAACAAGGGAGCGTTCGGTCGCGCCGTCCGCAACATTCCGGACGCAGAATATGACCTGATCCTCGCCGCTGGCTTCGCGCATGTCCTAGGAAAGCGGGACCGCGAAAGACCGGCGCCCGATCCGGTCGAGGAGGCGCTCATCGGATTTGGAGACAATCCGCAGATGCCTTTCGAGATCGACACCGTCGACCGTCGGATCGTCTCTCAGGTGCTACAGCGTCCATTCCGGGACCGAGCCTTCTCGGCGGCCATCAAGTCGGCCTACCAGGACACCTGTGCCGTGGTAATCCCCCCGCAGATTAACGGGCTTCAAAAGTAGAATTTTCTCGGCAATATGATCGAGGAGAATTCGATGAAGATGAGCAGATTTAGCGAACCACAAATCCTTGCAATCCTT
>JAESFK010000889.1_pt1 | contig 11267 bp, 10 predicted proteins | sample 9269391 | NCBI WGS metagenome assembly JAESFK01 (sample SAMN14506231, study PRJNA617097) | algae metagenome | isolation source: Drouetiella hepatica UHER 2000/2452 and co-occurring heterotrophs from... | place: Slovakia: Slovak Paradise National Park, Hrabusice, Kosice Region | collected 2000-01-01
AGTCCAAGCGATGCGGTGCTGACCATTAGCGCTCGCCGCATGCCCATTCTCCGCTGTTCCAGACCCGATGCGCGGCAATCTGCGCGAAGCGGCGTAACGCGGCAAGCCGCCCGCCTTGCAGCTGATCTGCTGCGCGTCGCGCGGCCGTCGTCCGGAGCCGCTAACGTGGCGCCGGAGGATGGGCGATGCGGGCTTACGGCTATTGCGAACGGTTAAGTGACGCCTTCTGGGGCGAGCCCTGGAACGCGCTGACCAATAGTGCCTTCCTGCTCGCCGCATGCGCTGCGCTGCTGCTCTGGCGACGAGCGGGCGGGCACGACCGGCCGGCGCTGATCCTGATCCTGCTCGTCTTCGCGATCGGCATCGGCTCCTTCCTGTTCCATGCCATGCCGCGGCCTTGGACGCTCGCGGCCGATGTCGTGCCGATCCAGCTCTTCGCCTTCTCCTATTTCGGGCTGGCGCTGGCGCGCTTCCTCGACCTGCGGCCGGTGGCGACGGGGCTCGGCACGCTCGCCTTCCTGGCTTTCGCGCTGTCGATCTCCTGGGGGCTCACGCCTTCGCTGCCGCAAGCATTCCGAGGATCGGCGGGCTATGCCGCCTTCCTGCTTGGGCTGATCGGCATGGCCGGGGCGCTGTGGCGGCGGCCGGGCAGGATGGAGACAGCGCGGCTCCTCGGCGTGGCCGGATTGCTCTTCGCCCTGTCCCTGACCTTCCGGACGCTCGACGGTCCGCTCTGCGCGAGCCTCCCGCTGGGAACGCACTGGCTCTGGCATCTGCTGAACGCGACCGTGCTGTACCTCCTGCTCAGGGCCGCGATCAGGCACCGGTCGGCCAGGGCTCGCGGCGGTCGCTAGGAGGCGTCGGGCTGGCCCGGCGTCAGCATGACGGAGACGGTAGCCGCCGCGACCGGGCAGCGATACGATGACCGACGCCGAAACAGCCGCGCACTGCCGCAATGGACGAGACCTCATGACACGCCGCGCCCGCATCCTCGTGATCAACCCCAACTCCAACGAAGCCGTGACGGAGGGATTGCGCCAGGCGGTGTTGCCGCTGTCCTATGCGGAGGGGCCGGAGATCATCTGCGAGACGCTTGTCGAGGGCCCCTTCGGCGTCGAGACGCAGGAACATGCCGACAGCGTCACGATTCCGCTGCGCCGCAAGGTCGAGGCCGCCAATGACGTCGATGCCTTCGTCATCGCCTGCTATTCCGACCCCGGCATCCATGTTGCGCGCGAGGGCACGGCAAGCCCGGTCTTCGGCATCGCCGAGAGCGGCGTGCTGACGGCACTCGCCCGAGCCGACCGCTTCGGCGTGATCGCCATCAAGAGCCGCTCGATCCCGCGCCATATCCGCTATCTCCGCCAGATGGGCCTGATGGATCGTCTCGCCGGCGAGCGCCCGCTGGAGATGTCCGTCGCGGAGACGGCCTCGGGCGATCGCACGCTGGAGCGCATGATCGCGATAGGGCGCGAGCTGAAGGAGCTGGACGGCGCCGGCGCCATCGTCATGGGCTGTGCCGGCATGGCGCGCCATCGCCGGCCGCTGGAGCAGGAACTCGGCATCCCCGTCATCGACCCGACCCAGGCAGCGGTCGCGATGGCGATCGGCACCCTCGCGGTGAGATGAGCCGGTCTGGGCCGGTGATAGACGGCATCGGCATGGCGGTTCGCATGTTGGCGGGCTGACACGCGCGGCCCGCGATCTGCTATGAGCGCGCCATGCTGAAAGAGTTCTTCGCCTATTACCGTCCGCATCGGGCCCTGTTCCTGGTCGATTTCGGCTGCGCCGTGCTGTCGGGGCTGCTCGAACTCGGCTTCCCGATGGCGGTGAAGGCGTTCGTCGATCTCTTGCTGCCGCGCGGCGACTGGCCGCTGATCCTGATGGCGGGCGCTGCCCTGCTGGTGATTTACGCGGTCAATTCCGGCCTGATGGCGATCGTCACCTATTGGGGCCATCGGCTCGGCATCAACATCGAGACGGAGATGCGCCGGCGTGCCTTCGACCATCTCCAGAAGCTCTCCTTCCGCTTCTATGACGAGCAGAAGACCGGCCATCTCGTCGCCCGCGTCACCAAGGACCTCGAAGAGATCGGCGAGGTCGCCCATCACGGCCCGGAAGACCTGTTCATCGCGATCATGACCTTCATCGGCGCCTTCCTGCTGATGCTGAGCGTGCATCCGCAACTCGCCCTGATGACCGCGCTGATCGTGCCGCTCGCCGGCTTCGTCGTGGCGCGCTACGGCGCCCGCATGGCGCAGAACTGGCGCAGCCAGTTCGGCCGGGTCGGCGCCTTCAACGCGCGGCTGGAGGAGAATATCGGCGGCATGCGCGTCGTCCAGGCCTTCGCCAACGAGGCCCATGAGCGCGCGCTTTTCGCGGGCGACAACCAGCGCTACCGCGTCACCAAGCTCGAAGCCTACCGGATCATGGCCGCGAGCCAGGCCATCAACTATCTGGGCATGCGGATGGTCCAGCTCGCGGTGATGCTGGCCGGCACCTGGTATGTCGTGCAGGGCAGCCTGAGCGTTGGCGGATTCGTCGGCTTCCTGCTGCTGGTCGGCGTGTTCTACCGGCCGCTCGACAAGATCGCGAGCGTCATCGAGACCTACCCGAAGGGGATCGCCGGCTTCCAGCGCTATCAGGAATTGCTGGCGACGGAGCCGGACATCGCCGATGCACCGGGCGCGATCGAGGCGCCATCGCTGAAGGGCGACATCCGCTTCGAGAAGGTCGATTTCGGCTATGCCAGCGGCCGGCCGGTGCTTACCGGCATCGACCTGTCCGTTGCGGCTGGCGAGACGGTTGCTTTTGTGGGGCCATCGGGCGCCGGCAAGACGACGCTGCTGTCGCTGCTGCCGCGCTTCTACGAGGTCGATGCCGGGCGGATCACGGTCGACGGCCATGACATCCGCAAGCTCAAGCTGGCCTCGCTGCGCCGCCAGATCGGCATCGTGCAGCAGGACGTCTTCCTGTTCGCCGGCACGATCCGCGAGAACATCGCCTATGGCCGTCTCGACGCCACCGAGGCGGAGATCACGGAAGCCGCACGCCGTGCCCGTCTGGAAACCATGATCGCCGACCTGCCGGCCGGGCTCGATACGCTGATCGGCGAGCGCGGCGTCAAGCTCTCGGGCGGGCAGAAGCAGCGCCTCGCCATCGCCCGCATCTTCCTGAAGAACCCGCCGATCCTGATCCTCGACGAGGCGACCTCGGCGCTGGACACGGAGACGGAGGCCGCGATCCAGCAATCCTTGACCGAACTCGCAGAAGGCCGCACGACGCTGGTCATCGCGCATCGCCTCGCCACGATCCGCCATGCCGACCGGATTGTCGTGGTGACGCAGGCCGGCATCGCCGAGCAGGGCCGGCACGAGGACCTGGTGCGGGCCGGTGGCCCCTATCAGACCCTGCACGAGGCGCAGGTTGCGCCGCTACGGCTTGCGATGGGCACGGCGGCCGAGTGATCGGGCGTCGATCGTCGCGGGCGTACCGGAACCGGCTGGCCGGGCTTGCGTTGAGCCCTGGATACGGGAGCGCGATATGACCATCAGCGGCCGTAGGGACTATCAGGCAGCCAAGCGCGGTATCCTCGCCGCGGTGGTTTTGATCGCCGCTGCGCTCGTCCCCCTGCAGGCGAGCGCGCAGATCGGCACGCCAGGCACCGGCCCGCTTGTACCCGGCGGCCCAAGGCAGGGCATCGGTCCCCCATCGATCACCGATTCAGTGCCCGATATCAGGCTGCGCCAGGATGGCGGCGGCATTCCGGGAGCAGGGCCGCCGATCGATTACGGCAGGCCGAACACCGCGCCATCCTACGGGCAACCTGTCGTCGGCGCCCGCGGCACGCTCGGCCTTTCACGATCGAGGCAGGTCGCGGTCCGCCATTGCGAGACGCCGCGCTCGACCTGCCGGCTCAGCAGAGCCGTTCCCCTGGGAGCGTCGTGTGCGTGTCGCACGCGCGGCAAGAAAGCGATCCGCGGCTACGCCGTTCCGTGACTTCGCGTTGAACCACCACCGTCATCCCGGAGCAGCGCCGCTTCGCGGCTTGTCCGGGATGACGGCCGCGCTACTGCGCACTCCGGCGCGTGCAGCACCGCCGCTGGCCGCGAAAAGCTCTGCCGCCCACCCTTGAAGCCCAGCACCGGCTCGGCGATCCCGGCCAAAGCATCGCTGGCGCTCAGTGCGTCGAGCACGATCAGATCGGCCGGGTTGCCGACGGCGATGCCGTAATCCTTCAGGTTCATCAGCCGCGCCGGCAGCGTCGTCACCAGATCGACGCAGGCGCCAAAATCCTCCGGGCCGACCTGTACGACATTGGCGTAGAAATTCGCCATCCGCAGCAGCGAGGCATCGCCGAAGGGCGTGAACGGGTTCAGCACATTGTTGGTCGCGATCGAGCAGACCACGCCATGGTCGAGCAGCCGGTGCGCCGGAGTCAGGCCGCGCGGCACGTCATGCGTCGCCTCTCGCCCCATCAGATAGAGATCGGTGGCGGGCAGCACGGTCACCGCGACGCCGGCCTGCGCCAGCCGCTCGGCAGCCCGCGCGAAGGCATCCGGCGGTAGGGCCGACAGCTTGGTGACATGCCCGATCGCGACGCGCCCGCCATAACCGCGGGCCCTGGTCTGGCGGCAGACCTCGTCGAGATGCATCCAGCTCGCGTCGAGGTCGAAGTCGAGATGGAAGTCGAGATCGACGTCGAAGCGCTCGGCCAACTCGAACAACCGCTCGATCTGCGCCTGCGGGTCGCTATCGGTATAGGGGCAGCCTCCGAGCACGTCGGCGCCGTCGCGCAGCGCCTGTATCAGCAGATCTTCCGTGCCGGGATCGTTGGTCAGCCCCTCCTGCGGGAAGACGCAGATCGAAAGCTCGATCGCCCAGGCATAGTCGCGCTTGAGCGCCATCAGCGCCTCGAAGCTGCGCAGGCCCACGCGCGGATCGACTTCGACATGGCTGCGCATCCTGGTCGTGCCCTTGGCGATCGCCCGCTCCAGCACCTGCGCGCCGCGCGCATGGACATCCGCCACGGTAAAATCCCGCTTCATCGCCGAGACGGCGGCGATTGCCTCCCGCAAGCCGCCATGCAGATGGCTGCATCGCCCGAGCAGGCAGGCCTTGTCGAGATGAACATGCGTGTCGACGAAGCCGGGCAGCACGGCCCGCCCGCCGATGACGATTTCGGGTGCATCAGCCACGAGGGCCGGGGCGATCGCCGCGAAACGGCCCCGCCTGACGCCGATATCGACCGGGCGCTCATGGCCGGCAAGGCTGGCCTGGCGGAAGATCAGGTCGAAGGCGGTGTCGTCGGGCATCGGCATGGGGCAGTCGTTGGCTTCTGGCAGAGGCTGCGGGACAGAGCAAACTGCATGCACTTTGCGTGCCGTTTGCCTCACTGGTGGGCAGGATCGACCCTCCGCGCCGGCCGGGGCAGGGCGTGGGATAGGTTAGCTGGCGGCTTTGCGGCGGCCATCCCTGGAGCGGGCAGGCGCGGGATCGCGCGTCGCTGCAAGGGCGGGCCGTGGCGGATCGGCATAAGGCGCGAGGATGTCCATGATGTCGCGGCCACGCGGCCGGGACTGCGCCACCAGCGCGCGGCTCGCCACGGAATCGAGATGGTGGTGCATCAGCGACATCACCTTGTCGGCGTCGCCGCTCGCCAGCGCGTCGATCAGCAGCCGGTGCTCGTTGATCGCGCATTCCGAGGAATGCGGGCGGCTGAACAGCGACAGCGTCAGGCAGCAGCGATAAGCGATCTCGCTGACATAGCGGATCAGGATCGGGCTCTCGGTCATGCTCGCCAGCAGGATGTGGAACTCGGTCGCGAGCCGGATCGAGATCGCGTCGGGGCCGTTGCGGGCCGCGTCCTCGGCATCGACATGGGCATGGAGTTGCGCGATCTGCGCCTTTGTCAGGCGTCCGGCCAGTTGCCGCACTACCAGCCGCTCGAGCTCGATGCGGATGTCGAAGGCGTCGCGCGCCTCCTGCCAGCTCGGCGTCGCCACGACCGCGATCCGATTGCGCCGAAGCTCCACCAGCCCCTCGGCCGCAAGTTGTCCGAGCGCATGGCGCGCGATGGTGCGGCTGACGCCAAAACGCTCACCGAGCGCATCCTCGGGCAGCTTGGCGCCCGGCTCCAGCGCCTGCTCGATGATCGCCCGGCGCAGGGCACGGCAGATCGTCCCGACCCGGTCCGTCGTATTGCGGCCCCGGTTCTCCTCGCGCGCCATCATCGAATTCCGAACTGCTGAAGCCTCGTCTTAGCGCTTTCGCCGGGAACCCCGCAATCCGACCGTCATGCGGAGCGCGGCCGTGCCGAGGGGCGGGCAGAGGTGATGCTCAGGATCGAATGCAATCTGGCATCGGCTTTGCATACACTTTTGCGATGACCAGCATGCACGCAAAACCCGATACCCCGCTCTATCCACCGACCTCCGACAACGCGGGGGCGCGTGCGCCTGCCGCGTCGGCGATCGAGCTGTCGCAAGCCTGCGTCACCTTCGGCCGTGGAGCAAATTCAGTGCCGGCCCTGGCGCAGACCACGTTGCGGATCGCTGACGGCGAGTTCGTCGCGCTGGTCGGCCCGTCCGGCTGCGGCAAGTCGACCATCCTGCGTCTCGCCAGCGGCCTCGTGCAGCCGACCTCCGGCGTGGTCGTGGTCGGCGGGCGCGAGGTCGCCGCCCGAGCCCTGCGCGTCGGCATGGCTTTCCAGAACCCGACCATGCTGCCCTGGCTGACCATCGAGCGGAACATCATGCTGCCGCTCAAGATCGTGCAGCCTTTCCGTTCGCACTATGCGCGGGAGAAGAAGGGCGCCTTCCGCGACAAGGCGCATGCGCTGTTGGCACAGGTCGGGCTGAAGGGCTTCGCCGGCAAATACCCGTGGCAGCTTTCCGGCGGCATGCTCCAGCGCGCCAATCTCTGCCGCGCCCTCATCCACGAGCCTCGCCTGCTGCTGCTCGACGAGCCCTTCGGCGCGCTCGACCAGTTCACCCGCGAGGAGCTCTGGGCGATCATGCAGGAACTCTGGTTGGCGCATCGGCCGACCGTCCTGCTGGTGACGCACGACCTGCGCGAGGCCGGCTATCTGGCAAGCCGCATTTGCGTGATGAGCGCGCGGCCCGGCCGCATCATCGACGACAGCCCTGTCGCCTTCGCCCGCCCGCGCAGCATCGGCATGACCTTCGAGCCGGAATTCGTCGCGCTGAACCAGCGCCTGCGCGAGCTCATCGTCGATGCCCGCGCCGCGCCATCCGTCGAGGAGAGCGCCTGAGATGACCAATCTCGCCCTCAAGCAAAAGCTCTGGTCGGCCGGGCTGATCGTCCTGTTCTTCGCCGGCTGGGAGCTGTTCTGCCTGCTGTCTGGCATGTCGGACCTGATCCTGCCGCGGCCGAGCCAGGTCTTCGTCACGCTTTACCAGCGCATGCCGATCCTATGGCCGCACATTCTGCAGACGCTGGCGACGACGATGACCGGCTTCGTGCTCGGCGTCGCGCTCGGCGTGCTGCTGGGTGCGGTCATCGGCGTCTCGCGGACGGCTTACGACACGGTCTATCCGTTGCTGATCGGCTTCTCCTCGATCCCCAAGGTCGCGGTCGTCCCGATCTTCGTGCTCTGGTTCGGCTCCGGCACGGTGCCGGCCGTGCTGACCTCGCTCTCGATCTGCTTCTTTCCGATCGTCGTGAACATCGCCACGGGGCTCGCGACGACGGAGCCGGAAATGGAGGACGTGCTGAAGGCGCTCGGCGCCTCCAAGCTCGACATCCTCTGGAATGTCGGCCTGCCGCGCACCATGCCCTTCTTCTTCGCCTCGCTGAAGGTCGCGATCACCTATGCCTTCGTCGGCACGGTGCTGGCCGAGACCGTCGCCTCCAATCGCGGCATCGGCAACGTGATGATGTCGGCCTCGTCCAACTTCAACGTGCCGCTGGTCTTCGCAGGGCTCTTCATCCTCGCCGGTCTTGGCGTCGCGCTCTACGCCGCCTTCTCGCTGATCGAGGGCCGCGTCACCGGCTGGGCCACCCGCAAGAACGATCTCATTGCCGCCTGAAGCCTTGAATCAGATTGTCAACGAAGGGGACCAAGATGCTGAAAAGATTCGCAGCGACGCTCATCGCCGGCCTTGCTTTCACCGGCCTCGCCCAGGCGCAGGAAACCACGATCAAGTTCACTTTGGGCTGGAAGACACAAGGCTCCGATGCCGCCTTCTTCGTCGCCCGGGACAAGGGTTACTACAAGGCCGAAGGCCTCAACGTCGTCATCGACCAGGGCGAGGGTTCGGGTGCGACCGTGACCCGCATCATGGGCGGCGCCTATGACGCGGGCTTCGGCGACGTCAACGCCATCATCCAGAACGCCGCCGCCAAGCCCGGCGAGGCGCCGGTCATGGTCTACATGATCTGGAACCGCCCGCCCTTCGCGATCTCGAGCAAGAAGGCGACCGGCATCACCAAGCCCAAGGATCTCGAGGGCAAGACGCTGGGCGGCGCCCAGGGCACCCCGACGACCCGCCTGCTCGAGGTTTTCGCCCGCAAGAACGGGCTCGACATGAGCAAGATCAAGCTCTCCAACATGGCGCCGAACCTGCAAGAGCCGCTGCTGATCAAGGGCGACGTCGACGGCGCGCTGGTCTTCAACATCACCGGCTATTTCAACCTGCTGCTCAATCGGCAGGATCCGGACAAGGACTTCAACTGGCTGACCTTCGGCGATTACGGGCTCGATCTCTACTCCAACGGCCTGATGGTTTCGCCGAAGCTGATCAAGGAGAACCCGAAGGCCGTCGCCGGCCTCGTGCGCGCCACCAACAAGGCGATGGTCGAGATCGCCAAGGATCAGGCGCTGGGCATGAAGGGCGTGATGAACTTCGACAATCTCGTCGACGAGAAGGTCGAGAAGCGCCGCCTGCAATACTCCTTCAGCGAGCTGATCGTCTCGCCCGAGATGAAGGAGATCGGCGTCGGTGACACCAAGGACGATCGCATGGCCCGCGCCATCGGCATCATCGTCGAGGGCTACCAGCTCGCCCGGACCCCGAAGCCCGAGGAAATTTTCTCGCGCGCCTTCCTGCCGCCCAAGGCCGAGCGCGAGCTGGTCTACACCGCGAACTGAGCGCGGAATTCCATCGTCGGGCACTCTGGAACCCGGCCCCGCGAGGGGTCGGGTTTTCATATGCCGGAAGAGGTGACTCGCCTTCCTCCAAGGCTCGCTCTATAAAAGAACAAACATAGAACATGAGCTTCCATGCGCCCGATGCCCACCCCTCTCGCCGATCTGCGCCGCCATCTCGCGGAGGCGGCGCTGCGCTCTGCGCCCGCTGCCGTCGGCCAGGTGAGTTTCGGCGCGCCTGCTCTCGATGGAGCGCTGGGTGGCGGGATCGCGCGGGCCGCACTGCACGAGGTCTATGCGCCCGGCACGGCCGATCTCGTGGCGGCGACGGGATTCGCGATCGGGCTGGCCATCCGGGCGGCCGGGCCGCGCCCGATCCTCTGGGTCCGGCAGGATGTCGTCGATGCCGAGACCGGCCGCTTGCATCCGCCGGGCCTGACCGAACTCGGCCTCGATCCGGGGCGCGTCCTGCTGGTGCGGGCGCGCGATGCCGAGGGCGTGCTGCGGGCCGGTTCCGAGGCGGCCCGCTGCCCGGCGCTGGGGGCGGTGCTGATCGAGCCCTGGGGCGAGCCGCGCCGCCTCGACCTGACCGCGAGCCGGCGCCTGTCGCTGGCGGCGGAGGGCTCGGGCGCGACGACCCTGCTGCTGCGCGCCGCCGTGTCGCCACAGCCCAGCGCCGCCCGGACACGCTGGCAGGTCGCGGCCCTGCCGTCGCGGGCATTGGAAGCGAATGCGCCGGGAGATCCGGCTTTCAGCGTCAGGCTGCTGCGCCATCGCGGCGGCGTCAGCGAGCGTGAGTGGCGTGTGGAGTGGAGCCGTGACCGACAATCCTTCCAGGAAAGCCAATATTTTCAGGCAACCGATGTCCGAGACCGTCAACCCGCGATTGGGCGTCCCGCCAGGGCCGATCAACACAGGGCCAGCCCCGATGCCGCGCCGCTATCTCGCGATGTGGTTTCCTTTCCTGCCGACAGACCGGCTGCGGCGGGAGGGGCGGATCCCGGCATCAGGCGCGCCGGCTGACGCCCCGCTGGTCGTCTTCGCCACGGTGCGCAATGCGCTCCGGCTTGTCGATTGCGACCAGCGCGCAGTGGCGCTCGGCCTGACGCGCGACCTGACGCTGGCCGATGCGCGCGCCCGGATTCCGTCCCTGCTGGCGATCGAGGCCGAGCCCGCGGCCGATGAGGCCTTGCTTGGCCGGCTCGCGGCCTTCTGCGACCGCTTCACGCCCTTGGTCGCCCTCGATCTGCCTCATGGGCTGATGCTCGACATCACCGGCTGTGCCCATCTCTTCGGTGGCGAGGCGGCGCTTCAGGCGGCGATCGGCCGCTGGATGCGGGCCGGCGGCCTGAGCCATCGCGCTGCCATCGCGGGAACGCCGGAAGCGGCGCATGCGCTGTCGCGCTTCGGGGGGGGCGGCATCGTTCCGGTGGGGGAGGACGAAGCGAGGCTGCGCCCGCTTCCGATCATTGCGCTGGAACTCCCGGCCGAGACCGTGACCGCACTGTCGCGGGCCGGCCTGAAGACGCTGGCCGACCTTGCCGAGCGTCCATCCGCCGTCCTCGCCGCCCGCTTCGGCGAGGATCTGGCGACGAGGCTGCGGCGCACGCTGGGGCGCGAGGATGCGCGCATCACGCCGCTGCGTCCACCGCCGGCCTGCGTCGTCGAGCGCCATTTCGCCGAACCCATGCTCGACAGCGAGGGACTGGAAGCGGTGGTCGCACGGCTGATCGCGGAGGCGGCGCGCGTGCTCGAACTGCGCGGCGAGGGCGGCCGCGCCTTCGAGGTCAGCTTCTTTCGCAGCGACGGCGCGGTCAGGCGGCTCATGGTCGAGACCGGGCGGCCCTCGCGCGATGCGGCCGCCATCCTGCGGCTCTGGCGTGAACGCATCGACACGCTGGCCGATCCGCTCGATCCGGGCTTCGGCTTCGATGCGGTGCGGCTCTCCGTCCCCACCTGCGAGCCGCTGGACACCCATCAGCCCAGCCTCGACGGGCGTGCTGTCGAGGATGAGGCAGTGGCCGCTCTCGTCGACCGGCTGGTCGCCCGCTTCGGCCGCGACCGGGTCCTGCGCTTCGTGGCGCAGGATACGCATCACCCCGTGCGCGCGGCGAAGGCCTTGTCGGCGGCGCTGCCGGCCTCGACCGTCGCCTGGCCT
>JAESFK010000890.1_pt1 | contig 11260 bp, 13 predicted proteins | sample 9269391 | NCBI WGS metagenome assembly JAESFK01 (sample SAMN14506231, study PRJNA617097) | algae metagenome | isolation source: Drouetiella hepatica UHER 2000/2452 and co-occurring heterotrophs from... | place: Slovakia: Slovak Paradise National Park, Hrabusice, Kosice Region | collected 2000-01-01
CCCGAGCTCCTGCCACCAACCTCATGGCCGGGTACAACTAGCTGCCGTACAAGAACGACAAGGCCACCTTCGTGGCGCAGTGGTGGAACATCGTCAACTGGGCCGACGTCCAGCAGCGCTTCGAGGGCGCCCGCACCCAGACCCCGGGACTCATCGCATGAGCCCGGCCGACCGGCGCGAGGAGCTGCTGCCCGTCGTCGACGCCGCGCAGCGCGCCGCCGGCATCCTCGCCGCCCGCCACCGCGGCGACCGGGAGGGCGCCCGCCTGCTCGTCTCCGAGATGTCGAGCGAGGACCTCGCCGGGGGCGCCCTGCTCCTCGCCGAGCTCACCCTCTCGCTCTACGCCGACGCCAGCGGCGACGACGTCGAGCGATGCCTCCGGGACCTCGCCTCCGACCTCGAGCACGCCGTCCGCACCGCCTGACCGGGCGGGGGCCCTCGACGGCCGGCGACGTGTGACGCCCCGCCACGGCTTCGTCACACGACGGCAACACGGTGGCCGGTCGGGTCGTCACACGGGCTTGTCACGGTGGAGAGGTCAGCAACTCCGAGGCCCCGACAGCGGGCCGCGACACGGAACGAGGACACCATGACCACCGGATCCATCGTGCTCGAGAGCCCCGAGCAGATCGACGAGCGCACCTCCCACGCCATCGCCGCCGCCCAGCTGCGCGGCGAGGCCCGGGCGTCGCGCCGAGACCGTCGCTCGGTCGTGCGGGCCATCGCGACCGAGCTCGAGGACATCGGTCTGCGCCCGAACCACCCCGAGCTCGCCCGTCGCTACCAGGTCGGCGAGACCACGCTCCCCAGCTGGGTGCGCGAGGACGCGGCGGCCAGGGCCTCCTGAGCGCCCCGACGGGCACCCCGCGACGACCGCGGGCTCACGACGACGGTGTCGTGAGCCCGCGGTAGTCGCGTGCGGTGAGGGGACGGTCGGTCAGGGCGCCGTCGGGCAGCGGCGCCGCGATGGCCCGGCCGTCGGCACTCAGGAGCACCTCGTCGACGTCCGGCAGCGAGGTCAGGGTGAGCACCAGCTGCCCCACCGCCAGGGGCAGCTGACCCGCCCCCGGCGGCTGCGGCCCCGACCCCACCGCGACGGTGGCGAGTCCGTCGCGCAGGTCGACCAGCTCCAGCGAGACGTCGGGTCCGAGAGCCGTCGAGAGCCGTTGTGCGCGTTCGGGTTCGCTGGGTCCGAGCGCCAGGCGCGCGAGCGTCCGCTCCACTGCGTCCCGGGTGCTCGACCCGCCGGGAGCGGCCGAGGCCGCGACGAGCACGCCGTCCCGGACGAAGTAGACCTGTGGTCCCCGGGTCGGGGTCGTCGCGACCGTCGACGAGGCCGACGGCGAGGGCTCCGCGAGGTCGTAGGGCAGCGGCCCGACGGTCGTCGCGGGTGAAGAGGTGGGCGCGCCGCAGCCCGCGACCACCGCGACCCCGACGAGCAGCGTCGTCACGGCACGGAGCACGCGCTCGGCCCGGGTCACGAGCCGCCCCCCTCGGCAGGACCGGCGGGCTCGGCGGGCTCGGCGGGGTCGGCGGCCGGGAGGGCGAGCACGAAGGCCGCCCCACCGCCGGGCGCCTCCTCGCACCGGACCGAACCGCCGTGGCCCTGCACCGTCTCGGCGACGAGGCTCAGCCCGAGGCCGGAGCCCGGGGTCGACCCCCGTGACCCCACCCGGACGAACCGCTCGAACACCCGCTCCCGCTCGGCCGGGGGGATGCCGACCCCGGCGTCGAGGACCCGGACCTGCACCGAGGTGCCGCGCCGGACGACCTCGACGGAGGTCACCCCACCGCCGTGCGTGTCCGCGTTGTCGAGCAGGTTGACCACGGCCCGGTGCAGCGCGGCCTTGTGGCCGAGCACGACGTGCGGACCCTCCGAGAGGGAGACCAGCCCCGGGGCGCGCAGCGTCGCCTCGAGGCTGTGCGTGACCAGCTCGCCGAGGTCCACGGCCTCCGGCGGTCCGTCACTCACCCCCGCGTCGAGCCGGCCGAGCGCGAGGAGGTGCTCGAGGGACCGGTGGAGGCGGCGGACCTCGCCCTCGACGAGGGCGGTCGCGGCGCGCCGGCGCACGGTGTCGCCGTCCTCGGCGGCGCGCAGCACCGACAGGCTCGTGACGAGCGTCGTCACCGGCGAGCGCAGCTCGTGCGCGACGTCGGCGGCGAACCGGGCGTCGCGCTGCATCCGCTCGTCGAGCGCCTCGACCATCGTGTTGAACGACCCGACGATGACGGCGAGGTCGGGGTCGGTCGTCGCGGGGAGCCGGGTCGTCATCCGGCCCGCCGCGATGCTGGCCGCCGCCGCCGCGACCTCCCCCAGGGGAGCGACGACCCGGGCCGAGGCCGAGCGGCCGATGAGGGCCCCGATGACCGTCGTCGCCAGCGCGAAGGCCCCGAGGACGGCGGCCAGGGTGCGCAGCGTGGAGTCGAGCTCGGTCGTGGGGGTCACCTCGTAGAACTCGACCCCGACCGCCGGCACGGGCACCCCGACGACGAGGGCCGGCCCACCGTCGAGGCGCGTCCAGGCGCGGGCCGCGTCGCCCTCCCCCACCCGCTGCCGGACGTCGGCCGCGACCGACTCGGCGCCGACGTCGAGCGAGGAGGCGTACCAGCGGCCGCCGCGGTTGACGAGCACCACCGCCCCGGGCGGCGGTGAGGTGTCGTCGAGGACGTCGCTGACGCGGGCGTCCTTCGTGCGCAGCCCTTCCCGGACGAGGGCCGCGTCGACGAAGGCCTGCCGGGCCGCCGCGTCCTCGCGCTGCCCCACGAGGAAGAGGCGGGCGGTGAGGTAGGTGCCCCCGGCGAGCACGAGGGAGAGGACGAGGGCCAGGGCGGCGAAGGACAGCGTCGACGTGGCGCGCACGCCGACGGTCCGGCGCCCGCGGGTCACGCCGGGTCCAGCCGGTACCCGAGCCCTCGGACGGTCACGAGCAGGCGCGGGTCGGACGGATCGACCTCGATCTTGGTCCGCAGCCGGCGCACGTGGACGTCGACGATGCGCTCGTCGCCGAAGTAGTCGTGCTCCCAGACCCGCTCGAGGAGGAGCTGGCGGCTCATCACGTGCCCCGGCGACCCGGCGAGCTCGCGCAGCAGGCGGTACTCGGTGACGGTCACGTGGACCTCGTCCTCGCCGCGGCGCACGACACCGGCCCGGGTGTCGAGCACGAGCGGACCGTGGGCGGCATCGAGGACGACCACCCCGGGGCCGTCGTCGACCGGCTCGGCCGGGCGCACCGGGGGCCGCCGCCGCAGGGCCCGCAGGCGCGCGCTCAGCTCCTTGATCTCGAAGGGCTTGGTGACGTAGTCGTCGGCGCCGGCCTCGAGGGCGGCGACGATGTCGTGGGTGTCGGCCTTGGCGCTGAGCACGATGACGGGGACGTCGGTGCGCCGGCGCACCTCGCGGATGAAGCCGAAGCCGTCCATCCCCCCGAGCATCAGGTCGACGAGGAAGACGTCGACCTCGCCGAGACCCGGGTCGGCGAGCGCTGCCTCCGCCGACGGGTGGCACCTCGTCTCGTACCCCTCGTCCTCGAGGGCCATGGACAGGGACGCACGGATGCCGTCGTCGTCGTCGAGCACGAGGAGCCTGGCTGGCATCCCGGCAGTCTGCCACCGCGAGCACCCGCCCCCGGCCAGCGGTGCCCCTCCTGCCCGGGTTGTCACACAACCGCAAACTTCCCGCCCGGACGGCCGTCATGGACGCGTGCCACGGTGGCCGCCATGACCAGGGCCGACCGCCGATGACCGGGCTCCCCCACCATGGCGACGGGGTGCCGCGACCCGCGTCGTGCTCGGTGGCGCTCGGCGACCCGTCGCCGGGAGCCGACCTGCGGCGGGTGCGCGAGGGGGTCGCGCAGGGGGTGGCCTCCGGCAGGGGGCTCGAGCTCGACCTCTCGCGGGTCGGCGTGCTGTCCTCCCCCACGGTCGCGACCATCCTGTGGGCCCAGCGCCGCTGCCTCGCCCGGAACCTGCCGTTCGCGGTGACGTCCGCCCACGGACGAACCCGTCGCATCCTCGCCACGTGCGGGCTCCTCGACGCACGGACGGCCGGGCGATGGTGAGCCGCCTCGTCGGGGACGCCCTGCTCCGCACGGAGCACGACGACCTGTGGACCGTGACGTGCGCCGAGTACCCCGAGGGGCTCGTGCGCCTGGAGCGGCGCGCGCGCCTGACCCAGGTGGTCGTCGCCGACCGGGTCGACGCCGACGCGCCGACGCAGCGGTCCTACGGCGCAGCGGCCTGCACGGTGGACGGTGAGCTGCTCGTCGCCCTGCGGTCGGCGCCGCCGGCCATCGTCGTCGGCACCGACGGCCGCCGGACCCGGCCGCCCGGCGGGACGGGTCACGACAGCGAGTTCCCCGGCCCGGGGCAGCGCCTCATCCTCCTGTCCTGCGCGGCCTTCGAGGCCGTGCCCTCCCTGCTCGTCGACGGGGACGAGGCGGCCGCCGGCCGGCTGGCCACGCAGGACCCGCAGACCCTCCTGCTCGCCCTGCTCGGACAGGGCGCCCGCGGGGCCGGAGCCGTCATCGACCGCCATCCCGACGCCGGAGGAGCCACCCCGTGAACCCCTGCCCCGCCTTCGTCCAGGCCCTCACCGAGGAGCGCGACGCCGCGCTCGAGCAGCTCGCGGGCTCCCGGTCGCCGGAGACCCGGCTCGAGGCCCTCGGCCGTCTCGCCGACCTCGACGAGCTCGAGCACCGGGCCTCGGACCGCGCCGTCCACGACCGGTGAGCGGCACCGGCCGGTTCGCCGTCCGGTACACCTGGCCCCGGGTAGGGGGATCGCCGAGCGCAGGACCGGCACGTCGTCGCCGTGTGCCCTCCACGGGCGGGGTGGGTCAGGCGCCGAGGACGCGCTCGAGCCAGGCGTTGCCGAAGACGCGCTCGGGGTCGACGCGGTCCCGCAGCTCGCCGAACTCGCGCCACCGCGGGTAGAGCGGCGCGAGGTCGGCCGCACCCGCGGCGAAGCACTTGCCCCAGTGCGGGCGAGCGCCGAGCGGGAGGAGCGACTCCTCGAGCGTGGGCAGCAGCGCGTCGACACCGGCCTGGTCGAGGTCCCAGGTGAAGTGGAACCCGACGACATCGCCCCCGTGGCTGCTGCTCAGCCAGAGGTCGTCCGCGGCGACGGTGCGGATCTCGCAGACCTGGAGCAGCGGAGCCATCCGTGGGGCGAGCCTCCGGAGCGCCTCGACGGCCACCCCGACCCGCTCCCGCGGCAGCAGGTACTCACTCTGCAGCTCCTCGCCGCGGCTCGGGGTGTGGTCGAGCCGGAAGTGCGGCAGCCGCTCGTGCCAGGAGCCGACGACGCCGAGCTGCTGGGTGACGGCGGCGACGTCGGCTCCGGCCAGCATGTGCACCGGCTCGGTGGCCGCGACCGCGCCCTCGACCGGTCGGGGCGGGGCGGCCGACCGGCTCTTGAGCCAGACGTCGGCCAGCCCGCTCGTCCAGTCGGTGAAGAGGCTCACGCTGTAGGCCGAGGCGCTGACCTCGTCGAAGACCTCCGGGACGCGGTCGAGCGCGAGGCCGCGGAAGACGTCCTGGCGCACCTCGAAGTCGGGCTCGACGTCGAGGGTCAGCCGGGTGACGACGCCGAGGGCACCGAGCGCGACGACGCTGCCGTCGAGGTCCGGGTGGCCCCGCTCGACCCACCGCACCGCCCCGTCGGCCCCGACGACCTCCAGCGCGCCGACGGCCGCGGCGAGCGACCCCACGGTGTTCCCGGACCCGTGGGTCCCGGTGGCCACCGCGCCCGCCACCGAGATGTGCGGCAGCGACGCCATGCTGGACAGCGCCCAGCCCCGGCGGTGCAGCTCGGTGGCCAGGTCGCCGTAGCGGGTGGCCGCCCCGACCGTGACCCGGTGCCGCTCCTCGTCCAGCACGACGTCCGCCGGCAGTGACTCGAGGGAGACGAGCACGCCCTCGGTGTCGGCGATGCCGGTGAACGAGTGCCGCGAGCCCAGCGCGCGGACCCGCGGCTCCCTCGCGACGAGGGCGCTCAGCTCCTCGAGGCTCGCCGGGCGCTCGAGGCGCCGGGCGCCGAACACGTGGTTGCCCGCCCAGTTCCTCCCCGCTGCCCCCGTCACGCCGCACGCACCCAGCGGGCCGGATGGGCCAGCACCTCGGACAGCTCGCGCAGCGCGGCCCCGGAGGCGCCGGCGGCGGGATCCTCCCCGGCCGAGATGACGGTCGGCGCCACCCAGCGTGCCGAGAGCGACCGGGCCCGGAGGTGGCGCTCGAGCTCGGGTCGCAGCAGGTCGGCGACCTGCGCGAGGTGGCCGCCGACGACGACGGCCGGGATGTCGAGCACGTTGACGACGCCGGCGAGCACGACCCCGAGGGCCCAGGCCGCCCGGCCCACGGCCTCCACCGCCGCCGGCTGCCCGGCCCGGGCGGCGTCGGCGAGGTCGCGGCCGCCGGCCGTGGCGGGCAGCCCCGCGGCCGTGAGGAGGGCCTCGCGTCCGACGTACCGCTCGAGGCACCCGGTGGAGCCGCAGGGGCAGGCCGGCCCGGACGGGTCGACCGGGACGTGCCCGATCTCCCCGGCCCAGCCGTGCCGCCCGACCATCCCGGCGCCGCCGAGGACGACCGAGCCACCGATGCCGACCTCCCCCGACAGGTAGACGAAGTCGGCGAGCGGCCCGGGGCGGCCGGGGGCGAGCTCGGCGACGGTGCGGGCCGCGAGGTCGGCCTCGTTGCCGACCCTGGGGACCATCCCCCCGACGACCGGCAGGTCCTCGGCGGCGAGGTCGGCCCAGCCGAGGTTGGGAGCCACGAGCAGCGCTGTGCCGGAAGGCGAGACGAGCCCCGGGAGGGCCAGCCCGGCGCCGACGAGGCGCACGCCCGGCGAGAGCTCCGAGAGCACCTCCTCGGCGAGGTCGCCGAGCTGCGCCAGCACCGCGGCCGGGTCGGACCCGACGAACGCGCCCTCGACCACCCGCCCGGTGACCAGGCGCCCGCGCAGGTCGAGGACCCGCGCCGCGAGGAACCCGGCGTCGACCTGGAGACCGAGCGCCGCGATCCCGGCGCCGGGGACGAGGGGGGTCGCGGGGCGACCCCGACCGGTGACCGCCTCGCGCTCCAGCTCGTCGAGGACCCCGCCGCCGACGAGGTCGTCGACGAGGCGCGAGACCGTGGAGCGGGTCATCGACGTGCGGCCCGCGACGTCGGCCCGCGACAGCGGCTCCGCCGAGGCGCACACGGTGGCCGTGACGAGTGCCAGGTTGGCCTCCCGCAGCGAGGACTGCGTGGCGCGGGACTCGCGTCCGACCGGCGGACCGGGGACACGCGCCCGGGGCGCGGTCGCCGAGGTCATGGGTTGACGATAGCCGACCGCGGCCTATTATGTTTCGTGGAACAACAAAACCGATGAAGGAGCACACCGTGGTGCGTCGACCCACCCCCGAGGACAAGTTCTCGTTCGGCCTGTGGACAGTGGGCTGGACGGGGACCGACCCGTTCGGCGGCCCGAGCCGCCCCGCCCTGGACCCCTGGGAGTACGCCGAGAAGCTCGCCGAGCTCGGCGCGTGGGGCGTCACCTTCCACGACAACGACGTCTTCCCCTTCGACGCCGACGCCGCCACGAAGGAGCGCATCGTCTCCCGGTTCCGCAAGGCCACCGACGAGGCCGGACTGGTCATCGAGATGGTCACGACCAACACCTTCAGCCACCCCGTCTTCAAGGACGGCGGCCTGACGAGCAACGACCGCGGCGTGCGCCGGTTCGGCCTGCGCAAGGTCCTGCAGGCCGTCGACCTCGCCGCCGAGCTCGGCGCCACGACGTTCGTCATGTGGGGCGGGCGCGAGGGCAGCGAGTACGACGGCTCCAAGGACGTCTACTCCGCCATGGAGCGCTACAAGGAGGGCCTCGACACGGTCGCCGGCTACATCAAGGCCCAGGGCCACGACCTGCGGATCGCGTTGGAGCCCAAGCCGAACGAGCCCCGTGGCGACATCTTCCTCCCGACGGCCGGCCACGCGTTGGCCCTCATCGCCGAGCTCGAGCACGGCGACATCGTCGGGCTCAACCCCGAGACCGGGCACGAGCAGATGGCCAACCTCAACTACACGCACGGCCTCGGCCAGGCGCTGTGGAGCGGGAAGCTCTTCCACATCGACCTCAACGGGCAGCGCGGCCTCAAGTACGACCAGGACCTCGTCTTCGGCCACGGCGACCTCGTCTCGGCGTTCTTCACCGTCGACCTCATCGAGAACGGCTTCCCCGGCCACCCCGACGGCCCCCGCTACGACGGCCCTCGACACTTCGACTACAAGCCCTCGCGCACCGAGCACATGGAGGGCGTGTGGGAGTCGGCCAGGGCGTGCATGTCGACGTACCTGCTGCTCGCCGACAAGGCCCGCGCCTTCCGCGCCGACCCGCGCGTCCAGGAGGCGATGGAGTACGCCGGCGTCCTCGACCTGGCGCGCCCGACCCTCGACGCGGGCGAGTCGGTCGCCGACTTCCTCGCCACCGACGACGGGTTCGACCCGGAGAAGGCCGGCGAGCGCGACTTCGGGTTCGTCCGCCTCCAGCAGCTGGCCATCGAGCACCTCGTCGGCTGAGCGGTGGCGACGACCACCCGCGTCGTCGTCGACGCGGGCGACGTCGTCGGCCCGGTGCGGCCCGAGCTGTTCGGCGGTTTCGTCGAGCACCTCGGCCGCGCGGTGTACACCGGACTGCACGAGCCGGGCCACCCCCTGGCGGGCGCCGACGGGATGCGCGGCGACGTCCTGGACCTCGTCCGGGAGCTCGGCGTCACCACCGTGCGCTACCCCGGCGGCAACTTCGTCTCGGCGCACCGCTGGGAGGACGGCGTCGGCCCCCCGGCGCAACGCCCGGTCCGGCTCGACCCCGCCTGGCACTCGACCGAGCCGAACACCGTCGGCGTCGACGAGCTCGTGGCGTGGTGCCGCCGGGCCGGGGTCGAGCCGATGATGGCCGTCAACCTCGGCACCCGGGGCACCCAGGAGGCCCTCGACCTGCTCGAGTACTGCAACCACCCCGGCGGCACGGCGCTCTCGGACCGGCGTCGCGCCAACGGCAGTCCCGAGCCGCACCGCATCCGGACGTGGTGCCTCGGCAACGAGATGGACGGCCCCTGGCAGGTGGGTCACCGGTCGGCCGACGAGTACGGACGCCTCGCGGGCCGGACCGCCCGGGCGATGCGGATGCTCGACCCCGACCTCGTCCTCGTGGCCTGCGGCAGCTCCGGGCTGGAGATGCCGACCTTCGGCGCCTGGGAGCGGGAGGTGCTGCGGCACACCGCAGACTGCGTCGACCTCATCTCGGCGCACAGCTACTTCTGGCTGCGTGACGGCGACCTCGCCTCGTTCCTCGCCTCGGGCGTCGAGCTCGACCGGTTCGTCACCGACGTCGTGGCTGCAGCCGACGAGGCCTGCGCCGCAGCCGGAGTCGACCGGCGCATCGACGTCTCGGTCGACGAGTGGAACGTGTGGGACCTCGAGGCCGAGACCTCGCGGCCACCGACCGGTAGCGACTGGCCCGTGGCACCACGGCTGCTCGAACAGCGCTACTCGGTGGCCGACGCCGTGGTCGTCGGGTCGCTGCTCATGACCCTGCTGGAGCGCAGCGACCGGGTCGCCGCCGCGAGCCTGGCCCAGCTGGTCAACGTCATCGCACCGATCATGACCGAGCCCGGGGGCCCGGCGTGGCGCCAGAGCACGTTCCACCCCTTCGCCCTGACGGCTCGGTGGGCTCGCGGGGACGTGGTGCGTTGCCGGGTCGACGGCCGCGAGGTCGCGACTGCGCGCAGCGGTGACGTGCCGGCCGTCGCCGCCGTGGCCACCTGGGCCGGCGGAGCCGGCGGAGCCGGCGACCTCACCCTGCTCCTCCTGAACCGCTCGCCGGACTCGGCAGCGGCGGTCGAGGTCGACCTGCGCGGCCTGCCCGGCCTGGGCCTGCGCGAGGCGCTCGTCCTCGCCGGCCCGGACCCGACCCGGGTGCCGACCCTCGAGGAGTCCGACGGGGGTCTGCTGCGCACCCTGCCGGTCGCCGACGACGGCGCCCGGCTCCGCACGACGCTGCCCGCGGCGAGCTGGGCCGTCGTGCGCCTCGCCCGCTGAGGAGACGTCCGGTTTCCGGACCTCCGACGTTCGGCAGCCGCCTCTCCGGCGCGCAGATCGGTAACGATGTCGATAACGTTCTTCACTCCATCACCTGTGCAAAGGAGCACGTCATGGGAGTACGCAGAACGGTGTCCCTGCTCGCGGTCGCGGCGGTCACAGGCCTCGGCGGGGCCGCCGCCGGGCCGGCCGTCGCCGGCCGGTCGACACCGCCCCCCGAGGAGCGCACGCTGCAGGCGCTCGCCGCCCCGCACCGCCTGGCCGTCGGCACCGCCGTCTCGGACGAGGCACTCGCGGACCCGACCTACCGGAAGATCGCGGCCACCGAGTTCTCGAGCGTCACCGCCGAGAACGTCATGAAGTGGGAGGTCCTCGAGCCCGAGCGCGGCCGCTACGACTGGCGGGCGGCCGAGCGCTTCATGGCCTTCGCCAAGGCCAACAAGCAGAAGGTCCGCGGGCACGTCCTCGTGTGGAACAACCAGCTGCCGGCCTGGCTCACCGAGGGCGTCGAGGACGGCTCGATCTCCGACACCGAGCTGCGGGGCATCCTGCGCGACCACGTCCGCACGGTCGTCTCGCACTTCCGGGGGCGGATCTGGCAGTGGGACGTCGTCAACGAGGCCGCGACCGACTCCTTCGACAGCCCCGACGGGACGATCACCTACAAGGGCTTCTGGGCGCAGCACCTCGGCCCGGGGTACATCGCCGACGCCTTCCGGTGGGCGCGCCAGGCCGACCCCAAGGCCCTGCTGTTCTACAACGACTACAACATCGACGCCTTCGGCGACGGAGGGCCGAGCGACAAGACGCAGTTCGTGTACGACATGGTGCGCGGGCTGCGCCGCAGCGGCGTCCCGATCGACGGGGTGGGCAGCCAGGCCCACCTCTCGACCCGGTACGGCAACTACACCGCGTTCCAGATCCAGGACATGCTCGATCGCTTCGCGAAGCTCGGGGTCGCCACCGCGCTGACCGAGGTCGACGTGCGGAACCTGCTGCCGGAGAACCCGACCGATGATTCCATCAACCCGCTGCTGCAGGCCCAGGCCTACAACTACAGCGCGCTGATGCAGGGGTGCCTCGCCAGCCGGCACTGCATCTCGTACACCGTCTGGGGCTTCGACGACGGGCACAGCTGGACCAACACCTGGGACTTCGGCAGTGGCGTGGGGCGGGAGGCGATG
>JAESFK010000892.1_pt1 | contig 11250 bp, 11 predicted proteins | sample 9269391 | NCBI WGS metagenome assembly JAESFK01 (sample SAMN14506231, study PRJNA617097) | algae metagenome | isolation source: Drouetiella hepatica UHER 2000/2452 and co-occurring heterotrophs from... | place: Slovakia: Slovak Paradise National Park, Hrabusice, Kosice Region | collected 2000-01-01
GTCGAGCTGCAGCGCGCCGACGACGCCGACGATGGCAGGCGAACCGTCTTCGGGCGAAAACAGCTGCACGACACCTTCTTCGGCCATCTGCTGCAGGGCTTCCTTCAGCTTCTTTGCTTTCATCGCATCTTCCAGACGCACGCGGCGCAGGATTTCCGGCGAGAAGTTCGGAACGCCCTGAAACACCAGCTGCTCGCCTTCCGTCAGCGTATCGCCGATGCGCAAGGTGCCGTGGTTGGGAATGCCGACCACATCGCCCGCATAGGCCGTGTCGGCCAGCTGACGTTGCGAGGCAAAGAAGAATTGCGGTGCCGTGAGGCCGAGTTGCTTGCCGGTGCGCGCCAGCCGCGCCTTCATGCCGCGCTCCAGCTTGCCGGAGCAGACGCGGGCAAAGGCGATGCGGTCGCGGTGGTTCGGGTCCATGTTGGCCTGGATCTTGAAAACGAAGGCCGTCATCTTGTCGTCGGTCGCATGCACGGTGCGGATATCGGCCACCTGGTCGCGCGGCGGCGGCGCGATCTCGCCGAGCGCGTTGATCAGGTCGCGAACGCCAAAATTCCGGAGCGCCGAACCGAAGAAGACCGGCGTCAGATGGCCTTCGAGGAAAGCCTTCTTGTTGAACGGCTTGCAGGCTTCGATGGCGAGCGACGTTTCGTCGATGAAAGCCTCGCGCTCGTTTTCCGGCAGGCGGTGCGCGACCATTTCCGGGCCGTTGACCTTGGTCGGAATTTCCTGCGTGTCGGAGCCGCGCACGGTGTTGTCGGCCAGGTGATAGGAGCCGCAGAAGGTCTTCGAGCGGCCGATCGGCCAGGTCACCGGCGCACAGTCAAGCGCCAGCTTTTCTTCCACTTCATCGAGGATTTCGAAGGGATCGCGGCTTTCACGGTCCATCTTGTTGATAAAGGTGATGATCGGAATGTCGCGCATGCGGCAGACTTCGAACAGCTTCAGCGTCCGCGGCTCGATACCCTTGGCGGCATCGATCACCATGACGGCCGCATCCACTGCCGTCAGCGTGCGGTAGGTATCGTCTGCAAAGTCTTCGTGACCGGGCGTATCGAGAATGTTGAAGACATTGCCGTGATATTCGAAGGTCATCACCGAGGTGACCACGGAAATGCCGCGCTCGCGTTCGATCTTCATCCAATCGGATCGCGTCTGGATCCGGTCCTTCTTCGCCTTGACTTCACCGGCAAGCTGGATGGCGCCGCCGAACAGCAGCAGCTTTTCGGTGAGCGTCGTTTTACCGGCATCCGGGTGCGCGATAATAGCAAAGGTGCGGCGGCGGGAAACCGCCTCGGCGATACTTTCGGCCATGATGTGAATCCTGTGAATTGCCGCGTATGTAGCGGAGCCGTGGATAACTTGCAATTCGCATTGACTGCGCTGCGGCCGGAATTGCTAAGGAGAGATATGACCCATCCATCGCAGACACTCCCAAACCTCAGCCTTGTTCGCCTTCAAAACGGCGAGGGCATCGATCTTCCCGCCTACGAGACTGCGGGTGCGGCCGGCATGGACCTTCGCGCCGCCGTCGAGGCGGACCGGCCGGTGTTCCTCGGCCCGGGCAAGCGTGCGCTGGTGCCGACCGGCTTCATCTTCGAGATTCCGCAAGGGTATGAAGCACAGATCCGCCCACGTTCGGGGCTGGCTTTCAAGCACGGCATCACCTGCCTCAATACGCCAGGCACGATCGACAGCGACTATCGCGGTGAAGTGAAGGTCCTGCTGATCAATCTCGGCGACGAGGATTTCGTCATCGAACGTGGCATGCGCATCGCCCAGATGGTGATTGCTCCAGTCACGCAGGTTTCCGTCCGCGAAGTGTCCGGCGCCAGCGAAACCGCACGCGGCGCCGGCGGCTTCGGCTCCACCGGCGTTTGATGACCGCCCTTGCCGCTCGCCATGGCCTGACATTCCGTCAGACCTATTTTGGCGATCCGGCAGCCTGGGCAGCACTTGTGGCGTTGCTTGAAGATACGTTCGGCATCGATGTCGGCATTCAGGATCGCTTCGGCGGACCGGATCCGACCAGCATGCCGTTTGCCTATTTCGACGAAAACGGTGTTTGCGCCGCCAATTTCAGCGCCTTCTCCATGCCGGTGATGATCAATGGGCGCCTGGTCAAGGCGGCGGGTTTCCAGTCCGGCGCGGTGCGGCCGCACTGGCGGGGCCTTGGGCTCTACCGGGATTTGATGAGCCGCGCGTTCGGCTGGTGTGACGAGCACGGATATGAGCTCGGCATTCTCCTGACCGACAAGCCGGCGATGTATGAGCCATATGGCTTCAAGGTTTTGCCGCAGCAACGGTTTGTGGGCGCTCCGCCTCCGTTGGAGGCGAAACACGCGGGTGTGTCACGCGCACTCTCGGTCGAAAATTCCGGTGACGCCGCCCTGATCCGGCAGGTATTGCGCGAAAGAATACCCGTTTCCTCGGTTTTCGCGGTCGCGGTCCAGACGGAAATGTTTCTGCTCAACAGCGTCTTCGATGGCGATGTCAGGCTCAGCTATCTGCAAGACCATCAGGCGATCGTGGCGTGGAAGGCCGAAGGCGCATGCTTCCAGCTTCTCGATATCGCCGGAAAAACGATCCCGCCATTCGCCGCCATTCTCTCCGCGCTCGATCAGCGCCCTGATCGCGTCGCGGCTTGTTTTCCGCCAGACCGGCTGGATTGGCAGGGCAAGCCGGAGCCGTTTGCATCCGATACCAGTCTGATGGTCCGGGGAGATGCTGCCGGTTTGTCCGGCCCCGTCATGCTGTCGCCAATGGCCGAATTCTGAGGCCTATTTGCCGATGTCAACCGGCGGCAGCCTGCGTTTCACTGGTGACGATTTGACGATCGACGTGTTGGTCTGGGATCGTTCGGCGATCCGGTCGAGGATCGTGTCCAGCTGCTCCATATCGCGTACCAGCAGCTTGGCGATGAAGCAGTCGTCGCCCGTCACCTTGTCGCACTCGACGAATTCCGGCGTCTCCTGGATCATCTTCTCGACGATATGCAGCATGCCCGGCATGGGGCGAACACGCACGATCGCCTGCAGCGCATAACCAAGCGCGACCGGATTGATGGAAATGGTGAAGCCGGTGATGACGCCGCGATCCTCCAGCCGCCGCAGCCGGTCGGCCGTGCTAGGCGAGGAAAGCCCTGCTTCCTGCGCCAGTTCTTTCAGCGAGATACGGGCATTGAGGGAGAGGATGTCGAGCAGGCGTCGGTCGAGATCGTCAAGCATCAGAAGCTCCATAAGGCGAAATCATCAGCATGCCTTTCATGATAAGGCATAATACGCAATCTGCCTTCTAAAATCCATATATTCAACCGCTGTCGCATCATAATCTTCTGCTTCGTTCAATGGAGTGGATGCAATGGAAAAGGATATCAGGACCGGCAGTCTCGAAATGACTGCAGCCATGCTGATTTCGGGTACGATCGGCTGGTTCGTGCTGATGTCCGGTCAGCCGGTGATCGATGTGGTGCTCTGGCGCTGCCTTTTCGGCGCGCTGACGCTTCTGGCGATCTGTGCCGCTCTCGGGCATTTTCGCAACGGTATCCTGACATGGCGGCTGTTTGCGTTCGCCGTCCTTGGTGGCGTTGCCATCGTCGTCAACTGGCTGCTGCTGTTCGGTGCCTATTCGCGTTCATCCATCTCCATCGCCACCATGGTCTACAACACCCAGCCCTTCATGCTGTTGGCCATCGGCGGTTTGGTTTTCAGGGAGGAGATCACCACCACGAAGGTCGGCTGGCTCGCGGTCGCCTTTGCCGGCATGGTCGCGATCGTTCTGGCTAAACCATCCGGCGGTTTTTCGGGCAGCGATTACCTGGCCGGGATTGCCATGGCATTGGCAGCTGCGTTCTTTTACGCGCTGGCGGCTCTCGTCGCCAAGCGGCTGAAGGGTACGCCGCCGCATTTGATCGCGCTCATCCAGGTCGTGACCGGCCTCATTATGCTCGCACCCTTCGCCGGGACGTCCGGCCTGCCGACGCAGGCTTATCAATGGGCGCTGCTGGTGGCGATGGGCGCTGTTCATACCGGGCTGATGTATGTGCTGCTCTATGGCGCGATCCAGAAGCTGCCCACTCATCTGACCGGCGCTTTGTCCTTCATCTATCCGGTTGCAGCGCTCGCCGTTGACCGCATCGCCTTCGGGCATCAGCTGCAGCCGGCACAGCTGATCGGCTCCGCTGCGATCCTGATTGCGGCTGCCGGCATGACATTCGGCTGGACAGGGTCCCGCCGGATGCGGCATCAGGCAAGCTGAGTTCACCCATGGAGGCCTGCATGATCACCTGCTATTTGCGCTATACGATCGATCCCTACAAGCTTGCCGAATTCGAGGAGTACGCCAAGCTCTGGATCCCGCTGGTCAACCGGCTGGGCGGCACCCATCACGGTTACTTCATGCCGCATGAGGGCACGAACAACATCGCGCTTGCCCTCTTCAGCTTTCCAAGCCTTTCGGCCTATGAGGAGTACCGCGCGAAAATGGCAAAAGACGCCGAATGCCTCGCCGCCTTTGCGCTTGCTGAGAAGACCCGCTGTATCGTCAGCTACGAGCGCAGCTTCATGCGGCCGGTTTTTGAGTAAAGCTCAGAACGTGATTTCGTCCGACCGCAGCAACTCGATCGCGTGTCCGCCGGCATTGAAGCCGCCGAGCACACGATTGTGGTGGGCAATGATCTGGGAAAAGGTCAGTTCTCCCATGTCGCCGGTCGCATGACCGTCGGAGAGCAGCGTCACGTCATAGCCGAGCGACACGGCACGGCGCGCGGTCGTATCGACGCAGAATTGCGTCATGCAGCCGCCGATGACGAGATGCGTCACGGAATGTTTTGCGAGCTGTTCCTCAAGGTCGGTCTGGAAGAAGCTATCGCAACTCGTCTTGTGAACGACGGCTTCGCCGAGCACCGGTGCGATCTCATGGCGCAGGCCCCAGCCGTTCGACGAGCGGGCCATGGAGCTTCCGGGGCCGCTGTCATGCTGCACCAGGATGACAGCGATATGGGCGGCGCGGGCACGCGCCTGGATCGATTGCAGGCGGCCGGCGGTCTCAGCGTATGCGGCATCGATGGCCGGCTGACGCTCCGGCGTGCCTTCGCCGTCGAGAACGGCGTTCTGAACGTCGATGATGAGAAGTGCTGTTGTCATGGGTATGCTCTGTTCTTGTTGTCGAAAAAGGATGGGTCTCAGCGCCGATTTTCCATGGCCATGCGCAGGGCAAGCGCGCCCAGCACGCCGCCCATCAGCCAGCGTTGCATCGAAAGCCAGGCCGGACGCCCCGCAAGGAAGGCTGCGAGCGAGCCTGCCGTCAGCACGATCAATGCATTGACGGAAACACTGGTGACGATCTGGATCGTCCCGAAAATGATGGATTGCAGAAAAACATGGCCTAAAGCCGGATCTATGAACTGCGGCAGCAGTGAGAGATAGAGCATCGCGATTTTCGGATTGAGCAGACTGGTCGCAAAACCCATCAGGAACAGGCGCCGCGGCGGATCTTTCGACAGATTGCGGACTTCGAAGGCGGAGCGCCCGCCGGGGCGCACGGCCTGCCAGGCGAGATAGAGAAGATAAGCCGCACCGGCAATCCGCAGCGCATCATAAGCATAAGGAACGGCAAACAGCAGCGCGGTAATGCCGAAAGCGGCCGACAGCATATAGACGAGAAAGCCGAGAGCGACGCCGATCAGCGAGATGAGCCCCGCTGCCGGCCCCTGACAGAGCGAGCGGGAAATCAGGTAGACCATGTTCGGGCCGGGCGTCAGCACCATGCCAAGCGCGACGAGGGCGAAGGCTGCGAGGCTTGCTGTTTCGGGCATGGACGGGATCTTCCCTTGGGTGTGTGCTCAGGCACTGCATTAGCGGCAACATGCTTTTCGATCAATGCTGCACAAATTGCCAGCTTCACGAAAACCGGCTAGATATTAACCTCACACTCTGGAGCCGACGATGAGCCTTGCCACGCTTTTTGCCTATTGCATCGCTCTTTTCATCGCCGCTGCGATACCGGGACCCGGCATGACGGCAATCGTGGCGCGCGCATTGGGCTCCGGTTTTCGCGAAACCTTCTTCATGGGTCTTGGTCTTGCGCTTGGCGATCTCATCTACCTCACCGGCGTCATCCTGGGCCTGGCCTTCGTTGCCCAGACCTTCACCACCACGTTCATGGTGATCAAGATTCTCGGCGCGCTCTATCTTCTCTACATTGCCTACAAGCTCTGGACTGCCGGATTGCTGTCACAGGATATCCAGGCGAAGAAAAGCACGAGCATGGGCATGGGCATGTCGTTCTTTTCCGGTCTGCTGGTAACGCTGGGCAATCCGAAGACCATGCTGTTTTATGTGGCGCTGGTGCCGACGCTGATCGATGTTCACATGATTGGGCTCAGCGAATATGCGGTGCTTGTTGGTGCGACGTTTGCCGTGCTCATGGCTGTTCTGATCCCGTACATCCTTTTGGCATCGCGCGCCCGTCTGCTTCTCAAAAAGCCGAGGGCTTTGCGGTCGCTCAACCGCATTGCTGCCGGTATCATCGGTACGACCGCCGCCTATATCGCGACCCGGGCCGCCTGAAAAATTCGTTCTGTAACAGGCGGTTACGCAACGGTTTTTTCCAATCGCGACAAGGTGGCAGAAAATGGCACTCTGGCAAGCGGGCGGCTTTGCCCCTATTCTCTCCGCAACTGATGAGAAAAGGGAGAGAACCATGTCAGAACAGCGCAAGCCCGGCCGCGGCCGTGTCTATTCCTCGATCACCGAGACCATTGGCGATACGCCGATCGTGCGCCTCGACAAGCTGGCCAAGGAAAATGGCGTCAAGGCCAACCTTCTGGCAAAGCTGGAATTTTTCAACCCGATTGCCTCCGTCAAGGACCGTATCGGCGTGGCGATGATCGAAGCGCTGGAAGCCCAGGGCAAGATCACCCCCGGCAAGACGACGCTGATCGAGCCGACCTCGGGCAATACCGGCATTGCGCTGGCCTTTGCCGCCGCCGCCAAGGGCTACAAGCTGATCCTCACGATGCCGGAAACAATGTCGGTCGAGCGCCGCAAGATGCTGGCGCTGCTCGGCGCCGAACTGGTGCTGACCGAAGGCCCCAAGGGCATGAAGGGCGCCATCGCCAAGGCCGAAGAACTGGCCGCGGCATTGCCTGACGCGGTCATTCCGCAGCAGTTCGAAAATCCGGCCAACCCGGAAATTCACCGCAAGACGACGGCCGAGGAAATCTGGAACGACACAGACGGCAGCGTCGACATCCTGGTTTCCGGCATCGGCACCGGCGGCACGATCACCGGCGCCGGCCAGGTGCTGAAGGAAAAGAAGCCGTCGATCAAGGTCATCGCGGTGGAACCCGCCGAATCTCCCATTCTTTCCGGTGGTGCGCCCGGTCCGCACAAGATTCAAGGCATTGGCGCCGGCTTTGCACCTGCCATCCTCGACACGACAATCTATGACGAGATCGTCACCGTTTCGAGCGCCGAGGCGATCGAGACCGCCCGCCATGTGGCGCGTCTTGAAGGTGTCCCGGTCGGCATTTCGTCGGGTGCGGCGCTGAAGGCCGCGATCACGATCGGCCAGCGCCCGGAAAACGAAGGCAAGACCATCGTCGTGATCATCCCCTCCTTTGCCGAACGCTACCTGTCGACGGCCCTGTTCGAAGGTCTCGGCGGCTGATTGCACGCCGAAGCCTATCGATTCTGCAAGGATGGCCGCTCTCGAAGGAGGGCGGCCTTTCCAATTCTGCCTCATGCCGCCGCCGTCAGCCGCTCGCCCGCGATCCGGTAGGAAATCGCTTCGGCCAGGTGAATGCGCCCGACCGTCGCCTTTTCATCGAGATCGGCCAGTGTACGGGCGACCTTCAGCACCCGGTGATAACCGCGCGCCGAGAATTTCATCTTTTCGGCCGCATCGCGCAGCAATTGCAACCCGCCGGCATCGGGCTCCGCCATCTTCTCGATCATCGATGTCGAGCAGCGGGCATTGGAGAGAATGTGCGGCATGCCGAAGGCGATGAAGCGGTCCATCTGGATGTCGCGGGCACGCGCCACCCGCCGGGCGACCACGCCGCTCGGCTCGGCTGGAGCCGGGCGGATCAGGTCGGCAGCCGTGACGGAGGGGACGTCGATGCGGATGTCGATCCGGTCCATCAGCGGGCCGGAGATGCGGCCCTGATAGTCCGAGACGCAGCGCGGTCCGCGCGCACAGCTATGGCCGGGTTCACCCGCCATGCCGCAGCGGCAGGGGTTCATCGCGGCGACCAGCTGGATTGCCGCCGGATAGGTGACGCGGTGATTGGCGCGGGCGATGATGCATTCGGCGGTTTCGAGCGGCTGGCGCAGCGCATCGAGAACCTGTGGGGTGAACTCCGGAAATTCGTCGAGGAACAGCACGCCGTTATGGGCAAGCGAGGCCTCGCCCGGCTTGGCGCGCAGGCCCCCGCCGATCATCGCTGCCATGGTGGCGGAATGGTGCGGGGTGCGGAACGGCCGGCGATCCGACAGCTTGCCGCCGGCGAGTTGCCCGGCGATCGAGTGGATCATCGAGACTTCGAGCAGTTCGGGTGGCGACAGCGGCGGCAGGATCGAGGGCAGGCGGGCGGCCAGCATCGACTTGCCGGAGCCGGGCGGCCCGACCATCAGCAGGTTATGGTTTCCGGCGGCGGCCACTTCCAGCGCCCGCTTGGCGCTTTCCTGGCCCTTGATGTCGGCAAGATCGGGCATGTTGGCGGGACTGGCGCGCACGGCCGGTTCGGGACGCGACAGGACCTGCGTGCCGCGAAAATGATTGGCGAGCGCAATCAGGCTGCGCGGCGCCAGAATGTCGATCTCCGATCCCGCCCAGGCGGCCTCCGCACCGCTATCAGACGGGCAGATCAAACCCTTGCCGAGCCCGTTGGCGCCGATCGCCGCGGGGAGTGCTCCGGAAACGGCGGCGATCGTGCCGTCGAGATTAAGCTCGCCGATCACCACATAGCCATCCAGCGCATCGCCGGGAATGGCGCCAAGGGCTGCCATCAGGCCGAGCGCAATGGGAAGATCAAAGTGACTGCCTTCCTTGGGAAGATCGGCCGGGGCAAGATTGACGGTGACTTTCTTGGCGGGAAGCGACAGGCCGGATGCGTGCAGTGCCGCCTGGACCCGCTCGCGGCTTTCGGCCACCGCCTTGTCCGGAAGGCCGACGATCTGCATGCCGACCTTGCCCGGCGCGACCATCACCTGAACATCGACGGGCACGCCCTCAATGCCCTGAAATGCAACCGTACTGACACGCGCGACCATGATTGCCCCTCTTGCCGCGAGGCAGGCCGGCAGCCCGCCATCACAACCTTGTCCCGGTTGTGAGGTGAAATCTTGCACGAATAGCGGAATAAAACAAGAACAATTGTCGAACGGATTGCAGGGTGGCTATCGGTCAGGTTGTGACAGGTCTCGAATCCGGAACGAAGCAGAACAACCGTGAACATCCGGGGGATGAAATCCGGTTGTGGAGGCGGCCCAATATGACATGGGCCGCTCCCAACTATGCGAAATAGAACGAAACGTCGCTATTCGTTTCTAAGCAGGTCACCGTGGCCGCGCGCTTGGACAAGCGCCCTGTGTACATATAATGACCTGGCAAAACCGCCAACATTGCCTCAGCATGTGTTTGTGCTTTGCATTGCACTATAACTGTTCCTTTCATTCGAACAATTTTCACTTCAAACAATCTGAATTTCAACGAGATCACCTCCTTTCCTTAAGGAGGATTATTCCGAGATAGTTGTTATTCAAATCGCCGGATAGATTCTTGAAATATCAGGCGCGCTTGCGCTCGATCGCGTCCCAGAGCAGGGCGGCGATATCGGCGCCGCCGAATTTCTTCACTTCGCGAATACCCGTGGGAGACGTGACGTTGATCTCGGTCATCACGTCGCCGATCACATCGATGCCGACGAGCAGGAAGCCGCGCTCGCGCAGCGCCGGTCCGATCCGGGCGCAGATTTCCTTTTCCCGCGCCGTCAGTTCCGTCGGCATCGGCGTGCCGCCGGCGTGCATGTTGGAGCGGGCATCGTGTTCGGCAGGCACGCGGTTGATCGCGCCAACCGGCTCGCCATCGACGAGGATGATGCGCTTGTCGCCCTTGCGCACCGCCGGCAGGTATTCCTGCGCGATGAACGGTTCGCGGAACATCTGGCCGAACATTTCGAGCAGCGACGACATGTTGCGGTCGTCGCGGGTCGAATGGAAGACGCCGGCGCCGCCATTGCCGTAAAGGGGTTTCAAGATGATGTCGCCCATTTCGGCGCGGAAGCTGGCGATCTCGGCGGGGTCTCGGGTGATCAAGGTCTTCGGCATCAGGTCGGGAAATTCGGTGACGAAGATCTTTTCCGGCGAATTGCGCACCCAGGCCGGGTCGTTGACGACAAGCGTCTTCGGGTGGATGCGCTCCAGCAGATGCGTCGAGGTGATATAGGCCATGTCGAAGGGCGGGTCCTGGCGCAAAAGCACGACATCCATGCTCGACAGATCGATGCGTTCGGCGTCGCCCAGTGTATAGTGATCGCCCTTGACGTCGCGCAGGGTCATCGGCTGGACCGTGGCGATCACCTTGCCGTCGCGCAGCGACAACTGGTTTGGCGTATAGTGGAAGAGCTTATAGCCGCGCGATTGCGCTTCAAGGCTCATCGCGAACGTGCTGTCGCCAGCGATATTGATGCCCGAGACATGATCCATCTGGATCGCGACATTTACGATTTTCGCCATAAGACATTCCCTGTTGATCGTGGGCATCGTTGAGAGAGCCTGTCTATATCAAATGGCATCCGGGACGCCATACAGATTTCTGCCGCCGTCGCCATCGGACACGGCTTCTCCTTCACGCGGCGGCTTTTTCGCCCGTGGTTTGATCATCTGCAATGTCTGCCGCTTCTGAAGCGGCAGGGTCGGCCGGGGCGCTGAAAGCTGCCTCGTGTAATAGTAGTAGGTGACACCTCTCAGCGCCCCGTTCGATGTCTTTTGCCGCGCTTCTCAGGTTCTTCTGCGCCTCTCTTTTTCAAGGAGAGACCTCCAATGCCCCAGCCCGGCCGCTTATCCGCCGGGCCTTTCAATGAGGCGGGGTTCAGCCCTGGACCGTCCAAAGACGGCGTGGCTACCCGGCACGCCCGGTCCGCTTTCACGAACCGGAGGAGAACCGCCTTTCACGCAGCCCCGGGGATTTCGCGCGCGTTTCGCCAAACCATCCGGGCACCGGCCCCACCTCGCCGGCAACGCA
>JAESFK010000894.1_pt1 | contig 11206 bp, 10 predicted proteins | sample 9269391 | NCBI WGS metagenome assembly JAESFK01 (sample SAMN14506231, study PRJNA617097) | algae metagenome | isolation source: Drouetiella hepatica UHER 2000/2452 and co-occurring heterotrophs from... | place: Slovakia: Slovak Paradise National Park, Hrabusice, Kosice Region | collected 2000-01-01
ATCGAAGGGAGAACGAACGGTCCGAAAGGAGCCGGTGCCACCCCACAGCCAACCTTCCGGCGGGCCCCAGTGTTTTATCGCCGGGACTGTCCATTCTCCGGAGAGAGGCTGTCCCGAGACGACGGCTTCAGCCGAAATCCTGATTCTTGGAACAGAAGTTCGGTCCAGGTTGTGCGGGTCGAGCTCCCCAAAGACAGCGAGGCGAAAAGCAATGTAGCAGGCAACGCCTGCGGCCATTGTCGCGGCCGACGCAATGGCTACGGTGCGCAAAAACAAGGGTGTGTATTCCAATAGGGGACGACGACCAGACTACCTGGGAGTGAATCCATTGGGAAGCATGCGCGCATTACCTGAAATCGCGCGGCCCTCGACTTCCCGCACGAGGCATGGTGTGCGCGGGCGCATGCGGAGCGTGCTTGATCTGTGGCGGGGGTTGCTTACGATCCGGCGCAACAATTCCAACGGAGATATCAGGATGCCGGTCATCAACCGCATTGCCTCGTTCCACAAGGACATGACCGCGTGGCGTCATGACATTCACAGCCACCCGGAGACGGCCTTCGAGGAGGTGCGGACGGCGGACGTGGTCGCCGAGAAGCTGGAAAGCTTCGGGATCGAGGTCCATCGCGGGCTGGCCAAGACCGGCGTCGTGGGCGTGCTGCGCTCGGGCACGTCCAATCGGGCGATCGGCCTGCGCGCCGACATGGATGCGCTCGACGTCCACGAGACCAACCAGTTCGATCACAAGTCGACGATCCCCGGTAAGATGCACGCCTGCGGCCATGACGGTCATACGGTGATGCTGCTGGGCGCCGCCAAGTATCTTGCCGAGACGAAGAACTTCGACGGCACCGTCTACTTCATCTTCCAGCCGGCCGAGGAGAACGAGGGCGGCGGGCGCGTGATGGTGGAAGAGGGGCTGTTCGAGAAATTCCCGGTCGAGGGCGTCTACGGCATGCACAATATCCCGGGCATTCCGGTCGGCAAGTTCGCCGTCCGTCCCGGCCCGATGATGGCCGCCTACGACATCTTCGAAGTGGTGCTGAAGGGCGTCGGCGGACACGGCGCCATGCCGCAGTACACGATCGACCCGGTGGTGGTCGGCGCCCACATCGTGACGGCACTGCAGTCGATCGTGGCCCGCAACGTCGATCCGATGGACACCGCCGTGGTTTCGACCACCCAGATCCACGCCGGCGACGCCTGGAACGTGATCCCGCAGGAGTGCGTGCTGCGCGGCACCGTCCGCACCTTCAAGAAGCCGGTGCAGGACCTGATCGAGAAGAACATCGAGAAGATCGCGCGCAACGTCGCCGCGGGCTTCGGCGCCGAAGTCGTGAAGTGGCGCTACGAGAAGCGCTATCCCGCGACGGTGAACAGCGAGCAGGAGACCGAATATGCGGCCGAGGCCGCGGCCTCGCTGGTCGGGCTGGAGAATGTCAACCGCAACCCGACCCCGGCCATGGGCTCCGAGGACTTCGCCTGGATGCTGCTCAAGAAGCCGGGCTGCTACATCTGGGTCGGCAACGGCGACGGCGTCGGCAGCTGCATGGTCCACAACCCGGGCTACGACTTTAACGACGAGATCCTGCCGCTCGGCGCGTCCTACTGGGCTACGCTGGTCGAGCAGCAGCTTGCGCGCGAGGCCCTGTCGCAGGCGGCGGAGTAAAGCCGAAACTCCCCAGCCTGCGACGCGGTCGTGTCAGGTCTGCACCCCTACGCCAATGCCCGCATCGGGCTGGCGACGATGCACGAGAAGGAGCGGGCACTGGGGCCCGCCTTCCGCCGCGTGCTCGGGGCAGACGTCGTTGCCGTGCCGGAGCTGGACACCGACACGCTCGGCACCTTCTCCGGGGAGGTGCCGCGGCCGGATGCACTGGTCGAGACCTCGCTGCTCAAGGCCGAACTGGCCTTCCGGACCATGGACGTCGATTGCGCGGTGGCGAGCGAGGGCAGCTACGGGCCGATCGACCGGGTGCCGCTGATCTCGAGCGGCGTCGAGATCCTGGCCTTCATCGACCGCAAGCGCGGCATCCGGCTGATCGACACCTTTCCGACCCACCATACGAGCTGGCGGCTGTCGCGCTTCCGCGCCGGCGATCCCGCGCGCCTCGCCGTGCTGCGCGCCATGGGATTCCCGCGCTATGGCGTGTTCGTCGCCTGCAGCAGCGACATGGACCACCCGGTGAAGGGCCTCGCCACCGAGGAAGAGGTGATCGCCAGCATGGACGGTGAGGCTGAGCGCTCCACGGAAGGGCTGGCCGTGCTCTATTCGGACATGCGGGCGCATCGCAATCCGACCCGCATGAAGGTGCTGCGCGCGGCAGGCTGGCAGCTGGCCAAACGCCTGCAGTGCCTCTGCCCGAAATGCCAGGCGCCGGGCTTCGGTCGCATCCAGTCGCGCCGCGGCCTGCCCTGCGAGGCCTGCGGCGATCCCACCCACTGGATCGATTTCGAGATCGACGGCTGCAACGTCTGCGGCCACGCCGTAGCGCGACCGCGCAAGGACGCGCGGCGAACGGCGCCGAAGCTCTCCTGCAGGAGCTGTCGGACAACGTAGCAACGGAGCGCGCCACTCCAGTGGCGCTTCAAGCTCGCGAGATATGAGCGCCACCGGAGTGGCGCGCTCCAATGAAGCTAAACCGCCAGATCCGTCGCCAGATGGAACAGGCAGTCGCCGCGTTCGCAGCGGGCCGGGACGCGCTTGCACAGGACCAGACCGGCGCGCTTGAACTTCACCACCTCGGGCTCGCGCCAGGGAGTGTGATGGAAGTGGATGCGGCCGGCCGGCTGGTCGGTCTTTACCTCGTCGCCCAACTCGACCAGCGGCTCGAACAGGCCGCCGTCGGTCGCGTAGACGTAGTAGTCGTCACCGCCGATCTCGGTGAAGCGGGTCTTGGTCGGCGCCGGCACCGGGCCCTGCAGCAGGCCGACATGGGCCAGCACGCGGCGCATACCGTCCTCGGCCACCTTGAGCGAGCCGGGGGTGACGAGACCGCCGCCGCCCAGCTCGGTGCCCATGCCGACCACGCCCTGGCGGTAGGAGGCCGAGGTGAAGGTCCGGCCGCCGCCCTGCGGCGCGGCGGAAATGTAGCTGACCGGGGCGCCGAAGGCCTTCAGCAGGCCCATGACCTTCTCCATGCGGGCGGCGTCCTGGTGACGCGGCGCCAGCGCGCTCGGGATGTAGGTGAGCGAGCTGCCGCCGGAATGGAAGTCGAAGGCGTAGTCGAAGCCCGGCAGCAGCGCATGCTCGATCCAGTAGGCGATCTGCTGGGTGATCGTGCCCTCGGCGTCGCCGGGGAAGGAGCGGTTGAGGTTGCCCTCGTCGATGGGCGAGGTGCGGCGGCCCTCCATGGCGGCCGGGAAATTGGCCGAGGGCAGGATCACCAGCCGGCCCTTGATATCCTTAGGCTCGATCGCGCGGATCAGGTTGCCGAGGCCGATCTGGCCTTCCCATTCGTCGCCATGGTTGCCGGCCTGCATCAATACGTTCGGTCCGTCGCCGTTTTTGATGCGCACGATGGGGATCGGGATCCAGCCATAGGCGGAGCGATGCACCGAGTGGGGCACGCGCACGAAGCCCGTGGCCTTGCCGTCGGCGTTGAGGTCGATGTCCGGCGTCAGCCGGCTCATCGCGGTGAATTCGGTGGATTTCAGCGTTGCGTCGGTCATCAGCGTCTCTCGCTTCTTGGATCGAGGGCATCCTGCAGTCCATCGCCCAGGAAGTTGAAGGCGATCACGGTCAGGAAGATCAGCAGGCCCGGCCACAGGGCCAGCACGGGGGCCTCCTGCAGCAGCTCCTGGGCACCGGTCAGCATGTTGCCCCAGCTCGCGGCCGGCGGCTGGATGCCGAGGCCGAGGAAGGACAGGGTCGATTCGAACAGGATCAGGGTGCCGACCGACATGGTGGTGGCGACGACCAGCGTGCCGGCCGTGTTCGGCAGGATGTGGCGGAACATGATTCGCTGCGGGCGGGCGCCCAGCGCCACGGCGGCGCGCGTGAAATCCCGGGCCTTGAGAGACAGCGTCTCGGCGCGCACCAGGCGGGCCACGGTCGTCCAGCCGGTCAAGGCCACGATCACCACGATGCGATAGAGCGAGAACATCTCCGACTGGGCGATCTCCGCCGGCACGCCCAGCTTCCGGGGATCCACCGCCGCCAGCACGATCAGGAGCGGCAGCAGCGGCAGCGAGATCACGCCGTCGGTGAGCCTCATCAGGAAGGCGTCGAAACGTCCGCCGAGATAGCCGGCGAGGACGCCGATGAAGGCGCCGAGGATGGCCGACAGCACCGCGCCCGAGATGCCCACCAGGAGCGAGACGCGGCCGCCATCGAGCAGGCGCTGGAAGAGATCGCGCCCGAGATCGTCGGTGCCCAGCCAGTGCCGGGCGGACGGGCCTTCGAAGCGGCGGAAGAGATCGGTCTCGGTCGGATCGATGCCGCGCAGTTCCGCGAGCAGGGGCGCTGCCAGGGCCAGCACGAGCAGGGCCGACAGGAATGCCAGCGATATCCAGGCCAGCCGATGGCGCAGCATGCGACGCCAGGCCGTCGGCTGGAGGGCGGCCGCCGTCATGGCGTGGCACCCGCCAGCGAGACGCGCGGGTCGACCCAGGCATAGGCGAGGTCGGCCAGCAGGTTGCCGCCGATGGTGGCGGCGGTCGCCACCAGAAGGCCGACGAGCGCCAGATTGTAGTCGTTCTCCAGAATGGCCTGGTAGATCGCTTTGCCCATGCCCGGCCACGCGAACATCGTCTCGGTGATCAGAGCCCCCGAGACGAGGCCGCCGAACGAGAGGGCGAGGATCGTGAGGACCGGGGACAGCGCATTGGCGAAGGCGTGGCGCCACAGGACGGTGCGCTCGGGGGCCCCCTTGGCACGGGCCGTCCGCACATAGTCCTGGCGGAGCGCCTCGATCATCGCGCCACGCATGAAGCGGGTATAGCCGCCCAACTGGACGAGGGTCAGCGTCAGGACCGGAAGCGCCAGGTGACGCAGCTGCTCGGTCAGGGCGATCGTCCACGGCGTACCGGCCCTTATGTCGGCCATGCCGCCGGCCGGCAGCCAGCCCAGCTTCACCGCGAACAGGGTGATGAGCAGCAGCGCCAGCCAGAACGGCGGCGCGGAGATGCCGCCGAAGCACAGGAGGTTGATCAGGTAGTCAGCGCGGCTGCGCGGATGAGCGGCCGCCCACATGCCGAGCGGCAGGGCGATCGCGACCGAGATGACGAAGGCGAGACCGGCCAGCAGCAGCGTGTTCAGAAGCCGCGGCCACAGCACCGTCAGCACCGGCTGGCCGAAGGAGCGTGAGTAGCCGAAATTGCCCTGCAGCGCCTGCAGCAGCCAGGCTAGGTATCGCTCGAGAAGGGGCTTGTCGAGACCGTAGGCGGCGCGCAGTCGGGCGGCGTCCTGGCTGGTCATGGTCGGATCGCCCGAGATCATCATGTCGATCGGATCGCCCGGCATCAGGCCGATCAGCAGATAGACGACGAGGCTCATCAGGAGGAGCGTGACGGCGGTCTGAACGCCGCGCGCCACGAAATAGCGGCTCATGCCCTCATCCTGCCGATCTTGCCGGCATCTAGTTTTCCCAGCGCCACTGCTCGACCCACAAGGTCGAGCTGTTGAGCGTGCCGGTCGGTGTCACGCCCTTGAGCGGCCTGGGGATCACGAAGGGATCGACCCGGAAGAACAGCGGCAGGGAGGGTAGGTTGTCGGCCGCCAGCTTCTGGATCTCGGCGAACAAGGCGCGACGCTTGACGACGTCAAGTTCGCGTTCGGCGGCATCGAGCACCTTGTCCATCTCGGGATTGGCGTAGCCCGGATAGTTCTGCCCGCTCCAGCCGTTGGCGGCTGAGGGAATTTCCTTGGAATGCAGCGACGAGCGCGGCACGCCTTCCGGCCGCTGCACCCACGCGTACATGCCGAGGCCGCTATAGGTGCGCTTGCCCATCGCATCGAAGAAGATGCGCGGCGGTTCGGCCTTGAGGCGGACCTCGATGCCGACCTGCCGGAGCTGGCTCTGGATCACCTGCGCCACCAGCTCGCGCACGCGATTGCCGGCGGTGGTGCCCAGCTCGATCGACAGCTTGTCGCCGGCCGCATTGTGGCGAACGTTGTTGCGGAAGGTCGAGAAGCCCGCCTCGTCCAGCAGCTTGCGGGCCGCTGTGGGGTCGTAGCCATACTGGCGGGCCGCCGGGCTGAACATCGGGTCGAGGTCGCTGATCCCACCATGGGCGATCGGCTGCTTGCCCTCGAAGAGCTTCTCCGAGATGGCCTTGCGGTCGATGGCCAGCAGCATGGCCTGTCGGACCCGCCGGTCGGCCAGCAGCTTGTTGTCGAGGTTGACGTCGATATGTTCCCAGATCAGTGCCGGCTTGTAGACGACGTTGTACTTGTCCTTGTGGCGCTTCTCGAAGGCGATGGCCTGGTCGAGCGACAGGCCGAGTTCGCCCAGGACATAGTCGACGCTGCCCGACAGGAGATTGGCTTCCAGAGCAGCGGTGTTCTCGATGATGCGCACCGTGATGCGCTTGAAATACGGCTTCTGGCCCGTCCAGGTCGGGTTCTGCTCCAGCACGACCCGGCTGCCGGGAACGATCTCGGTGAGGCGGAAGGGGCCGAAGGCGAGGCCGGGATTGGTCGACTGGGTGTCGTAGGCGGTCTTGTTGCGATACTCGGCCGGGTTGGCGTCGAAGATCGGCTTCTCAATGTGCGCCGGGAGCAGCTGCAGGCCGATGCTGTTGTAGTCGAAGGTGACGCGGTCGATCGTCATGGTGAAACGACGGTCGTCCTTCACGTCGAGCTTGATGATTCGCTTGTAACTTTCTGACGAAGCGACTCCCGAGAGCGGATGCTGGCCGACCTCCAGGGTGAAGGCGACATCCTTCGCCGATACCGGCGTGCCGTCGCCCCAGCGCATATCGCGCAGTTCGACGTCGATCTCCATGCCTTTCTTGCCATCGGCAAAATCTATCACGCGGGCTTTGCCGTTCTCGATCGTCGGCAACTCGGTGCAGACCAGGCAGACCAGTTTCCAGTCCGCGTCGTAGGCCGTGACCGGCCGCGCCGTCATGTTGGCGATCAGCGACTTGGCCAGCATGGAACTGATGATCGGGTTCCAGGTGCCCGGCATCTGCGTCATGGCCACGACGAGTTCGTCCTTGGCCTGCGCCTTGACGGCAGCGGGAGAGGCGAGGGCGCCGAGCGCCAGGAAGGTGGAGAGGAGGCGGCGGATCATGTCCGCCGCACCGTAGCAAAGAGCCGGCTAGCGGCCCAGCGCGCGCGACGGCGGTCGGCCGCCGTGGCTGGCCGACCACTTCTCCGGCGCCTCAAGGAAGGCGCGCGTCTCGGCGAGGCCCTTTTCGTCGAAATACTTGTGCCTTTCGGCCGCTTCCAGCGCGTCCCACCAGGTGGCCAACGCGTGCAACTTCACGCCGGCCGCGGCCAGCATCTCGATGCTCTGCGGGAAGATGCCGTAGTGGAACACGACGAAACAGTCGGTGACCTTGGCCTCGGCCTTCTTCAGCGCCTCGATGAACACGAGCTTGCTGCCGCCATCTGTCGCGAGGTCCTCGACCAGCAGGACGCGCTTGCCGGGCTTCAACTCGCCCTCGATCTGCGCCATGCGCCCGAATCCCTTGGGCTGCTTGCGCACGTAGATCATCGGCTTCTTGGAAAGTGCAGCCAGAAAGGCGGCGAAGGGGATGCCCGCGGTCTCGCCGCCGGCCACCACGTCGATCTTGTTCCAGCCGATGGTCTTTTCGATCATCTTGTGGGCGTGGGCCATGATCTTGGCCCGGGCTTCCGGGAAGGAAATGATCTTGCGGCAGTCGATGTAGACCGGGCTCGCCCGGCCCGACGTGAAGATGTACGGGTTCTCGGGCCGGCAATGGATGGCCTCGATCTCCAGCAGGAGACGGGCGGTGTCGCGCGCTTCCGGCGTGCTGCTGGCGCGGTCCGAATTCGCCTTTCCGGTCAACTTCTTGGTGGCCTTGGCTGCGGGCGCAGTTTCAGTCGACTTGGCCTTCTTCTTCGTCGCCATGCTGCTTTTTCCCCCACGCCGCTTGCGACAAAATGACGGCCGTGTGTTTAGCGTTCATGCACCGGACCGGCAAGGGCGCGGCGGGCATTCTGGCGAGAAGAAGGCGAAAAATTAGTCAGTTTCTGGGTGAAACTTATTTCTGGTGACCGCGACGGGCAGGCGCCATCCCCGGTAGATCGACATCAGTCGGAGGAACAGGCAGATGCCCGCGCCGGCCAGGGCCGTCGGGAGCATGGGCCAGCCCGCCCAGAACCCCAGGGAGATCGTGCCCGCACCTGCGAGCGCTGCCACGGCGTAGAGTTCGGAGCGCAGGACGGTCGGGACCTGGAGGGTGAGCAGGTCGCGCGCCACCCCGCCGCCGATGCAGGTCACCGTGCCCAGCATGGCCGCCATCAGCGGGCTGAGCCCGTAGAGCAGGGCCTTTTCGGTCCCGGTGACGGCAAACAGGCAGAGGCCGGCGGCGTCGAACAGGAGAACCGGCGTGCGCAACCTGTCGATCACGTCCGACGCGAAGAATCCCAATAACCCTGCTGCTGCCGTCGCCGCGAGATAGCGCCAGTCCACGATGGCCGCCGGCGGCACGGCCCCGATCAGCAGGTCGCGCGCCAGACCGCCGGCCACCCCGGCCAGCCAGGCGACGACCAGCACCCCGAACAGATCCAGCTGCTTGCGCACGCCCCGCGTGGCGCCACTGATGGCGAACACGAAGGTGGCGGCCAGGTCCATTGCGTCGAAGAACATGCCGGGACTTTACAGTGATTGCCGTCCGCCGCCGAGATGCCAGAGTGCGGTATGAAGCCAGCATGACCGAGTCGACCGTCCCCTCCAGCGGCTTTCGCCGCTTCATCCATGCCCGCACCCGGTTGCTGATCGCGCTGGCGGCCGGTCTCGTCCTGTTTGTCGTGCTGCCGCAGGACATGCGCTTTGCTACGAGGACCCTGCTCGCCTGGGACCTGATGGCGCTGGCCTACATCGTGATGACCCTGGTCATGATCTCCAGGTCGACGGTGGAAACCTGCTACGCCCGGGCGGCCTACTACGACGAGGGAGACTGGGTCATCCTCCTAGTCGTCGTCGTCAGCGCCAGCGCGAGCTTCGCGACGATCTTCTCCGAACTGGCGGTCCTCAAGACGCCTCACGGTTCCCTGTGGCACGCCCTCGCGCTCACGGGCACAACCGTCGCCCTTTCCTGGACGTTCACGCATCTCGTGTTCACCCTGCACTACGCCAACATCTACTACCGGCCTGACGATGACGGGCCGGGCGGCCTTGAATTCCCGGGCGACCGTCCGCCGGACTATGGCGACTTCCTCTACTACGCGTTCGTGATCGGCTGCGCGGCCCAGACCGGGGATGTCGGCACGGTTTCGCCCGCGATGCGACGCATCACGCTGGTCCACGGGATCGTTTCCTTCGTATTCAATACGGCGATCCTCGCCCTCACCATCAACGTCGGAGCGAGCCTCCTGTCATGACCACCAAACGTCCCGAGATCGGTACAGGCAAGGATCTGCTGGCACTCGCCCTGTTCGTCGGCATCTGTCTCGGCGTCGGTGGGCTGGGAGGGGCGGTGACGGCCACCAGTGTCACCGAGTGGTACCCGACGCTCAACAAGCCGTCGTTCAACCCGCCGAACTGGGTGTTCGGCCCGGTCTGGAGCGTGCTTTATGTCATGATGGGCGTGGCCGCCTGGCGGGTCTGGCGCGCGGCCGACCGCGACACGGCCCGGGGACCCCTGGCGCTCTTCGCCCTGCAACTGGCAGTCAACCTGGGCTGGAGCGTCGCCTTCTTCGGACTCCGCAATCTCGGACTCGCCGTGATCGTCATCATAGTGCTCGATCTGCTCGTCCTGGCGACGGCCCTGATGTTCCGTCGGGTCGACCGCTTCGCGGAGTGGCTTCTGATACCCTATCTGGCCTGGATCGCATTCGCGACGTTCCTGAACGTCACGATCTGGCGCCTCAACTAATGCTCATGCGGGTGATCGCCGGGCGTGTCGTGCCTGCTGATGTCGCCGCCGTCATCGGCCTTCAGCTCCATGAACACGATGGATGATGCGATCGTCAGGATGCCCAGGATCAGAAAGGCCCGCTGCACGCCGTAGATCATCGCTCCGGCATGGGAGTGCATCTCGGCCGGCACGAACATCGCGGCGATCAGGGAGGCGCCGGCCACGCCAAAACTGATCGAAAGCTGCTGACCGGTGGACGCGATCGTACTGGCGCCGCTCGTCTGTTGTCCGGAAACGTCCGCATAAACCAGCGTGTTCATGCTGGTGTACTGCATGGACGTGAACAGGCCGAGCGTGAAGGCCTGCAACACGATGCGCCAGATCGGGGTCTCCGCGCCCACCGTGGCAAAGGACATGATGAGCAAGCCGACGATGATCGTGTTGAAGACCAGCACGTTGCGATAGCCGAAGCGCGCCAGGATCGCCGGCATGAAGCTCTTGAGCCCGATCGAGGCGATGGCCTGCGGCAGCACCAGCAGGCCCGACTGGATCGGCGAGAAGCCGAGCCCGATCTGATAGAGCAGGGGAAACAGGAACGGGATGCCGCCGAGGCCAAGCCGGGTGAAGAAGCCGCCGTTCACGGCCGCCCGGAAGGTCCGGATTCGGAAAAGGCCGAGATTGAGCAGGGGGAAGGCCGTCAGCATTGCGCGGATGCCGTAGCCCGCGAGCATCGCGGCCGAGACCGCCAGAAGGACGATGATCTCCTCGCCCGAAAGGGTGTTGTCGCCGAAAACTTCGAGGACATAGGACAGCAGGGCGATGCCGCCGCCGAACAGAACCAGCCCCAGCACGTCGAGCGGATGGGTCTTCGCCTCGCGATAGTCGGGCAGGTAGCGCCCGACGAAGTAGAGGCCGACGATTCCCACCGGAATGTTGACGAAGAAGACGACGCTCCAGTGCAGCCAGTGGACGATCGCGCCGCCCGCCACGGGACCGATCATCGGGCCGATCAGGCTGGGAATGGCCACGAAACTCATGGCCCTGACCAGATCGGCCTTGCCGTAGGTGCGGGCAAGCGTCATGCGGCCGACCGGCATCATCATGGCACCGCCCACGCCCTGGAGGACGCGGCAGGCCACCAGCATCTCGATGCTGGTCGAGACGCCGCACAGTAGCGACCCCAGGCAGAAGACGGCGATTGCCGCCACGAAGA
>JAESFK010000895.1_pt1 | contig 11205 bp, 8 predicted proteins | sample 9269391 | NCBI WGS metagenome assembly JAESFK01 (sample SAMN14506231, study PRJNA617097) | algae metagenome | isolation source: Drouetiella hepatica UHER 2000/2452 and co-occurring heterotrophs from... | place: Slovakia: Slovak Paradise National Park, Hrabusice, Kosice Region | collected 2000-01-01
CTTGAGGGTCTGGGCGCCGCCGACGTCGGCGGGCTTGGTGATGGTGAGCCGCACCTGGGAGTTGAGCGCGACGGCCGCGGCCGAGAACGCCGACGCGACCGCGGCCCGGTCGGAGGCGTTGGCCACGGATCCGCCACCGGCGGAGGCGAACTGCCGCAGGACGGCCGTGTTGGCCTCACCGGAGTTGAACGAGACCACCTCGGCGCGGACCTTCGCCTTGGTCAGCGCCCCGAGGGCGGCCTGGCGCTGGGCCTCGGACCGGGCGTCGCCGCCCTCGGCGGCGGCGACGGTGTCACCACCGTCGCTGAGCAGGATGATGCTGCGCTCGCCCTTCGTGCCGAGGCCGCGGACGGCGTCCTGGACACCCTTGTACAGCGAGGTCTCGCCGTTGGAGCGCAGGGCGTTGACCGCCCGGGACACCTTGGCCCGGTCGGTCGTCGGCGCGACGTCGATGCCGGAGGTCGAGGCGAACGAGACGACGCCGACCTTGACGTCCGACGGCGCCTCGGAGAGGAACTTGGCGACGCCGGCACGCACCGTGGCCATGCCGGAGGCGCCCATCGAGCCGCTCGTGTCGATGACGAGCATCGTCGAGCGCGGCTGCTTGGAGGGCTCGGAGACGGTGACCGGCACGAGGCGCGAGCCGAAGGTGGCGGTGACGCTCTTCCAGTCCACCTTGACCGCACTGCGCGGGCGCAGCACGAGGGTGGCGGTGACCTTGTCCTTGGCCACGCGCACGTCGCTGAGCGTCGACGGGATGCCCTCGTCGGCCAGCGCGGCGGGGGCGGCCAGGCCGGGCAGGACGATCGCGGCGAGCGTGGCCAGCGCGACCACCAGGGCGGATGGCCGCCGGCCCGGGAGGCGGACGGGGGGTCGGGTCACGTCAGCCTCGCCCCGGGGACGAAGAGCTGCGGGGAGACCTCGACGCCGAGGTCCTGGAGGTCGGTGAGGAACTTCGGGCGCAGCCCCGTCGAGACGAGCGTCCCGCGGAAGCGGCCGTTCTCGTCGCGACCGGCCGACCAGTCGAAGGTGAAGATGTCCTGGAGGGTCACGACGTCGCCCTCCATGCCGACCACCTCGGTGATGGCGACGATGCGGCGCGAGCCGTCCTTGAGGCGGGCCTGCTGGACGATGAGGTCGACCGCGCCGGCCACCTGCTCGCGGATGGCCCGCACCGGCAGCTCGACGCCGGCCATGAGGACCATGGTCTCGAGGCGGGAGAGCGAGTCGCGCGGGGTGTTCGCGTGGACCGTGGTGATCGAGCCGTCGTGGCCGGTGTTCATCGCCTGGAGCATGTCGAGCGCCGCCCCGTCACGGACCTCGCCGACGACGATGCGGTCGGGCCGCATGCGGAGCGAGTTCTTCACGAGGTCGCGGATGGCGATCGAGCCCTTGCCCTCGATGTTCGCCGGGCGGGACTCCAGCCGCAGGACGTGGTCCTGGTGCAGCTGGAGCTCGGCGGCGTCCTCGATGGTGACGATGCGCTCGTCCTCGGGGATGAAGGAGGAGATGACGTTGAGCGTCGTCGTCTTCCCGGAGCCGGTGCCGCCGGAGATGATGACGTTGCGCCGGCCGATGACGCAGGCCCGCAGGAAGTCGCGCACGCTCGCGGTGATGGTGCCGAAGGCGATGAGGTCGGCGTCGGTGTACGGGTCCTGGGAGAACTTGCGGATGGTGAGCATCGCGCCGTCGAGGGCGATCGGGTTGATGACGGCGTTGACGCGCGAGCCGTCGGGCAGGCGGGCGTCCACGAGCGGGCTGGCCTCGTCGACGCGGCGGCCGACCCGGCCGACGATCTTGTCGATGACGCGGCGGAGGTGGGCCTCGTTCGAGAAGTGGGTCTCGACGCGGTAGAGCTTGCCGGAGCGCTCGACGTAGATCATGTCGGCGCCGTTGACCATGATCTCGGAGATGTCCGGGTCGCGCAGCAGCGGCTCGAGCGGACCGTGCCCGAGGATCTCGTCGGACACCTCCTGGGCGATGCGGGTGCGGTCGGCGTGCGAGAGCGGCGTCTGCTCGGCGTCGATCGTCTCCTGGAGGGTCGTGCGCACCTGCTGGGCGAGCTCGGCCTCCGGCAGGTGGGGGTCGTACAGGCGCGGCCCGAGGCTGTCGATGAGCGCCTGGTGCACGCGCCCCTTGACCTCCGAGAACGGGTCGACGACGCGACGCTTGGCCACGTGCCCCGGGCGGGCGCTCGCGACCGCGGCCGTGGAGTCGGTCTGGGACGTGGCCGCGGCCTGGGCGCGGCGGACGCTGTCGAGACGGTCGGCGAGGCTCATCGACGGCTCCTGAAGAGGCCCTTGCGGGCGGCGGCCTCGGCGTGGTCGGTGTCCTCGCCGGAGTGCTGGGTGCGGATGTGGTTGTCGACGAGGTCCTTGATGGCGACGGTGACCGGCGCCTTCGGGTCGTCGAGGACGATCGGGACACCCCGGTTGACCGACGCGGGGACGGTCAGCGAGTTCGGGATGTTGACGGCGATGCTCGTCTTGATGGCCGACTCGACGTCCTCCGGGCGCAGCCCGACCTTCGTGTCGGCCTTGTTGAGCACGATGATCCGGGCGTCCTTCGGGCTGCCGATCATGTCGAGCGTGTCGAGGGCGACGCGCAGGTTCTTCACCGCGGGGATGTCGAGCGTCGCGATGAGCACGAGGGCGTCCGAGACGTCGACCGAGGCGAGCACGTGCTCGGTGAACGACGGCGGGGTGTCGATGAGGACGTAGTCGTAGTGGCGCCGCGCGACCTTGATGACCTCGGCCACCGTCGGCACCGGGATGCGGTCGGCGTCACCCGGGTCGTTCGGTGCGCAGAGCACGTCGAGACCGCTCACCTCGTGCCGGGTGACGAGGCTGCGCAGGGCCTCCTCGTCGAGGTTCCCGGACATCGAGACGGCATCGAAGATCGACTGGTGCGGCACGAGCTGGAGGCTGATGGCGACGTCGCCGAAGGACAGGTCCAGGTCGACGAGGAGGGTGCGGTGCCCCTCGCTCGCCAGCGCCACGGCCGCGTTGGTCGAGAGCGTCGTCTTGCCGACGCCGCCCTTGGCCGAGAAGACCGTGATGACCTTGCCCTCGCGGGAGGTGCCGCCGCCGGCGTGGCCGATGAGGCGGGAGGTCAGCTCGCGGCTGCGTCGCAGCGCGTCCGCGATGGCCGTGTGGTCGTCGGCCCCGACGACCTCGCGGACCCCGGCCCGCAGGGCCTGCGAGAGGGTCGCGACGTCGATCCGGCTGCGCAGGAGGATGACCCCGAGCTCGGGACGGTCCAGGCGGGCCGCCTCGGAGAGCTGGCAGGCCTCCTCGACCGGCACCTCGGCGCCGATGACGACCTGCTCGACCTGAGGGTTGTCGTGCAGCGCCCGAGCCACCATGCCCGAGGAGTCCAGGGCGGTGGTGTCGGGACCCAGGGCGAAGCGGTAGCGCTCCAGAGCCGTGGGGTCCGGGTCCCAGAGGATGTTCACCGGACCTTGTCCTTCAACATCGTCAGGTCGCTCACGGACAGGTTGGCGTCGATCTTCAGCTCGGAGCCGCGGAGCGCGGCGTAGAGCACGTAGTTGTTGACGCCGTGGACGAGGCGGGCGGCCTGCTCCGGCGTCACCTCCAGGGTGACGAGGAAGCTGGCGGACTGGGCGGCCTCCCCTCCCTCGCCCGTCGACTGCACGGGAGTCAGCGAGGCGTCGCCCATGGCGATGACCTTGACGTTGTCGAGGAGGATCGAGGTGCCGGAGCCGAGGTCGGTCTTCTCCTCGTCGCCGCCGGGCTTGGTCTCGAGCTTGGCGAGGTCGTAGGTCATGAAGATCGTGAGCATCGAGCCGGGCCGCACGAAGTTGCCGACCCGGGCCGGGTCCTGCAGCTGCACGGAGACGGCGAGCTTGCCGGCGCCGACCTGGAGCGCCTTCTCCCCGAGCGGGGTGTCGCCGAACCCGGACGCCAGGACGTACTGGCCGGGGGCGATGTCGGTGAGGGCGACGAGGTCGCTGTTGTTCTCGTCGACGCCCTCGAGCGCACCGATGGGCTTGGCGCGGGCGGCGACGTCGGTCTGGGTCAGCTGCCCGAGCCGCACGGCGTCCTTGAGGGTCGTGCCTGCGGGGACCACCGAGGTGGACACGTAGACCTTGGAGGGGCTGGCCGCGGCGACCGCCCGGGCGTCGGCGCCCCGGGCGTAGACGAGGACCAGGACCGCGCCGACGAGGGCGATGACCGCAGCCGCGAGGATGGCGAGGATTCGACGACCCATGGAAACCGTGTCCTAACAGAGGTGGGGGGTGCTGGGCGGCGCGAACCGGTCGCGCGAAGGTCTGGGTGGGTCGGGTCGCGGGGGTGCGACCCGGGTCCGGGCTCACGCGCCGCGCCGGGGTGGTGGCTGGTGCGCGAGGGGTGACGCCGTCCGGCGGTGGTTCAGATGCTGGTTGCGGCGTCTTGGAAGAAGGTGGAGAGGTTGCGGCCGAGGATGAAGACGGACGCGATGATCACGAGGGCGATGAGGGCGACCATGAGCGCGTACTCGACGGCGGTCGCGCCGCGCTCGTGGTGGGCCCGGGCGGCGCGCTCGACGAGGGGGCGCGCGCGGAGCGAGGTCCGGGTCAGGAGGGAGGTCATCAGGGGTGTCACCTGTCCTTCGGAAGTGGATCGGGGCGCCGGCCTGTCGGTGACCCGACGGTGACCGACGCCCCGACTCTGTGAGATCCGAGCGGATCAGATGCTGTTGGCCACCGAGTTGAACATGGTGGACAGGCGGGTGCCCAGGAGGGCGACGGCGACGATGATGACGACCGCGATGAGCGCGACCATCAGGCCGTACTCCACGGCGGTGGCGCCCTTCTCGGAGCGGATGTCGGCGAGCTTGGCCTGGAACTTGACGAGAGCCTTGGTCATGACGGGTGTTTCCTTTTCTGGTCTGGAGGGGTGCTGTCGAGCAAGGTCAACGCTGTCAGGTCCGGGGCCGCGCCGACATACGCCGATGGGTCCGTGCTGGCCCGCCCGTACGGCGCACCCGGGTCAACCGTTCGGCCGATCGGTCGAGAGGGGGTCAGGGGGGCCGTCTCTGCCATGCTCGAGGTCCCCCCGCACACCACCCGACGGAAGCCGGCGATGACCACCAGCACCACCCGTGAGCCCACGGTGGAGCGCGAAAAACGTTCTGCCACAGGCGCTGTGTGGATCGCGTGGGGCGTCTGCGCGGTGCTGACGGCCCTGTTGGTGCGGCTGCGGGGCCAGCCGGACGTCGACCTCTGGCTGCACCTGCGCCTCGGCGACGAGCTGCGCTCCGGCGCGTGGTTCGGCGTGCTGCCGGACCCGCTGGCCGTCCTGGCCGACCGTCCGTACGTGCCCACCCAGTGGCTCGCCGAACGCGCCATGGTCGCGGTCCACGGGCTCGCCGGCGTGACCGGGGTGCACCTCGTGCGGGCGCTGCTCCTCGTGGCGCTCGCCGGGCTCATGCACGCCACCGCCCGGCTGTGGGCGGGCCCGCTCGCCTCGGTCGTCGTGGCGACGGGCGGCCTGTTGGCCACCGCGGCCGCCTGGGGCGAGCGTCCGCAGCTGGCCGGGGTCGTCGCCGCCGCCCTCACCCTGCTGCTGTGGTCTCGCACGCTGGCCGACGGCCGCGCGCGCTGGCTCCTCGTCCCGGTGTCGTGGCTCTGGTCGATGGTCCACGGCTCGTGGCCGGTGGGCGTCGCGTTCGGGGTGCTCGTCCTCGCCGGCCTGGTCCTCGAGCGGCCCCGCCCGCCGGTCCGCTGGACACCTCTGGTGGCGCTGCTCGCGGCCACCGCGCTCGTCCCGGCGCTCACCCCGCTCGGTCCCGGCCTGCTCCTCGAGCCCTTCGCGGTCGGCGTCGCGGCCCGCAGCACGGTCGCCGAGTGGCGCGCACCGTCTCTGGGCAACCCCCTGCTCGTGCTCGTCGTCGTCCTCGCCGTCCTCGTGGTGCTCCGGCTGGTCCGGACGCGACGGCTCGACGCCGCGAGCCTGCTGTTCGCGGCGGCCGGGGTGGGGCTCGCGGCGACCTCGGTGCGCACGATCGCCCTCGGAGCGCTCCTGCTCGTGCCCGCCCTGGCCCGGGCGCACCGCGTGCCGTCCCCGGTGGCGGTCTCCCGGAGCGAGCGGCTGCCGGCGCTCGTCGCGGGGTTGGTCCTGCTCGTCGTGCCCGGCGTCGTGCTCGGGGGGCCGCAGGACGGCCCGCTCCCGCCCTCCGTCGACGCCGCCGTCGGCCGGCTGCCCGCGGGCACGCCGACCGTCGTCGACGCCTACGCCTCCGGCTACGTCCTGTGGGCCCATCCGGACGTCCGCGTCCTGCGCGACCTGCGCGCCGAGGTCTACTCCCCGGCGACCGCCGCCGCGTACGAGGACCTCGTGCGCGCGCGACCCGGCTGGCCGGCCTACGCCGACGAGCACGGGGTCCGCGCGGTCGTGATGCGGGTCGACGAGCCGCTCGACCGCGCGCTCGGCTCGGCCGCCGGGTGGAGCCGCGCCGCCGCCGACGGCGACTGGGTCCTCTGGACCCGCTGAGGGCCGAGTCCTGCGCGCCGGCCCCCGTGCGGGGCAGCACTGCACGGCGGGGCCACTGTCGGTGGTCGCGTCTAGGGTCGGAGGCAGCAGAGGGGAGGCAGGGGGCATGGTCACCAGGGGCGTGGAGGAGGCGGTCGGTTCGGCCGGGATGTCTCCCGCTGCCCGGGTCGCGCGCTTCCGTCGGTCGCTCGCTCACGCCGATGTTGCGGCCCTCTCCGATGCTGAACGGGTCGAGCTCATCTCCGAGCTCGAGCGGCTCAAGGGCGCCGCGTCTGCCGGTCAGGCCCGGGCCACCGACGCCTTCAGGCAGTCACAGTCGGCCCGGTCGCCGCAGGACGCCGCCCGCTCGGTCGGGTCGCAGGTCGCCCTCGCCCGCCACGAGTCCCCCACCCTGGGCGACCGGTTCGTCGGGCTCTCCCGCGCACTGGTCCACGAGATGCCCGTCACCATGGCCGCACTGACCGTGGGAGACATCGGCGAGCGGCACGCCGTCGAGGTCGCCCGCGAGACCACCGTCTTGTCTCGTGAGGACCGCGCCGAGGTCGACCGCCGCCTGGGGCCGGTCATGGGTTCGCTGTCTCCGCGAGCGCTGGGCCGTGCCGCGCGCCGCGTCGCCGCCGAGCTCGACGCCGCCTCCGTCATCCGCCGGATGGAGGCCGCCGTCGCCTCCCGGCGCGTCACCGTCCGCCCGGCCCCCGACGGCATGGCCTGGCTCACCGTCCTCGGACCGCTCCGCGACGTCGACGGTGCATACGCCGCCCTGACCGCCCGCGCCCGAGCCGTGGTCGGCGGACAGTGCGACGACGAGCCGGTCGACGGTCGCGGGGTCGGGGCGGTCACCGCCGACACCGCGCTCCGCCTGATGGCCGGGCTCGCGCCGGGGCAGGCCCAGCCCGTCGAGGTCCAGCTCGTCATGACCGACCGCGCCCTGCTCGGCACCGGCGACCCCGAGGCCTCCGTGATGACGCCCGCCCTAATCCCCGGCCACGGGCCGGTGCCGGCACCGGTCGCCCGCGCCTGGGTCCGCGAGGCCGACGACGCCTCGGTGTGGCTCCGCCGCCTCTACACCAGCCCCGGCGGACGTGACCTCGTCGCGATGGACGCCCGTCGCCGCCTCTTCCGCGGCCTCCTGCGCCGGATGGTCGTCCTGCGCGACGACGTCTGCACCACTCCCTTCTGCGACGCCCCCATCGTCCACGCCGACCACACCCACCCCGCCGCTGATGGCGGCGCCACGAGCTTCGTCAACGGGTCCGGCACCTGCGCCCGCTGCAACCACGTCAAGGAAGCCCCCGGCTGGCACGTCACCGTCCTGCCCGGCACACCCCGCGAGCTCGAGATCACCACCCCCACCGGCCACACCCACCGCTCCCTCGCCCCACCACTCCTCAGTTGGGGCACCGACCCACCACCCCAACCCCAGCAGTCCTTCCCCGACTCACCCCTCGAGCGACACCTCGCCGCACTTCTCGCCGCTGCCTGAACCGGTCGTGGCGTCGCGTGGCTCGGCGAGCTAGGACCCGGGCACCCGCTCGAGGACGGCGAGGTCGTCGACCTCGCGGACCAGTCGCCAGTCGCCACTGTCGACGAGCGGCCGCGCCTCGTCGGGGCCGAGCACGACGACGTCGACGTCGGCCTGCGGGGGCACCGTGCCGTCGTGGAGGAAGTCGAGGAACGCCGCCTGCACCTCGCGGGGGAAGGCGTCCACGGGGTTGACCGCCCACACCCGGACACCGTCGCGCACGAGGGTCTCGGCGAGCGGCTCGACGGCGAGCACCGGGCGCCCCTGCGCCACCTCGCGGACCACCGGGACGACCGCTGCTCCCGGCGCCCCGGCCGAGGCCCCGCGCCCGGAGAGCACGACGCCGGCCCCGACCGCGACGAGGGCGGCGGTCACCAGCGGGACGACGAGACGCCGGCCACGGTGAGCGACCGCGGCGGCGGGCGCATCCTCCACGTCGCCGGCCCGGGAGCGCGCGCGCATCGCCGCGCCGGCGAGGAAGAGCAGCAGCCACACTCCGTTCCGGCCCGCGGAGGCGGTGCCCGCGGCGAGACCGGCGACCGCGGCCCACTCCCACCAGGGCAGCCGGCCGCGCACGGCGAGCACGAGCAGCACCGCAGCCGCGAGGAGCATCGCGACGTCGAGCGGGTGGCCGAGGCTCGGGCGGGCCCAGAGGTCGGTGTGCCGGGCCGCGGCCTCGTTCTGCAGCGCCGAGAGGTAGTACGCCGGTGTCCCCGTCCCGGCCGAGGTGAGCACGAGCGTCAGGGCGGCCCCGACCCCGACCCCGACCCGGCGGGGCAGCGGACCGCCCCCGGGCGAGAGGACGAGGAAGACCCCGAGCACCGCCAGCCCGACGAGGACGGCGCCGTGCAGGTTGCCCCAGAGCAGCACGAGCGGCACGAGCCACCAGACCCCCCGGTCGGGGTGGTCGTGCTGGCGGCGCATCACCGCGACGGCGAGGGCGAAGGGGACGAGCGAGAGGGAGGGCAGGCGGGTCACCGCGAACGTGGCCGCGGCCCCGACGACGACGAGGGAGACGACGGCGGCACCGCGCAGCTCGCTGCCCCCGAGGCGGCGGCCGTCGGCGAGGACCACGAGGAGGGTCACCGCGACCACGACGAGCTGGAGGGCGACCAGGGCCGGGGTGCCGAGCCCGTCGACGAGGGAGAGCAGCAGTTCGGCGAGGACGATCGGGTTGTGCCAGCCGGCCTGCGGCGCGGTGGCGAACGGGATGCCCTGCGGCAGCTCGCCGGTGGAGCGGACGATGTCGCCGAGGGCCACGACCCAGAGCAGGTCGGAGCCCTGGACGACGAACCACGACAGGCCGAGGACCCAGGCGCCGACGACGACGGTCGCCACCGGGAAGGCACGGGGGCGGGCGGGTGCGGGGGTCCGCGACATGACGGGATTCCTCGAGCTGCCGGGGTCGGAGCGGGTGCTCGACCATAATCGACCACCATGGCCCACCGGACCGCGACACCACTGCTGCGCCCGCGTGAGGTGTCGTGGCTCGCGGCGACCGTCCTCGTGGCCTTCGTCGTCGGCGCGTGGTCGCTGCGACTGTGGGAGTGGGACCCCAGCGATCCCATCGCCCTCGGCTGGGACCACACCCAGCTGCTCGCGTCACTGCGCGACGTGCACGACCACGGGTGGATCTGGGCCAACCCCGACCTCGGGTTCCCGTTCGGGCAGAACGCCTCGTTCTTCCCCGAGCTCAACGTCATCCACCTGCTGGCGATCAAGGCCCTCGACGTCGTCCTCCCGGGGATCTACACCGCCGGCGGCGTCTACTTCGTCCTCTCCTGGCCGCTCACCGGGGCCACCGGCTACCTGCTCGCTCGCAGCCAGGGCCTCGGCCGCCCGGCCGGCTTCGTCCTCGGGGTGCTGTTCGCCAACGCGCCCGGGCACGCTGAGCGCTTCGGTCACCTCTACCTCGCGCAGTACTGGGTGGTCCCGGTCGGGCTCTGGCTGGTGCTGGAAGTGGCCCGCGGCCGGGCCCTCCTCTCCCCCGCCGGGGCCGGCACGCCCCGCTGGCGCGGCGGCCGGACGCTCGTCACCGTCGCCGCCGTCCTCGTCGTCGGGCTGAGCGGCGTCTACTACGTCGCGTTCACCCTCGTGCTGCTCCTCGTCGCCACGCTGGCCCGTCGGGTCGTCGGCACGCCGATGGACCTCCTGCGCGGCCTCGCGGTGATGGTCGGCATCGTCGCCGGCATCGCCATCCCCCTGGCTGCCTCCCGCATCGGCGTCCGCGGCGAGCTCATCACGGGGCGCGTTCCCGCACAGCGCAACCCGGCCGAGTCCGAGCTGTTCGCCGGCAAGCTCATGGACCTCGTCCTGCCGTGGCCGGGGCACCAGGTCCCGGCGCTGGAGTACCTCACGTTCGCCTACCGGACGGCGACCCGCGCGACCGTCGAGACCTCGGCCCTCGGCGTCGTGGGCACGGCCGGGATGGTCGGCCTGACGGTCATCGGGCTGCTCGCCCTGCTCTCCGGGCGCCGGGCCGGCGACGACCACCAGCGGTGGTCCGGGCTGATGCTCGTCGCGTTCCTCTTCTTCACGGTCGGCGGCCTGGGGTCGTTCGTCGCCGTCTTCGGGACCCCGCAGGTGCGCACGTGGTCACGCATCGCGCTCTACATCCTCGTCCTCGCCCTCCTTGCCGTCGGGTCCTGGCTGACCCGCCTGGAGCGCCGGCGCGGTGTGCTCACCGCCGGCATCGTGGCCGGCCTGGTGGTCGTCGTCGGCAGCCTCGACCAGACCAACCCGGCGCTGGCCTCCGACCACCGGGCCATCTCCCGCGAGATGGACGGCCTGCGCTCGTACACGAGCACGCTGCAGCGGGCGGTCGGCCCGGGCTGCGGCGTCTTCCAGATCCCGGTGCTGCCGTACCCGGAGACCCTCGGCCCGGAGCGGATGGAGGGCTACGACCAGCTCAAGCCCTACCTCGCGTCGGACGACCTGCGGTTCAGCGTCGCCGCCATGCGGGGGACGGCCGCGAGCACGTGGCAGTCGGCGGTCGAGACCCGGGACCTCGACGCCCTGGCCGCCGACCTGCGGTCGGCCGGCTTCTGCGCGCTCGAGGTCGACACGGAGGGCTTCTCGGCGGAGCAGGACCCGTCCGGGCGGCTCACCGAGGCCTGGGGCGACCCCGTGGCACGGACCCCGGCCGGCACCTTCGTCGCCTGGGACCTGCGCACGGTCGGCGCCGCCGGG
>JAESFK010000896.1_pt1 | contig 11198 bp, 11 predicted proteins | sample 9269391 | NCBI WGS metagenome assembly JAESFK01 (sample SAMN14506231, study PRJNA617097) | algae metagenome | isolation source: Drouetiella hepatica UHER 2000/2452 and co-occurring heterotrophs from... | place: Slovakia: Slovak Paradise National Park, Hrabusice, Kosice Region | collected 2000-01-01
GAAGACGCAGCCCGCGAGCACTTCGAAGCTATCCGCTGGCCGAACGGTCCTCACTGCCCGCATTGTGGCAATGCCGACCCGGCGCGCGTCACGAAGCTGCAAGGCAAGTCCACTCGTCCCGGCGTTTACAAATGCAAGGAATGCGCGAAGCCCTTCACCGCAACCATCGGCACGGTTTACGAGCGCTCGCACATCCCGCTGCACAAGTGGCTGTTGGCGACGCATATCCTGTGCGCCAGCAAGAAGGGTGTTTCGGCTCATCAACTCTGGCGCATGCTCGGCTTCGGCTCGTACCGCACCGCTTGGTTCATGGCGCATCGCATCCGCGAAGGAATGCGCGACGACAACCACAAGGCAACTGGTGGCTTCGGCGGCAGCAATGACGCGGTGGAAGTCGATGAGACCTACATCGGCGGCAAGGCCAAGAACCGCGCCCACCGCAAGCCCGCACCGAAGAAGGCAGTCCTATCGCTGGTGGAACGCGATGGTCGCGCCGCTTCCTTCCATGTCGCCAATGTTCAGTCCGACACGATCCGCCCGATCATCGTCGCCAACGCAAACCGCGCCAGCGCGCTCATGACCGACGAGAGCGTGGTCTATCCCAAAATCGGCGACGAGTTCGGCTCGCACCTGACCGTCAACCACTCGGCGAACGAGTACGCCCGCCTCGGCGGATACGTTCACGTCAACACCGCCGAGAACTTCTTCTCCATCCTCAAGCGCGGCATCACCGGCGTGTACCATCAGGTCAGTGAAGCTCACCTTCACCGCTATCTCGCCGAGTTCGATTTCCGCTATTCGAACCGTTCCGGCCTAGGCGTTGAAGACACCGCACGCGCCGAGAAGGCAATCAAGGGCACGGTTGGCAAGCGCCTGACCTATCGGCGGACTGACGAAGCCGGTCACGCGTAAGCAGAAGGCACGCGTCTTACTGCGCAAGCGAAAGAAACGCACTAAACCGTGAACGGAAAACTGGGGAAGCCCTCGGTTCCTGATTCGCGACTCGGTCGACGTTGCTGTAGGTAGCGAATCGGCCAACTCCACGACCGACCACGGAACACGCCCTCTCGCAGCGGGGCGCAATCCCGCGATCCGGTCAACCGGGGACTAACCCGGTGGAGGACCCGAACATGACGCTATCATGTTCATGGCCCAAGTCCGTATTCGTCAGGTTCTACCTGCGAGTACGGTTCGGACGACTCGAATTCGTCCGACAGCACTGCCGGGGTTTACCGTCCCGGTGATTGTAACGAGTATGTGTGCCTAGCGTACCTTGGCCCCGCTTCGGCGGGGTCTTTTTTGTGAGTCGCACCATGTTGCAATTTGCAACGTTGGGCAAATCAATCCGACTTCTTGACTCTCACTTTTTGTGAGGTTTTCGTCGCTGCCGCTTGACCCTTTCGGCTAGCCTTCGGCTGCGGTGGGGTGTTCAGCATCCGCTTCACGACTTCATCGCGACGACGAGCGACCTCCGCGTCGTCATATTCGGCATCAGCGGGAATATCGGCTTTCGCCTTTTCCTTCGGAGTCTCAGGCATGGATGACCCGTTCTTCGGCCCAGCGATCAAAATTCAACGCGCCAATAGACTGCTCGGCGAGTTGATAACCAGAGAGGCTACTTTCTGGGATGGATGCAAGCCATTTATCGACACCGACCCAGACCCCGAAACCGGGCGTCGGTTCGCTAGAGTCCGCGTTCGCGAGTCGCCACCGGAGATGATCCACGTGCTGGCGGCAGAGGTAATCTATCACCTGCGCTCGACGCTGGACCAGATCGCCGTCCGCTTGGCGATCATGTCGAACGTCAGCAAGAGGAACCTTTCCAAGGTCTACTTCCCGTGTGGGAAAGGACCGCGCGAGTTCGTCTTTGACGCGAGGGGCGAGAGCCGCCCACGGCACGAAAGACGAATGGTCGAACAGCCCTGGGTCAAACGAAAGAAAGGGAAGATAGAGAGGCTCGAACCCGACCTCATCAAACTCATCCTTCGTCAGAAGGCGTACCCTGGAGGGGATGACGACGTCCATTCCATCTTCCCGCTCGCCAACATCGACAAGCATGTGGAACTCATCCCCGCCGCCAGCAACGGCCATCTGCGTTTCATGAGCAACATCAAAATTGAGAACCCGATCTCGAGCCTTATCGTATCCGGTGGGATGTACAACCTCAACGAGGGCATACCAATTGTGGAACTTGGACCCCACGGAACCATCACGCGAAATAACGCGGATACAGAGATAGAGTTGGCCGGTCAAATATCCTTCGGCAATACCTCGGTCCATAACGGAATGCCGATAGCGCTGGTACTCAGTCGCCTTGTTAGACGCGTCTCGGACCTTCTTCAGACTGTCACGGATCACTGCATCCGAACAGGGCGGATGCCCAGCCCGTAGGTCATCACGAGAATGGCCTACTAGTAAATCGGTTCTGCCGGCCTGTCCCGAATCAGTTGCCATTTTCTATGACAGTACGTCAAGTGCATAATTGCGCATTTCCTTTCAATTACATCTGCCCGCGCTGTGCCATCGACATGCGATTGCCGAACGACCCGTTCAGCATCTTGTAATATTCGCCAAGGCCCGCGCGCGTGAACTTCACCGACATGTCGCGGGAGACAGATTCCGCGAACAGCTTAAGGTTGCCGTTGTTGTCCGCGGTGACGCCGACCGTGACGTGAACGCCTTACAACTCCGCCTTTCGTGTCGGCACCTGCGGCACGGATATCGTCGGCATGCCAACGCAGCCGCCGTCGGCCGACCGGGGCAAGCGGTCTGCGTTGATTGCCTCCAGTAGCCGGGCCCGTACTCGCGCACCATAGCCGAGCGCGTGACGTGCTCTCCGTCGCTCAGCATGGCAGGGATCTTATCGCCCGTCGGGCCGCCTCTGCCGCGGCGCGGCCGCCACCGGCCAGCTGTATCAGCACGGCCCTGCGTTAGCAGTGGCCGCCTTTGGCGAAGCCGAAAAGTCAGCCGAGCACGGTGCCTATGAAGCTTCCATCGCCACCAGCGCTGCCGCCCATGCCGAATTCAGCCCCGGCATTGTCAAGAGCTGTTCGCTATGTCCAGAATCACGGCGAGCAACTCCTCGCCGGATATCCGACCGTCGGCGAGGGCAGAGCCGACTCAGTCCCACCTCCTCCATCCGTAAGACTGGATGAACGCCTCGCCTCGAACAAGCCGTATGCCGCCGTTGTAAGATAACGTTGACGCGATCGTCCCGTTATGTTCTCCTGCCGCGGCAATCCAAACCCAAGAGGCGCAAATGGGCTTTGGAGCCCGCATCGCCAAACTCCGGTATGACCGAAAGCAGTCGCTGCAGACCGTCGCCGCGGCCGCAGGCGTCACAAAGACGCATGTATGGCAACTGGAGAAGGAGCTCACCGCCAATCCGTCGATGCAGCTGATCCAGAAGCTCGCCGATCATTTCGGGGTGTCGATCGCGTTCCTCGTCGACGAGGACATCGACGCCAACGATGCCGACCAGGAGCTGGCCCGCATGTTCCGGCAGGCCACGGACCTTGACGAGAAGGAGCGTCAGGTCCTCGACGACATGATCCAGGCATTCCGGCGCAGGCGTGCAGATGGGGGTTCCTGACCTCGACCGCATGGAGATCGAGGAAGCGGGCGATCGGCCGGAGCACCTGGTTGCGGAGCTTCACCGCCAGCTCGGGGACATCAAGCCTCCGATCCCGGTGTACCGAATTGCCCGGGCACTGGGCATCGTCGCTACCCGTACGGAGGAGCTCAACTCCTTCGAAGGCTGCCTCGTCACCAATCCCGCCCGCTCGGACGGCGACATCCTCGTCAACAAGAGATCGTCATGGCCGCGACAGCGTTTCACGGTCGGCCATGAGCTCGGCCGCTATCTCTGCAAATGGCATGTCTCGTAGGACCTGATGGGATTCCGCTGCACGCAGTCAGACATGGTCCGGACTGCGAAGGGGAACGCGGACGCCAACCAGGAGGTCCAGGCGAACCGCTTTGCGATCGAGCTTCTGGCGCCGCCGCGGTTCCTGCATCGGTACCGCAGTCTGTTTCCGGATCTCGACCATGTACTGGAGATGGCCATGTGACTGGAGATCAGCCGCGAGGCGGCCGCGCGGCGATATGCCGAGTTGCATCCACGATTCATCGCCATGGTGTTCGCCAGGAATGGAGCCTGCCGCTGGGTATACCGCCCGGACGCCTTCCCCTGGATCCCGTTCGACAAGGGCGACAGCCTTCCCCAGCTTCCCGGACCGACGAGTGGTCGACCCACCTCCGAGGTCGTCGAAGCCGACAAGGGCGACTGGCTCCAGGGGACGCCAACCGGCGAACTTGGCCTGCAGGTGCTGTGGCAGCGGGATGGATATCAGATCGTGATGCTCACCTTCGACCGGGACCAGTAGTCCGCGGACCGAGGGCGATTACCTCGCCAGTCTCGACGATCACTTCCGCGTCGACGCTTGCCGCACATGGTTCGAGACGATCGAGGAGTGCAGTGTTCTCGCCAACTTTCTCACCGGCCACAATGAGAGTGGGCCGCACCGAGGCCGCGATCTTGACGGCAGAACGCCACCCAAAAATGCCGCCTGACACCTGCCGCTCAAATATTGGCAGCCGCCAAGCCGCTGTCGCTCAATCGGAGGCGATAATAATCGCGCTGATCGATGCCATAGTTGTCCCGCTACACGTTGCGTTCCTGGAAAACCGTCTCTATTAAGCGATACACAACATGAAAATTGATCTTGCTTGGAGAATTTGGTGACAGAATACGCCGAAAGCTATACGGCTAGCCGGATTGAGCTTACTGCTCATATCGTCTCCGCCTACGTCTCGGGCAATCCGATGCCCGTCGGGGCATTGCCCGCTCTCATCAGTCAGATCTATGGGGCGCTTACTCGCTTAGGCGCCGCGGGTACGCCGCCAGAGCCTGAAGCCCTGAAGCCAGCTGTGCCGATCAAGAAGTCTGTCACGGCGGACTACATCATCAGCCTTGAAGACGGAAAAAAGTTCAAGTCGCTGAAACGGCACCTGTCGACCCACTACGGTCTGACACCCGACGAGTACCGCGCCAAATGGGGCCTGCCAGCGGACTATCCGATGGTGGCCCCGAAATACGCCGCCGCGCGTTCGGAATTGGCCAAGGCTTCAGGTTTAGGCCGTAAGCCGAAAGAACCTGAGAATTCCAAGCCTGTGAAGCGCACACGCAAGAAGGCCGCGCCCTGAGCGGAAGGACCACGTCTTCCGAGGCCAATTCTCTGTTGAATGAGGAAAGTCAGCGTTCCGATTGCGGGAGCGCGCAGTGATGCTATCCTCAACAATCATTGCTCCAGAATCTGCAGGGCGGCATGGAGGGGAAAACAAGTGGCTAGGGAGTTTGTGCAGCGCCGCTTGGTAGCCATTCTGGCTGCTGATGTCGTTGGTTACAGCCGACTCATGGGTGAAGATGAGGCCGCCACCCTGACAACGCTTCGAACTCTTCGCGCTGAACTTCTCGATCCAAGCTTCGATTTGCATGGTGGCAGGATTTTCAAGACCACCGGCGACGGCGTCCTTGTGGAATTTTCGAGCGTGGTGGAAGCAGTCAACTGCGCGATAGAGATCCAGCAACGCATGGCTGCCCACAACGCCGATCTGCAAGAAAACCATTCGATGCAGTTCCGGATAGGGATCAATCTCGGCGATGTTGTCATCGAGGGCGGGGACATCTTTGGGCACGGGGTCAACCTGGCATCGCGTCTTGAAGGTTTGGCCGAGCCCGGAGGTGTGTGTATTTCGGCAAAAGTACACGAAGAGGTGCGCGGCAAGATCGAGGCATCATTCGAGGACCTTGGCGAACGAGTTCTCAAAAACATTGCGAAGCCGGTCAGAGCGTACCGTCTGGAAACCGGAGTTTCGATACAGCCTACCACATACGGAGCTTCCTCATCGTCGATGCCATCGATCGCCGTTCTCCCCTTCGTCAACATGAGCAGCGATTCCGAGCAACAGTATTTCAGCGACGGGATCACGGAAGACATTATCACGGAGCTGTCACGCTTTCGATCGTTGTTCGTAATCGCCCGCAACTCGTCCTTCCAGTACCGTGACAAGGCTGTCGATATTCGCCGCGTGGCACGCGAGCTAGGCGTCCGATACGTCGTAGAGGGTAGCGTCAGGAAGATAGGCGCTAGTATTCGTATTACCGCCCAGCTAGTAGATGCCCAATCTGGTAGCCATGTTTGGAGTGAGCGTTTCGATCGCGATGTCGATAGCCTCTTTACTGTTCAGGATGAAGTCACCACAACCATTGTCGCCACTCTCACAGGTCAGATCGAAGACACGGAAATCAAGGAGACTGCGAGCCGAAAGTCAGGAAACATTCAAGCATATGACTGTTACTTGCGCGGCGTCGCGCATATCCGCGGTTACGGTGTCGATGACAACCAGCGTGCTCGGGAATTGTTCGAGCAGGCCATTGCCCTTGATCCAGGTTTCGCTATTGCTCACGCATACTTGTCCTTGTCGCTGTTAGTGGAGAACGGCTACGGCAACGCACCACTTGAGATCAAGGATCGCGCAAAGGACATAGCCCTAACAGCAGTCCAAATGGATCCCCGGGAGAGCCGCTGTCAGCAATTTCTCGGACAAGCCTACGCGTTTCGAGGCGAGTTCGATCTCGCTATCGCGCATATGGAGCAATCCACTAGGCTAAATCCAGGCGACGCCAATTCACTGGCGTCATTCGGCAGCGTACTCGGTAGGGCGGGCCGTGCGGACGAGGGCGTTGCACTGATCGAGAAGGCGATGCAACTCAATCCCTTTCATCCAGAATGGTACTGGTCAGGACTCGCCATCGCATTCTACGCGGCACGGCGATACGAGGACTGTTTGGCGGCAAACCAGAAGATCCGTTATGGAAAGCACCATTGGCAATTGGCGCGAAGTGCTGCCTGTCTGATCCGGTTGGGCCGGCTCAATGAGGCCCTGGTGGTAGCTTCTGACGTGCTCCGCATCAAGCCAGATTTCCACCTCAAATCGGAAATGCCGCCCTACAAACATGACTCCGATTCCAAGCATCTGTTCGACGCGATGCGCGAGGCAGGACTACCGGAATGACGTAAGCGGGGCTTTGACCGTACCTTCGAAGCGGATTGGCCCGAAGAAGGCGAAGGTGGCTGTTGCCCGCAAAATCGCCGTCCTGCTTCACTGCCTCTGGGTTGACGGCACCAGCTTCGAATGGGGAACCGAGAAGATGGTGTGATCAGCCCCACTGCCCAATTTGTATCGCGGTCGGCTCAAGCGGATCGTGATGTCCCCGCCGGGACGGTGGTTGCGGTGACCTCTTTGAATCGGCTGACGTCGTTCGAACGTCGTTGCATATGTTGAGGCGCCCGACCCGAACACCATCATGAGGCAGTCGACCTCGAAAAGGACCATGACCCCGGCAAAGGCATTGCCGAATCCGCATTGACAACTATCCGCAATTGAAGGGCCGATTCACACTTTCAGGCCAAGGGGATCCTCCTCGCGCGTCATGGGACGGGTGAAGCGTACGGAGCCCGACTGGTTGTCGATTACGATCTGGTCGGGGTGGGGCAGGGCATCGGCTTATTCAATCCGGTGGCGCGCCCGAAGCGCTCAATTCTTCAATTTCGCTGCACCTTCTTGCGTATGCCCTCCGTCAGACCGGTCATACGGCCCTCCCGGGCGGTCCCGGCGGCGCCGACGATCCAGCCGGCGTCCCTATACCGCTCATCGGGAGAGATTATGCAAATCCAACGTACTCCTCCGGTGAGGGCCACCTTGTCGTCTGAGGGTGAACGTCGGAAGTCCTAGGGGTAATCCTAGGAGTATCCCTATGACGACGCCGCGGGTGGAGGTGATCACGTCGGTCGAGAGGCGCCGGCGGTGGTCGCGGGAGGAGAAAGAGCGCCTGATTGCGGCATCGTTTGCACCTGGTGTGACGGCCTCGGAGGTTGCGCGCGAAGCGGGCATTCACGTCAGCCAGTTGTTCCGATGGCGGAAGGACCTGTGCGATCCGGTTGAAGCCGTCGCCACGCAGTTGATCCCGGTCGAGATCGTTCCCGCCGCTGTTCCGCCTGTGGTTGAGGCACCGGCGCCATCGCCCTCGGCAGGTGGCAAGCGTCGCCGCAAGAGCGGCATCATCGAGATCGAACTTGGTGGCGGGCGCCGTGTCCGCGTCGATCGCGACGTGGATGCCGCGGCGCTGCGGCGCGTGCTGGACGCGCTCGGGTCGCGATGATCCCGGTTCCGAGCGGCGTGCGGGTGTGGCTGGCGACCGGCCACACCGACATGAGGAAGGGCTTTCCGGGCCTGGCGCTGGTGGTCCAGGAGACGCTGAAGCGCGATCCGCACAATGGTCACCTGTTCGTCTTCCGCGGTCGACGCGGCGATCTGATCAAGGTTCTGTGGCACGACGGCCAGGGCGCCTGCCTGTTCTCGAAGAAGCTCGAGCGCGCCCGCTTCATCTGGCCGTCGCCGGCCGAGGGCGTAGTCACGATCACGCCGGCACAGCTCGGCTATCTGCTCGAAGGCATCGACTGGCGCATGCCGCAGAAGACCTGGCGGCCGACGGCGACAGGCTGACGATTTTGGCCTTGCACGTGGTGGTGGATATGATTCCATCGCCTCGTGTCCGCCGCTGAATCGCTCCCTTCCGACCTCGCCGCCGCCCACGCGATGATCCTCGCGGAGCGCGCCGCGCGCGTCGAGGCCGAAGCGCTTGCCGCCCGCGCGGCGGCGGTCAGTTCCGGGACGGAGGCGCTGATTGCACGGCTGAAGCTGGAGATCGAGAAGCTCCGGCGCGAACTCTACGGCAGCCGCTCGGAGCGCAAGGCCAGGCTGCTCGAACAGATGGAGCTTCAGCTCGAGGATCTGGAGGCCGACGCCACCGAGGACGAACTCGCCGCCGCGCAAGCGTCGCGTGCCACCGTGGTGAAGTCGTTCGAGCGCGGGCGGGCGTCACGCAAGCCGTTCCCGCAGCATCTGCCGCGCGAGCGCGTCGTCATCGCCGCGCCGGAGAATTGCCCCTGCTGCGGATCGACCAGGCTGTCGAAGCTCGGTGAGGACGTCACAGAGACGCTGGAGGTGATCCCGCGCCAGTGGAAGGTGATCCAGACGGTGCGCGAGAAGTTCTCGTGCCGGCAGTGCGAGGCGATCACCCAGCCGCCGGCGCCGTTCCACGTCACGCCGCGCGGCTTCGCCGGTCCGAACCTGCTTGCCATGGTGCTGTTCGAGAAGTTCGGCCAACACCAGCCGCTGAATCGGCAAAGCGAACGCTATGCCCGCGAAGGCATCGAGCTGAGCCTGTCAACGCTGGCCGACCAGGTCGGCGCATGCACGGCGGCGCTGCGTCCGTTGCATGTGCTGATCGAGGAGCATGTGCTCTCGGCGGAGCGCCTTCACGGCGATGACACGACGGTGCCGATCCTGGCAAAGGGCAAGACCGACACCGGCCGGGCCTGGGTCTATGTCCGCGACGACCGACCCTTCGGCGGCATCGCACCGCCGGCGGCGCTGTTCTATGCCTCGCGCGACCGGTCGGGCGATCATCCGGAGCAGCACCTGAGGCAGTTCACCGGCATCCTGCAGGCCGATGCCTATGCAGGCTACAACGGGCTTTACCTCCCGGACCGCAAACCCGGTCCGGTGACGGATGCGCTGTGCTGGAGTCATGCGCGGCGCAAGTTCTTCGTGCTTGCCGACATCGCAGCCAATGCGCGCAGGGGAAAGACCACGCCGCCGATCTCGCCGCTCGCCTTCGAGGCCGTCCGGCGCATCGACCTCCTGTTCGACATTGAACGCGACATCAACGGCCTTGCCGCTGCCGAACGTCTCGCTGCGCGTCAGGAAAGGAGCGTCCGGCTCGTCGCCAAGTTGGAAGAGTGGATGCGTGGCGAGCGTGCCAGGTTCTCGCGCCACGCGCCCGTCGCCCAGGCGATCGACTACATGCTCAAGCGCTGGGCCGCCTTTGCCCGCTTCCTCGAAGACGGCCGCGTCTGCCTGACGAACAACGCCGCCGAACGCGCGCTCCGCGGACTGGCGTTGGGCCGCAAGGCATGGCTCTTCGCAGGTTCGGACCGTGGCGCAGATCGCGCCGCCGCCATCTACACGCTGATCGGCACGGCAAAGCTCAACGACGTCGATCCGCAGGCCTGGCTCGCCGACGTGCTCGCCGGTATTGCCGACACGCCGCAGAACCGGCTGAGCGATCTCCTGCCGTGGAACTGGAAGGCGCGATCTGCAAGATTGGCGGCATGAATCCGTCCCCGAAGCCAGCCGCATCCGACAGCGTCAACGAGATCACCACGGTCCGCATCGAATTGCGCGACACCGATCCCCTGATCTGGCGTGAGGTCGAGGTGCCGACCTCGATCAAGCTGAAGGTGCTGCACGACGTCATCCAGGCCGTGATGGGCTGGTTCGACTACCATCTCTGGGAGTTCACGATCGACAAGCAGAGATACGGCCTGCCGATGGACGAGGACTGGGGAACCGAGCCGCGCAAGAACGCGGCCAAGGTGCGCCTGCGCGACGTTCTGAAGCCGCGCAGGACGACGATCGACTACCTCTATGACTTCGGCGACAGCTGGGAGCATCGCCTGGTCGTGAGCGGAGTCAGAACCGGCGATCCGCAGGCCTCCTATCCGCGCTATGTCGGCGGCGAGAGAAACGCTCCGCCGGAGGACTGCGGCGGGCTCCCCGGCTTCTACGACATGCTCGACGCGCTGGCCGATCCCGACCATCCCAATCACGCCGACGCAATTGAATGGGCCGACGACTACGACCCGGACACCATCGACGAACTCCCGATCAAATACGCACTTCTGCGCATCGCCAACCGCCGAAACGCCGCCAAGGCACGATCGGTCAAGAAGACCCAGCCGAAGCGCGACAGCTGATCAGGCCGACATCGCCGCGGTGCTCACCGGACGGTTACGACGCGAGATCATGTCGACGGGGATGAGCGAGAAAGATTGGTAGCATACGTCGGAGGTTTTTGAGTCTGCCTGCCCCGGCGCGGGGCTCCGGCGCTGGCGCTGGTGGGACCCGGACGGCGCGGCAGCCACTTGCGAGCGCCCTGCGCTGGACCACCAAATACATACAGGTAGGATGTATCTTTTGCCAATCTTCGCTCGGGTCCTCCGAAGCCGAAATTGACTAACGGGGGGTGCGCGGAGCCCCGGTGTCGGACAGATTTCCGTTTCCATCAGGTG
>JAESFK010000898.1_pt1 | contig 11147 bp, 10 predicted proteins | sample 9269391 | NCBI WGS metagenome assembly JAESFK01 (sample SAMN14506231, study PRJNA617097) | algae metagenome | isolation source: Drouetiella hepatica UHER 2000/2452 and co-occurring heterotrophs from... | place: Slovakia: Slovak Paradise National Park, Hrabusice, Kosice Region | collected 2000-01-01
TTCATGCTGCAATTTTATCTACGAAGAAAACAAAGAAGAGAAACTAAAAAAATGAAAAAAAGAAACTAAAAACACAAGTTCAGAATCGATTCCCTTGACTTCGTCGGACTCAGGGCATATTGTTAGCTAACGTCTATGTTAAACCACTGCATCATAAGGGAAAACATTATCACCCAATGGAAACCAGCCTGACCAGACAGGATTTTCTTGACGCGGGTCAAAGTATTGGCTCCACACTCGACCATCTAGTCCAATTACAAACAGACTTGTGCCTCCTGGTACGGTGCTGATTGCACTCACAGTGGATGTTTGTGGGAAAACGTTATCACCTAACGGGAACCAGCCTGACCAGACAGGATTTTCTTGACGTGGGTCAAAGTATTGGCTCCACACTCGACCATCTAGTCCGATTACAAATAGACTTGTGCCTCCTGGTACGGTGCTGATTGCACTCAAACTGGATGCTTGTCCACCCAATGGGAACCAGCCTGACCAGACAGGATTTTCTTGACGTGGGTCAAAGTATTGACTCCACACTTGACCATCTAGTCCAATTACAAATAGACTTATGCCTCCTGGTACGGTGCTGATTGCACTCACAGTGGATGCTTGCGGGAAAACGTTATCACCTAACGGGAACCAGCCTGACCAGACAGGACTTTCTTGGCGTGGGTCAAAGTATTGGCTCCACACTCGACCATCTAGTCCGATTACAAATAGACTTGTACCTCCTGGTACGGTGCTGATTGCACTCAAACTGGATGCTTGTCCACCCAATGGAAACCAGCCTGACCAAACAGGATTTTCTTGACGCGGGTCAAAGTATTGGCTCCACACTTGACCATCTAGTCCAATTACAAACAGACTTGTGCCTCCTGGTACGGTGCTGATTGCACTCACAGTGGATGCTTGTGGGAAAACGTTATCACCTAATGGGAACCAGCCTGACCAGACAGGACTTTCTTGGCGTGGGTCAAAGTATTGACTCCACACTCGACCATCTAGTCCGATTACAAATAGACTTGTGCCTCCTGGTACGGTGCTGATTGCACTCAAACTGGATGCTCGTCCACTCAATGGAAACCAGCCTGACCAAACAGGATTTTCTTGACGTGGGTCAAAGTATTGACTCCACACTTGAGCATCTAGTCCGATTACAAATAGACTTGTGCCTCCTGGTACGGTGCTAATTGCACTAACGGCAGGGCGTAGCTTGAGTTTCTGTGCTGTTACTTTTACAATCCTGCCATCAGTATCAAACTGTTCAACTTGAAATAAAACATTTCCCAAAGGCTCCACAAAATCAACCGAAACCTTTATTTCAGAAGGAATCTTTATACTTCCTAAGAGGGCAGATGTTTCTCCTTCACCACTGGCAAACATACGTCGAACCAGAAGATAAGAGTCATTAAATCCTTGGTTCCAACTAATAGGTCTCACAAATTCCAGATAGTAATCCCAGATGCCTCGATTAGAACTATAAGCAAGTTTGATTCCCAAATTGGCACGAGCGCTTAGATCATTCACTGTTGCTAAAGGCAAAGTTATTCCGCTAGATTGGGTCATCCAATTGCCATCATCACGGTAAACTCGGCTGATATCTATCCATCCTTTTTGAATTAAATGCGGTAAACATAACGATGGCCCGAAAGGCTTACTGATAGTAGAATGACTGAAAGATTTGACGTTCATAGCACTCATAATGCAAAACGGATCGCCATATGCAGTCTTTAAATCAGCAGCATAATCATGGCTTAAGCCATGAACATGAGCCATTTCGTGAGCGAGAAAACTGCCACTGTGTCCATGAGGTGGTGCTGAAACTGTTTTTCCATCCGAGCTACCATCTAACCAGTAGTCGTAACGATTAGGACCATTACGATCGATATCATCACGAGACCAATCATGAGTAAAAATCGCAATCTGGCTAAAAAACCCTGTCTCCACATCAATCCCGGCGTTCTTTGCTGCTTTTCTAGCTTCATTCACAAGAGCAGTTCTGCCTTTTCCACCTGCTTCTAGTCGAGTAATCCCAAGCTCAACCCAGCCAAACACCTTACTACTGCTGATATCAACTGATCCTAGAGAAATATCACGCCAATACTCAACTAAACCACCCGCTCCAGGAGTAAAAGCCTGACGTACAAATTTCTCGATGCTAGCGTCGCCTTGCCCTCCTTTGAAACTACAAAGAATGACTGCCCACGAAAACTGCTGACTACCCATTTTCTATTCCTGTATAAATGTTGAAACTACCTGCTTCGGTAGCACCTACAGCGCTCTGCGCTTGGTTCAGTATGGATTATTTTGTAGAAGCCTCGCGGAGCGAGGCTTCTACAAAATAACTGTGGTTTATGCAATTGAAAATGCTGTAAACCAAGAGGTTTTCTCTAGATACAATTATTTTATTAAGTGCAATCTCAGATTGATATTCCCCACAGAGGTACTTTCCAATCTCTTCTTATTTTTTAAAGAGTAATGTGTCTGATTTTGAAGTATGCACTACTACAATCGATCTGATACTACTTTAAGTTGGTGAGGCGGCTCTCAAAAAATAACTCATTGGATCTGAGCGCGTAGCGCTATGTATGATGGTGCTGGTGCGCTAAAAGAGTGTGAGGAGCGATCCCTCCCCTCTCTTCCAACTTCACAAAGATTCTGCGCGCATTGCTACTGTACGGCGAACCCTGTTTCAGGATTACCCAGTTTTCAACCTTATCGATCGCCCAAAGGTTTTGCTAGTACGGGAGGTTGAGGCTGGGGCGATCGCGCCTTGCCGCGTACCTGCACAAAGCTGTCTTGGGGTTTGCCCATACCGTAAGTTAGGGCATAGCTACGGGTCAGCAGCCAAAACCACAGCGCCGGATAACGCGGCTCTAGCCAAGGCTGAAGGTTGCGGCTCAAGCGGGGAACCCAGGAAAATAGCCAGCTCATGAGGGCGCTGAAACTGAAGTTGAGGTAGCTGCCGACCCAGCGAATCAGGTCTTTGGCTCCGGCGAGTTCCCAGATCCACAGCAGCAAAGCCGGATTTTGCCAAGCAGCCTTGATCGCCATGCGGTTAAATGGCACCCAGCCCGCCCGATCTTTGATGAAGCGATCGGCAACCTCTGGCGACTCATCTGACAAAATGCCGAAGAACGTGTTCAGCATGGAGTTCACCTTCTGAGGTGCGAGGAACTTTCCGGTGGGCACCATCATGCCCTTAGAAAATAGCCAAGTGACGGCAATATTGCTCTGGAAGGCACGAATTTGATTAAGATGCTTTGCCTTCAGCAGGTCATGGCGCAGGGCAGTATCCAGCAGATCCGTCAGGCGAGGCAGGTTGCGGATGAGAGAGCCGAATCCGGTGAATACCAAGGGCGACTGAAGAGAAGCCGCATCGCCGATCGCCATTAATCGATCGAAGGCGACGGTGCGATCGTTGCCCCGAATGCTGAAATGCCCCGGAATATAGCCAAAGGTCGCCTTGCGCCACTTCAGCTTGCCCATGTCGCAGCGGCGATACTCTGGCAGAATGGTGAAGAAATCTTCGTACATTTCCAACAGCGAACCCGGATTTTCGGGATGCACCTGATGGTAATGAAACAGATAGAAGGTCAGCTCGTTGCCTCTGCCCGGAAACAATTCCCAGATGAGCTGCCGTCCCCGCGAAATGTCGCCGTGGCTGTTTAGCACGTCGCCGTAAAGGGCATCCCAAACTCCCGGCTCAAAGCCACCGTCAATTACGGCACCCACGGTCGGACAAACGCTGTCGAAGGCGTGCCCACCGTTGATTTGCCAAGCGATCGGCGAAGCGGTGCCCATAGCGTCAACCAGCAGCCGACCGGATGCCTGCCGCGCCTTTTGAGTCGGCAAATGCTTTGCCTGAATGGTGACGCTTTTCTCCCCGACATCGGCACGAAAGAACTCAGTTTCGTCCCAGATCTCGCCGCCATACGATCGCAGTTTCTCACCGCAGAGCTTCAGGAATTTCTCAGCATCGATCGCAATATTCAGTACCGTCGGCGTGTGCAAAACCGCCGCTTTGGACTGGGGCGGATTGTTGGCATCAAAAAACTTGTTGAAGCCATCCACATATTCTCGTGCAATCACGCTTTCAAACTCGGCGGATGTAAACAATCCCAGATCGATCAAGGTTTGAAACTCGCCCCGTGAAATATTCCACTCGCGGTTGATGTTGCCGAAGGGCATCCGCTCAATCAGCAGCACCCGATAGCCCAACTGCGCCATCATGGCGCTATGAACCACGCCCAGAGCGCCGCCAATGTAGATCAGGTCATAGTCGAGCGCTGAAAAATCTGGTGCGCCGCCTTTTTGACGAAAGATCACCTGCTTTGGCTGCTGGGGATTTTTTACCCCTTCACGCCAGCGCTGCTCCCACCAATAGACGCGAGTCAGGTCATACTCGCCGTTCGGGATCTCTTGGAAATAATGCACCGTTTTGGGATAGCGTTCGCCCAACGCTTCAAAAATAGTCTGCTGCGTCAGGTCGATCGCCGGAGGTTCAGGATAGCGGTTAGGAAAGCGATCGCGTAGCCCCCGCGTCATCTGCTGCAAAATCTTGCGCTCTTGGGGCAAAGGCTGCTTTGCCCAACGAAATGCCTTCAGATAGGTTGTGCGCTGTAGCGACCACACAAAAATCGATAGCTCTGAAGGCAATTCTGGGGACAATTCTGAGGGCAACTGATCTTTCAGTAGAATCGCGGTGGACGTTGCCGACTGACCAAACGTTGATGGAGTCACAGCGTGAGGTAGAGATTCGCTGGATAGAGGTTCTGAATAGGTGAGGCGGATGCCATCTGGCGTAACTTGTTTGGCGATCGCTCCACCTGGCAAAAATTGATGCAGCCAATCTCGCACTGCTGCCGTATCTGACGTTGGAACCTCTATATAAAGAATTTCTTGCATCGCTAAATTCTAAAACTCCGATTAATTTTCTCAAAAAAGATAGTAAATTTCCTGTAGAAACAGGTTGACATATATGGGAAATGCGTTAAACTTCCGGGTACATTCGCTGTTCTTAATAAACTTTACATCGCTCTCATAATTATCGGGGAATGCTCTCCTTAAGGCATCAGCAATGAATTATCCCATTCCAGCTAGCCCTCAAGAAATAGTAGCGCTTGGCCAGAGGCGAGTGAACGAAGAATTAATTGCCACGGCGATCGCGGGTGTGGTGCAAATCGCTCGTCTAAAGGGTCAGTCTTTAGAAGACTTGACGGCTGAAGTTCTGGCAGACGATAGCATTCTCGATCGAGACGCTCGTCGGGTACTGAGCGATATTGTGGCGCAAGCCTGGTGGACTCTACCCTGAGATTAGTCAAGCCTCGACGGGTCAGCTTTGACTTCAGCCAAGTCTAAACCCAATTAAATCTTGAGATTAATTGAAAATCTATACGCTGTACACATTTTCAACAATGGTTATGGCTTAATGATTGTTTAACCTCATACATCAGGATATCGCCATATGGGTAGTAACGGTCGCAGTCAACAAATGCATCAGACCCGCATTGACCTTCCTCAAGACCTGCGAATTCAGGTCATTGCAGTTCTCAATCAATCTTTGGCTTCTACGCTAGATCTAAAAACTCAGGTCAAGCAAGCCCATTGGAACGTCAAAGGCATGGATTTCTTTCAGCTCCACAGCTTGTTTGATGAAATGGCAGAAGAGCTAGAAGAATATATTGATATGGTTGCAGAGCGGGTAACGGCTCTGGGCGGTATGGCAATGGGAACTGCGCGAACCGCCGCAAGTCGCTCGACTCTGCCAGAATTTCCGTTCGATATCCTAAACGGTCAAGACCATGTAATGGCGCTTGCCGATCGCTATGCTCTGTACGCTAAGGAAGTACGTGAGGCGATCGACACCACCGATGAACTAGGCGATGCAGATACGGCTGATCTATACACTGAGATTTCTCGCGCCATCGACAAGCGCCTCTGGTTCTTGGAAGCCCACCTGCAAACTTCGGCAGAGACTCTTTCCCTCAACGGGGCAGACAGCGAAACCGAGACTCCCAAAGCTAAAAAGACACGGGCTAAAAAGTAAGCCACGCTTGAGAAAGCCAATGAGGAAGCCAATTAAATCTGATTGTCCAACTGTTTAGTTGGCTCCTGCTAAACTAGGAACAATTAACCCATAGTCGTAACTTCCTGTGAAACAACACTCCGCCCTTAAGCGATCGGCACTGGATACCAGCCAGCTCATGCGTCGTGCAGAAGACTTGATTGGTGCAGCCTCAAACCGCTACAGAATTACGGTACAGGTCGCAAATCGGGCACAGCGCCGCCGCTTTGAAGAATTCGACAGCCTAGATGATCCAAAAATGAAGCCCGTCATCCGCGCCATCATCGAAATGTCGGACGAGCTAACCCAGCCCGAAATCATCGGCGAGTAGCCCCAAAAGCGATATCACTTATGCGCAAGCCACCAGTCAGGTATCGCCTTCGAGTCACAAGCTTTCTGCTAGCTGCACTGAGCTTGTTTGCGATTTCGGCAGTCTTACAGTCTGGTGGTTTTGCCCAGCCCGTCATGAGAACCGGAGAATTGTGGCGGCAGGTCTACCAGCTTATGCCCGATTTGCCGCTCGAAGACCAATACGTCAACAAAGAAACGCGAGAAGTTTCCACCAGCACCCTAATTAGCCGCCTGATTCGATACCACACAACAACCAAGGGGCGATCGCCCCTTTATCGACTGGACTGGAAGTTGACCCTGGCAGATTACCTAGGCGTTAATGAGCGCATATCCTCCTCCATCTACCCCGGTGCTGATGTGCTGAGAACCAACCCTTTAGAGGGCGATCGGGCGGCGATTCAGAAGCTTAATCGAGTTCAGCGCGATGCCCTCGTTCAGGCGCTCGTCACTACGTTTTCCCCTGCTGTCCCTGCCGATTCATCTGGCGGCTCACCTGTAAGTCAACCTTCTGTCTCCCCTAGCCCTTCTGTCTCACCGAGTTCTCCTCGTCGAGAGCCACGTCCTGGAGACGCGAATCTGCTGCTCACTCCCTAAGCTTTTTATAGCTGTCGCAGCTTGCTTAGGACATTTATGGTGGGGCGCGAAGCGCCCCACCATAAATGTCCCCGTCCTAACCGCCTTGGCGGTTGCTATACCTCTGACCCTCTTTGAAGGCAATGGCTCGTCAAGTTAAACAGGGAGAAGGTTGGCAGTTAGGATGGGATGCGGATGCCGAAGTTTTTCGAGGGCTAGTGGGCGGTGCAGACTGGGCAATTGAGTTAACAGAAGCGGAGTTAGAAGACTTTTGCCGCCTGATTGTGCAGCTTGCTGAAACGCTGCGGCAGATAGGCAAAGAGCTAATGGATGAGGAGCGCATTAGCTGTGAAGTGGAGAGCGATCGCCTTTGGCTAGAGGCAGAGGGGTTTCCTCAGTCCTACAGTCTACGGCTGTTGCTGCTTACCGGGCGACGGGTCGAAGGGGCATGGTCTGAAGCAGCCGTTGCAGAATTGACTCAGGCGGCGCAGATGCTAAGAGTCTTTTAACGATCTGTTTCCAGAGGCAGCAACACCGAAATATTGGCTGGAAATGCAACAAATTACTGCATTGAGAATGCTATGCTTGTAAAGCGCTGAAAAGTGCAGCGGGACGTAGCGCAGCTTGGTAGCGCACTACTTTGGGGTAGTAGGGGTCGTGGGTTCAAATCCCACCGTTCCGATTTTAAGAGGCGGTGCAATCTATGACGTTAAGAAACGACAGGGATGTTTTGCACTTTCAAGAGCAAGGTCGGGTTAACCCGGTATCACCCAGCGATCGTCTCCCCCTGCCAGTCTACAGTGCTGCTCTGGATTATCTGGTGGTTGCCTGTACCGATCTCGTTTTTACCCATAAAAGCCAGGTGCTATTAGCCCAGCGCCATCGTCCGCCTCGCTCCTCTTGGTGGATTATTGGTGGCAGAATGGCAGCGGGAGAAACTCCGATAGAAGCGGCTCTGCGTAAGGCGAAAGAAGAGGCGCACTTGATTTTGACGGGCGATCGTCTGCGGTATATTGGCGTCTACTCGACCTGCTTTGCCGAGCGCTACCAACTGCCCCGACAAAACGGTGTCCATACTCTTAATCTCACTTATCACATTGAATTGACGGAGGTTGAGCAATCAGCAATCGTCCTTGACGCTGAAGAATATAGCGCTTGGCAATGGGTCGATGTGGCTGAAGTTGGCTCTGTGCTTGCCCCTGATAGCACAAAGCATGATGCAATGGATATAGCTCTACTACAAGTTATCCAAGATTTGGGCTATCTCTTATCCTAACCATCAGATATAAACAAGTAGGAGAGACTGCGTTAGGGCGATCGCATGTTCCAGTTCTCACCGACTCGTGGGTTAGCTAAGCTTTTTAGAAAAGTTCCTTTGCGGGCGGTTCTGATCGTCCCGTTTGTGCTGCAAATTATTTTTGTGGTAGGGCTAACGGGCTACTTGTCCCATCTTAATGGGCAAGATGCTGTGCGAGATTTAGTCGGGCAGTTGGAGCAGCAGGTGGGCGATCGAGTTGTGCAAAAGCTGGGAGACTACCTCAAAGCGCCGCAGCTTGTAACTCAAATTAACGCCGATGCCGTCCGTTTGGGCTTCCTAGATTTGGAGGATATTCCGACTCTAGAGCGCCATTTTCAAAGTCAATTCTGGCAATTTAACGATCTTCAGAATAGTTTGCGCTATGGAGAAGAGCGTCAGGCTGAACCATCCACATGCCCTAGCCCTCCTCCTAGCAAACTGACCTATATTGCTCTAGCAAGCGAGACAGGTAATTATATCGATCTGGGATACAATCCCAGCGGCAATCTTGAGACTACGATTTTAGATCGTCGCAGAGACAACATTACGCGCATTTGGCAAGTCAACCCTTGGGGCAGAAGGACAAACTTTTTGGATACTGTCCCAGACTACAACCCGCGCAACCGACCCTGGTATCAGCGTGCTGCCCAAACAGGTGCGATGGTTTGGGTTGATCCTTACTTACTATTGCCCTACAACGACTGGATTATCTCCGTCGATCGCCCCATTTATAGTCAGCAGGGCGACCTAATTGGTGTTGCCGATGCCACCCTCAGCCTGTCAGGCGTGAGCGAGTTTTTGCGTCACCTGAAGGTCGGCAACACAGGACAGGTGTTTATTTTGCAGCCCAACGGGAAAAAGCCTGACGGATCGATCGCAAAAGATGCCAAAGGTAACCCGATCGCTCAACTGATTGGCTCCTCCAAAAACGAAAGCCTTTGCCAGCCAGCCAGCCAAGATCTCGACGTTTTGCAGAGCAAAGATCCTTTAACTCGTGCTACTGCCCTGCATCTGCAAAAAATCTTTGGCAGCTTCAGCAGTATTAACAGCACCAACAGTCGCCAAATTCCCGATCTGTGGATGGGGAGCAATCGCCGATTTGTCAGAACCTTTCCCTTCCCTGGCGAACTCCGCTCTGAGTTTCAGGGACTTAATTGGCTGGTCGTTGTGGTGGTGCCCCAAGAAGATTTTATGGCGCAGATCAACGAAAATACCCAAAATACGGCTTTGTTGTGTCTGCTGGCATTGGGGGTGGCGATCGCGATTGGCACTTCTATTAATCGCTGGATTACGCGATCGATTCGTCAACTCAGCCACGCTGCGAAAGCTTTAGCTCAAGGCGACTGGGATCGGCAGGTATTGATTCATACCCCCAAGGAGTTGGGTACTCTCAGCGATGCTTTTAACCACATGCGGCACCAGCTCAGGCAATCGCATCAGCAGCTAGAGCAGTATTCTCAGGGGCTAGAGCAGAAAAACGAGCAGCTAGAAACTCTGGAGGCGGAACTGCGGCGGCAGCTCAATCTGTTTCTCCATGCCGTGTCTCATGATTTACGCAACCCCGTGATTGGCACCTCGCTGGTGCTAAGCAATCTTAAAAATCAGCCGGGGGATGATTTGAAGCTGCCCCGCAGAGTTTTAGACCGAATGGCAGAGAGCAATCAGCATCAGCTTGACTTGATTAACTCCCTAATTGATACCCATGCCGCTGAGATCTGGGGCATTTCGCTTCAAATTCAGCCTGTGAGGTTAAGTGAGGTGGTGAGGGGTGCGATCGCCGATCTTCAACCTATTCTGGACAAAGAGCAGGCAAATTTAGACGATCGCATCTCTGCCGATCTGCCGCTGATTGATGCCGATGCCCTCCAGATTTCTCGCGTTTACCAAAATCTGATTGCCAATGCCCTCAAGCACAATCCATCAGGATTGTCTCTGACGCTGGCAGCTCACCTAGAAGGCGATCGGCTTCGCTGCACCGTAACTGACAATGGTGTAGGGATTCATCCCAATCAGTGTGACAAGTTGTTTGACCCATACTTTCGAGGTGAGCAAAAACCTAAATCTGTGGGGCTGGGGCTAGGGTTATACCTCTGTCAGCAAATTATTCAGGCGCATGATGGCGAGATTGGTGTAGAAAGCCAGCTTGGCGAGGGCACGACCTTCTGGTTTACGCTGCCGCTCAACAAGGTTACTGATTAGAAAAGCTATCGCTTGGAAAAGTTTAAACAGGAGGTTGAGCTGTCTGCGTCACTTGCTCCAGCGTTAAGCCAAGTAATTCAGCAATCTCTTCACAACTCATTCCTCGTTCCAACATTCGGGGCACCAGTTCTAATTTGGCAACTAGCCGTCCTTCTTCGCGCCCTTCTTCGCGTCCTTCTTCGCGCCCTTCTTCGCGTCCTTCTTCGCGCCCTTCTTCGCGTCCTTCTTCGCGCCCTTCTTCCTTCACTTCTTGAAAGAATCGAGTTTGCTCAAGACCAACTCCTAGCATCGTTTCAACCTCATTCCGGGACAGATTGGTAAATTTGTAAACTACGATCGTCGTCGCTATTTCAATTATCGCTTCTCTAGAGAGAGACTCTGCAGATTCTTCTCTCGCAATCAGCCGTCGCGCTTGTTCAATGGCTTGATCATCTGGAGCGATCGTCAGCAGCATGAGCTGAATCCCCAAGGGCTGTGCATCGGGAAACTCAATTTCATCTAAATAAACACGCTGCACCTGAGGGCTATTAAGGAGTGTGAAATGTCAATTACATAGGCGTGTGAATTTAAAGGCACTTTCTTCTCTTATTGAGCTGCTGAGATCGGTTGAGAGATCAAAAACAGAAGAGATCGCGGCTGACTCAAAACGACAATTATCAG
>JAESFK010000899.1_pt1 | contig 11114 bp, 7 predicted proteins | sample 9269391 | NCBI WGS metagenome assembly JAESFK01 (sample SAMN14506231, study PRJNA617097) | algae metagenome | isolation source: Drouetiella hepatica UHER 2000/2452 and co-occurring heterotrophs from... | place: Slovakia: Slovak Paradise National Park, Hrabusice, Kosice Region | collected 2000-01-01
CAGTCGCTCGCCTGGGAAGAAGGCCTCAACGGCATCCGCGTCAACGCCATCTGCCCCGGGCCCATCGCCTCGAAGCGCATGCTGGCCACCCTGCCTCCGGACGCCTTCGCGCAATATGACGAAGCCTGCGCGCTGGGCCGCATGGGACGCGCCGAGGAGCTTGCCGAGGCGATCCTCTTCCTCGCTTCTGACCAGGCCTCCTTCGTCACCGGCGCCGCCCTCGTCGCCGACGGCGGCCTGACCGCGCGCACCGGCCAGCCGACCGATTTCGACGACACTCGCCGCAAGACCTTCGACCGGCGCCGCGAGGAAGCGGACCGGGCGATGGCAACCGGCTCGGCAGCGGTCAAGGACGATGGACAGGCTTGAGTTCGACTATGTGGTCGTCGGCGGGGGCGGCGCCGGCGCCGTCCTCGCCCGCCGGCTCGCCGAACTGACCACTGCAACCGTGGCGCTGGTCGAGATCGGCCCGAGCGATGCGGATCGGCCCGAGGTGCTGGATTTCAGGCGCTATCGCGAGGTTCCGGCCGGTCCGCTCGGCACCCGCATCCCGATCGTGCCTCCGCCTCGCGGCAACGGCCGATTCGGCTACCCGGTCAGCCGCGTGCTCGGCGGCTCGACCTCGCAGAACACCTGCATCTGGTTCAGGCCCCCGGCAGGCGACTTCGACGACTGGACCCGCACGGGAGCAGCCGGCTGGGGAGCGGACGAGGTGCTCCCGCACTTCGACGCGCTCGAGGCACGGATCCACGTGGAGACCGAGGCGGCGGATCTCGACTCCCACGGTATCCTGTTCGACGCCGCACGCGAGACCGGCTTCGGCCGGGTCGATTTCGCCCGGCCCTTCGACGAAGGAATGGGCCGGTACCGCATGAGCAAGCGAGGTCCCCACAGGCAGTCCACGTCGGTGGTCTTCCTGCGGCCACGGGAATCCGTCCCGAAGAATCTTTCCATCCTGACCGAAACCGCCGCGATCCGGCTGCTGTTTGCTGCCGATGGCGGCGTGCAGGGCGTCGAAACCGACCGTGGACCGATCCATGCGCGACACGAGATCATCCTCTGCGCGGGCGCTCTCGAAACCCCAAAACTCCTGATGCTGTCCGGCATCGGCCCCGCCGAACAGTTGCGCGACTTCGGCATTGCCGTCCGAAACGATCTGCCGGGCGTCGGCCGGAACCTGCTCGACCATCCCGCCGCCTGTATCAACGTAGCGGCGCAGCGGCCATTGGCGCGCGACGAGGTCTGGAACTACGCCGGCGTGCTCTTCGCCCGCGTCGACCCGGAGGCACCCTGGCCGGACATCGAGATTCAGCTTGGTCCCGAACTTTTCGAGCAGCAGACCGCGCCCGCCGGCTATCCGTCGGCCCCTTTCGGCTTCGCCGCCTATTTCACCGTGAACCGCGCCCGCAGCCAGGGCAGCGTGAGGCTCGCCTCGCCCGATCCGCGCCAGCACCTGCGGGTCGATCCGGCCTATTTCACCGATCCCGACGGCTATGACCTGCGGATGATGCTCGGCGGGATCGCCATCGGCCGAAGGCTCTTCGCCGCGCCGTCGATGCGCGACTGGGTCGGCACGGAACTCGCCCCCGGCGCCACCTGCCATACCGCCGGCGAGATGGAAGACTTCATCCGCGAGACGGCGACGACCGGATATCACCCGGCCGGCACCTGCCGGATGGGCGCGGCCAACGATCCGGCGACGGTCGTCGACCCGCTGCTGCGTGTCGTTGGCGTTCCCCGGTTGCGCGTGGCGGACGCCTCCGTGATGCCGCTTATGGTCAGCGTCAACATCGCACCGACATGCATGATGATCGGTCACCGTGCGGCCGCGCTGATTGCCGCTGGCTGATCGGAGGGCTTCCGTCTCCCTCCATATATCTATTGGAACCAGCCATGAGGCTGAATCCCCTGCGTAAATCACAAGCGCGTGACGCTTGCGACAGGCTACGTCTGGTTGCAATCCAGGGGGTTCACCTGAGATCGACGTTCCTGTAGCGACACACGGGACCCAACGTAAAGCCCGAGGCCATGCAGAAGGATTCACCGCCGACCCCGATATCGGGGCCAGCGCCGGATGGTTCGGCGCCAGCCATCGAGGACCCCAAGGTCCTTCTGTACCGGGCGGCCCGTCATCTGGCGCTCGGCGCCACGGCGCGGGCGATGGATGCTGCGGCACAGGCACGGACACTCGTCGCGAAGGACGAAGCCGGACGGCCGCTGTTCACCGGCGAAGCGGCCGAGATCGACGAGATGCTCGACCGTTGGCGCCCGGCCCCGCAGCTTCGTCGTCCCAGAATGCGCGCCAATCCGCCCTCGGACGTGATGGAGAGCCCGAAAGGCGACACCCCGACCCTCGTCGTGGTGTTTCTGGTCACGGGCACCTGGATGCTGGTGCCGCTGGAACTCATCGATGCCGAACTTGCCCGCCGCGGTGTCACCGCGCTCTATCTGAACGACCGGCGGCGCATCGGTTTTGCCATGGGCGTGCATTCGCTGGGTGAAGGACACCAGCCGATGATGGCCCATATCCGCGAACGGGCGGCCGCCCTGGGGGTCTCGCGGCTGGTGACGCTCGGCATCTCGATCACCGGCTGCGTGACGCTGGCGACGGCGCTGCATCTGCGCGCGGCGTCCTGCCTGCTCTTCTCACCCGTCGTCGCCAGTTCCGCCGCTTTCCGCGCAAAATATCGCGACCCGCGCCGCGCCGCGTTGACGGCGGAAGTGGAAAGCATGGTTGGCCCGCTGATGGACGGCCACCACTGGTACGGGACCACGTCGCATCGTCCCGCCGTCGACATCTACTACGGCACCGGCCATCAAACAGATGTGCAGCAGGCCGAATCCCTGCGCGGCTACGAGGGTGTCAACCTTCATCCCCTCGAAGGCTTTGCCCCGCACAACCCGCTGTGGAACGCGTTTGCCAAAGGCTGGATCGGTCCCGCCCTCGACCGGGCTCTGGGACTGTCCCCGCCGCCCGACGCCATCCCGCCGCGTTGATCCGGCCCGCCGAGCCCGACGCCGCAGCCCGTCAGACGATCGCCGTGTCCCATGCACCGTAGTGCTCCGCGCTGCGTCGTCCTCGCGGCAGGCTGAGCGCGATCAGCGCGAGGCCGGCGACGACGCCGAACACCAGCGCCGAACCCGAGACCCCACCGATCAGGAATGGCGCGACGGCGATACCAGCCCCGATCGGCACGTTCAGGAACCGCGCGGGACGCACCACCTCCGCCATCGCCGACACGGCGATGAGGATCGCGACGCACCCCGCGACATGGTTCACGTGGTAGAGCGGGGTTGGCACCGTCATGAACAGTGGCGTTGCCATCAGCAGCGCCCCGAGCCCCGTCGCCACCACGAGCGTCCAGGGAAAGTTCACGCCGCCCATCACGAACTCCCGCATGACGTCGCCGAAAGAGCGCTCCAGGTCCGGTTCCGGAGTCTGGTCCTCCGACAGCGCCGGCCCGCCGCGCCAGAAGGTCCGCCAGAACGGCTCCCCGGCCTGCGTCGCGCGCCGGAGGTACTGGAGCGTCGCCAGCACCTCGTCCACCGAATAGGGAATCAGCACCACCGTCACGGCTGCCTGAATGATGCACAGCGTGCAGAGCGCGCCGATCAGCACCGGCTGGATGATGATGAAGCTGACGCTCACCACCCCCAGCGGGATGATCAGCAGCCCGAACAGGAACACCATCCACGGCATGGTCCGCCAGCGCCGGCGGTCGCCGATCGCACCGGCGAGGATGTCGAGGCCATAGGCGAACGCCCCCAGCCCGGCATCGGCAATGGGAAACCCCTTCGACACCCAGGACGTCACCACGGCTTCGCTGCCGTTGGTCGCCTCGCTGCCACCCGGACCGAAGAAGGGATCCCACAGCCCGTCGACATGCCCCATCTGGTAGGCCGCGAGGTAGCGCGAGACGAACAGCCCGACCAGCGCGAGCGCGACGATCGGGAGCCGCTGCGTGAAGGCGGATGGCGAGTAGGTCCAGCCAAGCGGACGGTCGTCGTCGGAAGCGAGCGCTCGGGTGGCGATGCCGGGTGCCGGCGGGATCATGACCGCGAACGCGATCACCACCATGCCGATCAGCGTGTCGAGCCCATAGGCGGCCGGGCTGGTCGTCCAGAACACCAGCGGCGCCAGCATGATCCACAGGCCCACGGAAGCCGTGAGCCATTGCATCCAGCGGCGTGGGCGCGAGATGCCGGCGGCAGCCAGGATCACCACCAGCGTGCCGGAAACGATCTCGCTGATCCCGAGCCAGGTGTTGCGGACCTGCGCCTCGGCGATCTCGTGCCCGAGCGCCGGAGGCGCAGGGAGCGAGACCGGATCGAACAGGCCGAGGATGGCCGGCGAGGTGACGAGCCAAAGGCCCAGCCCGATATTGGCGAACGGCGCCCACAGGGTGGCGGCGTACTGCCGCTCCCGCTCCGCCTCGACCTCCGCGTCGGTTCGCTCCAGCGGCCCTGCCAGCCTGCGCTCGGCCTGGTCGAGCTCGGGTGCCGAGGCGGCGACGACCTCCGGGTCGAGCTTGTTCATCTCGTACCAGTCGGTCGGATCCTGCTTCAGCCTGCGGATCATCTCCGGCAACGTGTCGACGAGACTGTGGCGCGGCTCCCAGTCGAGAAGCGCCCGGGCCCGGGAAATGTCGACGTCGTAATGTGCGTCGGAGCCTTCGATCATCCAGGGCTTGATCTCGGTTTCCTGGTCCAGGATGGACGTCTGCACCCATGAACCCAGCTTGGTCATGCCTTTGGGTAGCGACAGGGTCGGCCAGTCCTCGTCATGGCAGAGCCGGCCGATCCGCTCCTGCATCTCGCGATAGGTCGGCGTCTCCTCTTCGGCGAGCAGCAGCGCCGTTTCCGGCGGCAGCTTTCCGCGCCTGTCGACGATCCGTCGCACCGCGTCGACCAGGTCGTCGAGATGGAGATAGGGCTGCCCGGTGTCGATGTCGCCGGTGAACAGGTAGGCGGTCGGGCGGCGCTCGAAGATGCGGGCTATCTGCTGCGCGACGAAGGCCGCGCGGCAATCCTCGTTATAGATCCCCGCCGGCCGCATGAAGACGACGTCGATCTCCCCATGCTCCTTTCGGACGAGTTCCTCGGTTCGCGCCTTGGAGGCGGGATAGGCCCAGGGCGGATCGATCGGCGATCCCTCGTCGATCCGGTCGCCCTTTTCCAGGCTCGGCGCATGCACGAGCATCGTGCTTGCGAACACCAACTGCTCTGTCCCCGCGCGCTTCAAGGCGCCGAGGAGGCGTCGCGTTCCCTGAACGGTGACCGACTCGTACTTCGGATCGTTTTCGCCGGTGGTGTCGTAGTAGGCGGCGAGATGGATCACCGATGCGAAGTCGCCGCCAGCCCGTTCCCTCGCCTCGCCGATCGCACGTCCCACACTCTCATCGGAAGTCAGGTCGATCTCGATCGTCTCGATCGGACCGCCATCGGGGACGACCATGTCGAGCCCGATCACCCGATAGGCATCCGAGAGCCCGTCGGCGATGGCGCGACCGAGAAATCCGCTCGATCCGGTAATGAGTACGGTTGGCTTCCGGTCGTCCGGCGGCATGGCGGTCCCTTGCGACGTCATGGTCGCAAACGTACCGCCGGATGGGATGTTCCCGGCTATTTCGGACAGCTGTTTCCCGCCGAGAACCCGCCGGCGCCGGCCGACGGGACCGGAGTCCGGAGCCGCTAGAGCGTGTCCAGCTTTCCGAGATGTTTCGCCACGAGATAATAGAACGTCACCCGGCCCTTGCTCCGGTCGTCCGCCATGGCCTCGCAGACATTGCGGATCGCCTCGTCCGCCTTGGCGGCATCCGTCACGCCGAGCTTCTTGGCAATCCAGCCCGCCTTGACGCGATCGAGTTCCTTCTGGTCCGTGGCCGAGACAAGCGAAGAGTCGCGGTTTCGCAGCGCGATGCCCAGATGCTTGACGATCTTCTGGACCGTCTCGGCGCTGGCGCCGGCATCATACTTCTGAACGTCGGCAAGATAGTCGGTCATGTCTGTTCCCCTCCTTGTTGCCGGGGGGATTCATCTTTCCCGCCGGTGTCCCCACTGGAGCGAGAATTCTTCGACAGACCGGCCGAGTCAAGAGAAACGGCCCAAACGGTCATTCGGCCATGCGGGGCCGCCCCGATGCCACGGCGGTAACCCTGGCCTCGATGAACATCCGCTGGCCCTCCACGGTAGATAGGCGCAGATCGCGCGCAGCGACGATCTCGGCCGTGTCCGCGCCGGCAGCGCGCGCCGCCGCTTCCGCCCGGTCGCGGACCTCGGCCTCCGCCCAGTCCAGCGCCTGCGCCTCGTCGCCGAAATCCCTGAGCGCGGAACCGGCCGCGGCCCGGAACAGCCCTTCCTGGGGTTGGCTGACCAAAGCTTCGACGGTCACGCGAACCTGTCCCACCACCGCACCCAGCGCATTGGCGACGTCGGTGTCGACGGGGATCACGCACCCGGAGCCGACAAGGTCGGGCAGGTTGGCATAGTGAAGCGGCGCCGATGCCCCGAGCCCGATAACCGGCCTGTCGAGCGTCAGCGCCACCCTGGCGATGCCGGGCCGGCGAGCAATCGCCGCCTGAACCACGGCGTGGGAGACGACGGCGGCACCGTCCAGTCCATCCTCGGCAAACGCCGTTTCCAGGATCGCCTCGGCCGAGCGTCGCGTGAGGGCCGCGAGCACCCGCTCGCTGATCTCTTCGGGAGACGCCGCGATCGCCTTGCCGCGTCCGTCGCGACGGCGCGCGAAGAGCATCGCGCCGAGCCGCGCGGCGGTCTCGTCCCAGTTGGCCTGCCGGCCGAGCACATGGGCGGCGTCGGAGGGCGTGAAGCCTGAAACCTGCACGAGCCCGCGCGAGACGAGACGGTCCAGCGTGGCCCCCGCCGCCGTCGATGGCAGAACGGAATCAACCGGTTCCGGCGTTTCGCGGATTCTCTCGTAGAGCCGCGACTCGGCCGGCGAGAGCCCCGCCGCCAGCCGGTCGGGCAGGCCGGCCCGAAGCGCGAAACGCCCGTCGAGGCGCCCGGGGTTCGATGCTCGCAACTGGCGCTCCAACTGTGTCATGACCACCGCCCCGTGCGCGGCGCCGATGAGGGCCAGCGGCACCAGACGTCGCGGCCCGAGCGCGATGGTCGCCTCCAGGCCACCCTCCTCCAGCCGCACTTCCGAATCGCCGCCCAGCCCGAAGGTGCGCATGGCGACCGCCTCCACCATCGTCCGGAAGCCGCCCACGGTGGCGCCGTCGGGGTCCAGCCGCGGCCGACCGCCGTCCAGCACCGCCACATCCGTCGTCGTGCCCCCGATGTCGGAGACGATGGCGTTCGCCAGTCCCGTCATGTGGCGCGCGCCGACGAGACTGGCCGCCGGGCCGGACAGGATCGTCTCGATGGGCCTGTGCCGCGCGAAGGCCGCAGAAACCAGTGCCCCGTCGCCGCGCACCACCATCAGCGGAGCCGCGATCCCCCGCCGGGCCAGGAATCCCTCGGTCGCCGCGACCAGCCGGTCGATCATGGCGATCAGTCGGGCGTTGAGAAGGGTCGTGAGGGCGCGGCGCGGCCCGCCGAGCTTCGCCGACAGCTCGTGGCTCGCGGTGACCGGCAGGCCGGTGCGGTCCCGGATGAGATCCCGGGCGACGATTTCATGCGCCGGATTGCGCGTCGAGAAATAGGCGCAGACGGCGAACCCCGAAACCGTCGGCGCGAGCGCATCGAGCGCGTCGTCGAGTGTCGACAGGTCGAGCGGCCGCGGATTGCCGTGCACGTCATGGCCACCGTCGCAATGCACGACAGGGTCGCCGCCCAGCGCCTTGGCGAGGCCGTCGCGATGCAGGTCGCCCTCCGAAAAGCCGATCATCACCAGGCCCACCCGGCCGCCCTGCCCTTCGACCAGCGCGTTGGTCGCGAGCGTCGTCGACATCGACACGAGCTTGACCGCGGCCGCCGGCACCCCGGCACCGGCCAGCACGGCATCCACTGCGCCCGCGATGCCTTCCGAAAGATCGTGGCGTGTCGTCAGCGACTTGGCCTTGGCGAGAACACCTGTTCGTTCCGACCAGAGAACGGCGTCCGTATAGGTGCCGCCCGTGTCGATGCCGAGCAGCAGCGCGCCGTCGCGAACCGCGTCCGTCGTCATTGCGAGATGGCCTCCTCCTGCTCGAGCGTCAGCGGCGTGATCCCCGGCGTCGGCGCCTCCGGACCATCGCCGACATCGGCGACGGGCGACGGCGGCCGGGGCGCCGCGGCACAGGCCGGAAGGAGAAGGCTGACCACAAGCAACGCGGCAGAAAGGCCGCGGAATGTTCGCTGCTCGGTTGTCGGGGTCAAAGGTCGGTCGCCGAGGCACCTGCTGAAGGGAGCGCCTTCATGCGGCGGTTTGGCCGGGCTGGCAACCGGTTTTCGCGTCAGTCAACCTACCCGCGATCTCCTCCGTACATCGCGGGCAGTTGCCGAACCATCGGGCCTATCGGGTCAGGGCTCCATACTGGAGCAGCGCGTCGCGCGAGCGTTCCGCCACCTGTTCGGCCGAGAGCGCCGCCATCGCGGCCGAAAACACCTCCGGTCCGATCTGCGTCAGCCCCCCGGTCTCGTCGAGCGTGTCGAGGATCGCGGGGATGGCGAAGTCGCCTTCGCCCGGCCACAGGCGCTCGAAGCACTCCAGTTCCAGCGTGACGCCGGGCTTCATGGGAATGTATCCGTCGCAGACCTGGACGCAGTGGATGAGGTCGCCCGGAATCGACCGAAGCGTCTCAAGCGAGGGACTGCTGCGGGTGAAGTGCGTGCAGTCGAATACGAATCCACCATTCTTGGCGCCCGAATCCTGCAGGATCCTCCAGCCCTGCTCGAGGCTGACGACACCCCACATCGGAATGCATTCGAGGTCGCACGTCACGCCGTGCTCCGCCGCCTTCCGGCAGATCTCGGCGTAGAAGGTAGTGATCTGCTCCGTGGTGTAGCGGCTCGCGGGGAACGTCGCGTTGAGGCTCATGTAGGTGCAGCCGAGCCGGTCGCAGATGTCGAAGAACACCTCCGGCGAAATGTCGTGGGCCTTCGCATAGTCGGCGCCGAAATTGGTCGGCCGCCAGTCGGGCACCCAGGGGCAGAGCGGATCGAGCCGGCCGATCACCACGCCCCCGTCCTCGGCTATCGCCTTCATGTCGGAGATCGACAGTCCCTCGGCCTCCAGCTTCAGCACCTCCTGGGGCTGGATCGTCATCTGCGCAAAACCGGCAAGGCGCGTCGCCCGGATCTTCTCCGGAAACGGCAGGTGCAGCACGTTCGAGAACGGCATTGCAAAGACGAGATCGTCGCGGAGTTCCGGCACGCATTCCTCCCAGGCTGGAGCCGCCGACGGTTCCCGGCCCTCGGCGACCCGCGCAGGCTATCGCGGCCGCGGCCGGCGGCAAGGTCGAACAATCTCAACTTGAAAGGGAGGCGGCCACTCCCGCGCGCTCAGGCGCCGGCGGCCTCGGCCTTGTAGCCGCTTCCGGCCTCGAGGTACGCGCTGTTGGCTTCCCGCACCCGTGCGGCGGCATCGTCGTAGAGAAACGGCAGGAAGGCGTAGCGACGCCCGGAGGTGACCTGCGACACGGCATGCAGCAGCGCGCAGGGAAACACCACGGCGCCTCCGGGCGGCGCCTTGAAGCCACGCCGTCCATATTCGGGGAAGCTCACCTCGCCACCTTCGAAGGCGTCGTTGAGATTGATCGAAACGGCGAAGCGGCGATGCGCCGTGCCCTTCGTGGTGTTGTCGCGATGGGCACGGAAATGGGCTTCGTCCTCGGCCGCGTAGCAGCCGACGAGATATCGCTCCATGCGCGTCGCGTCAAAACTGTAGATCTTGAGGATCTCCGGCTTCACCCGGCGCAGGATGCGTGTCTGGATCGCCTTCACCGTATCGGGATCGGTCACGATGCAGTCCTTCCGGCGCTTGTGGCGGGAGTCGCGCACCAGAACGGTCTTCCCGTCGACTTCGCGCATGAATCCCGACTCTTCCCCGCCGTTCTTCTCGTAGATGTCGATCAGCGCGGCGCAGAGTTGCGGCTCGAACACGTTCGGCAGGACGAGGATCGGCGGGGGCACGTCGAAACCCGCGAACCGGTCCGGCGGCGGAAGCTGGCGCAGGAAGTCCATGACGGCGGCGGCTCCGTCGTCGCCCTGCACCATGTCGAAGCGCCCGATGACCCTCAGCGTCGGATCGAGCACCAACCAGAACCGTCGTGAGAATCTCGGCTCGACCCGGCTGGGCTCGCGGGGCAGCGCGCCGTACTGCCGGCCGACCTCACCGTCGAAGTCCCAGAAATAGCGGATACCGGGTATGCTTTCCTGGGCCCGGCCGGTCGTCTCGTCCGCCGGATCGATGCTGACGCCGAAGAAACACATGGTTTCGTCGTCGAAGAGCGACCGGTTGGCGGCGATCGCCGCAAGTGCGCTCTGGCCCTGCGGATGGATCGCCGAACCATGGAAGCACAGCACCACATAGCGCCCGCCGGCGGTGCTGAACGAATAGTTCGGGTTGCCGCTTGCCCGCTGGTTGAACCACGGGGCCGGGTCGCCGACCTGCAGGTCGACATAGCGAAGCGTTGTTCCCTTCTCGGTGCTCATGGATCCCCCCTCGAGATGTCGTTCGATGTCGAGTTCACTCGGCGTCCCCCTCGGACCTCATGGGACGCCGGCGGCAAGGCGCGCGGCGGCCGCCCCGACCGCAACTGCCGAGGCTGACGCCACAAGCGTGTAGGCGATGTCGTCGACCTGGAACGAGGCGGTCCCGAACCCCTCCGAAGTGGTCGTCATCGGACGCGCCAGGCCCGGCGAACCGGGCCGCACCGCGAAGACGGAAACCTGGCCGAGGTCCGGTGTCAACGCCGCGACGGTGACGGAGGGTCCGAACTCCGAGGGATAGACCTGCACGTCCAGCACCCGCCAGCCGCTCGGAAACTGGGGCATCACGATACCCGTGGCGGTGCGCACCTCACCCGCATTGTAGACAGGCGCCTCGATCTGCGACCCCATGTCGAGGCGAAGGCCCGTGGTTCGATGCGCACGTATCGCGTCGTCGACATAGGCCGGCGGCGGCGTCGACGCCGCAACCTGGGTCACCGTGGCGGCACCCAGTATCT
>JAESFK010000900.1_pt1 | contig 11112 bp, 8 predicted proteins | sample 9269391 | NCBI WGS metagenome assembly JAESFK01 (sample SAMN14506231, study PRJNA617097) | algae metagenome | isolation source: Drouetiella hepatica UHER 2000/2452 and co-occurring heterotrophs from... | place: Slovakia: Slovak Paradise National Park, Hrabusice, Kosice Region | collected 2000-01-01
GAGGGCACCACGGTCCTCCACCGGCTCCCGGCGCACGTCAAGCTCGTCGGGCTCGTCGCCTTCGTCCTGGCCGTCGTGTCCGTCCCCTCGAGCGCCCACGTCGCGCTCGGCGCCCTGCTCGCGGTGGGCGTGGCCGTCCTGCTCTCGACGCGGGTGCCCGCGAGGCACCTGCTGCCCCGCCTCGCCGTCGAGACGCCGTTCGCGGTGTTCGCGCTCGTCCTGCCGTTCGTCGCCGTCGGGCCGCAGACGGCCCTGGGGCCGTTCACGGTGTCGCAGACCGGGCTCACCGCCGCCGTGGCCCTCCTGCTCAAGGGCACGACGGGCGTCGTCACGGCCGTCGCCTTCGCCGTCACGACCCGCCCGCGCGACCTCGTGCGGGCGCTCCAGCACCTGCGCGTGCCCGACCCGCTCGTCCTCATCGCGTCCTTCATGGTCCGCTACCTCGACGTCGTCGCCGACCAGCTGCGCCGGATGAAGGTGGCGCGGGCGTCCCGCGGGTTCGACGCCCGGTCGGTGCGCGCCTGGCCGGTGCTCGCGGCCGGCACGGGCGCCCTGTTCATCCGCAGCTACGAGCGTGGCGAGCGCGTGCACCTCGCGATGGTCAGCCGCGGCTGGACCGGGTCGATGCCGATGACCTCGCCCCTCTCGGCCACGGCCGGGCAGTGTGCCACCGCCCTCGCGCCGGCCCTGGTGGCGGCCGCCGTCTCGGTGGGCGTCAGGATGTCCGGGTGACCACCCCCGTCCTCGACCTGCGCGGCGTCGCCTACGCCTACCCCGGCGGCCACCAGGCCCTCTTCGGGGTCGACCTGCACGTGCACCCGGGCGAGCGGGTCGCCCTGCTGGGGCCCAACGGTGCCGGCAAGACGACGCTGGTCCTCCACCTCAACGGCGTCCTCACCCCCGGGCACGGCTCGGTGACGGTCTCCGGGCTGCCGGTGACCGGCGACAACCTCCTAGAGGTGCGGCGCCGCGTCGGCATCGTCTTCCAGGACCCGGACGACCAGCTGTTCATGCCGTCCGTGCGCGACGACGTCGCGTTCGGCCCCGCCAACCTCGGGCTGCGTGGCGCCGAGCTCGACGCCCGCGTCGTCGAGGCGCTGGAGGCCGTCGGGGTCGCGGACCTCGCCGACCGCGCGCCCCACCACCTCTCCTTCGGGCAGCGCCGCCGGGTGGCCATCGCCACGGTCCTGGCGATGCGCCCGGAGATCCTCGTCCTCGACGAGCCGTCCTCCAACCTCGACCCGGCCTCGCGGCGCGAGCTCGCCGACATCCTGCGCTCGCTCGACGTGACGATCCTCATGGTCACACACGACCTGCCGTACGCGGTCGAGCTGTGCGAGCGCTCGGTGGTGCTCTCCGAGGGCACGATCGTGGCCGACGGCGCCACCCGCGACCTGCTCGCCGACGTCGACCTCATGGCCCGTCACCGCCTCGAGCTGCCCGTGGGGTTCTCGATCTAGGGTGGGTGACATGCCAGCCACCGTCTTCGACCCGCCGGAGCGCTTCGTCGCCGGCACCGTGGGCCCACCGGGCGGCCGCACGTTCTTCCTCCAGGCCAGCGGCGGGGGCCGCGTCGTGTCCGTCTCGCTCGAGAAGGTCCAGGTCAGCGTGCTCGCCGACCGGGTGAACGACCTCCTCGACGCCCACGCCGAGGGCACGGCCACCGAGCCGCTCGGCGAGGGCGACACCGCGCCGCTCACCACGCCCATCGAGGACGAGTTCCGGGTCGACACCCTCAGCCTCTCGTGGGACCCCGAGCGCCTCGTGCTGGCCATCGAGTGCCACGACCAGGACCCCGAAGACGCCGACGAGGCCACCCTGCTGACCCTCCGCGTCGTCCTCGACCCGGTCGCCGCCCGCGCCTTCGCACGCCGCTGCGGCAAGGTCGTCCAGGCGGGCCGCCCGGCGTGCCCGTTCTGCGGCCAGCCGCTCGACCCCTCCGGCCACATCTGCCCGCGTGCCAACGGATACCGGCGCTGAGCTCGAGGAGCTGCTGACCCGAGGGGACCTCACACCCGTCGGTCGCATCTCCGGGTCCTCCAACGGGGCGCTGCTCTGCCTCGTCGGGGACCCCGCGGACGAGGTGCTCGTCATCCACAAGCCGGAGGCCACCGAGCGACGGCTCTGGGACTACCCGGACGGCACGCTCGTCGCGCGCGAGCGGGCGGCCTGGCTGGTCAGCGAGGCCGGCGGGTTCGGGGTGGTGCCGCCGACGGTCCTGCGCGACGGCCCGCTCGGGCCCGGGTCGGTGCAGCTGTGGGTCGGCCCGACGACGGGGGAGCAGGAGCCCCTCGTCGACGTCGTCGGCCCCGACGAGGTGCCGGAGGGATGGCACGTCGTCCTCGAGGGCGAGTCGACCCTCGGTGAGCCCGTCGTCGTCGCGCACTGCGCCGAACCGGCCCTGCGCACGGTCGCCGTGCTCGACGCGGCCATCAACAACTCCGACCGCAAGGGCAGCCACCTGCTGCGCGACGGCGAGGTCGTCCGCGGCTGCGACCACGGTGTCAGCCTGGGGGTCGAGCCCAAGCTGCGGACCGTCCTCTGGGGCTGGGCGGGCGAACGCATCCCCGACGAGGACCTCGCCCGGCTCGAGCGGCTCTCGGCGGCCCTCGACGGTGCGCTGGCGCAGGCGTTGGAGCCGTTGCTCACCGTCGATGAGGTCGAGGCGCTGGTGCACCGCGTCGGCGCGCTCCTGCGGTGGCCGCACCACCCTGCACCGCGCGGGGGCTGGCCGGCCATCCCGTGGCCGGCCCTGTGACGGGGCACCGTAGGCTTGCCCGGTGAAGTCGTGGCCCACCCCCTTCGTCCCCGCGGTCCCCGGTCACGGTGAGGCGCTCCGGCTCCACGACACCAGCCGCGACGCCGTCGTGCCCGTCGACGCCGGCGAGGTCGCCCGCATCTACGTCTGCGGCATCACCCCCTACGACGCCACCCACCTCGGGCACGCCGCCACCTACGTCACCTTCGACCTCGTCGTGCGCGCCCTGCGCGACGCCGGCCACCGGGTCGAGTACGTGCAGAACGTCACCGACGTCGACGACCCCCTGCTCGAGCGCGCCCAGCGCGACGGCCGCGACTGGCGGGAGCTGGCGACCGCCGAGATCGACCTCTTCCGCGAGGACATGACGGCCCTGGCCGTCGTCCCGCCGGACGCCCTCGTCGGTGTCGTCGAGTCGATGCCCGAGATCATCCGCGAGGTCCGCGCCCTGCTGGCCGGCGGCACCGCCTACCGGCTCCCCCTGCCGGACGGCGAGGGTGACGGTCACGACGTCTACCTCGACCTCCGGCAGGCGCCGACGTTCGGGAGCATCTCGGGCTGGACCCGTGAGCAGATGTCCGCGGTGTTCGCCGACCGGGGCGGCGACCCCGACCGCGTGGGGAAGCGTGACCCCTTCGACCCGCTCCTCTGGCGCGGGGCCCGTGCGGGAGAGCCGTGTTGGGACGACGACGAGCTCGGCGCGGGGCGTCCGGGCTGGCACATCGAGTGCACCGCCATCTCGCGCGAGCACCTCGGCCACCCGTTCGACATCCAGGGCGGCGGCACCGACCTCGTGTTCCCGCACCACGAGATGAGCGCCGCGCAGTCCGCGGCGCTCACCGGTGACGACACCTTCGCCCGGGTGTACGTGCACCAGGCGATGGTGGCGTTCGAGGGCGAGAAGATGAGCAAGTCCAAGGGCAACCTCGTCCTCGTCTCGAGGCTCCGCGCCGACGGCGTCGACCCGATGGCCATCCGGGTGCTCCTGCTGGCCCAGCACTACCGCACCGAGTGGGAGTACACCGACTCCCTTCTCGTGCAGGCTGAGTCGCGTCTCGACCGGTGGCGAGAGGCCCTCTCGACCAACGGTGGGGTCGACGCCACGGAGACCGTGGCCGCGGTCCGGGCGGCCGTCGCCGACGACCTGTCGACCCTGCGCGCGCTCGAGGCCGTCGACGCCTGGTGCGAGCGCACGCTCGCCGGCGAGGGTGAGGACCCCTCCGCCCCCGGCCTGCTGGCGCGCACCCTCGACGCGGTGCTCGGCATCCGGCTCTGACGCCTCGCCGGCGGTTCGCCGCGGCTCAGGGGGTGCCGGGCTCGTCGGTGCCGCGCCGGCGCAGGTAGCGCTCGAACTCCTTGGCGATGGCGTCGCCGCTCGCCTCGGGCAGCTCGGCGGTGTCCTGGGCCTCCTCGAGGCTCTCGACGTACTCGGCGACCTCGGTGTCGGACTCGGCGAGCTCGTTGATGCCGCGCTCCCAGGCGCGGGCGTCCTCGTCGAGCTCGCCGTGCTCGACGGGGGCGTCGAACAGCTCCTCGAGCCGGCCGACGAGGGCCAGCGTGGCCTTCGGGGAGGGCGAGTGGCCGGCGTAGTGCGGCACCGCGGCCCAGCAGGACACCGAGGGGATGCCGACCTGCGACGCGGCGTCGGCGAGGACGCCGGTGATCCCGGTCGGCCCCTCGTACCCGCTCTGCTCGAGGTCGTGGCGGTGGCGGGTGTCGTCGTTGTCGGACGTCGCGGTGACCGGGATGGGGCGCGAGTGCGCGACGTCGGCCATCAGCGCGCCGAGCGTGACGACCATCGAGACGTCGGTGGCCTCGGCGAGCTCCATCAGCTCGACGGCGAAGGCCCGCCAGCGGAAGGAGGGCTCGACGCCCTGGACGAGGACGACGTCGCGCCCGAGCGAGGTGTCGCGGGCGACGAGGACGCGCGTGGTGCGCCAGCTGATCCGGCGCTTGCCGCCCTCGGAGACGACCCGGGGGCGGTTGACCTGGAAGTCGTAGTAGTCCTCGGGGTCCAGGGCCGCGACGACCTCCGCGTCCCAGATCTCGGCCAGGTGCTCGATGACGGCGCTCGCGGCCTCCCCGGCGTCGTTCCAGCCCTCGAAGGCGGCGATCATCACGGGGTCGCGCAGCTCGCCGATGTCCTCGAGCTCGATCACGGGCGTCCTCCTCCGGGTCAGGGCTCCACCCTACGGCTCGATAGGCTCTCTGCTCATGAGCCTCCCCGCAGCCGTCCTCTGGGACATGGACGGAACGCTCGTCGACACCGAGCCCTACTGGATCGCCGCCGAGCACGCCATCGTCGCGGAGCACGGCGGCACGTGGAACGACGAGTTCGCCCACCAGCTGGTCGGCAACGACCTGATGGTCTCGGCGCAGTTCATCCGCGACCACTCGCCGATCACGTGGGAGCCCGAGCGCATCGTCGAGGAGCTGCTCGGGCGCGTCGTCGTCCAGGTGCAGGAGCACGTGCCGTGGCGGCCGGGGGCCCGCGAGCTGCTCACCGACCTGCGCGCCGCCGGGGTGCCGAACGCCCTCGTGACCATGTCGTGGCGCTCGCTCGCCGACGCGGTGGTCTCGGCACTGCCCGAGGGGGCGTTCGAAGCCGTGGTCACCGGTGACGAGGTCGAGCACGGCAAGCCGCACCCCGAGCCGTACCACGTGGCCGCCCGCCTGCTCGGGGTCGACCCGGCGCGGTGCGTCGCGATCGAGGACAGCCCGACGGGGGTGCGCTCGGCGGTGGCCGCCGGGGTGCCGACCCTCGCCGTGCCGCACGTCGTGCCGGTGCCGCAGATGGCCGGGGCCGTGCAGGTCGACGGCCTGGCCGGGATGACGCCGCAGGGCCTCGCCGCGGCCGTGGGGTCACTCGTCGTCGGGTGAGGCCGCGCCCGACCGGGCGGGGTCGAGGGCGATGAGCCCGGCCCCCTCCGGCAGTGGCGGGGGAGTGCCGCCCCACTCGGGGCAGTACTCGCGGAAGTCGCACCAGTCGCACAGCTTCGAGGTGCGCGGGCGCCAGTCGCCGGTCTGCGCGGCGCGGACGACCGCGTCCCAGATGGCCCGCACGTTGCGCTCGATGGCCAGCAGGTCGCGCTCGTCCGGGACGTAGCGGACCACCTCGCCGTTCCCGAGGTACACCAGCTGGAGCATCCGCGGCACCTCGCCGTGCAGCCGCCAGAGCACCAGGGCGTAGAACTTCATCTGGAACAGGGCCTTGGCCTCGAACAGCTCGCTGGGGGAGCGGCCCGTCTTGTAGTCGACGACCCGCATCGCGCCGTCGGGAGCGACGTCGAGGCGGTCGACGTAGCCCCGCAGGGTCAGCCCCTCGATCTCGGTCTCGACGTACAGCTCGCGCGCAGCCGGCTCGAGGCGGGTGGGGTCCTCGAGGTCGAACCACTGCTCGACGAGCGTTCGGGCCCCGGCGAACCACGACTCCTCGGTGAGCTGCTCGTCGTCGGCCAGCATCGTCGCGAGCTCGGGACGCTCCTCGACGAGGGCCGCCCACCGCGGCTCCAGCAGGGCGACGGCGGCCTCGGGCGTGCGTTCGGTGGCCGGCAGCTCGAAGAGGTGCTCGAGCACGGCGTGGACGAGCGTGCCGCGCGCGGCGGCCGGCGACGGAGGACCCTCGAGCTTGTCGATCGTCCGGAACCGGAACAGCAGCGGGCACTGCTTGAAGTCCGCGGCGCGGCTCGGGGACAGGGCGGGGGTCATGGAGCCCACGGTAGGTGCCGCGGCCGACACCGCCGCGCCGCCACCCCGCGAGGGCGCACCATCAGCCGCACCGGCGGCAACTCACTGCTGGTTCAGCCGCTCGACGCGCCTGTCGCCCGGCATGTCGGCGGCTGAACTCGCAAGGAGTCGAGACGTGTTGCTCAGCCCTCGGGCGTGTAGCCGAGGTTCGGGCCGAGCCAGCGCTCGGCCGTCGCGAGGTCCCAGCCCTTGCGGGCCGCGTAGTCCTCGACCTGGTCGCGCCCCAGCCGGCCGACGACGAAGTACTGGCTCTCGGGGTGGGAGAAGTACCAGCCCGACACCGAGGCGCCCGGCCACATCGCCATCGACTCGGTGAGCCGGACGCCCGTGCGCTCCTCGCCGCCGAGGAGGGCCATGAGGGTCTCCTTCTCGGTGTGGTCCGGGCACGCGGGGTACCCCGGCGCCGGGCGGACTCCCTGGTACTTCTCGGCGATGAGCGCGCTGTTCTCGAGGCGCTCGTCGGCCGCGTAGCCCCAGAGGTCGGTGCGGACCCGCTGGTGCAGCCGCTCGGCGAAGGCCTCGGCGAGCCGGTCGGCGAGGGCCTCGAGCATGATCGCCGAGTAGTCGTCGAGGTCGTCCTTGAACGCCTTCAGCCGGTCCTCGAGCCCCAGCCCCGAGGTCACCGAGAAGGCGCCGACGTGGTCGGCGATCCCCGTCTCCTTCGGCGCGACGAAGTCGGAGAGGCACTTGTTCGGCACGCCGTCGCGGTGCCGGCCCTGCTGGCGCAGCCCGTGCAGCGTGGTCAGCACCGACTCCCGCCCCTCGTCGGCGTAGACCTCGAGGTCGTCGCCGACCGAGCTGGCCGGGAAGATGCCGACGACGCCGCGCGGGTGGCACCAGCGCTCGCGCTCGGCCTTGTCGAGCATCCGCTGCGCGTCGTCGAAGAGCTTGCGCGCGACCTCGGAGGTCGTCGGGTTGTTGAGCACGTCGGGGTAGCGGCCGCGGACCTCCCAGGCGAGGAAGAACGGTGTCCAGTCGATGTACTCGCGCAGGTCGGCGACCGGGTAGTCCTCCCAGACGCGGGTGAACTGGTGCGCCGCCCGGCGCCACTTCGAGTCCCGCGGCGCGGACCACTGGTCGCCCTCCTGGTGGGCGAGCAGGTGCGGGCGCATCGGCCGGTAGCCGGACCAGTCGAGAGTCGGCGCGTTGGCCCGTGCCTCGGCGATCGAGGCCAGCGGCCGTTCACCCGACTTCGCCGCGTGCCGCTGGCGCAGCTCGGCGTACTCGGACGCGACCCCCTCGACGAACGGGTCGCGCTGGGTGTCGGAGAGCAGCTGGCTGACCACGGGCACCGAGCGCGAGGCGTCCTTGACCCAGACGACCGGCCCCGAGTACCTCTCGTCGACCTTGACGGCGGTGTGCGCCTTGGAGGTCGTCGCGCCGCCGAGCAGCAGGGGGACCGAGAAGCCCTGGCGCTCCATCTCGGCGGCCACCTGGACCATCTCGTCGAGGCTGGGGGTGATGAGCCCGGAGAGCCCGATCGCGTCGGCCTTCTCCTCGCGGGCGGTGTCGAGGATCTTCTGCATCGGCACCATGACACCGAGGTCGACGACGTCGTAGTTGTTGCACTGGAGGACGACCCCGACGATGTTCTTGCCGATGTCGTGGACGTCGCCCTTGACGGTCGCCGTGACGACCTTGCCCTTGGGCTTCTGGCGGGCCGCCTCGTCTTTCTCGGCCTCGATGTACGGCACGAGGTGGGCGACGGCCTTCTTCATGACGCGCGCCGACTTCACGACCTGGGGCAGGAACATCTTCCCGGAGCCGAAGAGGTCGCCGACGACGTTCATCCCGTCCATCAGCGGGCCCTCGATGACCTCGAGCGGGCGGCCCCCGGCCTCCTCGATCTCCTGGCGCAGCGCCTCGGTGTCGTCGACGACGTGGTCGTCGATGCCCTTGACGAGCGAGTGCGTGATCCGCTCGCGGAGCGGCAGGCCCCGCCACTCCTCGGTGGCGGCCTCGGCGACCTGCCCGTCGGAGCGGAACTCCTCGGCGAGCTCGAGCAGCCTCTCGGTGGCGGCGCTCGGGTCGTCGAGCCGGTTGAGGACGACGTCCTCGATGGCGTCGCGCAGCCGCTCGTCGACGGTGTCGTAGGGCACGAGAGCGCCGGCGTTGACGATGCCCATGTCCATCCCCGCGCGAATCGCGTGGTAGAGGAACACGGCGTGGATGGCCTCACGGACCGCGTTGTTGCCGCGGAAGCTGAACGAGACGTTGGAGACACCGCCGGAGACCAGGGCGTGCGGCAGGTTCTCGCTGATCCAGCGGGCGGCCTCGATGAAGTCCGTTCCGTAGGAGGCGTGTTCCTCGATCCCGGTCGCCACCGCGAAGATGTTCGGGTCGAAGATGATGTCCTCGGGCGGGAAGCCGACCTCGCCGACGAGGAGCCGGTAGGCCCGCTCGCAGATCTCCTTGCGGCGCTCGAGGCTGTCGGCCTGGCCCTGCTCGTCGAAGGCCATGACGACGACCGCGGCACCGTGCTTGCGGGCCAGGCGCGCGTGGTCGAGGAAGGGCTCGACGCCCTCCTTCATCGAGATCGAGTTGATGATCGCCTTGCCCTGGGTGACCTTGAGGCCGGCCTCGATGACCTCCCACTTGCTCGAGTCGACCATGAGCGGGACGCGGCAGATGTCCGGCTCGGACGCGATGAGCTTGAGGAAGCGGTCCATCGCCGCGACGCCGTCGATCATCCCCTCGTCCATGTTGACGTCGATGACCTGGGCGCCGGACTCGACCTGCTGGCGGGCCACCGACAGCGCGGTCGGGTAGTCCTCCTCCTGGATGAGGCGGCGGAAGCGCGCCGACCCCGTGATGTTCGTGCGCTCTCCGACGTTGACGAAGAGGCTGTCGGCGGTGACGACGAGCGGCTCGAGGCCGGCCAGCCGCAGCGCGGGGGCCACCTCGGCCGGCGTGCGGGGGGTCCCGCCCGCCGCGGCGTCCGCGATGGCCGCGATGTGCTCGGGCGTGGTGCCGCAGCAGCCGCCGACGACGTTGACCAGCCCGGAGGCCGCGAACTCGCCGACGACCTCGGCCATCGCCTCGGGCCCCTCGTCGTACTCGCCGAAGGCGTTCGGCAGACCGGCGTTGGGGTGCGCGGTGACGAAGCAGTCGGCGAGCCGGGAGAGCTCGGCGACGTAGGGGCGCAGGTCCTTGGCGCCCAGGGCGCAGTTGAGGCCGACGGCGAGCGGGCGCGCGTGCCGGATCGAGTACCAGAAGGCCTCGGTGACCTGGCCGGAGAGCGTGCGCCCCGAGGCGTCCGTGATGGTCCCGGAGATCATGACCGGCCAGCGGCGGCCGTGCTCCTCGAAGAGGGTCTCGAGGGCGAAGATCGCGGCCTTGGCGTTGAGGGTGTCGAAGATCGTCTCGACGAGCAGCACGTCGGAGCCGCCGTCGACGAGGCCGCGGGCCTGCTCGAGGTAGGCCCCCGCCAGCTCGTCGAACGAGGTGTTGCGGGCGCCCGGGTCGTTGACGTCGGGGGAGATCGACGCGGTGCGGTTGGTCGGGCCGAGCGTGCCGAGCACCCACCGCGGCCTCCCCGTGCGCTCCTCGACGGCGTCGCAGGCCGCCCGGGCGAGCCCGGCCGCGGCGAGGTTCATCTCGTAGCCGAGGTCCTCCATCCCGTAGTCCGCGAGGGAGATCCGCTGCGCGTTGAACGTGTTGGTCTCGACGAGGTCGGCGCCGGCCTCGAGGTAGGCCTCGTGGATTTCGCGGATGACGTCGGGCCGGGTCAGCGAGAGGAGGTCGTTGTTGCCGCGCAGGTCGCTCGGGTGGTCGGCGAACCGCTCACCCCGGTAGTCGGCCTCGGAGAGCTGGCGGGCCTGGATCATCGTGCCCATCGCGCCGTCGAGGACGAGGACCCGCTCGCGGAGTGCGCTGGTCAGGGCGTCGGTGGCGTCGGGCCGGTGCTGGGCGCTCACGGGTGTGCTCGGGTCCTCTCGGGACAGCGGTTGAGGGGAGGGATCAGTATCCCATCCGCCTCGCGTAGGGTCGTCGCCATGTCCACGTCCCCCCCGGCGCCGACGGGGGCACTGCGCATCGCCAGCGTGGCCGGCGTCCCGGTCTACCTCGACCGCACCTGGCTGCTGCTGGCCGCCCTCTTCGCCTACACGGGCTTCCAGGCCGGACAGGGACGCGGCACCGAGGTCGCCATCGGCTTCGCGGTCTGGAACGTCGTCTCGATCTTCGTCGCCGTGCTCGGGCACGAGGTCGGGCACGCCGTCAGCGCCCGGGCCCTCGGCTTCCGCGTGCACCAGGTCGTCGCCACCGTGTGGGGCGGGCACACCTCCTTCGACGGCACCGGCGCCACCCCGGGGCGCAGCGCCGTCGTGGCCCTCGCCGGCCCCGCCGTCAACGTCGGGCTCTCGGTCGCGGGTTTCGCGGTGTACGCCGTCTCGGGCGGCCTGACGGCCGACTTCGCCTGGTACTTCGGCTTCCTCAACGCCCTGCTGGCCGTCTTCAACCTCCTGCCCGGGCTGCCCCTCGACGGGGGCGCCGCCGTGCAGTCCCTCGTGTGGGCCGTCACCGGGCGCCGGGACCTCGGGCTGCTGGTCGCCGGGTGGCTCGGACGCGTCGTCGCGGTCGTCGTCCTCGTCGCCTTCGTGGGCTTC
>JAESFK010000901.1_pt1 | contig 11089 bp, 8 predicted proteins | sample 9269391 | NCBI WGS metagenome assembly JAESFK01 (sample SAMN14506231, study PRJNA617097) | algae metagenome | isolation source: Drouetiella hepatica UHER 2000/2452 and co-occurring heterotrophs from... | place: Slovakia: Slovak Paradise National Park, Hrabusice, Kosice Region | collected 2000-01-01
CCAGCATGTCCTTGCTGAACCCGCGCTCGCCCAGCCCGTCGAGCAGCTTCCGGCGCGTGGCCGGATCGCTCCACAGGGCTCTCAATTCGTCCTCGTCCTTGAACAGGTCGGGCAGCGCGCCGTAGAGGCTCTCCAGGAACTGCTTGGCCGACATCGGCGTGCCGTCGGGGCTCCAGAACGTCGTCGCCACGATGTGCTGAAGCGTGCGCTCCTTGCCGTCCGCCAGCTTGACGATCAGCTTCCGGGGCTTCTGGGCATCGTCGCCGCCGTCATCATCGGCCCCGTCGGTCGGCCAGGGCTCCTTTTCTTCGCCAAAACCCTTGGACTTTTCGGTCGTCTGGTCCTCGGGTTCGCCGTCCCACTCCGGATCGCTGAAATGATGGTGTGCCTTCACGAAATCATAGATCGTGAAATAGTCCTTGCCGTCATAAAGCCGCGTCCCTCGCCCGATGATCTGCTTGAACTCGATCATGGAATTGACCGGCCGCATCAGGACGATGTTGCGGATGTTGCGGGCATCCACGCCGGTCGAGAGCTTCTGCGACGTGGTCAGGATCGTCGGGATCGTCTTCTCATTGTCCTGGAAGGTCTTGAGGTACTGGTCGCCGAGCGCACCGTCGTTGGCCGTCACTCGGTGGCAATAATCCGGGTCGGTGCTGGTCTTCACTTGGTTGATGAGGTCGCGCACCATCAGCGCATGATCCTGGGTGGCACAGAAGACCAGCGTCTTCTGCTTCTGGTCGATCAGCTCCATGAAGAGCTTAACGCGGTGTGCCTCGCGCTCCCGGATGATGATGGCCCTGTTGAACTCGCTCTCGGTGTAGCGCTTGCCGGGAACGACTTCGCCATCCACCACGGCGTCGTCGGGCGTGTAGGTGTAATCGTCCAGGCTGGTCGCGAACTGCTTGACCCGGAACGGCGTCAGGAAGCCGTCGTTGATGCCCTCCTTCAGCGAGTAGGTGTAAACCGGATCGCCGAAATAGGCGTAGGTGTCGACGTTGCCCTTGCGCTTGGGCGTGGCAGTCAGGCCGAGCTGCACGGCCGGCTTGAAGTAGGTGAGGATGTCCCGCCACGTGCTCTCGTCGCTGGCGCCGCCCCGGTGACACTCGTCGATCACGATGAAATCGAAGAAGTCCGGCGGATACTCGCCGAAATAGGGCGAGGGCTGGCCGTCCTTGGGCGGCCCGCTCATGAAGGTCTGGAAGATGGTGAAGAATACGCTGGCGTTGGTCGGCACCTTGCCCTTCTTGGCGATCTCGCCGGGCGTGATGCGCGCCAAGGCCGAATCCTGGAAGGCCGCGAACGAGGTGAAGTCGTTGTAGGCCTGATCGGCCAGCGTGTTGCGGTCGGCCAAGAACAGGATGCGCGGCCGGCGCGACGGCTCGCCCTCCTTCTTCCAGTCGCCGAGATTCCAGCGGGTCTGGAACAGCTTCCAGGCGATCTGGAAGGCGATCGAGGTCTTGCCGGTGCCGGTGGCCAGGGTCAGCAGGATGCGGTCACGGCCTCCCGCGATGGCGTCCAGCACCCGGTTGACGGCGATCTCCTGATAGAAGCGAAGGTCCCAGGTGCCGCTCTTGTCGGGAAAGGGCACCGACGCGAAGCGGTCTCGCCAGATGTTCTGCTGGCCGAAGGTTCGCTGCCAGAGTTCGTCCGGCGTCGGGTAGCCGTCAGCGATGCCCTCGTGGCCGGTTTCCCGGTCGATGCCGTAGAGACCCTGCCCGTTGCTGGAATAGGCGAAGCGGACCTGCAGCTTGGCGGCATAGTCCTTGGCCTGTGCCACGCCCTCGGTCAGGGGCTTGTCCCAGGCCTTGGCCTCCAGCACGGCGAGCTTGCGGTTGCGATAGACCAGCACGTAGTCGGCCGTCAGCCCCTTGCCGCGCCGCCCCTTGCCTTCGATCCGGCCGGGTGTGATCACCTCGCGGCGTACGCGGCTGCCGTCAACCACGCCCCAGCCCGCCGCCTTCAAGGCGGGGTCGATATGCTCGGCGCGGGTTTCGGCTTCGTTCATGCGATTCTATAGAGCTCCTGTGAAGGCCCGATGCAGTAGCGACTTCTTCAACGCTTCCAGCGCGGCTAGCTTGCGCTCATAGACGCCCGAGAGAAGTTGGGTTTTGTTTCGGAGTACTTGCAAACAGCCCACGATTTCGCGTTGTTCGGCCATATCCGGCATGTCCACCGGAAGCAGGCGCAAATCTTCGATGTTGATCCCGACATAGGCGGCACCCTTTTTCTTGCCACTCAGCCATTTTTGGCTTGTTCCTGAACCGATCAAATAGCTAACAAACTCTGGATTGATGCGCGTTGAATCGACGGGAACAACAGCCACTTCCCTCGAAACGTTCCAGCCTGCCATTTCCGGCGAGACTACAGCCACTCCACCAAGTGTACCGCGAACATTTACCAATACTTCTCCGCCTTTGAGGATCGTGCGCGAGTACTCTGACGAAAGCGCCGGGGCGATGCGCTTCATTCCTTTGGTCTCGATATGAAGCCAACGGACGTTGCTAGTCCGGAGGCACGGCACGCCACTTGGAACTTCATCGCCGAGCTTGATAACACCGTATGTGATGACTCGTGACGACTCGCAGAGTTCTGCGAGTGGCTTTTGTTTCCACTCTTTGCTCCGCTGGGTGAAGACAGAGTGAAGGTGAGCTTCGAAGATGGCGCGGGCACTCTGAAGATTCTTCTCGGTGTTGGCGATGGCGATGGCGATGGATTCGAACGCTTGATCGAGGATGCCGACGATCCGCTGCTGTTGCTGGAGCGGGGGAACTGGAAACTCAATGTCGAGAATTTGCTTCGAGGATAAATGCTTAACCGTGGTGTAGCCGGTCACATCTTCGATAGCCCTCAAGTGAGAGTTCACGCCGTAAAACAGAAACCGTGGGTCTAATGTCCCCGCAAACCCTTGAAGTCGACAAACTCGTTGATTGAGTAGCGCGGGCTCTCCTTTCCATTCGTAACAGCCAAATTCGCCGTCCATTCCGATCAGAAAATCCCCTGCTTTGACAATGTACTTCTCATCGTACTCGCCGCTAAATCGAGTTTCGGTTTCCGTGCCCGCCTTTAGGCTGCGTATGCGAACAAGCGGCATTCCAAGCGTTGAATTGAATCCTTTCGAGTCGAAGGCATAACCGTTCTGAACGTCTAGCACTTCGGCCAACTTCCTTTTTTGCCATCCCGTCTTCATAGAAGGGCCTTGATGCTCGCCAGTATCTCCGCACCCTTGGCATCCAGCGCGGCGATTTCCTCAATGAGGCCTTGCGGGCTGCGGTGCGCAATCTCCTCGCCACCGTTCGGGTTCTTAACGGAGAGATCGAAGGTCTCAGCGTCAATGGTCGCGGCGTCCAAGCTCCAGCTTTTCGGCGAGTCGGCAAAGCTCTTTTGCAGCTTCACGAATTCGGCGAGGTCGCCATCGTTGAGGGGGTTGGTCTTGCCCATGTTGCGGCCAGGGTCGAGTTGATAGAACCAGACTTTGCGCGTGGGTGCGCCCTTCTCGAAGAACAGCACCACGGTCTTCACGCCGGCGCCCTGAAACGTCCCGCCCGGGCAGTCGAGCACGGTGTGGAGGTTGCAACTGGCCAGCAGCTCCTTGCGCAGGGCGACGGACGCATTGTCCGTATTCGAGAGGAACGTGTTCTTGATGATGATCGCGCCTCGACCACCGGCTTTCAGGATGCGGATGAAGTGCTGCAGGAACAGGAAGGCCGTCTCGCCGGTGCGGATCGTGAAGTTCTGCTGGAGTTCCTTGCGTTCCTTGCCACCGAAGGGCGGATTGGCCAGCACCACGTCGTAGCGGTCCTTGTCCTGGATGTCGGCCAGGTTCTCGGTGAGGGTGTTGGTGTGGACGATGTTCGGCGCCTCGATGCCGTGCAGGATCATGTTCATGATCCCGATGATGTACGCTAGGCCCTTCTTCTCCTTGCCGTAGAACGTCCGCGTCTGGAGCGTCTTGAGGTCGCTGGTCGAGAGCTTGCCCTGGTGGCGCAGGTAGTCGAACGCCTCGCACAGGAAGCCGGCCGAGCCGCAGGCGCCGTCGTAGATGCGCTCGCCGACCCTGGGCTTCACCACCTCGATCATGGCGCGGATCAGCGGTCGGGGCGTGTAGTACTCGCCGCCGTTCCGGCCGGCGTTGCCCATGTTGCGGATCTTGGCTTCGTAGAGGTGCGAGAGTTCGTGCTTCTCAGTCTGGGAGCGGAATCGCAGCTCGTCGATGTGGTCGATGATGTCCCGGAGATTGTAGCCGTTGGCGATCCGGTTCTTCAGTTCCGAGAAAATCTCGCCAATCTTGTATTCGATGGTGTTGGGACCGGTGGCACGGGTCTTGAAGCCGGCAAGGTAGGGGAAGAGCTTCTGATTGACGAAATCGCGGAGATCGTCGCCGGTGGTGGCGGCGTTGTGGTCGAGCTTGCCGTCCTTGCCCTTGGGCGTGGCCCAGCTTTCCCAGCGATAGGGCTTGTCGAGGATGTAGCCGTACTTTTTGCCCTCGAGGGCCGCGACTGACGCCTTGTCTTCCTCCAGACCGTCCAGGTATTTCAGGAACAACAGCCACGACGTCTGCTCGATATAGTCCAGTTCGGTGGTGCAGCCGGCTTCTTTCCAGAGTGCATCGTCGATGTTTCTGAAGGCTTGTTCGAACATTGAATGGGGCGACTTCCAAGGCTGAGCTGACGTAGGGACTTAGCGGCGCGACAATGTTTGCCAATCGCCACGTTCGTGCAAGCTTCGCGGGTCACCTTCCTCCCCATTCAAATGGGGAGGTGGCCCACAGGGCCGGAGGGGTCAAATTCCTCGGCCGCTGCACAGCATGACCCCTCCGTCGCGCTATGAGCGCGCCACCTCCCCATTTGAATGGCTATCGGATTCACACATCTCAAAAAACGATTCTGGATCAATGACTTGCAGGGCAGCAGCCCAGCGACGGTTGGCTCGATCACTGTCGCCGCAAACATTGAAAAGATTGAGCTCTTTCCGCGGATCACGTCGCTCGCGAAATGCATCCGTCGAGATGTGTGAATACGATAGATTTGAATGGGGAGGCGTATTGAACTGAAGGTCACACCGGCTTCGCGGTGTTCTCGTAGACGAACTCCTTGTCCAGCGCGGCGATCTGGCGGCGGACGCGCGGCATGCCGCCGCCTAGCCGGCGACCAGCGGCCGCAGGGCGGCGACGAAGCGGTCGAGTTCCTCGTCGGTGTTGTAGATGTGCACCGAGGCGCGCATCACGTCCTTGAGGCCGCGTCCCTTGAGATCGAGCCGGGACGAGAACTGCGTCGAGACCGAGACGTTGATCGCCTGGTCGCGCAGCTGCTGCTTCAGCGCCACGTGCTCCTTGCCGGCGACGGCGAAGGTGACGATGGCGCCCTTGGTGACGCCGAGATCGGCCAGGGTCACGCCCGGCACCGACTTCAGCCGCTCGCGCAGGCCGTCGGCCAGGTGGCGCAGGCGCGCCCAGATGGCCGGCATGCCGAGCTCGTTCGTCTGGTCGGCGGCGACCTTGAGGCCGATCACGCCCGCGAAGTAGCGCTCCCAGTTCTCGAACCGCTTGGCGTCGCCCATCACCGTGTAGTCGTTGTCGCCGGTCCAGCGCGCGGCGTGATTGTCGAGGAAGATCGGCTCGATGTGGGAGGTGCTTCGGGTGCGGGCGTAGAGGAAGCCCGTGCCGCGCGGCCCGCGCATGTATTTGCGTCCGGTGGCCGAGAGGAAATCGCAGCCGATCTTCTTCACGTCGATCGGCATCATGCCGACCGACTGGCAGGCGTCGAGCAGGTACAGGATGCCGGCATCGTTCACGATCTTGCCGACCGCTTCGGCCGGCTGGACCAGCCCGCCCTGGGTCGGGATGTGCGAGATCGAGACCAGCTTGGTGCGCTTGTCGATGGCGCGTTCGAGGGCCGCGAGGTCGATCTGGCCGTGCCTGTCGTCGGGCACCACCACGATCTCGGCGCCGGTCTTCTTCGCCACCTGCAGGTAGGAGATGTAGTTCGACGAATATTCGCTGACGCAGGTCAGGATGCGGTCGCCCGGCTTGAAGTCGAGCGAGTAGAAGGCGAGGTCCCAGCCGCGCGTCGCGTTCTCGACATAGGCGATCTCCCCGGGCTCGGCGCCGATCAGCGTGGCGATCGACGGATAGAAGCCGTCGAGCACGGAACGCGCCCGGTCGGCCGCCTCGTAGCCGCCGATCTCGGCCTCGAGCCGCAGATGGTCGAGGGTGGCGTCGAGGGTGCGGCGGCTGGGCAGCGACGAGCCGGCGGCGTTGAGATGCAGCACGTGGGCGCAGCCCGGCGTCTCGGCGCGGATCCGTTCGATGTCGAGTTCAGGGGAGTCGGGGCTCATGTCAGAACTTCCCCTGTTCCTTCAGCACTTCCTCGGCGACGCGCAGCGCATCGATGGCGGCCGGGAAGCCGCAATAGGCGATGGCGTGGGTGAAGATCTCGCGCAACTCGACCTTGGTGCAGCCATTGTTCAGCGCGCCCACCAGGTGGATCTTGAGTTCGTGGGGGCGGTTCAGCGCGCACAGCATGGCGATGGTGATCATGCTGCGCTGCTTGCGGTCGAGGCCGTCGCGCGTCCACAGCGAGGCGTAGGCGAATTCTTCGGAAAAGGCGCGGACGGGACCCCAGAAATCGTTGTTGGTCGCGTCGCGCTTGGCGAGATAGGATTCGCCCAGAACCTCCGAGAGGACCTTTCGTCCTGCATCGCTGAGCGTCTTGTGAGCCTGTTCTTCCGACATGTCGCCTTCCTCCTGGTTCAGCCGTTTCCTGCCTAGAGCGACGCCGGAGCCCGAGCAACTGAGCATTGCTCATGACGGCGACACGCTTTCCGTCACCTTCGTGCGCAACGCCCGCGCGCGGCGCGCCTCCCTGCGGGTCGATCCGGCCAACCGGCGCATCGTGCTCACGGCCCCGCTGCGCATGGCGCGGGGCACGGCCGTGGGCTTCGCCGAAACGCAGGCCGGTTGGATCGCTGCCCGGCTCGAGCGCCTGCCGGCGCGGCGGCCGTTCGTCGATGGCGCTGAAATCCCGCTGTTCGGCGTGCCCCACCTTCTGCGCCACCGGCCCGACCTCCGCGGCACGGTCTGGCGCGAAGGCAGCGAGATCCATGTCGCAGGCCGCCCGGAGCACGTGTCGCGGCGGGTCAAGGACTGGCTGGTCGGGGAACTCAAGAAGGAGCTGGTGCCGAAGGTCCATGCCAAGGCCGCGCGTGCCGGGCGGCCGGTGACGCGCATCTCGGTACGTGACACGCGCTCGCGCTGGGGAAGCTGCGGACCGGATGGCGCGTTGTCCTTCTCCTGGCGGCTGGTGTTCGCGCCGCCGGACGTGCTCGACTATCTGGTGGCGCACGAGGCCGCGCATCTCGTCCACCTGAACCACGGTCCACGCTTCTGGGCCCTGGCGCGCGACCTCTGCGACGGGCCGATCGAGGGGCCGCAGGCCTGGCTCAAGAGGAACGGCGAGACGTTGCTGCAGTACGGCGGCTAGGCGGGTATGTGCCCCTCGTATTGAGGCAGGTTGTCGGTAATGGCGAACCAGGGCGCTTTCGAGCCGACGAATATATGGGCGCTGGGCCGGATCGAAGGCGGGTCGACGAGCGTGCCCAAAGTGACGTGCACCCAGGCGGCGTCGCGCACCAGCGAATAGAGCATCGAGCCGCAGCCGGCGCAGTGCGCGTCGTGGTTTTCCTCTGAACCGTAGACCAGCAGTCGATCGCTGCCTCTCGTCACCGTCAGCGCCGTACGCACAATACCGGCGAACGGCTTGAAGGCCGCGCCGGTGGCACGGCGGCAGTTCGAGCAATGGCAGTTCAGCGCGTAGGCGAAGGCATCGGCCACTTCATACTGCACGGCGCCGCACAGGCAGCTCCCGCGCAGCTTAGCCGGCCCGGTCATCCGAAGCGGCCGGGATCGCAGGCCTCAAGGGCGCCGGGCAGTGGCTCGCCGTCCATCAGGCGCGCGATCAGGCGGCCCGTCGCGGTGGCGAGGGTCAGGCCGAGATGCTGGTGGCCGTAGCCGCAATAGACGTTGGCGAGACGCGGCGCGCGGCCGATGGCGGGACGATAGTCGGGCAGGGTCGGACGCTCGCCGATCCAGCGGCTCTGCTCGACGCCGCCGACGCCGGGGAAGATGTCCTTCAGGTGCTTCTTCAGCAGATCGGCGCGATGCCAGGACGGCGGCTGGTGCGGCGCCGCCAGCTCGACCGTGCCGGCGATGCGCAGGCCTTCGGTCATCGGCGTGAAGAACAGGCCGCGGTCGGGCGGGCTGACCGGCAGGTCGAAGCGCACATTGTCGGGCGCCACCATCACGTGATAGCCGCGCTCGGCGACCAGCGGCGCGTTGAAGCCGAGAAGACGCGTCAGCTCGCCCGAGGCGCGGCCGGCCGAGATCATCACGGCACTGGCGGGCAGCTCGGAATCGGTGAGCTGCACCGCCGTCACGAGATTGCCGTCGCGGCGGAAGCCACGCACCCGGCCGCGCACGACCGTGCCGCCCTCGGCGGTGAAGCGCTCGACCAGGGTCGCGACCACCTTGTGCGGATCGATCGTGTGCGTGCCGTTGGGATAGTGGATGCCGCGCACGATGGTCGGGCTGAGGCCCGGCGCCAGCTCGCGCGCCCGGTTGCCGTCGACGATCTCGAACTCCGTGCCCTTGCCCGACTGCAGGCCGCGCATCTCGTCGGTGCCCTGGAACGAGGCCTCGCTCTCGTAGACGTAGAGCGCGCCGCGGGTGCGGAACAGCTCGCCGAGGCCCGAGGCCTGGATCTCGGCCTTCCAGGCGATGTCGGCCTCGATCATCAGCGACCTGAACATGTCCTTGCCCTTCTCGACCTCCGTCCGGCTCATCGCCGCCACGGCGAAGCGCGCCATCCAGGGGAGAAGCCAGGGCAGGCTGGGCGGATGCAGCGTGAGCGGACCGTTCCGGTCCATCAGCATCTGCGGCACCTTCTTCAGGGTGGCCGGCCGCGCCAGCGGGATCAGGCTGTCGACGGACAGGAAGCCGGCATTGCCGAAGGACGTCGCATTGCCGGGCTCGGCGCTGTCGAGCAGGGTGACGCTGTGGCCGTTGCGCTGCAGGGCGCGGGCCGTGGCGGCGCCGACGATTCCGGCGCCGATGACGATGACGGGGGCACTGGTGGCTGTTTCGCTCATGGACGGACGTTAGCACGCCGCCTGCGCGAGCCGGAGGTCGCGATTGATTTGTCCCTGTGAATCCCTATTTAGGGCGCATGCTTTCCGCACAATCAGACAGTTCCCCCGGTCCCGGCTGGCATGCCACGACCATCCTCTCGGTTCGCAAGGACGGCCAGGTCGTGATGGCCGGCGACGGCCAGGTGTCGATGGGCCAGACCATCGTCAAGGGCAACGCCAAGAAGGTCCGCCGCATCGGCAACGGCCAGATCATCGCGGGCTTCGCCGGCGCCACGGCCGACGCCTTCACGCTGTTCGAACGGCTCGAGGCCAAGCTGGAGCGCCATCCCGGGCAGCTGTTGCGCGCCGCGATCGAGCTCGCCAAGGACTGGCGCACCGACCGCTACCTGCGCAAGCTCGAGGCGCTGATGGCGGTGGCCGACAAGGATGTCTCGCTGCTGCTGTCCGGCACGGGCGACGTGCTGGAGCCCGAGGGCGGCATCATCGCCATCGGCTCGGGCGGCAACTACGCGCTCTCGGCGGCGCGCGCGCTGATCGACGTGGAGGGGCTCGATGCCGAGGCGATCGCCCGCAAGTCGATGAAGATCGCCGCCGACATCTGCGTCTACACCAACCACAACATCGTCATCGAGAAGCTCTGACATTCCCATGAGCCCCATGAGTAACGACTTTTCCCCGCGCGAGATCGTCTCCGAGCTCGACAAGCACATCATCGGCCAGCAGGAGGCCAAGCGCGCCGTCGCGATTGCGCTGCGCAACCGCTGGCGCCGCCTGCAGCTTGCCGATTCGCTGCGCGACGAGGTGCTGCCCAAGAACATCCTGATGATCGGCCCGACCGGCGTCGGCAAGACCGAGATCGCGCGCCGCCTGGCCAAGCTCACCAACGCGCCGTTCCTCAAGGTCGAGGCGACCAAGTTCACCGAGGTCGGCTATGTCGGCCGCGACGTCGAGCAGATCGCGCGCGACCTGATGGAAGCCGCCATCGAGATGGCGCGCGAGAGCCTGCGCAAGGACGTGAAGGCCAAGGCCGAGCTGGCGGCCGAGGACCGCGTGGTCGAGGCGCTGTGCGGCGCCAGTGCCAGTGAGGAGACGAAGCTGCGGTTCCGCCACAAGCTGCGCGCCGGCGAGCTCGACGACCGCGAGATCGAGATCGAGGTCGCCGATACGGGCGGACCGATGCAGTTCGAGGTCCCGGGCCAGCCCGGCGCCTCGGTCGGCATGATCAATATCGGCGACATGCTGGGCAAGGCGTTCGGCGGCCGCACCAAGAAGCGCAAGATGACCGTGGCCGAGAGCCACCAGACGCTGCTGCGCGAGGAGAGCGACAAGCTGCTCGACCAGGAGCGGGTGGTCCGCGAGGCGCGCGACATGGTCGAGCAGAACGGCATCGTCTTCATCGACGAGATCGACAAGATCACCGCGCGCAGCGAATACCGTGGCGGCGGCGACGTCAGCCGCGAGGGCGTGCAGCGCGACCTGCTGCCGCTGATCGAGGGCACGACGGTGAACACCAAGCACGGGCCGGTGAAGACCGACCATGTCCTGTTCATCTGCTCCGGCGCCTTCCATCTCGCCAAGCCGTCGGACATGCTGCCCGAGCTGCAGGGCCGCCTGCCGATCCGCGTCAGCCTGGCGTCGCTCAGCCAGGACGATTTCCGCCGCATCCTGACCGAGCCCGAAGCCAGCCTGGTCAAGCAGTACAAGGCGCTGATGGCGACCGAGAAGGTAGAGCTCGACTTCACGTCGGACGCGATCGACGAGCTGGCGCGGCTGTCGGCCGACATCAACGAGACGGTCGAGAATATCGGCGCCCGCCGGCTGCACACGGTGATGGAGAAGCTCCTGGAGGAGATCAGCTTCACCGCCTCCGACAGGCCGAACACAAAGATCGAGATCGACGCGGCCTACGTCCGCGCGCATGTCAGCGAACTGGCGAAGAACGCCG
>JAESFK010000902.1_pt1 | contig 11086 bp, 12 predicted proteins | sample 9269391 | NCBI WGS metagenome assembly JAESFK01 (sample SAMN14506231, study PRJNA617097) | algae metagenome | isolation source: Drouetiella hepatica UHER 2000/2452 and co-occurring heterotrophs from... | place: Slovakia: Slovak Paradise National Park, Hrabusice, Kosice Region | collected 2000-01-01
ATCGACCACGATCGCCTCGGCCGCGTCGCGTGCCTGCGCCAGCGTCTCGGCGACGATCACCGCGACATGGTCGCCGACATAGCGGACCTTGCCCTGCGCCAGCGCGGGGTGCGCACCCGCCCGCATCGGCGAGCCGTCCTTGTTGTGGATCATCCAGCCACAGATCAGCCCGCCGACCTTGTCGGCCACCAGATCGTCGCCGGTATAGATGCCGAGCACGCCCGGCATGCTCCCAGCCGCCTTGGCGTCGATCGACTTGATCGTGGCATGGGCGTGCGGCGAACGCAGGAAATAGGCGTGGGCCTGGCCGGGCCGGTTGATGTCGTCGGTGTAGCGTCCCTGGCCGGTGATGAAGCGATGGTCTTCCTTGCGCCGCACCGAGGCGCCGATTCCGGTTACCGACATGGTGTTTTCCCTCCTCAGCGTGCCTCTGACGGGCACGTCATGACCTCAAGACAAATCCCGCGCGCGAGGCTGACGCTCGCAGATCACGCGGGCTGCGGCGTCTCACTCGGCGGCCTGGCGCGGAGGCTCCTTCCTGTCCATCGATTGTCCGGCCATCGCCTCGGCTCCGGCAGCGACGGCCTTGACGATGTTGTGGTAGCCCGTGCAGCGGCAGATGTTGCCGTCGAGATCCTCGCGGATCGTCTTCTCGTCCAGGTCATGGCCGCGCCGGTTCACGATATCGACGGCGGACATGATCATGCCCGGCGTGCAGAAGCCGCATTGCAGACCGTGATGCTCGCGGAAGGCCTCCTGCATCGGATGCAGCGTCCCGTTCGCAGCCAAGCCCTCGATCGTCGTCACGGAAGCGCCTTCGAGCGAAACGGCCAGGATCGTGCAGGCCTTCGCCGCCTTGCCGTCGATATGGACGACGCAGGCGCCACACTGGCTGGTGTCGCAGCCGACATGGGTGCCGGTCAGGCGCAGGTTCTCGCGCAGGAACTGCACCAGCAGCGTGCGCGGATCGATCGTCGCAGTGACGGCTTTGCCGTTCACCGTCATGGAGAGGGTGGCCATCGTCTTCCTCCTGTGACCCGGGTCTGGCGCCCGGCTCGTGACATAAACCGGACACTGCGCTGGAGCGGAGGCCCGCGGCACGGCGCGAGTTTCTCCTTGGAACAGCTTTAAACCAACTGTGGACCCGCGTTTTTGCGCGGTCAAGACGGAGACACACTTCGACCGGGGCGCGTTTCGCGTCGATTTCGCGCCGTTTCGGAGCATGTAGCGCGCCCAGGCACGAGAAGCAGACTCCCAGACGCCCAGACGAGGCGTTCGCCGGTTCTTAACCCATCGCCATCATGGTCAGTGTTCCAGCTAAGGATGCGGCGTTGATGGCCGATCGACCTTCCCTCTCGACACTTGACCAGATGGAACGCCGTCTGCGCGCGATCGGCTATGACGCACATCAGCGCGAACGCCTCGGCTTCTACCACGCCGAGGTCAGCCGCGTGATCGACGCGATCGTCGAGGAAGATTTCGAGCGGGCGCTCGTGATCAATCCCAGCCTGCGGGAAGCGCTCGAGCCCCTTGCTGCCGAGCTCTACACGGCCGAGAAGCTGCACTTCATATGTCTGTTCGCGGGCAATTTCGGCGAGGCCTATGCGGCATCCGCCGAGGCGCTCTGCCACCTTGAACTGAAGGCAGGGGTCGGAGCCCGCCCGCGCGTCTCGATCTCGCTTGCGCTGATGAACCATCTCGGCCGGCAACGGCGGCTCAGTCACGCCCTGCGGCCGCAACAACGAGCCAACGATCTCTTCGTGATCGAGCGCCTGTTGACCTTCGACGCCAATACCGCCGTCACCATCGGCTACGAGATCGGCGCTGCCGAGGCCAGGCGACGCGCCTCCGCCCTCGACGAGGCTGCCGCGACACTCAGATCCCGCATCGGCGGGCTCGACGCGACCATCAGCGGAGCGGTCGATCAGTTCGTTTCGACGGCGAGCGAAACCAGCAAGACCACGAGCTTCATCAAGGGCGCACTCGGCCAGGTCACGAGCGCCTCGATGCTGGTCCGCGAAAGGTCGCTCCAGACGGCGTCCGCGACCGAGGAGATGTCCGCCAACATCGCCGAGATCGGCCAGCGCGCGCAAACCAGCCTGATCATAGCCAATCGCGCCGTCGCCGATGCCGGCCAGATGAATCAGTCGATCGCGCGGCTGCGCGACGTCACCGGCAGCATCGGCACCGTGGTCGGCATGATCGCGGACATCGCGGCGCAGACGAACCTGCTCGCCCTGAACGCCACCATCGAGGCGGCGCGCGCCGGAGAGGCAGGGCGGGGCTTCGCCGTGGTCGCTTCCGAGGTCAAGTCGCTCGCCACGCAGACGGCGAGCGCAACCCAGGATATCGCCGGGCAGATCGCCGAACTGACGGCCAGCGCCGAGCTCTGCGGCGCACATGCCGCCTCGATCGCCGGCACGATCGGCGAGATGCGCCTCGATTCAGAAGCGATCTCGGAATCAGTCCTGCAACAGAGCGACGTCACCGCCGCCATCGCGCGCGACGCCTCCGACGTGGCGCAAAGCTCGGACGAGGCCATCGAGCGCGCCAACGCCGTCAATCACAGCCTGGAGATGACCGCTCGTGCGCTGGATCGCGCCAATGCGGCAGCCGCCGACATCGCAATGCAGATCGGCGCAGCCGAAGCCACCGTCAGCGCCGCGCTCGAGGCCCTGCGCCGGGCGAGCTGATGCCGGTCAGCCTTCGCTGACCGCTTTGGCGAAATTGGCGAAGAACTCGTCGGCCAGCTTCTTCGAGACCGAATCGATCAGCCGCGAGCCAAGCTGCATCAGCTTGCCGCCAACCTGCGCCTCGACCTCGTAGCGCAGTAGCGTCTGGCCTTCTTCGGCATCGCTCAACGTGACCTTGGCGCCGCCTTTGGCAAAGCCCGCGATGCCGCCCTCGCCCTCGCCCTGGATGCGGTAGCCGTTCGGCGGATCGAGATCGACGAGCTCGACCTTGCCCTTGAAGGTAGCCTTGACCGGCCCGAGCTTCACTTTCACCACCGCCGAGAAATGCGTCTCGTCATCCTTGCTGAGCTGGTCGCAGCCGGGAATGCAGGCCTTCAGCACCTCGGCATCGTTCAGCTTGGCCCAGACCACGTCCTTGGCCGCGGGCAGCGTGACCTCGCCATTCATCGTCATCGCCATGGCGCTACTCCCTCAGATCCGTGCCGCAACCGCCCGGCTCCTGTTGCAGCCGGGCATGCCCCAAGTCTACCCTGCCCCAGATCTATCCAAGGCTGTCGCGCCTATCCATGAGCGGAAAGCGCCGATCGGCACAAGAGGACCAAGCGTGACGACCGACCCCAGCCGCCGCATGACGCACGCTTCCCGATGATCTCCGACGCCTCAGGCCTGTTCGGCGAGCTTTTCGTCGATTCCGAAATGGCCGTCCTCTTCGACGACCGCGCGACCCTGCAGGGCATGCTCGATTTCGAGGCCGCGCTGGCCCGCGCCGAAGCCGAAGTCGGTGTTATCCCCCAGCAGGCCGCGTCCGTCATCGCGACGCAATGCGACGCTGGACTTTACGATCCGGCCGAGATCGGCCAGGCGGCGACGCTCGCCGGCAATCCCGCGATCCCTCTGGTCAAGGCACTGACCGCCCGCGTCGCGGCGCAGGACGCTGAAGCCGCCAAATGGGTCCATTACGGCGCGACCAGCCAGGACGTGATCGATTCGGGTGCAGCCCAGCAGTACAATGCTGCGCAGGAGCTGCTGCTGAACCGTGCCGCGCGCCTCGCCGATGCCCTGGCCCTTTTGGTGCGCGCGCATCGCGACACGCCGATGATCGGCCGCACCTTCCTGCAGCATGCCGTACCGATCAGCTTCGGCGTGAAGGCAGCGCACTGGCTGGACGCCGTAGTCGCGTTTCACGACGATTTCATGCTCTACGGTTCGGCGTCCCATCAACTGGGCGGCGCAGCCGGCACGCTGGCCTCGCTGGGTGATAAGGCCGAGCCGGTCCTACAGGCCTTCACCCGCACCATGCCCTCGATCGGCGCGGCTCTCATGCCCTCGCATACGCGGCGGCACCGGGTCGTGCGGATCGCGGCGGAACTCGGCATGTTCGTCGGCCATCTCGGCAAGATCGCGCAGGACATAGCCCTGATGGCGCAGACCGAGATCGCCGAACTGGCCGAGCCCGAAGCGCCGGGCAAGGGCGGCTCCTCGGCCATGCCGCACAAGCGCAATCCGGTGCTGTGCACGCTGATCCTGTCGGCCTCCAAACGTGCGCCCGCCCTGGTCTCGACCATGCTCGCCTGCATGCCGCAGGAGCACGAACGCGCCATGGGCGGCTGGCATGCCGAATGGCGCACGATGGCGGAACTCTTCCGCCTGGCCGGGGCAGCGCTGAACCAAACCGTGACGCTGATCGAAGGCCTGCAGGTCTTCCCAGAGGCCATGCGCCGGAACCTCGATCTCACCAACGGTCTCGTCATGGCGGAACGCGTGTCCCTGGCATTGGCCGAGACGCTCGGCCGGGGCGTGGCCCACCACCTGCTCGAGGACGCCAGCCGCGTCTGCATCGCCTCCGGTCGCCACCTGCGCGACGTGATCGGCGAAGATCCGACGGTCTCGGCGAAGCTCCCCCCCGCCGAACTCGATGCGCTCTTCGACCCCGCGACCTATCGCGGTGCGAGCGACGCGATCATCGACCGCATCCTGTCCCTCTACGAAGAGGAACGGGAATACATGAGCCCCAATGGTTGAGCTCACGCCGCAGCAGCAGGCCATCGCGGGAGGTCACACCGGCCCGGGCGCCGCGATGGCGCTGCGCATCGTCGCCGAGGCTGCGCGATTGATGGGCGCGCCGCGGCTGATCCCCGTCGCCTCCGCCCATATCGACGGCGCCCTCTATCACGGCGATTCCGGCACGCTCTTCGCCGAGAAGCTGGTCGAGGGCGGCGCCCGCGTCGCGGTCCGCGCGACGCTGAATGTCGGCGCGCTCGCCCCGGCCGGCTGCGCCGCGATCCGCCTGCCGCCGCATCAGCGCGACATGGCCGGCCGGATGATGCGCGCCTATGAGGCGATGGGCTGCGAACCCTCCTGGACCTGCGCGCCCTACCAGGCCGGACACCGGCCGGCACAGGGCAGCGACGTGGCCTGGGGCGAATCCAACGCCGTCGTCTTCTGCAATTCTGTGCTCGGCGCCCGCACCAACCGCTATGGCGATTTCCTCGACATCGCCTGCGCCATCGCGGGCGTCGCACCCGATTACGGATTGCACCGGCCCGAGAACCGCATCGCGACGCTGCTGATCGGCACGAGCGGGCTGAGCCGAGCGCTTCGCGCCTCCGACGTGTTCTATCCCGTTCTCGGCACGATCCTCGGTCGTGCTGCCGGAGCGGCGGTCGCCGTCATCGAAGGTTTGCAGGGCTGCACGACGGAAGACCGGCTGAAGGCGCTGGGCGCGGCTTCGGCCTCAGCCGGGGGCGTCGGTCTCTTCCATGTCGCCGGCGTCACGCCCGAAGCGCCCGACGTCGTGACAGCGCTCGGCGGCCAGCCGCCCTATGAGACCCTGACGCTGACGCCGCAATTCGTGCAGCAGGCCCTAGCCGGGCTCTCTACCGCCGGAGCAACCGAGCGCGTCGATGCGGTGGCGATCGGATCGCCGCATCTCTCCACCGCGGAGATCGACGAGGTCGAACGTCGGCTTGCCGGCCGCAGCTTGAAGGCACCGCTCTACGCCAATACCGGGCGCCATGTGCTGCGCCCGCTGGAGGCGCAGGGACGTCGCGCCGCGCTGGAGCAGGCCGGCGTGATCTTCGTCGTCGATACCTGTGTCGTCGTGACGCCGATCCTCCCCGAGATTCCGGGCGCGGTGCTGATGACCAACTCCGGCAAATTCGCCCATTACGCCCCGGCAACGACCGGCTACGCCGTGACCTATGGCTCGTTGGCCGAATGCATTGAGAGCGCCGTCGCCGGCCGCCTCGTCAGGGAGCGACAGGCATGGTCCTGAGCGCCCAGGTTCTGAACGCCGAAGTCCTGCTTCCCGGTGCGGAGGCCTCGGGCCGTTGCCTGGCGCTGACAGCGCCGATCAGCTTCTGGGGCGGGGTCGATCCGCGCTCCGGCCTCATCATCGACGCGCGCCACCCGCAGCTTGGCGAAGGCATCGCCGGGACCGTGCTGGCGCTGCCGGGCACCATCGGCTCCTCCTCGGCCTCGGCCGTGCTGCTCGAACTCGTCCACGCCGGCAAGGCTCCAGCCGCGCTGCTGATGGACGCGCCTGACGCCATCCTGCTGCTCGGGCTGGTGGTCGCACGCGAGATGGGTTGGCCGACGCCACCTGCGCTGCGCCTACCGGCGGCTGAGCAGGCGGCCCTTGCCGGTCGCTGGCTTCTGCTCTCGGGCGACGGCAAGATCACCGCGCAATAGCCACGACAGAACAGGACGAGGGAGACAACGCCGATGGCGATCGAGACCATTGCGGGCGAGCCGTTCAACACCCGCTTCGACGGGCCGGCCGACGCTCCAGTGCTGATGCTGTCCAACTCGCTCGGCACCAACCTGTCGATGTGGGATCCGCAGATTGCGGAATGGACGAAGCATTTCCGCGTCCTGCGCTACGATTCGCGCGGGCACGGCCTCTCGACGGCCACCGACCAGCCCTTCCAGATCGACCGGCTCGGGCAGGACGCGCTCGCCATCCTCGACCATTTCGGCATCGAGAAGGCGCATTGGTGCGGCGTCTCGAAGGGCGGCATGGTCGGCCAGTGGCTTGCGACGCATGCGCGCGACCGGATGGGCCGCCTCGTTCTGGCCAACACCGCCGCCCATATGGGCCCGCCTTCGCTCTGGAACGACCGGATCGACATCGTTCGCAGCCGGGGCATGGCCGCCATCGTCCAGGGCGTGCTGGAGCGCTGGTTCAGCCCGCGCTTCCGCGAGCGCGACCCGGAAACCGTCGCCAGGGTGAGCGAGATGCTGACCACCACCCCGGCGATCGGCTATGCCACCTGCTGCGCCGCCATCCGCGACATGGACCAGCGCGAGGCAATCCGCAGCATCGCCAATCCGGTGCTCGTCATCATCGGCAAGGTCGATCCGGCGACGCCGCCTGCCGCCGGTCATTTGATCGCCGAGGCCATTCCGGGCTCGCGCACGGTCGAGCTCGACGCCGCCCATCTCTCCAATCTCGAGCAGCCCAAGGCGTTCACCGGCGCCGTGCTCGATTTCCTGAACGCTTGAGGAATCCGCCATGAACGAGAAGACCCGCTATGACGAGGGCATGAAGACCCGCCGCGCCGTCCTCGGCGCCGCCTATGTCGACAAGGCCAGCGCCGGCGTCACCGATTTCAATGGCGAGTGGCAGGAGTTCATCACCCGCACGGCCTGGAACGACGTCTGGAACCGGCCGGGGCTGATCCGTCGCGAGCGCTCGATCATCGTGCTGGCGATCGCGGCCTCGCTCGGCGCCTGGGGCGAATTCCGCATCCATGTGCGCGGCGCCATCAACAACGGGCTCAGCCGCGACGACATCAAGGAAGTGCTGCTGCAGACGGCGATCTATGCCGGCGTTCCGGCCTCGAACCACGCCTTCAAGGAGGCAGCCAGCGTCTTCGCCGAGATGGAGGCAGAAGCCGCGAAGGCCTGACGGCGAAGGGCTGACGGCGCAAGCTTGTCAGACCGCCTCGAAGCGCCGGCCCCGATAGATCAGGCTGGTTGCGCCGGCCGGGTCGGACCCGGCTCCGCCGAGCCCGACCACCTCGCCGATCAGGAGGCGGTGGGTCGCGATGTCATGCGCAGCCACGAGCCGGCAGTCGAAGGCGGCGACGGCCTCGGACAAGACCGGCGCGCCGGTCGCGAGGCTGCTCCAGTGGCGTGATGCGAAACGCGCCTCTCCTTCGATGCCGCGTCGGCTGGCGAAGATCTCGGCCAGCTCCTCGCAGTGCCCCGGCAGCGTGTTGATGCAGAACACGCCGCTCGCCTCTATCACGGCCAGCGTCCGGCTCGGTCGCGCAATGGAGACCAGCACGGTTGGCGGATTATCCGAGACGGAGGCGACGGCCGTCGCGGTCAGTCCGACCCGGCCATGGGGACCGATCGTGGTGACGACATGGACCGCGCTCGCAACCCGCGCCATCGCGTCGCGAAAGAGCGGTGCATCGGGCGCGGCCCGCCGCACGGATTGAACGAGTTCTGTCATCAGATTCCGGCTAGCCAGCACAAGCAGGTTCGCCGCTCATGTAGAGACTGCAGGCCGGAAAAGCCAGAATCACCAGCGCAAGACGGCCCCGCGGCCGTGGCAGCCCGTCGCCGTCAAATATATCAGAGAAAATCGAGCGCCGCAGAGCTGGCGTCACTCACGTTCCAGCGTTGCCAGCAATCCGTTGCGCAGATGCAGCATCAGGGCATCGCTCGCCGCCATCGCGGCAACGGGGTCGGCCGTCGCCAGCGCCTGCGCGAAGGCGACATGGTGGCTCGCCGCCGGCAACAGATCGTCCTGCCGCTCGAAATGATACCAGGCGCGCCGGATCAGGGCCTGCAGCGGCTCGACGGCGCGTGTCGCATAGGGGCTGCGCGCGGCCGCCGCGACTTCGGCGTCGAGCTCCTTGTCGAGCCGCATATAGGCGTTCGCATCGCCATCCGTAGCGGCCTCGCGCATGGTCCGCGCCTTTTCGACGATGGCGATGCGTTCGCGCGGGCTGGCTCGCTTGGCAGCATCCGCCGCGATCAGCCGCTCCAGCACCTCGCGCGCGTCGAGCGCTGCCATGATGTCGATGGCGTTGATGCCGGCGACCACGACGCCCTTGCGCGGCAGCACCTCGACCAGACCCTGCTGCGCCAGGCGGATCAGCGCCTCGCGCACCGGCGTCCGCCCGACACCGACCATGTCGATCATCTGCGCCTCGGTCAGCACCGCTCCGGGCCGCAGCGACAGCGTCACGATCGCCTCTTCGAGCCTGCGATAGGCGATTTCCGTCAGACTCAGCGCTCCGTGCGCCTGCTGCGTCAGGGCACTCTCGTCAGGGATGTCCACAGCGGCGGTCGGTCGAAGGTTCATGCGCCCTCTCCCCGCCTCCGCACCAGGATTGACGCACCGAGAGGCATTGATATATCAACCCTATCATATCGTGATTGGACGTTCCGTTTGCAATCTGCAAGCGAAACGGGCCGTCGCGCAAGACGCATTGTCGCAAGACGCATTCTGCCATGACCGGGCCGGGTGGCCCATCGGCTCGCGGGGGTCTCGACCTCCCGGCACGGCTGATGCAGAACGAGGGGGCTGTCAGAGGCGCCCTTCTGCTCTCGGCCCCTTCTGTCTGACCGGAGACCGGAATGGCCTTTACCTGCACTTTGCCCGCCATTCCCACCGTCCAGCAGGACGACGAAACGATCCGCATCACACGCTGGGATTTCGAACCCGGCGCGGTCACCGGCTGGCACAGCCATGGCTGGCCCTATTTCGTCGTCATGCTCGTCGCTGGAACGCTGCGCATCAATGACGGGACCGGGACGACCGATGTCCCGCTCGCGCAGGGGCAGGCCTATATGCGCCCGGCCGGCATAGAGCACGATGTCATGAACGGCTCGCAGCACCCGATCGCCTTCGTCGAGATCGAGGTCAAGCAGCCCGGCGCCCTGAAGGAACTCTCCCTGCCATGAAGAGCACGCCGTAATGAAGGTAGCCGTCGTCGGAGCCGGCATCGTCGGCTCGGCCATCGCCCATGCGCTGCTCGACGAGGGCCACGAGGTCCTGATCCTCGACAAGGAAGGGCCAGGCTTCGGCCCCTCCCGCGGCAATGCCGGCTGGATCGCCCATACCGACATCTTGCCGATCGCGAGCCCCAAGATACTCCGGCAGGTGCCGAAGTTCCTGCTCGATCCGCTCGGCCCGCTCGCGATCCGACCCGCCTATTTTCCCAAGCTCCTGCCCTGGCTCCTGCGCTTCGTGCTGGCCGCCCGGCCGGACGCCTATGAGCGCTCGATCCGGGGCATCGGCGCGCTGCAGCAGCGCGCCCTGCCAGCCTGGCTTGCCCGCGCCAAAAGCGCCGGGCTCGAAAGCCATATCCACCGCAAGGGCGGACTCTACGCCTTCACCGACGCCGGCGCCTTCGAGGAAGCGCGTGAGATCGCCAAGCGTCAGGCCGAATTCGGCATCACCGTCGAGATGATCGGCCCTGCCGAACTGCGCCAGTTCGAGCCCGCGCTGAAGGACAAGTTCGTCGGCGCCGCCTTCCATCCCGACACGGCCCATATCAGCGACCCGCTTCAGCTCACGCTGGCGCTGTTCGAGGCGGCGCTGGCGCGTGGCGCCACCTTCGAGAAGGCCGAGATCACCAACATCTCGACTGGCGAGCGCCCTTCCCTCATCGGGCCCGACGGCTTCCAGCGCGTGGTCGACCGTGCCGTGGTCGCGGCCGGGGCCTGGTCTAAGCCGCTGGCGTCGGCGCTCGGCGACAAGGTCCCGCTCGACACCGAGCGCGGCTATAATGTCAGCTTCCCGGGTGTGACCGGACTGACGACGCGGCCGGTCGGCTTCGAGGGCCACGGCTTCGTCATGACACCGCTGGAGAGCGGGCTGCGCATCGGCGGCGCCGTCGAGTTCGGGGGGCTGGAAGCGCCACCCAACCACGCCCGCACCAAGATTCTCTACGACAAGGCGAGCCAGTTCGTGGACGGGCTGCCAGCCTTCGACAGCGGGACGCTGTGGATGGGCTTCCGTCCGTCCCTGCCCGACTCGCTTCCCGTGATCGGCGCCGCCAGCCGCAATCCCCATGTCTTCTACGCCTTCGGCCACGGCCATTACGGCATGACGCAATCGACCGTGACCGCCGACCTTGTGGCGGCTCTAATCGCTGGCCGCGCTCCGGCGATCGATCTCGCGCCATTCAGTCCGAGCCGCTTCTGAATCAATCCGACAACCGACCGAGCCAAGCCCATGAGCACTCACACGTTCTTCTGCGTCGACGGACATACCTGCGGCAATCCGGTGCGCATGGTCGCGGGCGGCGCACCGCCGCTCAAGGGCGCCAACATGGTTGAGAAGCGCGCGCATTTCCTGGCCGAATATGACTGGATCCGCACCGGGCTGATGTTCGAGCCGCGCGGCCACGACGTCATGTCGGGGTCGATCC
>JAESFK010000903.1_pt1 | contig 11086 bp, 10 predicted proteins | sample 9269391 | NCBI WGS metagenome assembly JAESFK01 (sample SAMN14506231, study PRJNA617097) | algae metagenome | isolation source: Drouetiella hepatica UHER 2000/2452 and co-occurring heterotrophs from... | place: Slovakia: Slovak Paradise National Park, Hrabusice, Kosice Region | collected 2000-01-01
CAGCGGCTTCGTCATAACCCACTCGCTCTACAACAAGGAGATCACTGCCGGCGGTGCATGGATGTTCATCGCGCGGCGCTCCATACGCCTCGATCCCCCCTACTGGGTTGCCATCGCGCTCGCGGTGGGATTGTCATTCCTGGCGAGCGTGGTGGTGCCCGGGCGGGCGTTTCCCGACTATACGGCGGGGCAGTTGGTCGCCCACGTCTTCTATCTGCAGGAAATCCTCGGATACGAGCATATCAATCCGGTGTTCTGGACGCTCGCCTACGAGATCCAGTTCTACGCCCTCTTCGCATTCCTGCTCGCATCCCGGTCCACTGCGGTCTTTGCGCTGGCCTTCGTTCTCAGCCTGCTCTGGCCCCTGGGCCTGGTCCCGGAGATCCGCGGCCTTTTCGTGAACCTGTTCTATTCCTTCCTACTGGGCGTCGGGGCGTACTACGCCTGGCGGCAGCAATGGATCCGGCCGCTGTTCCTGATCTATGCCAGCCTGGTGCTTACCGGGGCGATCATCCATTCCGACCTGTTCGCCCTGATCAGCGGCGGAACCGCCCTCTTGCTGATCACGGTGGCACTTGCCAACAGGCTCCATACGGCCCTGGACTGGCGCTGGTTGCAGTTCCTCGGGATGATCTCCTACTCGCTCTACCTCACCCACAATCCGATAACCGGCGCCACCTTCCGGGCCCTCTACATGGTCGCCGGACGCTCGCCCGCTACCCAAATCATCGGTTTCGGACTGTCCATGGTCACCTGCATCCTCTTCGCGTGGCTGATGTTCATATGTGTCGAGAAGCCATGCATTGCATGGACCAGGTCGGCTGTCCCGAAGCTCACCGCTCTGTCGATGCGCGCAAAGCGGCTGCTCGCGACCTGATCGTTGGTCGCGCAGGAGCCGGCGTGGAGACTCGAAGGCCTCACCCAGGCCGGAACCTTCGCCTCGAGGCAACGGTGTTCCGGAATGGCGCGTTCTGCCATCAAGCGAAGGGCAGGAGTGAAAGCACTGATCCTCGGGACGCTCATGCCCCCGCGCGGTGGCGAAATGCCCCAATAGGGGCCGCGCTCCGGACGGGGCCCCCAAGACCTCTCCAAGATTGAAGCGATGTCGGCGGCCTCGCAAGGCGGGAACCCAGGACCCGTGAAACGACCGCCTCAACCTTAGGCCGGGGAAGTTTTGGCCCTATGCGCCCAAGGCCCTGACGACCGTACATTCGATGCCGGGCAGCCCTCAACGCCTCGCCGGCCGGCAATCGAACCGGTTGCCCCGGCCTGCCCTCAGGCGAACGCGCCGTGGCAGTGCTTGAACTTCTTGCCTGACCCGCAGGGACAGGCCTCGTTGCGTCCGACCTTGCCCCAGGTCGACGGGTCGTTCGGGTCCCGCTGTTCGGGAGAGACGATCCTGTCCACCGCCACGCGCGTCATGACCGCGGCGTCGCCGAACTCGCCCTCCTCGAAGTCGTCCTCGCCGGTCGTCGCGTCGAGATGGTGGCCGAATGCCTCGGGTGCCTCGGGCGGCGGCGCGTCGGCGGCTTGTCGCACGAGTTCCACGCGCATGAGTTGGGCCGTCACGGCCTGACGGAGGTTTCCAAGCATCGCCTGGAAAAGCTCGAAGCTCTCGGACTTGTACTCGTTGAGCGGATCGCGCTGGGCGTAGCCGCGGAATCCGACGACCGACCGGAGGTGATCGAGATTGACCAGATGTTCGCGCCAGAGATGGTCGACGGTCTGCAGCAGCACGGAGCGCTCGACATAGGTCATGACCTCCGGGCCGAACCGGTCGAGCCGATCCTTCGCGGCCGCGTCCGCGGCCTCGGTGATCCGCTGGCGGATCGCCTCTTCGTCGATGCCCTCTTCCTTCACCCAGTCCGCGATCGGCAGGTCCAGGTTGAGGAACTGCCGGCAGCCTTCCAGAAGGCCGGCCGCGTCCCACTGTTCGGCATAGGCCGTCTCGGGAATGTGCTTGGCGACGAGTTCGTCGATCACGTCCTGGCGCATCTCGGCGACGGTTTCGGAAAGGTTGTCGCCGTCCATCAGCGAAATGCGCTGCTCGAACACGACCTTGCGCTGGTCGTTGGCGACGTCGTCGTACTTCAGCAGGTTCTTCCGGATGTCGAAGTTGCGCGCCTCGACCTTCTTCTGCGCCTTCTCAAGCGCCTTGTTGATCCAGGGATGCGTGATCGCCTCGTCGTCCTTGAGGCCGAGCTTCTGCAACATCCCGTCCATGCGGTCGGAACCGAAGATGCGCATCAGATCGTCCTGGATGGACAGGTAGAACTTCGAGCGGCCGGGATCGCCCTGGCGCCCGGAGCGTCCGCGAAGCTGGTTGTCGATCCGGCGGCTCTCGTGGCGTTCCGTGGCGAGCACGTAGAGGCCGCCGGCGGCGAGCGCCTTCTGCTTGAGCCGTTCGACGTCCTCGCGAATGGCCTTTTCGCGCGCGTCGCGCTCCGGTCCGGGCTCCACCCCCGCAAGCTCCTCGGCAATGCGCATGTCGGCGTTTCCGCCAAGCTGGATGTCCGTGCCGCGTCCGGCCATGTTGGTGGCGATGGTGACGGCACCCGGCTTGCCCGCCTGCGCGACGATGGCCGCCTCGCGTTCGTGGTGGCGGGCGTTCAGCACTTCGAAGTCTTGCACGCCCTCCTGGCGGAGGCGCTCGGCCAGGAGCTCCGACTTCTCGATGGAGGTCGTGCCGACGAGAATCGGCTGGCCCTTCTCGTGCGCCTCGCGAATGTCGCGGATGATCGCCTTGTACTTCTCCTCGACCGTCCGGTAGACCTCGTCGTGCTCGTCGATGCGCGACACCGGCTTGTTGGTCGGGATCTCGGTGACGTCCAGACCATAGATGTTGCCGAATTCCTCGGCCTCGGTCAGCGCCGTTCCGGTCATGCCGGCCAGCTTCTTGTACATGCGGAAGTAGTTCTGGAAGGTGACGGAGGCCAGCGTCTGGTTCTCCGGCTGGATCGCAACCTGTTCCTTGGCCTCCAGAGCCTGGTGAAGGCCCTCCGAATAGCGCCGGCCCGGCATCATGCGGCCGGTGAATTCGTCGATGATGACGATCTCGCCGTTGCGGACGATATAGTCCTTGTCGCGCTGGAACAGGCGGTGCGCCTTCAGCGCGTTGTTGACGTGGTGCACGATGGCGACGTTCTCGACGTCGTAGAGCGACTCGCCCTTGAGGTGGCCCGCCGCCCGCAACAGACCCTCCAGCTTCTCCGTACCTTCCTCGGTGAAGATCGCCGTGCGTTGCTTCTCGTCGATCTCGTAGTCGGAAGCCTGCAGCTGTAGCATGAAGGCATCGATGGTGTTGTACATCTCGGAACGGTCTTCGAGCGGACCGGAGATGATGAGCGGCGTGCGCGCCTCGTCGATGAGGATCGAATCGACCTCGTCCACGATGGCGTAGTTGTGTCCACGCTGAACCATCTGCGCGCGCTCGTACTTCATGTTGTCGCGCAGATAGTCGAAGCCGAGCTCGTTGTTGGTCGCGTAGGTGACGTCGCAGGCATAGGCCGCGCGGCGCTGCTCATCGGACAGGCCGTGGACGATGACGCCGGTCGTCAGCCCGAGGAACCCGTAGATCCGGCCCATCCACTCGGAGTCGCGGCGGGCGAGATAGTCATTGACGGTGACGACATGCACGCCCTTGCCCGAAAGCGCGTTGAGGTACACCGGCAGCGTGGCGACCAGCGTCTTGCCCTCGCCGGTCCGCATCTCGGCGATGCCGCCATTGTGCAGGACCATGCCGCCGATCAGCTGCACGTCGAAGGGGCGGAGGCCAAGCGCGCGCCGGGATGCCTCCCGAACCGTCGCGAAGGCCGGAACCAGAAGGTCGTCGACGTCGGCGCCATTGGCGAGGTCCTGCCGGAACTGGCCGGTACGCGCCCGGAGCTGCTCGTCGGAGAGCGCCCTCATCTCGTTCTCGAGGCCGTTTATGGCTTCGACGCGGGGCCGCGTCGACTTGACGCGCCGATCGTTCGCCGAACCGAAGATCTTCCGGGCGAGACCGCCGAGATTGACCATGCAGATGGTCCTTTCGAAACCCTGTCGTCCGGCGGGATGCCGGCCCTGCCACGCTCGTCTTCCCGGGAGTTCGTCCCTGAGGGAAACGCAGCACGAAACGGCGCCCGGAAATCGATCTGGACGCCAAGTCGAGGGAGAGATAAGAGGGGGTCAACTACATGTCAACGTCGCCAGCCGTCCTTGGCGCCGCCGCATTTGCGGTCGAAATGGCGCGCCAAGCCGGCGCATCGCGCCAATCCCCATTTTTTCGGAGTGTCCTGAATGACCTTCACCTGCAGCCGTCCGGCACTGTTTCGGACGGGTCTCGCCGCCCTCTTCATCGGCCTGTCGGCCGGAACGGTCCTCGCGCAGGAAACGCCTGCGGTCTCGCAGGACACCGTGATTGCAACGGTGAAGGGAACGCCGATCACCGAGGGCGACCTCGCCGTCGCGATTGCCGATCTCGATCAGCAGTTTGCACGGCTGCCGGAAGACCAGCGGCGGGCGGCGGCCCTTTCCGCCATGATCGAGATTCGCCTTATGGCCGACGAAGCCCGCGCCAAGGGACTGGACAAGGATCCCGACTTCCAGCGCCGCTTCGCCTTCCTCGAGCAGCGCGCCCTGCATGGCGAGACGATCGAGAAGGAGGTCGCGGACACCATCACCGACGCGGACATGCGCGCCCGCTATGACGCGCAGGTTGCGGAAGCGGAGCCGACGACCGAGGTCCACGCCCGTCACATCCTGGTGAAGACCAAGGAGGAGGCCGAAGCGATCATCAAGGATCTCGACGCCGGCGGCGATTTCCAGAAGATCGCCACCGAGAAGACCGACGATCCTTCCGGCAAGCAGAGCGGCGGCGATCTCGGCTGGTTCGGTGCCGGGCAGATGGTGCCTGAGTTCGAAACCGCCGCCTTCGCGCTGGAGCCGGGGACCCACACCAAGGAACCCGTCCAGAGCCAGTTCGGTTGGCATGTCATCCTCGTCGAGGAGAAGCGCGCCAAGCAGCCCCCCGCCTTCGACGAGGTTAAGGAGCAGTTCCGCTCGATGATCCTGCGGGAGAAGTATTTCGCGCTGGTCAAGCAGCTGCGCGAGGCAGGCGATGTCGAGGTAACCGACCCGACCCTGAAGGCCGCGGTCGAACAGATCGAGAAGACCCAGGAATAGACGGTTCGCGCGGCCGGCAAGGGGCGCGCGCCGGCCGGCAGGCGTCATGCCGGCGCAGCACCCTGCGGGTTGAGCACAGGCATGAATACCCGTCGTGACGCACGGCGCGCGACGGGGATGCCCTGGTAGATGCGCTTCTGCGCCTCGACCGCGATGGCGCCCGAAAAGATCGGCCAGCAGCGGCGGCCGGTCCGCTCCAGCAGCGGATGGACGCGCAGCATGAACTGACGCTTCGACGGCGGGAAGGACAGGGCGTCCGACCACGCCGAGGGAGTGAAGTTCGCCTCGCGCAGCAGCAGGTCGAGCTGGCCGCGCGAGAACGGTCGTCCGGTTCCGAACGGCGTGTGTTCGAACCGCGCCCAGACGCCGCGCCGGTTCGGCGCCACGATCACCACCCGTCCCGCCGGCGAGAGCACGCGCCAGATTTCCTTCAGCGTCTCGCGCGGGCTTTCCGCGTGTTCCAGCGCGTGCACCACCAGCATGCGGTCGATCGATGCGTCCGGCAGCGGCAGTTCCTCGTCGAAGACGAGCACCGTTGACGAAGGCTTGTCCCGGGGCCATCGCACCGCCCCCTGCGTCGCTGGCATGAAGGCGAAGACCCTCTCGGCATCGGTGCCGAAGCGATCTAGCCAGGGCAGCGCATAGCCCAGCCCGACGAGGCGCTCGTTGGGCAGGTGCGCCCAGAGCGCCGAAAGCGCGAAGGTGATCGACCGTTCGGCCATCAGCCCGAGCGGCGAGGCATAGAAGGCCCGCAGGTCGACGATGTCGCAATTCATCATCGGGAACCGTAGCCACTGCGGCGGATCGGCACAACATGGCGCGAGCGCGTTCCCCCGGTTGATGACGCCGGGCGTGACGGCTTTCGGGCATGGTACACGTCACGGCGGGTGACATTGCCGTGAAGCGTCCCTATTCTCTCCTCCGAAACGAGGAGTTTGGAATGCCCGTCGAAATCGATCAGTTCATGTGCAAAAGCGACAATTTCGGCGTGTTGATGCGTGACAGCCGCACCGGCGAGACTGCGTTGATCGACGCTCCGGAAGAGAAGCCGATCCTGGAGGCAATCGAGCGCACCGGCTGGACGCCGACGCTCATCCTGACCACGCACCACCATTCCGACCATGTCGAGGCCAACCTCGCGCTGAAGGAGAAGTTCGGCCTCAGGATCGTCGGCCCGGCAGCCGAGGCTGCGAGGATCCCCGGCATCGACGAGACGGTCGAGGAAGGATCCACGCTCAAGTTCGGCGGGCAGACCGTTCTTGTCTACTACACGCCCGGACACACGCTCGGCCACGTGTCCTATCACCTCCCTGATGCGAAGCTGCTGTTTGCCGCCGACACGCTGTTCGCGCTGGGCTGCGGCCGGCTGCTGGAGGGCACCGCGGCGCAGATGTGGGCCTCGCTGCAGCGCCTTTCGGCGCTACCGACGGACACGGTGGTCTATTGCGGGCACGAATACACCCAGTCGAACGCCCGCTTCGCCCTGTCCGTGGATCCCGGCAACGAGAAGCTCGTGGCGCGCGCGGCCGAGATCGACGCGCTGCGTGCCGAAGGAAAACCGACCCTGCCCACGACCATCGGCGCGGAACTCGAGACGAACCCCTTCCTGCGCCCGCACGATCCGGCGATCCGCAAGCTTCTCGGGATGGAGAACGCCTCCGACGAAGCGGTGTTCGCCGAGATCCGCAAGCGCAAGGACAATTTCTGACCGTCCGATGCCGTCGGCCCTCGATATCGTCGAGCAGCTCGGGATGCGGCCGCATCCCGAGGGCGGCTGGTATGTCGAGACCTTCCGCGACGCGCCCGCCGGCGGTCGCGGGCATTCGACGGCGATCTACTTCCTGCTCGAACGCGGTCAGGTGTCGGCATGGCACCGGGTTCGTGATGCCGCGGAGGTCTGGCACTTCCATGCCGGTTCGCCGCTGGAACTGACGGTGGCTTCCACCGCCGGACGGAGTGCCCACCGGCTGGGGATCGACCTGGCAGCGGGCGAGCGGCCGCAGGTCGTCGTGCCCGCGGACGCCTGGCAGACGGCCCGGAGCCTGGGTGAATGGACCCTGGCAGGCTGCACCGTCGCGCCCGGCTTCGATTTCGCGGTCTTCGAACTGGCGGAGCCGGGCTGGGAGCCCGACTGAGCGCTTCACGCCGACTGCGTGGCCGGGGCGGGCTTGCGTAAAAGCATGGACTTCGCCGCCAGCACCGCGCCGCCGGTGATCAGCAGGCAGGCGACGAGGATGACCGGAGTAGGCTGCGCGAAGCCGAAGGCGATCAGCGCCACCGTCGACAGCAGCGGCGCGGCGTAGCTGGCTGCGCCGAGCACCTGGATGTTGCCGCGCTTGACGCCGTAGTCCCAAGCATAGAACGCCGCGCCCACCGGCATCAGCCCGAGCCCGAGCACGGCAAGCCACTCGCCCGCCGTGGCGGGCAGCACGGTCTCTTCGAGCAGCAGATGGCAGGCGAGCGACAGGAGCGATGTTGCCGCGCAGAACCAAGTCACGGTCGTCGTCGGCACCTCGGCGTAGCGTCGCGACAGCAGCGAGTAGCCGGACCATAGCAGCGCACAGGCGCCGGCGCAGAGATAGCCGAACGCATAGCGGCTCTCGAACGCGAATCCCCCGCCCTTGGTGACGATCAGCATGGTTCCGGCCAGCCCGAGCAGGGCGCCCGCGACATGGTGCCAGCGAAGCCTTTCCCCCGGCATCAGCGCGGAGCCGACGACGATCAGCAGCGGCCACAGATAGGCGATGAGGCTGGCCTCCACCGCCGGCGCGTTGCGCAGCGCGGTGAAGTAGAAGAAGTGGTAGCCGAAGAGCCCGCCCACTCCGATGATCCATACCGGCCAGGGCGTCGGCGCGCCGGTTGCGCGAGGGGCGAACGGCCGCAGGGCGAGCCCGACCGCGGTGCCGACGGCGAAGGTGAGGGCCGACAGCAGGAAAGGCGGGACCCGGCCCGACGCATCGGTCATCAGGGCCAGCAGTGCCCACATGGCGACGGCCGAGAAGCCGATCAGCGTGGCCCGCGCCATTGTCCGAACTCCCAGGCCCGCCGGCCGGATCAGCCCGGCTCGGCCAAGCGCGTCGCCCTAACCGTGACGGTCCCGATCTCGGTACCGACCGTCGCATAGACCGGCGCGTAGAGGCCGGTCGTAGCGAGCGGCGCGAAAGCGATCATGATCCTGCTCCGATTCTCCAGGTAGTCCAGCGCCCGACGCCCCTTTCGGTAGCCGGCGATCGGCTTGGCGCGCGCGCGACAAAGCACGACGGCGTCGCCATAACCCTCGATGCGCGGCACGCCGGGCGCGGGCTGCAGCCGGACATCGAGCCGGAACTCGCCGTCATAGAGCTTCAGTGTGCGCTGGCAGACCTGCTCCGGCGCCGAAGCGCGCACGAGCCCGGCCGAAAGAGGATCCGTCGCACCCTTCAGATGTCCCGGTTCGAGCCTGACCCAGTCCTTGCCGCGCTTCTTCAGGGGCGGGTCATTCTCGGTGCTGACCACCTGGTCGCCGCGAAAGCCGATGGCGGTCGACTGGCGGCGCTTGCCCTCGCTGTACTCCATGCGGAAGGCGCGGGGCCGGGTGGCGTCTCCGGCGAAGGTTCCCGACGCCGTCGATTTGCCTTTCACGCTCGAAATGATCGTCGCGATGCCCGCGCTGGCAACACTGCCGTCGACGGAATAGCGGTCGCCGTCGATCGTGGTGCTGAAGGTCGAGCGGGCGATGGGCAGGCCGAGGAAGGTCACCACATATTCGCCGCCGTAGGTTTCCGCCTGCGCGGCCGTTGCGGTCAGGGACATCGCGGCCAACGTCGCGAGGGCGGCCATGGCGAGACGTCGGGCCAAGCGTCGGACCGGGAAAGGGGTTTTCGTCATTCGCTTGAAGGTCGACAGGATTGGGGCGGCATTGTGATGGCGCGCGTCACGCCGCGCCCGCTCCCCGGCGACACGGACGGCCGCCGCGCAGTCAGTGCAGTGTCAGCACGCGGACCTGAACCGGATGGTCAAATCCCTTGAGCGCCACCATACGTTCGGGCGCACCCGAGACGAGGTCGCCGGCCGCGGTCGCCGCATCGACGGAAACGAGAATCTCGCCCGCCGCGGCGTGCGACTCCAGGCGCGCCGTCAGGTTGACGGCCCCGCCGATTGCCGTGAAGTCGCTGCGGAAGCTTGAGAACTCTCCGATCTCGACCTGCCCGGTGTGAACGCCGACCCCGACGCCGAGTCCTGGCGCCTCCTTGCCCGTGTCGAAACCGTTCCCGGCAAGCGCCTCCAGCGCCGAGGCGCAGCGGCGCTGCACTTCGAGCGCGGCCATGACCGCCGCCGCCGCGTGGCGTTCGCTGCGCATCGGAAAATTGAAGATAGCCATCAGTCCGTCGCCCATCTGCTTGTTGACGATGCCGTCATGATCCCAGATCGCCTCGGCGCAGCGGTCCTGGAACAGACTGACGAGCGTGCCCAGTGTCGTCGCGTCCATGCGTTCGGACAGATGGGTGAACCCGCGGATGTCGGCGAAGAGGATCGTGGCCTCGGTCGATATGCGCCGCTGCCGCTGCACCAATGTGAAGGAGCGCTCGCAGATGGTGCAGATGTTGGGGTTCATCTTGCTGCGCGTGATGCCGACGGCCCGGAACGGCAGCGAAAGCACGCCTCGGATCGGCACGGGAACGCGCATCTGGTCCCAGCAGCCGCGGCAGATGCGGGCCTTCGCTCGAACTGTGGAATGCATGGGAAGCGTGCCCGATCCCGCCCGCGGCAGGACACCAAACTCCGCGTGCGCGGAGTCACAGTGTTCCCCGGCGCCAACTTTGGCAACTGCGTTTCGTCCGCCTCCCGGCATGGGACGAAAGTTTTCGGAAGACTCGTCGGACAGATCACGCCGAGTCCTGTCCGACGCCCATTAAAGGCGCCGGCCTTGAGGTCGATCAGTAGGTGATGCTGCCGAGGACCATGTACAGAATGCTGGCAGCCACGGCGGCGATCGTTGCAAACAGGAGCCAGAGCGACGGCTCAGAACGTATCCGCGCAAGGTATCGCATCGGATCTGTTTTTCGGATCGAGGCGGGGTGCCCGTCAGATCAGCTTGTTCTCGTCAGCCGTCTGCTGGGCCCGCCGCTTCGTGCCGTCGGTATCGGCTTTCACATGCCGCTCCTTGGCGGTCTTCCGGATCTGCTCGAAACGGTTTTCCTCACCCTCGTTGGGCGCAGGAGTGGTCTCGGTCTTCTTCGCGAAGGTGATCATCGGTCGCAACTCCTTGCTCGGGTTGGTCGAAGGAGCGCGCCGGAGGATGGTCCGGCGCGCTGATACTCTGGCGACGAGCCGGATCAGGCGGTGAGAGCGATCGCGCAGGCTTCGGCGCCCCGCCTGTCGGGACCGGTCTGGCCGGGCATCGTCGCCCAGCCGCCGGCCTCGACGAACTGGCGCTTCGCCGCCGTGCTGGTGATCGCCTTCAGCTCCGCCAGGCGGGTGGCGGAATCGGGAGCGGCGTTGAACCGCTCGACACAGATGTCGGCGGCAAGCTCCCCACGCGCCACGCTGCCCGCCGTGGTCGCGAGGTCGACGGAGGTGCGGCCGGTGACCCAGCCACCCCAGCTGAAACCGACGATCATCGTGGCGACGACCGCCGCGACGCACGCCCAGAACAGGATGGTCTTCGATGGCTGGTAGTCTCCCCAACGCCGGGAGAGTGATCTGCTGGTCGTGCCCTGCATGGCCATGGGGATTGTCCTTCCGGTTTGGTATACGGATCGAGCTGCCCGGCCGCGCTGGCCGAACGGTTCAGGCATTGCCGTCAGTAGCCCATGCCACCCATGCCGCCGCTGCCACCCTGCGGGGCGGACTCCTTGGTCGGTACGTCGGCGATCATCGCCTCGGCGGTGATCAGGAGAGCGGCGATCGACCCGGCGTCCTGCAGTGCGGTCCGCACCACCTT
>JAESFK010000904.1_pt1 | contig 11053 bp, 11 predicted proteins | sample 9269391 | NCBI WGS metagenome assembly JAESFK01 (sample SAMN14506231, study PRJNA617097) | algae metagenome | isolation source: Drouetiella hepatica UHER 2000/2452 and co-occurring heterotrophs from... | place: Slovakia: Slovak Paradise National Park, Hrabusice, Kosice Region | collected 2000-01-01
GGTGCCCATCATGCGGATGGTCTGGCCCTTCTTCATGACGCCGTCGATGACGCGGACCAGCACGATGACGCCGAGATAGGCGTCGTACCATGAGTCGACCAGCATGGCCTTGAGCGGCCTGGTCGCGTCGCCCTCGTGCGGCGGGGGCAGCTGGGTGACGATGGCCTCCAGCACGTCCGGCACGCCGAGCCCGGTCTTGGCCGAGATCAGCACGGCCTGGCTGGCGTCGATGCCGATCACCTCCTCCACCTGCTCGCGGATGCGCTCCGGCTCGGCGGCGGGCAGGTCGACCTTGTTGAGGACGACGATGATCTCATGGTTGGCGTCGATGGCCTGGTAGACGTTGGCCAGCGTCTGCGCCTCGACGCCCTGCGAGGCGTCGACCACCAGCAGCGAGCCTTCGCAGGCCCTGAGCGAGCGCGAGACTTCATAGGCGAAATCGACATGGCCGGGGGTGTCGATGAGGTTCAGCACGTAGTCCTGGCCGTCGGCGGCGCGGTAGTTCAGGCGCACGGTCTGCGCCTTGATGGTGATGCCGCGCTCGCGCTCGATGTCCATGTTGTCGAGCACCTGCTCCTTCCCGGCCATCTCGCGCGCGTCGAGCCCGCCGGTGAGCTGGATCAGCCGGTCGGCGAGCGTCGACTTGCCGTGGTCGATATGGGCCACGATGGAGAAGTTGCGGATGTTCTTGAGCGGCGTCGTCATGCGCCGGCCTTTAGCAGGCAAGGCGCGAAAGGCAAAGGGTGGGGGTGGCATGGTGCGATCGCCGAACCACTGATGACATCCGAACCTGCACCTTCCGGTTGCGCTTCAAAAGAAATACTCTTTCTAGTTGCTTTTTCTCGACACCCGTGCAACTTTGCCGGGAAATCCGAGGGGGTACGGGATGCGCCAGGCGGGGGACAGGCGGGTGATGTCGCGTGCCGTGGCGCCGCTGGTGGCAGTGCTGGTCGGGTTGCTGCCGGCGGGCTGCGCCTATGTCACGGCAGTGCCGGTGAAGCCGGGCGACAAGATCGCGGGAATCCGCGTCTACGACGTGAAGCCGCTGCTGGTGGTGTCGGGCGAGAGCACCGAGATCAAACTGGTGCCGAACTACAACCGCGCCTATGCGCTGCAGTTTGGCGCCTTCCTTGCCCGCAACAATTTCAAGGCTGTGATGGAGGGCGGCATCCTCACCCAGATTGATGCCGACCTCGACCCGACGGAGTTCGTGAGGCTCCTCGGCAAGATCGTCGACAAGGTCCCGATACCGGGCAAGAGTCTCTCGGGCGACGGCCGCACCGCAGGCGGCGTGCAGGACCGTTTCCAGGTCTACGACATCGTCTTCGACAATGACGGCAATCTCGTCGGGTTGAAGCCGCTGATCTTCACCGACGATCTGAGGCCGCTCAAGACCGCACAGGTCGTACCGCCTTCGCAGACAGTACCTCAGGGAGGCACCGGCGCCGTCAACACCGGTCCGGTGAGCGACGGAACATGACGGACGATCCGGAACCCGGCGACCTCATCGCGCATCCGCGCTACGAGACGGTGCTGCGCACCGTCGAGACACAGCACGACGATCTCTGCCGCCGCTATGGCGCGCACCATATCGGCATCGGCAAGAAGCGGACCGGCGGCGAGCGACTGGGGACGACAGCCATCATCTTCTACGTCGAGAAGAAGGGAGACGGGCATGACGCCGAGCCCATCCCAGACAGTCTGCCGCTGCTCTATGCCGACGGCAGTTCGGAGCGACGCGTGGCGACCGACGTGGTGGAGATCGGTGGCGCGCCGCAGGCGCTGGCGGGAGGTATCCGCGGCGGACATGTGGTGACGGCGAGCGATGGCGAGGACGGCACGGTGGGGCTGGTCGTGCGCCGCAACGGCACCGACTACATGGTCACCAATTCTCATGTCGTGACGGACCCTGGGCGCCTGCCGGGATTCGTCCGCGTCGGTGGAGTGGTAGGCACCGTCGAACGCCACGACGATCTGAGCGCAGGCGTCATCCGGCATGACGCGGCACTGGTGCGCATGCCAAACGGTACTGTCGCCGACGGACAATTTCGCAATCAGAAGCTGGTGTTGCGCGGGTCGGGCGGCATCGCAATGAACGACGGCCATGCTTTCTACTTCATCTCCAAGGACTTCACCTACAAGGCGCGGTGGGAGAGCTTCGTCGGTGGAGCGACGCCGTTCACCCTGGACGGGCACGCGAAGCACTGCGCCGACTTCCACAAGCTGCGGGTGACGCTCGGACAACTGCAACCCGGCAATTCGGGGGCCGTGGTGTTCCGGGAGGGAAATGGCGGCCTGATCGCGGTCGGCCTGCTGTTCGCCGGGGAGATCGGTTCGGGATTGGCATGGGTTTTCCCGATGCCCCGAATTCTCGAGCGCCTCGAGCTACCGATTTAGATCCACGTGCCGTGGTGGCGCCGGTGCGTTGGCGATGCGACGAGCGCCGCGACCCAAGGCCAGCCAACGTCCGGCGTCTGGGCAGCCCCTCATCGCCCTGCCGGGCACTTCTCCCCGTGAACGGGGAGAAGGCGGCCTTCCTGTCCGGGTTCGCCAACTTCGGTGTGGCATGGAGGCGATTCGACCCTGTCGGCCAGGTTACACCACCGTCAGTGTTACATCGACATTGCCTCGTGTCGCGTTGGAATAGGGGCAGACCTGATGGGCCTTCTCGACAAGAGCCTCGGCCTGCGCGCGCTCGAAGCCGGGCAGCGTGACCTTCAGCTCGGCGGCAATGGCGTATCCGATGCCCTTGGCGTTCTCGCCGATGCTGATCGAGGCGTCGATGGTCGCGTCGTCGGGGATCTTCACCTTCTCTTCGCGTGCCACGGCCTTCAGCGCGCCGAGAAAGCAGGCGGAGTAGCCGGCCGCGAAGAGTTGTTCGGGATTGGTGCCCGGGCCGTCATTGCCGCCCAGCGCCTTCGGCGTGTCGAGCGTGACCGACAGGCGGCCGTCGTCGGTGCGACTGGTGCCTGTGCGGCCGCCCGTTGTCTGGGCATGAGCGGTGTAGTAGGCTGACTTGATCATGGTAGCGAACTCCGTTGGGGACGGCATATATCTATGGCACAATTAAATTGTGCGCAATTGATATTTCGGGTATATGCTCCCTCCATGATCAGGAAGGATCCTCCGCCCGAACCGTTGCGCCCTGTCCGGCTCGATTCGATGCTGTGTTTCGCCCTCTACGCGACGGCGCATGCCTTCACGCGCTTCTACAAGCCGCGGCTGGAGGCGCTCGACCTCACCTATCCGCAATATCTGGTTTTCGTGGCGCTGTGGGAGAAGGACGGCGTCACGGTGAGCGCGCTGGGTAGCCGGCTCTATCTCGATTCCGGCACGATCACGCCGCTGATCAAGCGGCTGGAGGCGCGCGGGCTGGTGAAGCGGGTGCGCGACAGCGAGGACGAGCGGCAGGTGCGCATCCTGCTGACGCCGGCCGGACGCGCACTGCAGGCGAAGGCGGCGGCAATTCCGCTGCAGGTGGGGCAAGGGCTGGACCTGGATGGGGCAGCGGCGGACCGGCTGCGTCGCGACCTGCTGGAGTTGAGGGAAAGGCTGGAGGCCGGGCGGGGGGAGTGATGGGATCGGAGTGTATGGACGTGGTCGCAAAGATCGACCGTTCCGGCATGGATGCTTGGGTCTGCGCGGCGCCACTTCGTGGCTGCTTCGCCCGGGGATGACGACGCGGGAATGTCCGCCCGTAATCGTCGGCCCCTGAATTTGGCGGCAGACATCCTCCCTTCGTCATCTTCCGGCGAAGCCGAAGGCCCGAGGACACACGCCCGACCATCACCAAGCCTGGGCGGGGCGCAGGAAACCAATCATTTCCACCACCTTACTCCGCCACCGGCGTCCACAGCACGTCCTCGATATGGCGTGCACCGGTGGCGAGCATGACCAGCCGGTCGAAGCCGAGCGCCACGCCGCTCGCCTCCGGCATGATGGCAAGCGCGGCGAGGAAATCCTCGTCGATGGGGTAGCGTTCGCCGTAGACGCGCGCCTTCTCGTCCATCTCGGCCTCGAAGCGGCGGCGCTGCTCGGGGGCGTCGGTGAGTTCGCCGAAACCGTTGGCGAGTTCGACGCCGCAGCAATAGAGCTCGAAGCGCTCGGCCACGCGCGGGTCGCGTGTGGTCGGCCGGGCGAGCGCGGCTTCCGCGGTCGGGTATTCGGTGAGCAGCGTGGCGCGGCCGATGCCGAGGTTCGGCTCCACCTTTTCGACCATGACGCGCGAGAACAGGTCGGCCCAGTTGTCATCCTCGGCGGTGCGGATGCCGGCGGCGGTGAGCGCTGCCGCCAGCGCGGCTCGGTCGGTGGCGCCGCCCGGGCGGATCGACGCCATGAGATCGATGCCTGCATGGCGGCGGTAGGCGTCGGCCACGGTCAGGCGTTCCGGAGCGGCAAACGGGTCGGCCTCGCGGCCACGGAAGGCGAAGCGGGACGCGCCGGTGCGGGTCGCGGCGAGCGCCAGCAGGGCGGCGCAATCGGCCATCAGCGCGTCGTAGGGTTCGCCTGCGCGATACCATTCCAGCATGGTGAACTCGGGATGGTGCAGGGCGCCGCGCTCACGGTTGCGGAAGACCTTTCCGAAGCTGAAGATTCTGGGCTCGCCGGCTGCCAGCAGCTTCTTGCAGGTGAATTCCGGCGAGGTGTGGAGATGCAGCGGCGCGCGGGCGCCGTCGATGCCGATCGCCTCGGTCGAGAAGGCCGACAGATGCGCCTCGTTGCCGGGAGACACCTGCAGGATCGCGGTGTCGACCTCGACGAAATCGCGGGCGGCGAGCCAGGCGCGGATGTCGGCGGCGATGGCGTTGCGGGCGAGAAGGCGCGGACGGCGGTCGGCGTGGCGGTCCGGCGCCCACCAGGGGGAGGCGGTGGTCATGATGGGCTCCGGGTCGTTTCGACCAGGCCGCAATACCTTTGGCGAATCGTACCCCCACCCCTCACCCCTCCCCACAAGGGGGAGGGGGATTCTGAAAACTTTGCGTCGCTGCACCAGACGAGAAGACGGGTTGAGCGGGGGCCGGCCTCTCCGTGTCCCCCTCCCCCTTGTGGGGAGGGGTGAGGGGTGGGGGTTGCCGGCAGCACGAGGATGCCTCGACGGCCGTCCCGCGAAATCGCCCGGTCCGGCTGGCAAGTCGGCGTAGAATAGGCTAGACGCGCCGCAACCGCGCGCATGCGCGAAAACAGCCAGTCAGCACTTCGAGGATCCGTCATGGTGAAGGTGATCGCCAGTTCGCTGCGCAAGGGCAATGTCGTCGAAAAGGACGGCAAGCTCTACGCGGTGCTCTTCGCCGAAAACATCCACCCCGGCAAGGGCACGCCGGTGACGCAGCTCGACATGCGCCGCATCTCCGACGGCACCAAGGTCTCGGAGCGCTACCGCACGACGGAAATGGTGGAGCGCGCCCATGTCGAGGACCGCGAGCACAACTTCCTCTACCAGGACGGCGAGGGGTTCCATTTCATGAACATGGATACCTACGAGCAGATCACGGTCTCGCCCGACGTCGTCGGCGACCAGGCACCCTACCTGCAGGAGGAGATGGTGGTGGTGTTGTCGGTGTACGAGGCGACGGCGGTCGCCATCCAGCTGCCGCAGCGGGTGACGCTGGAGGTGGTCGACACCGAGCCGGTGACCAAGGGCCAGACGGCTTCCTCTTCCTACAAGCCGGCCATGCTGTCCAACGGCGTGCGGTCCGCCGTGCCGCCGCACATCAGCGTCGGCGCCCGCATCGTGGTGATGACGTCGGACGGTTCCTACGTCGAGCGCGCCAAGGACTGAGCGCCCGCTTCCCGGCCCAACGACTCCCCAAACAACTTTCAGCGCTGCTCGGCCGCCGCATCGACGTCATCCTCGGGCTTGTCCCGCGGATCTGCCGAACCCGATAGTGTTACGCGCGCCCAAGCCATTTCGACGCGCGATGGCGGTCGTTCGGGACTGTCCTGGATCCTCGGGACGAGCCCGAGGATGACGCCGAAGGTTTGATCGCGCCCTCGCAAGCCATGCGCCGGCCGCGACCCTGCCATGCATGATGAGCATGGACATCATAAGCATGCTTACTATATATTCTACTAATGACCACTGCCGGCATCGACAGGCTCGGATTCCTCATCCACGACGCGGCGCGGCTTTTGCGCAAGCGCTTCGAGGCGCGCGGGTCGCAGTACGGGTTGTCGGCTGCGCAATGGCGGTTGCTGTTCCGGCTGGTGAAGGAGGAGGGCGTGGCGCAGGCGCGGCTCGCCGAACTTCTGGAGATCGAGCCGATCAGCGTCTCGCGGCTGCTGGACCGCATGGAGGACGGCGGCTGGATCGAGCGACGGCCGGATGCGACCGACCGGCGCGTGCGCATGGTGTTCCCCACCCCGAAGGCGCGTGAAGCCTACGTCGTGGTCAAGAGCATGGCCGGTGAGGTTTATGAGGAGGCGCTGGCGGGCGTGCCGGACGAGGGGCGGCGTGCGCTGATCGAGGCGCTGGAGGCGATTTTGGCGAATCTTTCCGACGGCGAGGGCGGCGGACCGACCGCCGCGTCGGCGGACATACGCAAGGCAGACTGATCATGAACGCGATGGCGAAGGCAGAGACCGGCAAGGCCGAGAAGATCGAGATGACGGCGGACGAGGCGGCGCAGCCGCCGGTGCCGCCGCAGGCGACGGCGGTCGCGGCGCCGCGGAAGCGGAGCTGGCTTCGGCCGGTGCTGATGGTGACGGTGCCGCTGATCCTGGCGGTGGGCGGCGGCTACTACTGGGTGACCGGCGGCCGCTACCAGGAGACCGACAACGCCAATCTCCGGCAGGCGAAGGTCACGATCGCCGCCGACACGGCCGGGCGGGTGATCGAGACGCATGTCGAGGAGAATTCGCAGGTGAAGTCGGGCGACGTGCTGTTCGTGGTCGATCCCGAGCCCTACCGCATCGCGCTGGAGCAGGCGGACGCCGCGCTCGCCTCAGCACGGCTCAACGTCGAGCAGCTTAGGTCCGCCTACAGCCAGGCGGTGGCCCAGGAACAGGTTTCGGCGGGTGACGTGACGTATTTCCGCTCCGAACTCGAGCGCCAGTCCACGCTTGCCGACAAGGGCGTCGGCACCCGCTCGGCCTATGATGCGGCCCGGCGCGACCTGACGAAGGCAGAAGACGAGCAGCGTGCCGCCCAGGAGGCGATCGCCGGCGCGCTGGCGGCTCTCGGCGGCAAGGCCGACGTGGAGACGGACCGGCATCCGGCGGTGCTGGCAGCACAGGCGGCGCGCGACCAGGCGGCATGGTCGCTCGGCCAGACGACCGTGCGCGCGCCGGCGGACGGCATCGTCTCGCAGGCCTCCTCGTTCAAGAGCGGGCAGTTCGTCGCCGCCGGAACGCCGCTGTTCTCGCTGGTCGAGACGCAGGATTCCTGGATCGAGGCGAACTTCAAGGAGACGCAGCTGACAAACATGCGGCCGGGTCAGGACGCCGAGGTCGAGATCGACACCTATCCGGGCCGGCCGTTCAAGGCGACCGTCGAGGCCATCGGCGCCGGCACGGGCGCGGAGTTCTCGCTGCTGCCCGCGCAGAACGCGACGGGCAACTGGGTGAAGGTGACGCAGCGCATCCCGGTGAGGGTGAAGGTCGACGCAGACGGCACCGACCTGGCGCTGCGAACGGGAATGAGCGCGACGGTGACGGTCGACACCGGCAAGAGCCGGGGACTGCCGGATGTTTCGGGCATGGTCGCGGGGCTGTTCGGGACCGCCAGCGCGGCGCAGTAACGCCGTTCCCACTTCGCACAGTCCTATCAAGTCGATCTCGTGACACCCCCCTATGGCCTGCCGGCAACACAACCTCCCCGATAACGCCATGACCACCCCCTTCAAGGAAGTCCCGCATCGCGGCCTGATCACCGTGTCGATCATGCTCGGCACGATCATGCAGGTGCTGGACACGACGATCGCCAATGTCGCCCTGCCGAACATGACGGGCGACCTCGACGCCTCGTCGGACACGATCAACTGGGTGCTGACGTCCTATATCGTCGCGGCGGCGATCATGACGCCGGTGACGGGCTGGCTTGCCGACCGGTTCGGGCGGCGCGAGCTGTTCCTCACCTCCATCGTCGGCTTCACGCTGACGTCCATGGCCTGCGGCCTCTCCTGGTCGCTGGAGAGCATGGTGGCGTTCCGCCTGATGCAGGGGGTGTTCGGCGCGGCGATCGTGCCGCTGTCGCAGACCTTCCTGCTCGACATCAACCCGAAGGAGCGCCACGGCTCGGCCATGGCGATGTGGGGCGCCGGCATCATGGTCGGCCCGATCATCGGCCCGACGCTCGGCGGCTGGCTGACCGAGACGCTGTCGTGGCGGTGGGTGTTCTTCATCAACCTGCCGGTCGGCATCCTGGCATTCCTCGGCTGCGCCGCGTACCTGCCCCGGATCGCACGGCGGCTGCGCGGGTTCGACTTCTTCGGCTTCGCCATGCTGTCGCTCGGCGTCGGATCCCTGCAGCTCATGCTCGACCGCGGCGCGGAGGTCGACTGGTTCTCCTCGGCGGAGATCTGGATCGAGCTGGGGCTGGCGATCACCGGCTTCTGGGTATTCATCGTGCACCTGGCGACGGGTAAGAACACGTTCATCGATCCGGCGATCTTCAAGGACCGGAACTTCGTCACCGGGCTGTTCTTCATCTTCGTGGTGGGCATCATCCTGCTGGCGAGCCTGGCGCTGTTGCCGCCGATGCTGTCGCATCTGTTCAACCATTCGACGATCACGACCGGGCTGGTGATGGCGCCGCGCGGCGTGGGGACGATGATCTCGATGCTGCTGGTCGGACGGCTGGTGCGGACGGTGGACGCGCGGCTGCTGGTGGTGGCCGGCCTGTCGCTGACGGCGTGGTCGCTCTACGACATGGCCAGCTTCTCGCCGCAGATGGACGACCATCTGATCGTGCTGTCGGGCGTCATCCAGGGGCTGGGACTTGGGCTGGTCTTCGTGCCGCTGTCGACGGTGGCGTTCGCGACGCTGCCGCCGAGCTTCCGCACCGATGCGGCCAGCCTCTTCAGCCTGGTGCGCAATCTCGGCTCGTCGATCGGCATCTCGGTGGTGACCGTGCTGCTGACCCGCAACACCCAGATCAACCATGCGGAGCTGAGTGCGGCAGTCACGCCCTACAATCCGGCGCTGCAGGCGCTGTCTCCGGCAGCGGCGGCCGGCGATCCCGCCGCGCTGGCGCAGGTGGACCAACTGGTCAACGCGCAGGCGATGATGATCGCCTATGTCGACGACTTCAAGCTCATGATGCTGGTGACGCTGGCGGCAATCCCGCTGGCGCTGTTCCTGCGCAAGCCGAAAGCGATGCCGGTGGGGGCGCCGGCGGCGGCGCATATGGATTGACGCGGCCGGCAACGGCCGCCGGGCTGGAGGCCGCGACGGATCGCGGCCTCCATGGGGCAGGTCAGTTCGCCGGCGTCGCCTCGAACTCGGCCTTGAAGGTGTCGAAGTCGACCTGCATGCCGTTGAGGAAGGCGCTCCAGTGGCGCGTGAGCCCGGCCTGGACCACCGCCTCGGCAATCTCCGCGTCGGTGGCGCCCTGGTCCTTCGCCATCTTGGTGTCGAGCCAGACGCAGTAGCGGCACGGAATCTGGGCGGCGACGGCGATGTTGATGAGGGACTTGGTCTTGGCGTCCAGCGCGCCGTCCTGCGTTTCCATCGCCTTGGTGAGCATCCAGACGCCGGCGACGCCCTTTTCCGGATACATCTTCATGAAGGACGGCACGAAGCCGTAGGTGGCCTCGATCTCCTTGTAGGCCTTGTCCGCGGCTTCGTCGGCGTGGGCGGCGGCGGTGCCAAGCGCGATGACGGCAATGGCGGCGCAGGCCGCAAGCGTGTGCTTGAGGGTCATGGTCTTTCCTTTCGGGTTTCTGCGAAGGCGTGGGAGGAGGGCCTGCCGGAGTGCCTTCAAGCCTCCGTAGCCCGGCTGATCCGCGCGGCCGGTACGGCCGACCAGAGGGGCGGCCGTCCGATGCGCGGAAGTCAGATCTCGGTGACGCGTCGCCGGTCGATGCCTCCGGCGACGCGGCTGAGGCCGATGTCGGCGAGGAGGTGGTCGTCGAACTGGTCGAGCGCAGACAGCGGCCGGCGGCCCTGTCGTGCGGGGCGGGCGCGGATCAGCGTCCGGACCAGTTGTCCCAGGGGCGAGCGATTGGGGTTCATGCTCATGGCAAACCTCTTCCGTCCAGCGAGGACCTCGCCTCGCCGCTTTCTCATTGGGGTCCTTCGGACCGTTCGATGGGGCCGCCCCTTGGGGCGGCGGGTTCAGGCGGCCCTGGGCAGGCAGGCCTCGCAGATGGCCGAGACGTGCCGCTGGTCGGTGCCGCAGCAGCCGCCCAGGATGCGCATGCCCGGGAAATCACGCCGCAGGGCGGCGTAGCGTTGCCCGAGATCGGCGGGATCACCGGCGTCCAGCGTCTCGGACTCGTCGAGTTCCGCGTGGCTGAGGGCCGAGGCGTTGGCGCGAACGCCGTGGATGCGGTCGATCCATGTCTCGCCCTTGGCGAGCGCCTGGACGAAGTGCGTCGGGTGGGCGCAGTTGATCATGTAGTAGACGGGCGAGCCGCCGGTCACATCGTCCACCGCCTCCACCGCCTCTCGCAACGTCGCGCCGGTGGCGAGCCGCCCGTCGGTCTCCACGGTGAAGGAGATCGCGCAGGGGATGCCGATCCCGCGCGCCGCCAGCGCAATGCCCGTCGCCTCCTCGACCGTGTTCATCGTGAACGCCGTCACCATGTCGGCCGCGGTATCAGCAAAGGTCGCGACCTGGTCGATGTGATAGGACTCCGCCTCGGCGACGCTCATCCGGCCGGCCTTGTAGCCATCACCGGCCGGGCCGATGGCGCCGCTGATCACGCAGGGCTCACCCGGACGCTCCCAGTCGTCGCGCAGGATCTCCAGCAGCGCGATCGCCCGGCGGTTGATCCGGTCGAGACCGGTGGCGTCGTAGCCGAGCTTCTCGCCCCACTCCCGATTGGCGCGCCAGGTGGCACTGTCGAGCACGAAGCCCGTGCCGCCGATGCGGGCGATGCGCATGTAGGACTGG
>JAESFK010000905.1_pt1 | contig 11051 bp, 8 predicted proteins | sample 9269391 | NCBI WGS metagenome assembly JAESFK01 (sample SAMN14506231, study PRJNA617097) | algae metagenome | isolation source: Drouetiella hepatica UHER 2000/2452 and co-occurring heterotrophs from... | place: Slovakia: Slovak Paradise National Park, Hrabusice, Kosice Region | collected 2000-01-01
TCCCGGTTTCCGATGCCGACATCGAGGCGGCCGAACGTTTCCTGCGGACCATGGCCGAAAAGGGCGCCAGCCGCCACAAGCAGGTCCAGAAGGTGCTGGTGGCCGAGGCGCTAGCATATGCGGGGCTGGCCGGAAAGAAGATGATCTTCTACGCCGGGCAGAACGACTGGCACGCCGGCATCCTGCCCGAAAGCGAGCGGCGGCTGATGCATTCCCCGCTCTACGGGAGTTCCACGGCTCCGCTGGCCGACCTCGACCGGATTGCGAAGGAGCACGACTGGGCGGTGATCTTCAAGCCGCATCCGCTCGACCGCGACAAATACGCCTTCCTTCGCGCCGAGGAGTATGAGCGGACGCTCATTCTGGGCTCCACGGACACGAATGTCTGCATTGACGCCTGTTCCGTCTTCGCCACCATCGCCTCGCAGACCTGCTACTCGGCGATCATGCGGGGCAGGCCGGTCGTCATGCTGGGCAAGAACCAGCTGGCGGGCAAGGGGCTGACCTATGACGTCGGCGACGTTGCCGAACTGGAGGCCCGGATCCTGCTGGCCATGGAGGATCCGCTTGCGCCGGAACGCGTGCGCGGCATGGCCCGGCACGCCGCGCAGCTTGAGAAGACCTATCTCTTCGACTACGGGCTGATCGAGAACCGGTTTTACAAGCGGGGTCCGGCCGATTTCGCGGCGTTGCTCGCCTACGCCATCGGACGGAGCCCGGAAGATGCCATCGAAGGCTCCCTGGCGAACGCGCGGGACAGCGCGCCTGCGGTTCCCGCCTCGGAAGGCGTCGCGGCGTGAGCTCCAACGGATCGATCTGCCGGGAACGGTGCGGGGCCTGACGCGGGCTCGATGAATCTGAACTGGCATCGGCCGAAGTCGGCCGGTCGCGGAATGGTCGCAAGGAGGCACTATGTCATTCATTCGGGTCGGCATCATCGGCTTCGGCAAGATGGGGCAGGTTCGCGCGGAGTCGATGGCGAACATCCCCGACGTGAAGATCACGAAGGTCTTCGACACCGCTCCGATAGTCGACGCCCCCTGTGCCGTCGCCGCGAGCGCGGAGGAGATCGTGGCCGATCCCGACATCGACGCGGTGTTCATCTGCACGCCGAATTTTCTGAACAGGCCTCTCACCATCGGTTCCCTCAAGGCCAAGAAGCACGTCTTCTGCGAGAAGCCTCCGGCATTGAACGCCGCCGAGGTGGCCGAGGTCCAGGCGGTGGAGGCCCAGGGCCGGCAGGTCCTGATGTACGGCTTCAACCATCGCCAGCACTTCGCGGTCATCAAGATGAAGGCGCTGATCGATTCGGGCGACTATGGCGATATCCTCTGGATGCGGGGCCGCTACGGCAAGGCGGTCGACGCCGACTACCTCAGGGGCTGGCGGGCCAAGAAGGAACTGGCGGGGGGCGGCATCCTCATCGACCAGGGCATCCACATGCTCGACCTCTTCCTGCATGTCGCCGGACGGCCCTTCGACGATGTTCATGCCTTCGTCTCGAGCCTCTACTGGAAGATGGAGGGCATCGAGGACAACGTGTTCGCCACCATGCGCAACACCGCCAGCGGCCTGACGGCCTCGCTGCACTCGACCATGACCCAGTGGCGGCACCTCTTCTCCTTCGAAGTGTTCCTGAGCCGCGGCTACATGGTGCTCAACGGTTTGAAGACCGGGTCGGGAAGCTATGGCGACGAGGAACTTGTGGTCTCCCGCCATTCGCCGGGCCCGACGGCGCGCCACGATTCCGAGCAGCGGTTCCGCTACGACGTCGACTCTTCCTGGTCGTTCGAGGCGAACCATTTCTTCGAGGCCATTCGCACCGGCCAGAAGGTGCGCTACGGCAGTTCCGACAATGCCTATGCGGTGATGGATCTGATCGACAGGATCTACGCGCACGACCGGCATGAGGCGCCGAAGCTGTACGAGGATCTTCAGCGCGCCTGAGCGTTCGTTCCACCACTCACGACAGTTCCGTCCCCGGAATCCCGCAAGGGGAGTCTTCCCCGTCATCAGAAGAGGCACATCCATCCATGACCAACGCCTGGCTCGACGACTATTTCAAGCGATACACCTCCGCGGCGTTCGAACCCTCGATCTACCCCCAACTGATCGCGTTTCGCGACCTTGTCGTCGCCACGCGTGACGCCGGCAAGAAGCTCATCTTCGCCGGCAACGGAGCCAGTGCCTCGATCGCCTCTCACGCCCGCGTCGACTTCACTAAGCAGGGCAAGGTGCGGTCCCTCGATTTCAACGAGGCCAATCTGCTGACCGCCTTCGCCAACGACTTCGGTTTCGAGAACGTGTTCGCCAAGGGCACCGAAATGTTCGCCGACGACGGCGATGTCGTGGTGCTTATCTCCGTCAGCGGCACCTCGCCCAACTGCGTCAAGGCAGCCGAATACGCCAAGTCGCGCGGGCTGAAGGTGGTCACCTTCACCGGCAAGAGCCCTGACAACGCGCTCAAGGCGCTGGGCGACATCAATTTCTGGATCGACAGCTCTGCCTACAACATCGTCGAGTGCACCCACATGCTGTGGATCTGCACCGTCGTCGACATGCTGATCGGCAAGGCCGAATACACGGTGGCCTGACCTGTCGGCCAACGTAGCCCCGGGCGGTTGCCCGTCCCGCTCTCCGATCGGGTTCACCATGATCGCGCCGGAATGATGAGATCTTTGTGATGGCATCTTCCGGCGACGCGCGCCTCTTCTGGCAGAGAGGAGCGGCCCCGCGTCGCCGAGAAGTGGACACGGACGGCCAAGGGGCACGGTTGATGCGCAACGAGACCCGGAATGAACGCGCGGGCATCCGTCCGGGCGGCTTGGCGCTCGTGCTGGGGGGGCTGTTCATTGCCCTCTGCTACGCCATCGAACCCGCGATGGCGGAGGCTGCGATCCATGAGCCCTGTTCGGCCGAGAAGATGGAGGAACTGCGCAGCCCGGCGACGGACTCGCGCTGGCGTGTGAGCATCGACTGCAGCGTCAGCCTCCAGCCGGGCGATGTCATCGAAAAGGAAGTCCTGCTCGCGGGCGACGAAGCGAGCGGTGTCGTCTTCTCCTGCAACGGCGCCACTCTCGGGCGGCCCGCAAGCGGAGGACGCCCGCGCGACTCCCACCGTCTGGTGATCCAGACGAAGCAGGACGAAGGCGGGTCGTGGCACCCGCCGCGGGACGTGACCGTGTCGGGTTGCAACATCGACGGGACCATGCGGATCGCAGGCATGGCGGGAGAAGAGGCACGTCTCTCGTCACTCGAGGCCGGCCACACCGAACGCGCGCAGGCGGCTGCGCCAACCTCGATCCGGATCGAGGATACGAACTTCGTCGGAACGGCCAAGCTGTTCAAGCTGCTGGTCGGCGTCGGGGTGACCGACCTGGACATCACCGGTGCGCGTTTCGAGGGAACGCAGGTGGGAACCACCGTCTATCTCAGTGACGAGGCAGCCCGCATCCGCATCAGTGACAGCCGCTTCGATGCGGTGGCGCAGCGTCGCGAGCAGATCGCCATCGACGGCACGGCCGAGGTGACGATCGAAGGTAACGTCTTCTCCAACGTGGAGATGGGCGGCGTCTTCATCTACCGCAACTGCGGGGAACTGGGGCGTATCCGTGTCCAGGAGCCTGCCGGAAACGTCATTCGCGACAACACCTTCATAGGTACCGGCAGGGAGCCGCGACGGCCGACCGTCTGGATCGGCTCGCGCAACGAGAAACGCACGGAACGCGCCGAGCAATGCGTTCTCGACGATGGATTGGACACGGGCAGCAGCCTGCCTGCCGGTGCTGCGCCCCTTACCGAACGGGACGAGGCCCATTCCAATCGCGTCGAGGGAAATCGGTTCGTCGGGCTGGATCCGGCGAAGTCGATCGTCGACAGTGATTCGGGCAATGTGGTAACGGGGAATGCGCGTTCCGCCACGGAGACGCCGGTGCCGTGATCTCGTCGACGGCCGGGGCTGGAGCGTGCGTGCGCTGATCGAAGACCGGCTTCAGGACTACCGGGTGGCTGTGATCGATCGCTCTTGACCGTGATTCCGCCCAGCCTTTGAACGCAAGGCAATAAATGCAGTCCGCTTCGCTCTCCGGTTTGCGCGCATACGATCCTATCCTCGGTTTCGTCGACGGAGGCGGGAAACGGGAGCCGGCTCCGGGAGGCTACCGAACCTGGCCGGCACGGTCCTCGAATGCGGCCGACGACTTCCGCATCATGGCGATCGGCAACGAGGCGACGGCATGGCCGGATCATGCCTGGAGCCGAGACCTGGCCAGATGCCTTGGCGAGACGGTTCGGGGCCGCGCGGTCAGGGTTTACAACGGCGCCGGCTATGGCAGCGGCTCGGCGCAGGACCTGCTTCGCCTGCTGCGCGACGCACCGGCGATCCGTCCGAACCTCGTGGTCTCTCTGTCGGGAGCCGTGGACGCGGTTCTGGGATGGAAGATGCAGCCCTATCCTTTCAGGCTGGGCAAGCCCACCCTCGTCGAGGAGATGGTGGAGCGATTGAAGCTGGCGAGGCAGATCAATTTCGGCTTTCCCGAGGCCCGGAGCGCCGCGGTGATCTGGTGCCGCAACCAACGGCTCTCAGCACGGGTCGCTCGCGAACTCGGAAGTCACGTCCTCACCTTCCTGCAGCCTGTGAAGACCCTTGGCGCCTTCGAGCCATCCGGAACGCGGAACGATTTCCTGGGCGAACTGGGGCTGGCGGACGAGGACAGAAGCCGCGCCCTTGGGGAGATCGAAGCGTTCCATGCCGACGTCCGCTCTCTGATCGCCGATGATCCCGATGGTTACCGCCACGTCGTGGACCTGTCGCATCTGTTCTCGGAGCGGCAGGACGTCTTCACCCATGCCTGGACGCTGGATGCCGATGGAGCCGCCATGCTTTCCCGCGCGATGGCGGAAGCGGTGCGTGACCGGCGGACGGAACTGTCCGCACCGGTGGATTCCTGGGGCAACGACGAGCCCAGGTCCCGCGGCGCGACACCCTCCAGCCGGGTCAGCCGCAGGACGGCGCGCATCCTGTTCTCACGGACGTCCGGTGTCGCCCGAAAATCGGGACTGGCCGCATCGCTTCAGGGAGATGCCCGCCTCGAACTGGTGCTTCCCGACGGACCCGGCGCCTCGAACATCGCATCCCTGCCTTGGGGGTTGAGGAACGTCGACTTCCGGGAGCACGACGTCTGCGTCATCGAATGCAGCGCCACGGAAGAGGTACTCGTCCATCAGGGGCGATTGTCGGTCGACGCGGTTCTCGATCCGATCCTCGAAGTGGTTCATGCGGCGGGACAGTCGGGGTGCCGCGTGATGGTCGTGGTCGAGCCGTCGCAGCGGCGTTTCGGCGTTGTCCGGCCTCTCGCCGATCGGCTGGTCTCGATGCTGAGGGCGCTCGGCGTGGCCGTACTCGACGGCTACGCCTTGCTGTACATGGTTTCGGAAAAGTTCGATCTTGGTACCGATCGCTTCTTTGCCGGCCCCCTGCAACTCAAGCCATCGGTCGCGGCCAGCATGGCACGGTTCATGGCCGACCTGCTTGTTGCTGTCGCGGCCTCGCCTCGGCCGGAGGCCCGCCGTGTGTCCTCGGCAAGTTTCCGCCCCAGCCGCTTCGTTGGCGTTCCCGGCCTTGCTCGGACTGCGGTGATGAGCGAAACGCCTGGCGAAAAGCGACGCTTGGAGCCTCCGGCGCGCGAACTGGAAACCGGCGCGACGATTTCTGTCGATTCCGCCGATTCCGAAAGCTTGGAAGGGGTCCTATTCGCTCCGCATCACTCCGGCGGCCGGTTGCTCACCCCGGACGGCAAGGAGGTCGGGCGCTTTGATGGCAAGGCGCTGCCAACGGCAAGTCGGCGTTATTTCCTCCAGACCTCTGCTGTTCCCACCGCGCAGAGCAAGGCAAAGTTTCTGATGTTTGACGCGGGGGCATCCGAAATAGACCGGCTGGTGATCGCCGGATTTATTGTGCGCTCGTCCTCGGAACTGCTCAACCCGCTTGTCGCGCCTCTCGGCGACGACTACATAGTGGCAGAGAAGATAGCCGGGGACGACACGCTCCGCAGGATCGCGTCGGCATCGTGCGATGCGGTTGCCCGGGAGCCTTGTCGTCCTGCGGTCGAGACGAATGCGGTGCCTTCGGCCGGTTCGCTTCAGAAGCAGCGACGGCCAGACGAGGCGCGAGGCCGGGGGGCCTGGGCCTATCTGCGGACAGCGGTTGAAGAATATGTGTTGGACAGGCCGTTCGCGTCCGGGCAGGGGCGGAAGGTGGTAGGCGGAGAAAGAGAATTGTCAGAAGGGGCCATCCCGACCGTCGGCTTGTTCGACCCGTTGCTCGGTCAGATCAATTCGCGGGCATCGCACCCGCACTTCAAGGGCGGTTACAAGATCTGGCCCGGCGTGCCGGAGGCCGCCAAGGCCAAGTTCCGGATCATGGCGATTGGCAACTCGACCAGCCTGTGGCCCAGCTATCCGTGGAGCCTGTTCCTCGGCGAGAACCTGGCCGAGGCAGGGTACTCGGTCTCGATCTACAATGGCGCGGGAAAGGGGCATTCCTCCTCCCAGGAGATCATTCGCATCATTCGCGACGCACCGGCGATGAAGCCGCATCTCATCGTCGCTTTGTCGGGCATCTGCGACATCGGCTACCTCGTCAACGCGAAGGGATATCCATTCTCCCACAAGTACAGCCGCGAATTGACTGAACTGGTAATGACGAGCGGCTTCGCCACGGCCACCAGCGTGGGATACCCGGATCCGGCGGGGCCGGCGGATGTCTGGTGCCGCAACCAGCGCTTTGCGCGCGTTCTGTCGGCCGAACTCGGCGTCAACTATCTGACGCTGCTGCAGCCGGTGATGGGTTACGGGAAATACCAGCGATCGCCTGAAGAAGACGCGATGTTCCGACAGAAGGCGGCCGTTGTCCTGAAGTCGTACGAGCGCCCCTATGGTGAGGCGGTCACCTCGTTCTATGACGACGTGTTCGAGCGAATCGCGGCCCATCCCGAAAAGTACTCCCACGTCGTCAGCCTCGTGGACGTGTTCGACGGTTGCAGCGACGTCTACAAGGATCACCGTCACCTGACGGAGAACGGATGCCGCATCATCGCGTCGGCCATCGAGAAGATCGTGCTGGAACGCTTCGGCAGGCAACTGGCGAGAGCAAAAACGGAAACCATCGCAAGCCCTGAATCGACCTCCTAGCCAAGCGCCTCCTGGCCGTGCACAGTGCCATCTAAAGACTTCGCCGCACCGACTGTCCGCAGACGCGCACGTGGGCAGACCAGATCCGCAGTCTCGGGAGGAAGTTCAAGTGACGGACACCGTTCTCGTCGTCGGTGCCGGCCCTGTTGGCCTGACGATGGCGCTCGAACTCGCGCGCTATGGCGTGCCGGTTCGCATCGTCGACAGCATCATGGAGCGGGCCCCGACCTCGCGCGCGCTCGGCATCTGGCCGCGCACGCTCGAACTTCTGGATCGCGCCGGTCGCAGCGACGACTTCGTCGACAGCGGGCTGAAGGTCGCCCACGCCAGCATCAGCGCCGGAGATGCGCAATTGGTGCGCATGTCCTTCGGAGACATCGCCTCCCAATATCGGTTCGTCCTGATGCTTCCCCAGAACGAAACCGAGTCCGTGCTGCAGAGGCGGGTGGAGGCATTGGGGGTCCGGTGCGAACTGGGCGTCGCGCTTAAGGAATTTGCGCAGGACGAGAGCGGCGTGACGACCACCTTGTCGCATGCGGACGGGCGCGCCGAAGCCGCGCGGTTCGCGTGGGTCGTCGGCTGTGATGGAGCGCACAGCACCGTACGCCGTGGTCTCGGCCTGTCCTTTGACGGCGACATGATCGATATTGACTGGGCTCTCGGGGATTTCCACCTGTCGGGGTTTCCCCTCGGCCTCGACGAACTCGCGACCTATTTTCACCGCGATGGCCCGATCGTCTATTTCCCGCTCGCGCCCGGTCGCTACCGCATCATTGCCAGCCTCGGCCCGTCGAAGGGCGACAAGCCTGTCGCACCGTCGGCGGCCGAGTTCCAGAGGCTCGTAGACACGCGGGGACCCGCGGGCGTGAAACTCGGCGAGCCGGTGTGGCTGTCTGCCTTCCGCATCAACGAGCGACAGGTTCCCGACTACCGATCCGGCCGGGTCTTCCTGGCGGGCGACGCCGCCCACGTCCATAGCCCCGCGGGTGCGCAGGGCATGAACACGGGTATGCAGGATGCGATCAATCTGGCCTGGAAGCTGGCTCTCGTGGCCCGCGGGATGGCATCCGCGCCCGCGCTGCTCGACAGCTACAGTTCGGAGCGGCACGCCGTGGGCGCGGAGGTCATCGCCCAGGCCGGTCGGCTCACCAAGGTCGCCGTGGTTGCGAGCCCGGTTCTCCAGGAAATCCGCAACCGTGTCCTGAGCCTCGTGATGGGGATTTCTCCGGTGCGCGACCTCGTAACGGCACAGATGACGGAAATCTCCATCGGTTACCCACGGAGCAGCCTGAACGGACCGGATGACGGCGCCCGGCACAAGCCCGGCGAACGCATGCGGCCAGTGAAGGGAGAGGCCCCATACGGCGCAGGCGACATCCCTCGCTTCGCGGTCCGCGCGGGTGGACCGGTACCGTTCGCCCACCCGCTTCTCGAACCCGATACGCGCCCCGGCGAGGACGGCGCGACGATCGAACTCGTGCGCCCCGACGGCTACCTGGCCATGTCGGCGCGAGACGGCGACTGGCAAGCCATCAAGACTTATCTGGACCGCTTGACGTAAATCTGGAAGTCGTCCAACACTATAGTCGCGGTTGCGCGTCAAGGTGAGGAATCATTCAGCATAGAGTTGCGGAAAACTGCCTCTGGACGCGCCATGTCGAGAATATCCTGCCAAAGACGTTCGGTATCGATCTGCAACCCACGGAGCCCTAGATGACTGCCGACACCGCCTCCCGTCGTGATCTCTTCCGCATGGCCGCCGCGGGTGCGGCGGCGGCCTCGGCCCTTTCGCTTTCGAGCACGGCCGCCGAAGCCTATCAGGGCAACATGGAGCGGGCGGTGTCCGCGCTGTACGACGCTCTGGCATCGCTGCGTGAATCGACCCCGAACAAGGGCGGACATCGCGAGAAGGCGATGCAGCTCGTGCAGCAGGCCATTGCGGAGACGCAGGCCGGCATAGAATTCGCCGAATAGCGCGGCAGCGGTCGCAGCGGATTGATGCGCTTCGCTGCGTTGCCGCGTGGAACCAGCCGTCGGAGGCCGCAGTCTGATTGCGGCCACTCACCCAGGTCGCCATTGGCGAGTTTTCGGGCCTTTGGTCCGCGTCGAGGCAATCAACCGGAAGGCAAGCGTTCGGTGCCGACAAACTTCCGGACCGTTCGGGCAGATGCCATGCCGGTGCTTCATGCTGGCGGTTTGAGGAGGGCCGAGATGGCGTGGGTCGATACGCTGATGGAACGCGTGCTCTACGCTCCGCTGGTCGCTGCGGCGCTGACCTTTGCCGCCTGCGGCGGCGCGTTCGCCGATGGCCAGGCTAGCCATGACTACGACTGCACCGGTGGCACCCGACTTACCGCCGTGTTCTCGTCGCCCTCGGAGCAGCCGGGCAACGTGGTGCTGACGATCGCCGGCGGAGCCGGTCCGGTGACCCTTTCCCAGGCCATGTCCGCCGACGGCGGGCGTTATGTCGGCGAGGGCATGGAGTTCTGGATCAAGGGCAACGAGGCGACTCTCACCCGCGACGGCGGGACCGAGACGTGCAAGACCGGATGATCGGGACGGGTCAGGCGGCGATTGACCGCTGCCCGCTTTGAGCCACGATCCGTTACCGAAGACCGTTCGGAGGAAGACCATGCGTCCGGCCCACCTCGTTCTCTACGGTGTTCTGCTGGTTCCCCTGCTCCTCGCGCATGGTCCGGGCGGGGCGCAGGCGGCGTCGTTCAACTGCCAGCACGCCATGTTGCCTGCGGAGCAGACGATCTGCGGCAATGCGAACCTGAGCCGGCTCGACGAGCAGACCGCCGGCATGTACTTCCTGATCGTGGGCAGCGGCGCGCCTGCCGCGACGACTGCACAGGTGAAGTCGTCGCAGAGCGCCTTCATCCAGACGCGCAACGCCTGCGGTGCCGACGTCGACTGCCTCGTCAGCGCCTATACTGACCAGGTCATGTATCTGAAGAACGTCAAGGGCGACCTCGGACTCTGACGCCCGTCAGTTCCGGTCTACCGGTTTCGAGCGCATCCGCGAGACTGTTTCACGTTCCGCCCGTTTGCAGCGGATCGGCGGCAGACCGCGGTCGACCAGGTCCATGTCTTCCAGCACCATGTCGCCCATGCGCTTGAAGGCGATGTCGAGGGCGCCGGCGCGGTGGGCGGAGCGCAGGAAGCCTGGCAGCGAGCGGACCGGATGGTCGAGCGGCAACGGCTCCTCGGGAAACACGTCGCTTGCAGCCCGGATGTGGCCGATCCGCACCGCGCCCATCAGGGCATCGAAGTCGACCACGCCGGCGCGCGAAAGGAGGATGAAGGCAGCACCAGGCCGCATCTTCGCAAAGGCTTCCGCGCCGAGGAAGCCCTGATTGTCGCTGGTCACCGCCGCGACGACGAAGACGAAATCGCTTTTCGACAGCACCGTGTCCAGCGATGCCGCTTCGACACCGTGCTCGGCGAGGATGGAGGGCGGCAGCCACGGATCGAAGACACGGGTGCAGGTCCTGAAGCCGGAAAGGACACGGTTCAGCGCCTTGCCGAGATCGCCGAAGCCGATGATGCCGACCTCCGACCCGGAGAGCAGCCGCGCCTTGTCGTTGCCGTCGCCACCCCAGAGCTCGCGGCCCTCGCGGAAGGCCACATCGGCGTCCACGATGTCCCGCGCGAGGTTGAGCGCCATGGCGAGGCCGAGTTCCGCCACCGGTTCCGCGAAGACCAGGCCGGTCGTCACCACATGGATGCCGCGTGCGAACAGTGTCGGATAGGGCATGTTGTCGAGGAGATTGGTCTCGACGTTGAAGGCACAGCGCAGCGACTGCAGCCGTTCCAGCGTTTCCGGCGAGATCGGCGGCTGGCCGACGATGTAGCGG
>JAESFK010000906.1_pt1 | contig 11043 bp, 10 predicted proteins | sample 9269391 | NCBI WGS metagenome assembly JAESFK01 (sample SAMN14506231, study PRJNA617097) | algae metagenome | isolation source: Drouetiella hepatica UHER 2000/2452 and co-occurring heterotrophs from... | place: Slovakia: Slovak Paradise National Park, Hrabusice, Kosice Region | collected 2000-01-01
CACAGCACACCCGACAGCAGGGCTGCTCGTCCAAGAACGTCTGCGTCGGGCACAAAAGTACGATGGGCAGGCATTGCCCGCACCATCGAGCCAATCGCATCTATGGCTCCCGCGGTCCCCTTGTGCCTTGGATCGAGAACGCCGACCGTATGCATCAACTCCTGGAGCGCGACCGACGAGTGATTCACCACGCGCTGGCTCAGAAGAGCTGCCACGCTTTCGGGAGCACCGCCCTGCGTCTGGTCGATGTAGACACATGTGTCGAGAAGCAGCGCCGGTCCAGCACGCGCTTCGTCGATGAACGGAAGGTCGGCAGGCAGGCGTCGCGAAAGAGTCGTATCCGGAGCCAAACGCGCCCAACGAACCGCGCTGTCGAAATCGAACGCCGCCAAATCAGAAGCCGAGCTTGAGGTTCGGATCGACCGTGCCCGCCAGGCGGCGGTACGTCTCGGCAAAGTCGTCTGCAAGCGCAACATTTGCCAGGGCAAACTCGATCAAATCGCTGTCCGACGTGATTCCGGTGTTCTGCCGCGCCTGATCAAGCAGCGCCGGACTGACACGGGAGGCGACCCTTGCGCCCTTCTCTCCCAAGAGACCCGACTGGTCAGCCGCTCTCAGCACAGCGCCCACGCGCTCCTGAACGCCGACGAACCTGCCCGTAGCGGTGTCGCGATTGAATGGATGACCGGTCAGACGGCCGGGCTGCTCGTCAGGACCTTTCAGGTTGGAAGCAGGTGATCTACCCTTGGCTGCCACGACGACCTCTGTTCAACAGTATTGCGTTTACGTTCAACATAGGCAATGCCGTATCCATCCGCAAGCCGTCACTCGGGCTGCGCTGTATCCGCCTCGCCGAGAAAGTCCTCGATAATGGTCGCGGAGTCCTTGGGAAACTCCCAGAACATGTTGTGCCCGGCTCCCGCGAACACCTCGAAGCGCGCCTCGGGAAAGGCCTTTTCCAGTTTCTCCTGGTGCGACAGGTCGAACAGCGAATCCTGGTCGCCCCACATGACCATGACCGGCGCCTTCACCAGCGGCGCGGTGAGCGTCAGGTCGTTGACAACCGTGCCCCACAGCACGCCCTTCCAGACATGGATGGGCGTGGCGGCGCTCTCGGCGCGCTCGCGGGTGATGTAGTCCTCGTCCACCGGGTTCGGATTCCAGTACCAGTCCTTCATGAACTGCCCGTCGGGGTCGATCGGCGGCACGAGCGGCGTGATGTTGTCCCACAGCCACGAGCCCGGTCCGCCGCCGATCGCCGTCGTCGAGGAGACGAGTACCAGCTTGCGCACTTTTTCAGGGTGCTGCGCAGCGAGCAGTTGCGCCGTCATCGAGCCGAGGGAATGACCGATGACGTCCGCCTGGGCGACGCCGACCGCGTCCAGAAACAGCGCGGCGTCGTTGGCGAAATCGGTGTAGGAATAGCAGCAGTCCGGTGCGTCCGACTTGCCGTGGCCGCGCAGGTCGATGGCGAACAGGCGGCGGTCCTTCAGGTAGGGGGCGAGCAGCGACCAGCTACGGCTGTTGTCGGTATAGCCGTGGATGAGCAAGGTTGGCTGGCCGGCCGGATCGCCCATCTCGACATAGGCCAGCGAAATGCCGTTGGGCAATTCGATGCGCTTCTTGGCATCCGCCCAGTCCGCCTGCAGCGGGACGGGAATCGGCTCCTGTGCGGCGACGATCGGCGGTGACGCGACGCCCGCGACCAGTGCCACCAACGCGATCGTGACCATCCGTCCCATGGACGTGCCTCCCTTTTCGTCGTGCGACTATCGCAGCGGAATTCGGCCGCGTCGAGCGGCGCCGAGGCCGGAACGGCGTTGCGCTCGCGGCGCCGGCTCGCTATGGGCGTCCCGAGGTCCGGGAAGGCAGGTGGATTGGACGACCAGACGGTTCAGCCGCAGACCGAGGGGCTCGACGTGAGCAAGCCGACGAAGGCCCGACGCCGCGGTCTGCGCTTCTGGTTGCGCCGGATCGTGCTGGCGGTGCTCGTCGTCGTGCTGATCCCTGTCGGACTGACGCTGGCCTACATCCCCTCTTTCGTGCATCCGGTGTCGACGCTGATGCTGGCGGATCTGGCGATGGGCAAGGGCTACGATCGCCGCTGGGTCCCGCTGGAGGATGTCGCGCCGGTCCTCGCGCATTCGGTCCTCATGTCGGAGGACGGCCAGTTCTGCCGGCACAGGGGAATTGATTTCGGGGAACTGAGGGCCGTGGTGGAGGACATGATGGCCGGGGAGGCCACGCGCGGCGCCTCGACCATCACCATGCAGACCGTCAAGAACCTCTTCCTGTGGAACGGGCGAACGGTCGTGCGCAAGGCGCTCGAACTGCCGCTGGCCGCCTATTTCGATCTCGTCGTGCCGAAACGGCGGATCCTGGAGATCTATCTCAACATCGCCGAGTGGGGGCCTGGCATCTACGGGATTGAGGCGGCCGCGCAGCATCATTTCGGCGTACCGGCCAGCAAGCTCACGCGTCGGCAGTCGGCTTTGCTCGCGGTGACCCTGCCCAACCCGATCGAACGCAATCCGGCAAAGCCGAGCCGCGGCCTGCAGCGCCTGGCGAACCTCATCGAGCGGCGGGCCGCGGGGGCCGGCGGCTATGTCGACTGCGTCGGGTGACGACGGCCCGGCGCGGGCGAAAAAATCATTGGCGCCATGCTGGTCAAGAACCGGCCAACGGTGTATAGGCTCGCGCAAAATCCCCTACCTGCCGGAACGCGGGGCTCTCGTCGCCTGAGCAGGCGGCGGTGTTGTACGAACAAGAGGAAGCACTTTCATGGCTGTGCCGAAAAGGAAGACTTCGCCGTCCAAGCGCGGCATGCGCCGCTCGGCCGATGCGCTGAAGGCCCCGACCTATGTCGAGGACAAGAATTCCGGCGAGATGCGCCGTCCCCACCATATCGACCTGAAGACCGGCATGTATCGCGGCCGTCAGGTGCTGGAGCCCAAGGAAGGCTGATCGAACGGCCCGTCAAAGGGCTGCCGGACCGGCCCGCGGGCCGGTCTTTTTGCGTCTCGGGCGCCCGGCATCCCGCCGGCGCGTTCGACACCGACAACGGCTTTCGGAGATCGCGCGATGCTGGGCATGGTGCCTCTTCTGATCATCCCGTTCCTGCTGTATAATCTCGGGCTGGCGGGTCTGTTCGGTGCCGGTGGCGATCCCCTGGGCGAACCGCTGTTTTCCGCCACCCTGATTTCCGGTGGTGTCTGGGCGATGAGCGCCGGCGACCTGCTGGTCGTGTTCGCCCTCGTGCTGCTCTTCGTCGAGATGATGAAGTCCACGCGCACGTCGAACGCCTCCATCGTCGATCACCTGCTTTCGACCTTCGTCTTCGTCGCCTATCTCGTCGAGTTCCTGCTCGTGCCGGGTGCGGCCCATCCCGTGTTCTTCATCCTGATGGTGATTTCTCTCGTCGACGTGCTGGCCGGATTCTCCGTTTCCATCCGCTCCGCAGGGCGGGACGTGAACCTGTGAAGCAAGGCGCTGGCGGCACCGCGTGAGGTAGCAGCAGAATGGGGCCGGTGCGGCGCTACTTCCTCGATCGCTGGAACGGCGCGGTTCCGATCGGGACCTTGTTCTGGCGCGACGCGGTACTCGTGGCGACCGGCATCAACGTCGCGGCGACCCTGGCGGCGCTCGCCCTGTTCGCGGCGGGCGTCTCGAACGTGGTCGCCATGGCCGTCTTCCTGACGCCGCTCCCCTACACCCTCTTCCTTGCGTTCGCCGTCTGGCGAAGCGCCGAGAGGCTGGCATCTCCCGCCCGTCAGCTCTACCAGCTTGGCGCCGTAGCATGGCTGATCGGGGCACTCGTCATCTGAAGGCGGTGAACTAGAGTGGTCGCGACGCGCCTCGCGATCCTGCAGCGGCGCATCGTGGCTGCGGGATCAGGTGCCGTATGCGGCCTTGCGTCCGGGCTTGGCCGACTTGGAGCCGGGGTCCGGCCAGATCGATTTCGACATGGTTTCGATGCCCGACGCCGAAAGCGCGGAGCCGAACAGGAAGCCCTGCATGAGGTCCGGCTTCACTTCCTTGGCGAGTATCTGGAACTGCTCGTAGGTCTCGATACCTTCCACCGTGATCTTGAGGCCGAGCGAGCGCGAAAGGTTCACGACGCCCTTCAGCAGGTCCAAGGAGCGCCTGTTGCGGGTAATGTCCATGAGGAAGCTGCGGTCGATCTTGACCTTGTCCAGCGGCAGGGTGTGCAGGTAGCTCAGGCTGGAATAGCCGGTGCCGAAATCGTCCAGTGCCACCCGCACCCCGAGTTCTCGAATTTCCTCGATGTAGCTCCGGGTCAGGGACTTGTCGTCCAGCAACGAAGGATCGATTCCCGTCGACGTCAGCGTGGCGCGGAGTCGATCGATGACCTCACGGCTCCGAAAGTCGCGAGCCGAAAGGTTGACCGAAACCCCGATGTTGTGTGGCCACTTGACGCATTCGATGCAGGCCGCTTCCAGGACCTGGGCGCTGATGTCAGAGATGAGCCCCATCTCCTCGGCGAGGGGGATGAAGATTCCGGGAGAGACCGCTCCCATTTCGTGATGGTCCCACCGGCACAACGCCTCGCATTGAACGACGCGCATGCCATCGACCGCGACGATGGGCTGGTAGACCACGCGGAGCAGGCGGGATTCGATCGCCACCCGCAGGTCGGCCTTCAGAAGCTGGCGGTTGCGGAATGCGGCGTCCATCTGCGCCTCGAACAGGCGCCAGTCGTTCTTGCCGAGTTCCTTGGCCTTGTAGAGCGCAAGGTCGGCCTTGACGATCATGGCGTCAATGTCGCTTTCCTTGACGCGCGAGATCACCGCGCCGCCGCTGATCTGGACGCGCAGCACATGGCCCGCCACGTCGACATCGCCCTGCAGCCCCGCGAAGATGCCGTCGAGCAGCATTGCGAGATGGCTCTCGTCCTCGAGGCTGTCGAAATAGACCATGAACTCGTCGCCGCCGAAGCGGCAGACCTTGACGGTATCGCTCACGAAAGCCGCGAGTTTCTCTCCGACGGCGTAGATCAGGCCGTCGCCGATCGGGTGACCGAGCGTATCGTTGACGCTCTTGAAGTCGTCCATGTCGAGCACGGCGATACCGCAGAGCCGGTGACGGTCCCCGGTGGACATGGATTCCGCGACGATCTCGTGGAAATAGGCGCGGTTCGGCAACGCCGTCAGGCTGTCGAAGCGCGCCATGGTCCGGATCTTCTCCTCCGCCTCGACGCGCGCGGTCACGTCCTCGAAGGTGATGACGCCGAGATCGCCGCTGCCCTCGCGGGCGGAGAATTCGTAGTGCTGCCGATTGGTGAGCGAAACCAGCACCTTGCGGTTTCGCCCTTCGCTGAGGGCGCGGGTGAGCTGGCTCTCGATGAAGCGGCAATCCTTGCGGTCGAGAAGGCCCCCGGCCACGCCGCGCCGCAGGAGCGAGTGGATCGAGCGGCCCATGAGGCGCTCGGGGCTGGGCAGGCGCATCAGCTGCGCGGCCTCGGCATTTGCGACGACCACGCGACCGTCGGGACCCAGCATGACCAGACCGTGCGACATCGTGTTGAGCGCGCGGTTGAAGCGCTGTGCGAGGCTGCGGGCCATCTGCTCCTGCGAAATCGCCTTGAACAGCACCTCCCGTACCAGTTGCGCGAAGCGGTTGATGGAGAAGAAGAACGGGACGGAGAGAAGGCCGAGCGTCACGTGATAGACGTCGCCGCGGAGCATCCATCCGATGGAGATCGGCCAGGTCATGGTCATGATGAAGATCATCACCATGCGCGGCGAACCGTAGTTTCGGCCGGAGATGGCGGTGGCGGATCCCAGGGTCACCGCGACGGAGGCAATCTCGGCGAAGGTGTCGGGCGCGACGTAGATGGACACGAAGCAGAAGGTGCCGAGCATGGCACCGTGCATCGAACCGTAGATGATGTAGATGCGCTCGCGTCTTCCCGCCTCTTCCACATCTGCGGGCGGCGGCAGCTTGCCGATGAGGTTCATGTTGCGCAGGCGCAGCACTGCCACGACGAGCATGGCCACCGCGACCGCCAGGTAGACGGGGGACGAGGTCTTCCAGTAGCAGAGGACGACCAGCAGCGTCTGCGTGAAGAATCCGATGGCCAGAGTCGTCCCGTCGCGGAAAAGCGATTCCACGAACGGGATGTAGACGTCGACCGGGTGTTCGTTTCTTCTCTTCGCGCGCACGCCGTAATTCCGGGCACAGGCCAGTGCCACCACTCGCACGCTTCGTTTAAGAAAGGCTTAGATTTCGGGGTATTGCGCTCAGCCGCAGGAAAATTCGCGCCTTACCCAGCGCTTCCGGTCCACGTCGCTCATCGGGCCTATTCGGCAGCCCGCGGCAGCTCTTCGGCCGGATGCGGCCCGGAATAGCGGTCGAGCAGCCTCGAGCGTTCGGCCTTTGCCCGTTCGGCGGACGCCGCCTTGACCGGCCCGAAACCCCTGATCAGGCTGGGAATCGACAGGAGCGCCGCCGCCGCGTCGATCCTGCCCGGTCCGAGGGTCCTGGCGACCATGTCGAGATCGCCCTCGTAGGTCTTCAGCAGGTCCCGCTCCATGCGACGTTCGGCGGTATAGGCGAACGGGTCGACTGGCGTGCCGCGCACCCGCCGGAGGCCCGCGAGCACGCGGAACCCGGTCATCATCCAGCTACCGAACCGCAACTTGCGGGGGCGGCCCTTCTCGTCGGGTTTTGCCAGCAAGGGCGGCGCAAGATGGAACTCCAGCCGATCGAAGCTCTCGAACTCCTGCGAGACCTGACGCTGGAACGCGCCGTCGGTGTAGAGGCGGCCGACCTCGTACTCGTCCTTTACGGCCATCAGGCGGAAGAGGCCTCGCGCCGCGGCCTCCGATACGAGCGTGGAGCCCGGGGCAGCGCGATCCTCGGCAAGCCGGACGCGCTCGACCGTCGCGGCGTAGCGGCTGGCATAGGCCGCATTCTGGTAGGCGGTGAGAAAGGCGACGCGTCGCGAAATCACCTGCTCGAGCGATTCGGGGACAGGTTCGCCGGCGGGCTTGCCCTCTCCGAACCGGCGCAGCCTTTCCGGGTCGTGGGCGGCGCAGCGGCCCCAGCGAAAGGCGGCGATGTTCATCGCGACCGATTCGCCATTGAGCTCGATGGCTTTCTCGATCGCCTCCGCAGACAGGGGAACCGCGCCGTACTGGACGGCCGCCCCGAGCATGAGCATGTTGGCTGCGATCGAATTGCCGAAAAGCGCCTTAGCCGCTGAAGTGGCGTCGAGGAAGTGCGCATGGGTCTCGCCGGCGGCGCGCCGGATCGCCCGCTTGAGGCGTTCCGTGGGCAGCGAGAAGTCGGTCGAGCGGGCGAAGTCACCCGGCATGACTTCGGCGGTATTGGCAACGAAGGTCGTGTGTCCCTCCCGCACCGAGGCGAGAACCTTCCGCGACCCGGAGACGACGAGGTCGCAGCCCAGCACGAGATCTGCTGCGCCGGCGGCGACGCGGATGGCGTGTATATCGTCCGGTGCCGGTGCGAGGCGGATATGGGTGAAGACGGCTCCCCCCTTCTGCGCCAGTCCGGCCATGTCGATGAGTGCGCATCCCCTGCCTTCCACATGCGCGGCCATGCCGAGGATCGCGCCGATCGTCACCACACCGGTGCCGCCCACGCCGTCGATGATCGCGGACCAGCCGTCCGCCTTCAGATCCCGGACATTCGGCGGCGGAACGCCCTCGAGCGGATCGGCGGCCGCTGCACTGCCCGTGGCCTTGCGAAGCTTGGCGCCGTGGACCGTCACGAAGGAGGGGCAGAAGCCGTTGACGCAGGAAAAGTCCTTGTTGCAGCTCGACTGGTCGATGCGCCGCTTGCGGCCGAACTCGGTCTCCACGGGCTGGATCGATACGCAGTTCGACTGGACCCCGCAGTCGCCGCATCCCTCGCAGACCAGCTCGTTGATGACCACCCGGCGGTCGGGATCGGGAAAGGTCCCGCGCTTGCGTCGCCGCCGCTTCTCCGCAGCACAGGTCTGGTCGTAGATCAGGGCGGAGATGCCCTTTACGTCCCGGAGTTCGCGCTGGACCGCATCGAGTTCGTCGCGATGGTGGATCGTGGTTCCGGCCGGGAAGCGGGCCGTGCCGCCATATTTGTCCGGCTCGTCGCTGACGACGGCGATGCGCTCGATGCCCTCGCCGCGTACCTGCGCAGCGATCGCCTCGACGGAAAGGCCCCCCTCGTGGGGTTGGCCGCCGGTCATGGCGACCGCATCGTTGTAGAGGATCTTGTAGGTGATGTTGGCACGCGACGACTTCGCGAAGCGGATCGCCAGGCTGCCCGAATGGTTGTACGTGCCGTCGCCGATGTTCTGGAAGATGTGATCGCGTGTCACGAACGGCGCCTGGCCGACCCATTGCGCGCCCTCGCCTCCCATCTGGGTGAAGCCGGAGGTCGAACGGTCCATCCACAACGCCATGAAGTGGCAACCGATGCCGGCAGCCGCAACAGAGCCTTCAGGCACCTTCGTCGACGTGTTGTGCGGGCAGCCCGAACAGAAATAGGGCGTGCGCGTCGCGACGTCGGTCGTATCGGCCAGCATCGCCTGGAACTGGCGCAGGCGCGTGACATGCGCGGCGACCTCTTCCGAATGGCCTATCGTCCGCAGGATCCGCTCTCCCAGGGCGACGGCGATCTCATTGGGATCCAGCGCCCCCTGGGCCGGGAACAGCCACGATCCCCGCTCGTCGGTCTTGCCGACGACCAGCGGGCGATGCGCGGTGTTGTAGAGGGCCTCCTTGATCTGGACCTCGATGAGCGCGCGCTTCTCCTCCACGACGACGATGGTTTCGAGGCCCCGGGCGAAGTCGGCAACATGCGCCAGATCGAGCGGCCACGGGGCGCCGACCTTGAACAGGCGAATGCCCAGCCGGCGCGCGGCGGCCTCGTCGATTCCCAGCTCGGCAAGCGCCTCTCGGACGTCCAGGTAGCTCTTGCCCACCGTGATGATGCCGAGTCGCGCATCGGGCCCGCCGTCGTAGACAAGGCGGTTCACGCCGTTGGCGTGGATGAAGGCGCTGGCGGCAGCGCGCTTGTGCTGGTGGAGTCGCGCCTCCTGCGCCAGCATGTCGACCTCGTTGCGGATGCCCAGACCGCTCGACGGCATGTCGTAAGCCGGCCGCACGATGCGCACCCTGTCGAGCCCCGCCTCGATCGACGCCGTCGATTCGATGTTGTCCTTGACGCACTTGATGCCCACCCAGGTGCCGGCGTAGCGGGAAAGCGCATAGCCCAGGAGGCCGAAGTCGATGAACTCCTGCACGCCGGCCGGGTGCAGGATGGGGATCATCGCATCGACGAAGGCGTATTCGGTCGCATGGGCGTTGGTGGACGATTCGGCTGTGTGGTCGTCGCCCATCAACGCGAGGACGCCGCCGCGCGAGGGAGTGCCGGCGAGATTGGCATGGCGGAACACGTCGCCGGACCGGTCGACGCCGGGTCCCTTGCCGTACCAGAGCGCGAAGACGCCGTCCTTGCGTCCCTCGCCTGCGAGTTGCGCCTGCTGCGTGCCCCAGCAGGCCGTGGCCGCCAGTTCCTCGTTGAGGCCCGGCTGGAAGACGATGCCGGCATCGCCAAGCGGTCCGCGCGCCTTCCAGAGCTGCAGGTCGAGCCCGCCCAGCGGCGATCCCCTGTAGCCCGAGACGAAACCTGCCGTGTCGAATCCCTCGCGCCGGTCGCGTTCGCGCTGCATGAGCAGCATGCGCACCACCGCCTGGGCGCCCGTGACGAACACCCGCTCCTTCGACAGGTCGAACTTGTCGTCGAGCGAAACGTCGTGAAGGGTCATAAGCTGCTGCCTGGCGGGGTTGACGACGAGTCGCGCGCCCCGGACTTCGGTTGCTGTCGACTCTTTCGCTCCTTCGCCGCCACGTCAAACGAAAATCGCCGGTGCCCGACCGGGCGCCTATGCCGGGCAATCGGGTCGCGGGCCGGGGAGCCTGCCGTCCGGATGGCCGGCGAGCACGGGGTTGGGCGTGTAGACCGGCCCCACCACCAGCGGCGCATCGGGCAGGATGGTCTGGTCCTCGCTCGACGTCATGGTCGTCTCGAGGGTCTGCACCACGTTCCCGCCCGCGTCCTCGATGGCGATCCGCACGGCATAGGGCCTGTCCTTCACGACGCAGCGCAGCGGCGGGCTTTCGATCGTCGTCTTCGCGAGTCTCGGCCAGATCTTCTGGCGGACCAGGATCGGATCGCCACCTGCCGGGTCCTCGAACCTCGTCACCGCGACCTGGCCCTCCGCGACCGGACCGAGCGGCTCGAGGTTCACGAGATACGTTGCCGTGGCAACGCGGTAGTTGAAGACGAACAGCTTGCCGGCGATCTTGAAGCGTTCCGTGTCGGTGCCCGAGTCCCGGCACGCGCCGAGGGCAAGGGCGACCGCAAGCAGGACCGCGGCGACCGGGAAGCGACGCGCTTCAGGCATCCGTAGCATCCCTGGACCTCGCATAGTGGCGGCGGGCCTTCTCGCGGTTGCCGCAGACCGCCATGTCGCACCAGACGCGGCTGCGGTTTCGGCTGAGGTCCAGGAAAAGCCAGCCGCAATGGGCGCAGATGCGGAGGCGCGCGCGCCGTTGCGGCTGCAGCAACGAGACTGCCGAGATCGCCAGAGCTGCCTCGAACCGCAGCGGCGTGGCCGCGGGGCCGAAGTCCATCCCCGACGCGCCGATCTCCTCGGGCTCGCCGTCGAGACCCACGGCACAGGCCGCGAGCATGTCCGCGAGATGCCTCGTGTCCATCGACCCCGCGAGAACGGCGTGCCGGTACAGCAGGTCCGTCGCCTCGCGCATCTCAAGGACGACGTGCCGGGACGTGTCGGGATCCTCCACGGCGAGACTCCGGCCGCCCAGTTCCTCGCGGCGGAACTGCGACGCCGCCGCAGCGAAGCGCGGCAGTTCGGCGGCTACCTCGAACCGGTCGAAGCGGCGCGCATCGCCGCGCAGAACCACCGTGTTCGCGACGTCGAGCGCCAGCACGCCACCGGCAAAGCGATGCGATGTCCAGGAAACGGCCATCGACGCAGACTAACAATCATTC
>JAESFK010000907.1_pt1 | contig 11020 bp, 14 predicted proteins | sample 9269391 | NCBI WGS metagenome assembly JAESFK01 (sample SAMN14506231, study PRJNA617097) | algae metagenome | isolation source: Drouetiella hepatica UHER 2000/2452 and co-occurring heterotrophs from... | place: Slovakia: Slovak Paradise National Park, Hrabusice, Kosice Region | collected 2000-01-01
ACGAGATCGAGCTTCCGAAGGCGGAGCTGCGCACGAGTTGGCTCTATGCGCTGACCAGGAAGATCAACACCACGCCTTCGCTCTATCTCGAGGCCGGGGCGATCCATGGCTGCGTGCTCTGCGAGGCCGACAAGCCGCTGGTCTACATGGAGGATGTCGGCCGCCACAACGCCGTCGACAAGGTCGCGGGCTGGATGTTCCGACACGATGTCGATCCCGCCAGGATGATCTTCTACACCACCGGCCGCCTGACCTCGGAGATGGTGATCAAGACGGTGCGGATGGGCATCCCCGTTCTGGTCTCCCGCTCCGGCTTCACCGAATGGGGCGTCGAGCTCGCGCGCAAGGCTGGGCTGACGCTGATCGGCCGGGCGCGCGGCAAGCGCTTCGTCGCGCTGGCGGGCGAGGAGAACATCGTCTTCGACCAGGATCCTGAGAGCGTCGAGGAGGAGGGTGGGAAGAGCCGGCGCAAGGGGGCGGGGGGCGATGACTGAAAGGGTGCTGATTGCCAACGCCGGCGTGCCATGTCCCGGCTATCTGCTCGATTCCGACGAGCAAGCGCTTTGGTGGGATCGGCCGGACCCATCCTGCTATGCCCGGCAGCAAGCAGGGCGCGCTGTCTTCGTTGGCGTCTTCTTCGTGGGCATCGCTTCCTTCATGGTCGTCAAGGCGATCGAGGGCGGCTCCTATTTTGGCGCCTTGTTTTGCGCCTGCTTCGTCGCGGTAGGCCTTTACGCGATGAGTGAGCCGCTTCGTCGTTATTTTCAGGCACGGGACGTCGTCTATCTCTTGACGGACAAGCGTGCAGTTGTCGCTGACGAACGGGTGGTGAAGAGCGTTTCGATTCCGTTGATCAAGGCGATCGAGGTCACGCGAACGGCTGGACCATTTGCGGACGTTCTTTATTTCGACCGCGTCGTCAAAGGCGACGAAAACGGAGATACATTCGTCCGCGACGGCTTCATCGGCATCACGGAGGCCGAAGCCGTCGGTCGCGAAATGCGCCGCCTGCAGGCAGCCGCGCCATGACCCCGCCAACCCTCGGCCTGCTCCTCGCCGGCGGTCTCGCCCGCCGCATGGGCGGCGGCGACAAGCCGCTGCGGATGATCGCGGGGCGCACAATCCTCGCCCATGTGATCGAGCGGCTGGGGCCGCAATGCGACGGGCTGCTGATCAACGCCAATGGCGATCCGGCCCGCTTTTCGGACTATGGCCTGCCGGTCGTCGCCGACAGCGTGCCTGATTTCGCCGGGCCGCTCGCCGGCATCCTCGCCGGGCTCGACTGGATGGCGCTGCACCACCCCGAGCTGGAATGGCTCGTCAGCGTCGCCGCCGACACGCCTTTCATCCCCCGCGATCTCGTCGCCCGCCTGCACGCCGCGCGCGCGGCGCAAGGCGTGCCGCTTGCCTGCGCCGCATCGGGTGGCTGGACGCATCCCGTCATCGGGCTCTGGCCCGTCTCGCTGCGCGAGGATTTGCGCCATGCCTTGACGGTGGAAGACGAACGCAAGATCGACCGCTGGACGGCCCGCCATGGCTGCGCCAGCGCGGAATGGCCGGCCGCGCCCGTCGATCCCTTCTTCAACGCCAACAAGCCCGACGACCTGGCCGAGGCCGAGCGGCTTTTCGCCGCCCTGCCGCCGGCTTGAACCCGTCTCGGTCGCTCGCTATCTCTCTTGATAAGAGCGGCTTATCGCTGCCGTGCTCATCTGGGGGAAGATCATGAAATCATTCGTCGCAGCCGTCATCGTCGCCGCCATCCTGGCCTTCGGCGCGAGCGTCGTGCTCAACGACTTCTTCCAGAAACCGGTCGAAGTCGCCTTCGCCACCAGCGGCGTCAGGCTCTAGCGCTCCAGCAGCGCCTTCAGTGTCGCGAGATCACGCGTTACCATCGCGGCGTCTCGCGCCATCTCCTGGTCGGACATGTCGCGCTGGAACAGCGTGAACACGACCTCGCTGCCGCTGCCATTGGGCATGACCCGCATCGGGTTGTGCATCGCCGGCCCGTCGGCCGGCATCAGCGTGTGGTCGAGGATGCCGTAGGCGTTCGGTTCGCTGAAGGCGATCTGCATCGGCCCCATCGGCGTCTGCGCCGACCAGACCAGCCCTTCGACATGGCTGAAGCTGTGGCCGAGTCCCTCAGCCCATTGCGGGAAGTTCTGCGGCTCGGCGAGAAAGGCGTAGACCTCATCGGCGGGCCGTTCGATCGAGACGCTGATAGGGAGGGCATGGCTGGTCGTCATCGCTGGCCCTTCCATTCCATAGAACAAATAAAGAACATAATCCGGCGGGCGTCAAGGATCAGGCCTCTCCCACTGCAGGCGGCGCTCGATCGGTCAGGCTGACGACCAGGCGCGACAGCAGCCGGGCCAGATCCTCGCGCTCCGCCTCGGTCAAACCGCTGAGCAACCGCGCCTCGGCCGCCATGTCCTCGCGAAAGGTGGCTTCCGCCTTGGCTCGCCCGGCAGGCGTGAGTTCGACCAGCAAGCTGCGCGCATCGGCTTCGCTGCGGAACCGCGCGATCAGGCCGGCGCGCTCGAGCCGGTCGAGCCGGTTGGTCAGGCCGCCCGACGAGATCATCAGCGAGCGGAACAACTCCGTCGGCCGCAGCCGATAGGGTGCGCCCGAGCGCAGCAGCGTCGAAAGCACGTCGAATTCGCCGGTGTCGAGCCCGTGCCTGGTGAACACCTGCTCGATCACGGGCCTGGCCTGCAGCGTGACCAGCCGCGCGCGCCCCAGGATCGCCATCCCGATCGTATCGACCTCCGGCAGTTCCCGCCGCCATTGCGCCCGCCGCACCGCGATCCGGTCGCGCTCGTCGTCAGGCAGTGCTTGTGATTGTCTTGACATAAAGATAAATCCCAATTATCTTGAGATCAAGATAAACTGATTTTCTGCAGGAGCAAGCCGATGAATGAGAATGCCATGCGCTGGACCGGGCGCGTCTTGACTGGGGTCTTCACGATCTTCCTGCTGACCGCGTCGATCGCGCCGAAATTCGTCGGCGCCGCGGTGGCGACCGACGCGATGCGCGAACTGGGCTGGGATCCAAAGCTGACGCTGCTGATCGGCGTGCTGGAACTCGCCTGCCTCGTGCTGCATCTCCTGCCGAAGACCAGCATTCTGGGCTCGATCCTGATGACGGCCCTGCTCGGCGGCGCCATTGCCACGCAGCTTCGGGTCGGCAATCCGGTCTTCAGCCACACGCTGTTTGGCGTCTATCTCGGGCTGGCGATGTGGGGCGGGCTCTGGCTGCGCGACGCCGGCCTGCGCGCTGTGCTGCCATTTCGCGGAACCTCGCCGCTGTCGGCATGATCACCACGGAGAGCGCAGATGTCCTTCCAGGCCTATCTCGACAACATCGAGGCGAAGACGGGCGTGTCGCCGGAGCAATTCCGGCAGAAGGCTCGCGACAAGGGCCTCGCCGACGCGGCCGGCCTCGCCAAGGGCATCAAGGCCGGCCAGATCGTCGCCTGGCTGAAGGCCGATTTCGGGCTCGGCCACGGTCACGCCATGGCGATCGTCGCCTTGCTAAAGGGCGACAAGCGCGCCGGCTGAGTGGCAGGCGACTCACTCGATGACGATGCGCGGCGCGGCCCTGACCGGCCCGCCCGCGAGCCCCGCCATCACCTGCCGCGCGATCATGAGATAGGCCTTGGCATGGGCCGAATCCGGGTCGCTCGCCACGATCGGCCGGCCTGAATCGGAGGTTTCGCGGATCGGCATCGCCAGCGGAACTTCGCCGAGGAAGGGCACGCCGAGGCGTTCCGCCTCGTGCCGTGCGCCGCCATGGGCGAAGATGTCCGAGCGATGGCCGCATTCCGGGCAGACGAAGTAGCTCATGTTCTCGACGATGCCGAGGATCGGCACCTCGACGCGCTTGAACATCGCGACGCCGCGGCGCGCGTCGAGCAGCGCCAGGTCCTGCGGCGTCGAGACGATGACGGCGCCGGCCAGCGGCGTCTGCTGCGCCATGGTGAGCTGCGCGTCGCCGGTGCCGGGCGGCATGTCGACGACGAGCACGTCGAGTTCGCCCCAGGCGACCTCGCGCAGCATCTGGGTGATGGCGGAGATCACCATCGGCCCGCGCCAGATCATCGGTGTCTCCTCGTCGATCAGGAAGCCGATCGACATGATCTTCAGCCCATAGGCCTCCATCGGCGCCAGCGTCCGGCCCGAGACCAGGCGCGGCTTGCCGGTGATGCCGAAGATCTTCGGCACGGACGGGCCATAGATGTCGGCGTCGAGCACGCCGACCTTGAGGCCCAGCGTCGCCAGCGCGACCGCGAGGTTTGCCGTGGTCGTCGACTTGCCGACGCCGCCCTTGCCGGACGCAACCGCGATGATCTGCTTCACACCCGGAACGCCGGCGGCCTTCGGCGTCGGCCCGCCTGGGGCGGGGCGCTGCGCCTGTTGGCGTGCCTGCGCGGCGGCGGAAGCAGGGGCCTTGTCGGCGGTGAGGCCGACGAGAACCTGCGTCACGCCGGGCAGGCCCGAGACCGCGCTTTCGGCCGCCTTGCGCACCGGCTCCATCGCGCCGGCCTCGTTCGCATCGATGCCGATGGCGAAGATCACCTTGCCGCCGTCGATCAGGATGTCGGCGACGCGCCCCGAGGCGGAAAGCGACTGCCCGCCCGCCGGCAGTTTCACCAGTTCGAGCGCGCGCAGGATGTCGGCTTGGGTCAAGGCCACGTCGGCAAACTCCAGTCGGCGCGGCGCTCAGGCCGCAGCCTTGCGAATATGGAAGACGAGCAGTTCGCCCTCCTGGCCATGATGCTCGATCGCGTCGCCGGTTTCGCGCATCAGGTTTGGAATGTCGATCGCCGCCATCGGATCTGTGCATTCGACCACGAAGAGCGTTCCCGCTGCAGCCCCCTTCAGCGCCTTGCGCACCCGCAACGCGGGCAGGGGGCATTTCAGGCCACGGAGATTGAGCGGGGTCGTGGTCATCAGGGGAACCGTGTTCGGGTCGGAGCGCTTCATATGATGGCTTTTCATGCCGGAGCAACTGGCCCCTTTGTCACGGCGCGGGGCCGATCCATGATGGGGTCATGCTGAGTACTTTCCGTCCCTTGGTTCTCGCACTTGTCGTGCTCGCCGCCCCGGCGTCGGCGCAGGAGCTGCGCGGCCATGGTGGGCCAGTGCGCGCCATCGCGGTTTCGGCTGATGGTCAGGCCGCCATGACGGGCTCCTTCGACCAGTCGGCGATCCTCTGGAATGTCGCGGGAGGCACGGCCGATGCGGTTCTGCGCTTCCATCAGGGGGCGGTGAATGCGGTGGCCGCAATCGCGGGCTTAGGCTTTGCCACCGGCGCCGAGGATGGCCGCATCGCGCTGTGGCAGGGGAACGCCGCCCAGCCGGCGCAGATCATCGAGGGACACAAGGGCCCGATAGCTGCGCTCGCAATCTCGTCCGATGGCCGCCTCGCCTCCGCCTCGTGGGACGAGACCGTGCGCGTGACCTCGCTGGGTGGCGGCAGCGCGAGAGTGCTGGAAGGCCATAAGGGACCGGTGAACGGCGTGGCTTTCCTGCCGGGCGGCGGTGTCGTCAGCGCGGGCTACGACGCGACGCTGCGGATCTGGCCGGCCGATGCCGGTGCCGAGCGGATCGTCACCCTGCCGGCCGCGCTCAATGGCGTCGTGGTGGCACCCGATGGCGAGATTGCGGTTGCGGCGGCCGATGGACGATTGCGCCTGTTCGGCCCCGATGGCGAGGCGCGCGGCGAGATCGCGATCGGCGAGACGCCGCTGATCGCCCTCGCGATCTCGGCGGATGCGGCGACGATCGCGGCGGGTGGCCTACGCGGCCAGGTCGCACTGATCGAGCGCAGGACGAGGACGATCCGCGCGACGCTGGTTGGGCCGGGCATGCCGGTCTGGTCGCTCGCCTTCCTGCCCGATGGCAGGCAGCTCCTGTCCGGCGGGGCGGATCGGCTGGTCCGACGCTGGAATGCCGTGACCGGCGAGCATGTCGGCGCCGTCGTGCCGCGCGCCGGCGAGGACCCGCTCGCGGCCTTCAATGGCGAGCGCGGTGCGCAGGTCTTTCGGGCCTGTGCGGCGTGCCACACACTGACGCCTGCGGATGGCAACCGGGCCGGTCCGACCCTGCACGGCCTATTCGGCCGCAGGATCGCCAGCGCGCCGGGCTATGCGTATTCCGATGCCTTCAAGACGATGGACATCGTCTGGACCAAGGAGACGGTCGCGAAGCTCTTCGAGATCGGCCCGAGTGCCTACACGCCGGGCACCAAGATGCCCGAGCAGACCATCGGCTCGGCTGAGGACCGGCAGGCGCTGGTCGATTGGCTGGAGAAGGTGACGCGCTGACCCATCTGTCATTCCGGGGCATCGCGCAGCGATGAACCCGGAACCCACGATTGTGTGAGCCCGTGCCGCTGCGCTTGCAGGCCGATCGCCCGGTCATGGGTTCCGGGTTCGCGGCGTTGCCGCGCCCTGGAATGACAGGTCGCCCTCTACTGCAGCGGATCCTCGCCACGTTCGGCCCGTTCGCGCAGATAGTCCTCGGTGGTGCGCACCGGCGGGCGCTGCGGTGAGAGATGCGGGTCGAAGCTCTCGTTGACCACGACTTCGACGCGGCAATCCTCGCACATCCTGATCACGGAGATGCGCTTCGCCGCGTCGCCCGAGAACATCCAGTGCTTGTTTTCGAGCTTCGCCGCGATCTTCTCGATCGTGCTTCTGACGCCGAACGGCTTGCCGCAACTGATGCAGTGGAACGGCTCCTCCTGCTTCAGCACGCGCCGGCCGCCCTTCCACGCATCGAAATCGATGCGTGGCTCCAGCGTGATGACCTTCTCCGGGCAGGTCGCCTCGCAGAGACCGCATTGTACGCAGAGGTCCTCCTGGAAGCTCAGCGTCGGCCGGTCGGGATCATCCGACAGCGCCTGGACCGGGCAGGCGGAGACGCAGGCGAGGCAAAGCGTGCAGCCCTCGGTGTCGACATGGACCGTTCCGAACGGCGCCCGCTCCGGCAGCGTGATCGAAGCGACAGGGGAGGGGGCCGCCGCATGAAGCTCGCCGATCGTCTGGCGCAGCAGCGGCCGTCCCTCGCCCATCGGGCGGAAGCGGGCCGGCGCGGGCGAGACGGCGCCCGGCACAAGGCGGGCGAGCGCAGCCGCCAGCTGGTCGGGGTCGTCGGTCTCGATCAGGCCGGAGCTGCTGGTGCCGAAGCCGAGCGCCGAGGCGAGCGTGTTGGTATAGGAGAGGTTGCGCTGGAGACCCGAGAGATCATGCTTCGGCCGGGCGCGGCCGAGAACGCGCACCGCGCTGGCGCCGAAGGAGAGGGCGGCGGCGAAGGTTTCGAGCCCGATCTGCGTGATCTCGTTGACCCGCAGCGGCAGGACCCGCGCGGGCAGGCCATCTCCGAAGCGGGCGAGCGCGTCGATCAGCGCCTCGCCATGCTCGCCGTCATGCAGCAGCACGACCGGCTCGCGGCCGCCGGCCTCCGTATAGGTCGTGAGCAGGGTGCGCAGGCGGCGCAGCAGCGCGTCGGTCGGTGGCAGGGCATAGGTCACGGCACCGGTCGGGCAGACGGCGGCGCAGGCGCCGCAGCCGGCGCAGATCTCGGCCGAGATCGCGACATGATCGCCATTGGGCGTGATCGCGCCGGTCGGGCAGAGTTCGAGGCAGCGCGTGCAGCCGGTCTTCTTGGAGCGCGAATGCGCGCAGAGATCCTCGTTCAGCCGCACGTAAGCAGGCTTGTCGAATTCGCCGACAAGGTGGCCGGCCTCCGCGATCAGTTTCTCGATGGCGGCCGGGCTGCGGGGATCGGCGCGCAGATAGCCGGCGCGCAATTCACCCGCTGGAAACAGCGCTGTCCCGCCGGAGACGTCGATGACGATGTCGCAGTGCGAGGTCGCACCGTTGCGCGGCTCGCCGAAGACGAGCTTCGCCCGCGATGACGGCGCAGGCGCCGCATAGTCGTCGATCCGCAGTTCGAAGGCGCCGAGCCAGCCGGTCGCGGTCGCGATGGTGCCTCTCAGCACCGGCGTCTCGTCGACGCGTGGCGGCGTGATGTCGCCCGGGCGGCTGAGCAGGATGGTGACGTCGAGATGCTCGGCCAGGCGCTGCCCGACCGACAGCGCGACCTCGTCGCGGCCATAGACCAGCGCGACACCCTTGCTGGTCAGCGTGGTGAAGGAGACGGGCGGCATCGGCTCGGCCGCGGCTGCGAGAAGTGCGGCCATCTTCGGGCCGGCCGCCTTGGCGTCGCGCGCCCAGCCGGCGGTCTCGCGGATATTGGCGAAGACGAGTTCGCCGGCATAGTCGAGATCGGCCGCGATCTCCTCGAAGAGCGGCGCCTCCTGGGTGCAGCCGACGGTGATGTTGGCGCTCTCAGCCAGCGCCCGCGTGAACAGCTCGGTCTGCGTCCGGCAGAGATGCCGGGCGGTGCGGATGTCGCCGCCCTTGCAGCCGCGCGCCAGTGCCGCGCCGTCCAGCGGCATCGTATCCTCGCACGAGCACACCATCAGCGTGCGGGTGGCTTGCATCATCGGCGCATCGATCCTTGAGCCTGGCCGGGAGAGTGTCTTTTCGTCTCTCTTGCGGATTTCAAAGCTTATATGGAATTGGAGTGGTTCAAAAGAAACGAACGATGAGCATTTCGTCGCGCCCTCGGAGGATATTCAGATCATGGCGGTGAGCACCCAGCGCCCGGACGATCTGCGCCGCGAGCCGGTTCTGCCGCCGGGCTTCTCACTCGTGGCCTTGCGCGAATCGGGCGATGCCTTCGCCCATGCCTGTGCCATCGCTTCGGACGCCGGCGCCGCGACATTGGTCTGGACGCGGCGATTCGACCTCATCGAGTTCGCGGTCGTGCTGGAACCCGACAATGTGCTGTCCGAGGCGCGTCTCGCCCATTACCTCGCGATGAACGCGCTCGCCGATGCGCTGGCGGTCTACAGCCCGCCGGAGCGGCCGATCCTGTTCCGCTGGCCCGATGCACTGATCTACGATCTCGGCCTGATCGGCGGCGGCCGGCTGGCCTGGCCCGAAGGCTGCCGCGAGGACGCGGTGCCGGACTGGCTGGTGTTCGGGGGGATGCTGCGCGCGACCACGATGACGCCCTTCGCGATCGGCCAGAGCGGCGTCGGCATGGAAGAGGAGGGTTTCGAGGAGATCGACGCCGTCGACCTGATCGAGGCCTTTGCCCGCCATCTGATGCTCGGCGTCACGCGCTGGCAGAGCGACGGCCCCAAGGCGACGGCGCTACGCTGGCTCGATCGCCTGGACAAGACCCCGGGAACGCGCCACGGCATCGAGCCGAATGGCGACCTCGTCGCGACGACGCAGGCCGGCACGCAGCGCCGCAGCCTGGTCGAGGCGCTGGCGCGGGTGGACTGGCTCGATCGCGACAATGGCGGGCCAAAGCTGTGACCGGTCTCAAGCTCCCCCGCGCCATCCGGCTCGACCCGTCCGACACGTTCGTGTTTCGCCGTGCGGCCGAGCCCGGCGAATGGCTCGTCACGGGCTCCTTCCTGTTCCGGCAGGCCGATCCAGCCACGCTCGATCCGAAGGGGAAGGCGGCCTTCCGCTCCGGCTTCCTCGGCGTCACGAGCTTCGGCTGGAGCACGCTGGCGGTGGTGACGGAAGCGACGCAGGCCGAGCGCGACACGGCGATCGCCCAGCTTGCCGACCATCTCGTCCAGAAGCTCGGCGCGCCCGATCTCGCGACGGCCCGCACCGCGGCGACCGAGGAGTTGGCCTTTGCCGCCTCGCTCTGCGATCATCCTCCGCAGACGCTGCTCGCGCTGCAGCGGACACAGGAGGATGGCGAGATCCGCGAACGTTTCCGCACCCTGACCCCGCGCGACGCCAGCCAAAGCGAGGGCTTCCGCGCCTTCGAATTCATGGAGGTCGCGGGCGAGGATGACGGGCCGACCGAGGACGTCGATCTTCTCAATCTTGAAAAGACCAGGCTGTTATGACGCATTTCTGGGCCACATCGGGCCATCTGCTGCTGGACCGCGAGCCGGGCGGCGGCCTGCGGGTTACTGACGACTTCCTCAAGGCCTATCTGGCGCGGCCCGAGCTGCTGCCGCCGGAGGAAGCCTGCGAGGCCGAGCGCGCTCTGCATGCGAAGTTGATGGAGACGCCGCAGGCCGAGATCGCGCCGGCCGAAATCGCCGCCATTCTCGACGAGGACGCACGCGAGAACTGGCTGTTCATGCTGGGTTGGCGCGAGCGCCTGCTGGCGGCGCCGACGCTGGAGGCCGCCTATGCCGGCATCATCCGCGAAGGTGCCGGCAGTATTCCGCCGCTGTTCCTCGACCAGCTCGTCCACGTCATCCTGCGCGCGGCGCTCGACGAGGCTGACGATCCCTATGTCGTGCGCGCCGCCGAATGCCTGTTCCGGCCGCAGCGCGTCACGCATCACGAGAACACGATCCTGCTCGCCGATGCTGACATCATCGAGGGCCACGAAGCCGACCGGCATGCCTCGCCGCTGCTCGCGATGCTGGGAGGCCCGGCCGCGACCTCGCTCGACATTCTCAAACCCGCCAATGCCGACCAGTACTGGCAGCGCTCGGACGGCTTCGACATGGTGCTCGATCTCGGCGGCTCGCCATCGGGGCGGGCGGCGCTCGGCCAGGCGCTGCGCCACTGGGTCCGCCAGATCCATGGCTTCGATGTCGCGATCGAACCCTTGGAAAAGGTCAAGGACGCCGACTGGCGCTGGTTCGTTGGGCTCGATGCGCAGGCGACAAGCATCGGCAATGCGCTTTGGAAGGGGCAGGCCGTCAGCGAGGACGAACTGTCGCGCGTGCTCGCGCTCTATACGATGACCCTGCCGGACGATGTCCCGGTCTTGCCGGCGGCCCGGGGCAAGCCGATCTATCTGGTCATGGCGATGTCGCCGGACCGCATGCTGCGGCTCAAGCCGCAGAATCTCGTCACCGGTCTGCCGCTCGCCGTCCGCGAGATGGTCAACTAGGAGGCGGCGATGACCCAGCAGCACATCGAGGTCGGCATCGTCGCCGAGCGTCGCGCCGTCGATTCGC
>JAESFK010000908.1_pt1 | contig 11020 bp, 10 predicted proteins | sample 9269391 | NCBI WGS metagenome assembly JAESFK01 (sample SAMN14506231, study PRJNA617097) | algae metagenome | isolation source: Drouetiella hepatica UHER 2000/2452 and co-occurring heterotrophs from... | place: Slovakia: Slovak Paradise National Park, Hrabusice, Kosice Region | collected 2000-01-01
GCAGATCAGGGCGAAGGCGGCAAGCTGGGTGCTCTCGGGCATGACGTGGCTCCTGGATGCCCCACGCTTTGCAGAAGGTGTGGTCCGGCACAATCACCGCACGAGCATGGCGGGCCTCTTCCCGCCGCGGAACCACGCTTCGCCGAGGCGGTTGTCTGACCGGACCCGGATTCTGGGATGGGGGGATTCTCGATGACGCTGTTCAGCCGCATTCTCTACACGGTGATCGCCTTCACGCTGCTCGCTGCGGCGATCATGTTGATCGGCGTCGCGGTCTGGCGCACCGCGACGGGCTACTGGACCGGCGACAACGCACTGGAGACGATGCTGGACGGCATCGGCCTGATCATCATCGCGGTCGCCGTCGCCGATGTCGGCAAGTTCCTGTTCGAGGAGGAGGTCGTCGCCGACCGCGAACTGCGCCGCCCCTCCGAGGCACGAGGGTCGCTGACCAAGTTCATGACGATCATGATCGTCGCGCTGAGCCTGGAGTCGCTCGTGCTGATCGCCAAGACGTCGCGCGAGACGATGGCGGACATCATCTACCCGGGCCTCCTCGTCTTCCTCGCGGTGACGGCGATGGTCGGGCTCGGGCTCTTCCAAAAGCTCAGCCAGAACGCGACCGCCTCGGTGCCGCCGGAGCACAAGGATGGCAAGGCGGACAAGACGCCGGGACAAGGCCGGGGCCGCTCGCGACCAGCCGAGGATGCAGAGACCGTGTCGGCCTGATCGAAGCGGCCAGGTCGTCTCAACGCACCAGGTCGACCAGCATCAGGTCGGTATCCTCCGGCCTCGTGCCGGCCGCCGTCAGCATCGCATGGACCTGGCCGCGATGATGCGTCTGGTGGTTGAACATATGCGTCACCACGAGGCCCACCGGCTTGCTCATCTCGCGCTGTGTCGCGCCGGAAAACCAGGTGAGGTCTCCCGACAGCCAATCCTCCGACAGACCGGCAGCCCAGTCCGTGATCGTCCGGTCGAAAGCCTTCCGCTCGGCAGCGAGATCGTTCCAGTGCGCGATCATCTCGGACGATTCGTGGATGCGAACGGCCGGCTTCGGAGTGCCGGCGAAGCGCGACAGCCACATCCGGTCTGCCCAAAGCAGATGACAGAGCGTGCCGTGGATCGACTTGAAGAAGGCGCCGCGATCCTGTCGTCGCGCGGCGTCGTCGAGCGTCGCCGCGGCCGTATAGAGGCTGCCGTTCTGCCAGGCATTGTAGTGCGCCAGGGTGCGCACATAGCTCGTATCGATCATGGCCGGGCTTTCCGCGAAGGGCCTTGCAACGACGGGTTTCAGCGACAGGATGGGAACGATGTCGCAGCCCCGGGCCGCGGCTTCCGTTCAGATGATGTTGGTCTCCAGCATGGGCCGGCCCGCGAGGATACGCTCATGGCCGAGATCGGCGAGATCGAGCGTGCGATAGGCGCCATGGAGCATGTGCTCGGCGAGCCCGCGCCCGACCGCCGGCGCCTGTTGCAGGCCATGGCCGGAAAAGCCGTTGGCGAGGTAGAGCCCGGCCACGCCGACGGCCGGGCCGATAATCGCGTTGTGGTCGAGTTCGTTCATGTCATAGGGGCCAGCCCAGGCGCGGCCGGGCCTGATCTGCTCGAAGGCCGGAATGCGGTGCGCGAGGGCCGGCCAGACCGTCTCCTCGAAGAAGGCCCAGTCGACATCCTCGACGGCAGGGTCCGTCTCGATCCATTCCTGGTCCTGCTCGGGGCTGAGCGGCGAGCAACTGCCGATGAAGAGCTGGCCGTCGCTGCCGCGCATGCCCTCGGGACGGCACCACGCGCCGGTGCGGTCGATCAGCAGCGGGCAGTTGTCGACCTCGCCCTTGCAGAGGAAGGAGAAGACATAGCGCTTCATCGCCCGCACGGGGATCGCGATGCCGGCCGTCGCGGCGAGCCTGGCGCCATGGGTGCCCGACGCATTGACCGCCACGCCGCAGGCGATGCGGCTGCCATCGGCCAGCTCCACAGCAGTGACGCGGCCGGCCTCGACGACATAATTGGCGACCTCGCCCTGGCGGTACTCGACACCGAGGGCACGCGCCTTCTTGCGAAACGCTTGCAATACGGCCCATCCGTCGAACCAGCCTTCGCCGCGCACTCCGTAGCTGCCGCAGGCGATGTCCTCGGTGTTCAGCCAGGGAAATTTGCTGCGCAGCATGGATGCAGCATAAAGCGCAATATCCGCGCCCTCGGCAGCCTGCAGCGCCTGGTTCGCGGCCAGCACGGGAGCGCCCTGATCGCCTGCGAGGTAAAGGTATCCGCCTTCGTGGAGATCGATGACCGGGACATCACCATCGACGGCGAGGTGGCTGCCGATGTTGCGCAGGAAGTCGATGCCATGCAGCGAGATGCGGATGTTCACCGCGCTCGAATATTGCTGGCGGATCGAGGCGGCCGAGAGCGCCGACGCCGCGTAGCGATAGGTCGGGTCCTTCTCCACCACGATGACCTTGCCGGTGAAATCGGGGTCGGCTGCGAGGTGATAGGCCACGGAGGAGCCGATCGCGCCGCCTCCGCAAATGACGACATCGGCGCTTTCGGAAGACGACATGGCGGGTCCCACGGGATAGACCGGGCCCACGCATCGCGCCCCGGTTAGTGAACTCTACGCATGAATGGCGTGGCCGACGGCACTTGTCGAGTCAGTTCGCGGCAGCGCACTCGCCCAGCAGCCAATCACGAAAGGCGATCACAGCCGGCAGCTCCGCGCGGGTTTCCGGGTAGACCAGATAATAGCCTTCGGCGCCGGTGACAGGCCGATCGAACGGAATGACCAGCGAACCGGAACGCAGCTCCTCCTCGATCAGGAACCGCGGCACGATGGCGAGGCCGAGCCCTGCGACGGCCGCCTGCGAGACCATGGCGAACTGCTCGAAGCGCGGCCCCATCAGCGCGCGTTGCGGCGGCAATCCCTGCTGCTCCAGCCAGTTCGCCCAGGCGCGCGGCCGTGTCGATTGCTGGAGAAGGGAGCCCCGCAGCATGTCTGCGGGCTCCTTCAGGCCGAGGCGCGCCACCAGCGAGGGCGCCGCGACGGGCACGATCTCCTCGCCCATCAATCGATGCAGGCGCGCCCCGGCCCAGACCGGATCGCCGAAATGGATGGCGGCATCGAGCTGCTCGCGGCCGAAGTCGAAGGGCACCAATTTGGTGGTGAAATTGATGGTGATGCCGGGATGCGCCTCGGTGAAGCGCGGCAAGCGCGGGATCAGCCAGCGCGTGCCGAAAGTCGGGAGGATGGCGAGGTTAAGCACGCCTCCGGCGCCGCGAAACGCCATGGCAGAGACGGTGGCGGCCGCCAGCCGCGACAGTCCGTCGCGAATCTCAGTCGCATAGGCACTGCCGGCCGGCGTCAGGCTGACACGCTGCCTGACACGCTGGAACAAGCCGACACCCAGCACCTTCTCGAGATGCGCCACCTGCCGGCTGACCGCGCCCTGGGTAAGGTTCAGTTCCTCCGCCGCACGCGTGAAGCTGCCATGACGCGCCGCCGCCTCGAAGGCCGCGAGAGCGGATAGGGAAGGCACCGTGAGGCGGCCAGGGACGATCTCAAAATCCATGATTTATTCTTATCAAGTCGTGAGAACATATCGGTTGCCGGAGCATGGCGGAAGGGGGCATTGTTCCGGACATTCGGATGGGGTCTCATCCATCCGAGCCCTCATCCTGAGGAGCAAGGCTTTCCGGCCTTGCGTCTCGAAGAATGCTCCAGATGGCCCCGAACCGCCTGAAGCATCCTTCGAGACGCGATCCGTTGGATCGCTCCTCAGGATGAGGGCTTTCGCCGGCCCATAAAACGTCAGGTTTTCATCATGACCTCTCCCCTGCCCCAGGACGCGCTCGCGCTGCTCAAGCGCCTCGGCGTCACCGATGCCGCCTTCGCCACAAAGGGCCTGGCCGCCCATTCGCCGATCACCGGCGAGACCGTCGTCACGCTGAAGGAGACCAGCCCGGCCGAGGCCGAGGCCGCGATCGGGCGGGCCCAGTCCGCCTTCCTCGCCTGGCGCAAGGTGCCGGCGCCGCGCCGCGGCGAATTCGTGCGTCTGCTCGGCGAGGAACTACGCGCCGCCAAGACCGATCTCGGCCTGCTCGTCACGCTGGAAGCCGGCAAGGTGATCTCGGAAGGCCTGGGCGAAGTCCAGGAGATGATCGACATCTGCGATTTCGCCGTCGGTCTGTCGCGCCAGCTCTACGGCCTGACCATCGCGACCGAGCGCCCGAACCACCGCATGATGGAGACCTGGCATCCGCTCGGCGTCTGCGGCGTGATCTCGGCCTTCAACTTCCCGGTCGCGGTCTGGTCGTGGAACGCGGCGCTCGCCTTCGTCTGCGGCGACAGCGTCGTCTGGAAGCCGTCCGAGAAGACCCCGCTGACCGGCATCGCCGTGCAGGGCATCGTTGAGAAGACGATGAAGCGCTTCGGCCCCGAGGCGCCGGTCGGCCTCTCGGAAATCCTGATCGGCGGCCGCGAGATCGGCAACATCCTGGTCAGCGACCATCGCGTGCCGGTCGTCTCGGCGACGGGCTCGACCCGCATGGGCAAGGAAGTCGGCCAGAAGCTCGCGGCCCGCTTCGCCCGCGCCATCCTCGAACTCGGCGGCAACAACGCCGCGATTGTGGCGCCTTCCGCCGATCTCGACATCGCGCTGCGCGGCATCGCGTTTGCGGCGATGGGCACGGCGGGCCAGCGCTGCACCACGCTGCGCCGCCTGATCGTGCACGAGAGCGTCTATGACGCGCTCGTGCCGAAGCTGATCAAGGTCTACGGCTCGGTGAAGATCGGCGACCCGCGCGAGCCCGGCGTGCTCGTCGGCCCGCTCGTCGACGAGGCTGCCTTCGAGGGCATGCAGACTGCGCTCTCCGAGGCCAAGGCCGAGGGCGGCAAGGTGCATGGCGGCGAACAGGTCAAGGTCGGCGCGGGTGGCTTCTATGTCCGCCCCGCGCTGGTCGAGATGCCCTCGCAGTGCGGCCCGGTCGAGCGCGAGACCTTCGCGCCGATCCTCTATGTGATGAAGTACAAGACGCTGGACCAGGCGATCGCGCTGCAGAATGCGGTCGGCGCCGGCCTGTCCTCCTCGATCTTCACGCTCGACATGCGCGAGGCCGAGATCTTCGTTTCCGGCGAGGGTTCGGATTGCGGCATCGCCAACGTCAATATCGGCCCGTCCGGCGCCGAGATCGGCGGGGCCTTCGGCGGCGAGAAGGAAACCGGCGGCGGCCGCGAGGCAGGCTCCGATGCGTGGAAAGCCTATATGCGGCGCGCCACGAATACGCTCAACTACGGCACGACATTGCCACTGGCGCAAGGCGTCAGCTTCGATGTGGATGCGTGATTGAATCATGCGTCATTCCCGGGTGGAGCGAAACGCAGGCCCGGGAATCTCGTGATCAGGTAGCTGGTTTCGGAGATGGTCGGATCAAGCCCGGCCATGACGATCAGACGAACAGGGAGAGAGACCATGGCAGAAGCCGCCCGCAGCCACGCCGCGAGCCACAAGCTGGCCGAGTTCACCTGGGACGATGCCTTCCTGCTCGACGAGCAGCTCAGCGAGGACGAGCGGCTGATCCGCGACACGGCCCGCGCCTATGCGCAGGAGAAGCTGCAGCCGCGCGTCTCGGAAGCCTATCTCAATGAGGCGACCGACCGCTCCATCTTCAACGAGATGGGCGAACTCGGCCTGCTCGGCGTGACTGTGCCGGAAGAGTATGGCTGCGCCGGCGCCAACTACGTCTCCTACGGGCTCGTCGCCCGCGAGGTGGAGCGCGTCGATTCCGGCTATCGCTCGATGATGTCAGTGCAGTCCTCGCTGGTGATGTATCCGATCTACGCCTATGGCGACGAGAGCCAGCGCAAGAAGTACCTGCCCAAGCTCGGCTCGGGCGAATGGGTCGGCTGCTTCGGCCTGACCGAGCCCGATGCTGGCTCCGACCCGGCCGGCATGAAAACCCGCGCCGAGAAGGTCGCGGACGGCTACAAGCTGACCGGCTCGAAGATGTGGATCTCGAATTCGCCGATCGCCGACGTCTTCGTGATCTGGGCAAAATCGGCGGCGCATGACAACCAGATCCGCGGCTTCATCCTCGAGAAGGGCATGAAGGGCCTGTCGGCCCCGAAGATCGGTGGCAAGCTCTCGCTGCGCGCCTCGATCACCGGCGAAGTCGTCATGGACGGCGTGATCGTGCCGGAAGAGAACCTGCTGCCAAACGTTTCCGGCCTGAAGGGCCCATTCGGCTGCCTCAACCGCGCCCGCTACGGCATCTCCTGGGGCGCGATGGGCGCCGCCGAGGATTGCTTCCACCGGGCGCGCCAGTATGGGCTCGACCGCAAGCAGTTCAACAAGCCGCTCGCCCAGACGCAGCTCTACCAGAAGAAGCTGGCGGACATGCTGACCGAGATCACGCTCGGCCTGCAGGGCTCGCTTCGCGTCGGGCGCCTGCTCGACGAGGGCAAGATGGCGCCCGAGATGATCAGCCTCGTCAAGCGCAACAATTGCGGCAAGGCGCTCGACATCGCCCGCCTCGCCCGCGACATGCACAACGGCATCTCGATCGAGTACCATGTCATGCGCCACGCTGCGAACCTCGAGACGGTGAACACCTATGAGGGCACGCATGACGTCCACGCGCTGATCCTCGGCCGGGCCGTCACCGGGCTGCAGGCGTTCTTCTGAGCCCTTCCGACAACCTCCGCGTCATCCCGGGCGACCGCAGGTCGACCCGGGATCCATGCCAGAACATCGCCGATCAGCGATCAGGCATGGATCCCGGTTCTGCGCTTCGCTCCGGCCGGGATGACGGCGCGGATCGAGCCCGATGACCCAATCCCCTCCCCTCGCCGGCCTGCGCGTCCTCGAACTCGCGCGCATCCTCGCTGGTCCCTGGATCGGCCAGCTGCTGGCCGATCTCGGCGCCGATGTCGTCAAGGTCGAGGCGCCGGAGGGCGACGACACGCGCAAATGGGGGCCGCCCTTCGTCGAGGGCGCAGATGGCGAGCACCTGTCCGCCGCCTATTTCCACTCGGCCAACCGCGGCAAGCGCTCGATCACGGCGGATTTTCGGACGCCGGAAGGGCAAGCGCTGGTGCGCAAGCTCGCCGCCCACGCGGATGTCGTGGTCGAGAACTTCAAGGTCGGGGGCTTGCAGAAGTACGGGCTCGACGAAGCCTCCTTGCGCAAGGAAGTCCCGCGGCTGATCTATTGCTCGGTGACCGGTTTCGGCCAGACCGGGCCCTATGCGCCGCGCGCCGGCTACGACTTCCTCGTCCAGGGAATGGGCGGGCCGATGTCCGTCACCGGCGAGCCGGAAGGCGCGCCGATGAAGGCGGGCTATGCCGTCGCCGACATCTATACGGGCCTCTACGCCTCGGTCGGCATCCTCTCGGCACTGCGTCGGCGCGATGCCACCGGCGAAGGCGCGAGCCTCGACATGGCGCTGCTCGACGCGCAGGTCGCCGTGCTCGGCAACCAGGCGATGAACTACCTCGTCTCGGGCAATCCGCCGCCGCGGCTGGGCAACGCCCATCCCAACATCGTGCCCTATGACGTGTTTCCGGTCGCCGACGGGCACATCATCATCGCCACCGGCAATGACGGTCAGTGGCGCAAGCTCTGCGAGGTTCTGGGCGAGCCGACGCTGGCCGACGAGCCCGGCTATATCGACAACCGCTCGCGCGTGAAGAACCGCATCGCGCTGACCGAGCGCCTGCACCTGCTCTGCCAGCGCTACCTGAAGGCCGACCTGCTGGCTGCGCTCGAGAAGGTCGGCGTGCCAGCCGGGCCAATCAACAGCGTCGACGAGGTCTTCGCCGACCCGCAGGTGGTGGCGCGCGGTGTCCGCGTCGATCTGGCGAGCGGCGACGCCAAGGGCGGCGCCATCCCGACGGTCGCCTCGCCGATCGTGATGGATGGCGTGCGGCAGGTTTCGCCGCGCCCCAGCCCGCAGCTCGGCGAGCACCAAGACGAGATTCTCAACGATCCGGCCTGGGGCGGAACGCCCAAGGCATCATGACAGAGCCAGCCCTCATCCTGAGGAGACGCGAGCTCGGCTCGCTCCTCAGGATGAGGGCTCGCAAGAAGGGCACCGAACATGGCTAAGCGCACCGGCGGGCAGATCCTCGTCGACCAACTCCTGATCCACGGCGCGACCGACGCCTTCTGCGTGCCGGGCGAGAGCTATCTCGCGGTTCTCGACGCACTGCACGACGCCAAGATGAAGGTCACCATCTGCCGCGCCGAGGGCGGCGCCTGCATGATGGCGGAGGCCGCAGGCAAGCTGACGGGCAAGCCCGGCATCTGCTTCGTGACGCGCGGACCGGGCGCCACCAACGCCTCGCCGGGCGTCCATATCGCCGATCAGGATTCGACGCCGCTCATCCTCTTCGTCGGCCAGATCGACCGCTCGATGCGCGAGCGCGAGGCTTTCCAGGAGCTCGACTACCGCGCGGTCTTCGGCACCATGTGCAAATGGGCGACCGAGATCGACCAGGCCGAGCGCATCCCGGAGATCATCAGCCGCGCCTACCATGTCGCGACCTCCGGTCGGCCCGGCCCGGTGGTGATCGCGCTGCCAGAGGACATGCTGACCGATGTCGTCGAGGCCGTGGACGCCGAGCCCTATCAGGTCACGGAGACGCACCCTTCCCTGCTCCAGACGATCGATCTGCAGAAGCGGCTCTGGGCGGCGAAGTCGCCGGTCGCGATCCTCGGCGGCTCGCGCTGGAACCCGCAGGCGATCGAGCGCTTCCAGCGCTTCGCCGAGCGCTTCGACTTGCCCGTCGCGGTTTCGTTCCGCCGGCAGATGCTGTTCCCGGCCGACCATCCGAACTTCGCCGGCGATCTCGGCATCGGCCCTAATCCGAAGCTGCTGGCGCGGATCAAGGAGAGCGACCTCGTCATCCTCGTCGGCGGGCGCCTCTCGGAAATGCCGAGCCAGTCCTACACGCTGTTCGGCATCCCCAATCCGGGCCGGCCGCTCGTCCATGTCCATCCCGACCCCGAGGAGCTCGGCCGCGTCTACCGGCCGACGCTCGCCATCAACGCCTCCCCGACTGCCTTCTGCGCTGCGCTCGAAACCGTGCATCCCCCGCAGCAGATTCCGTGGGCCGGCGCAGCCGCCACGGCGCATGAATCCTATCTCGGCTGGAGCGAGCAGCCCGCGCCGGTGGCCGGCACGTTCCATCCCGGCGAGATGGTGCGCTGGCTGCGCAACCACCTGCCGGACGATGCCATCATGTGCAACGGCGCCGGAAACTACGCGACCTGGGTGCATCGCTTCCACCGCTTCACCAAATTCGCCACGCAGCTCGCCCCGACCTCCGGCTCGATGGGCTACGGCGTGCCGGCCGCGATCGGCGCCAAACGGCTCTATCCGGAGCGGACCGTGGTCGCCTTCGCCGGCGATGGCTGCTTCCTGATGAACGGGCAGGATTTCGCCACCGCCGTGCAATATGATTTGCCGGTGATCGTGGTCGTCGTCGACAACGGCATGTACGGCACGATCCGCATGCACCAGGAGCGCGAGTATCCTGGCCGCGTCTCGGCGACGACGTTGAAGAACCCGGATTTCGCGGCTTATGCCAAGGCCTTCGGCGGCCATGGCGAGCGCGTCGAGACAACCGAGGAGTTCGGCCCGGCCTTCGAGCGGGCGGTCGCTTCGGGCAAGCCCTCGATCATCCATTGCCTGCTCGATCCCGAGGCGATCACGCCGGCAAAGTCGCTCTCGACGATCCGGGCGGAGGCACTGGCGACGAAGGCATCACGCGACGCCTGAGCCGGCACCGCGAAACCACATCCGGCGCAACAGGCTGTCTCGCCAGACAAACTGGTGCAGCAGGGCTGCACCGATGTGAACGAGACCAAGCACGAACAGGCCATCGAAGGCCCGTTCGTGCAGGGCGCGCATCAGTTCATAGGTCGCCTTGTCGGGCCCAATCGGATGGGGCACCGCGAACCAGCCGAAATACAGCGTCGGAATCTGGATCGGCGCCGCCGAGACCATCAGCAGCCCGGTGACGGGCAGCGCGACCAGGCAGAGATAGAGCCCGGCATGGACGGCCCAGGCTGCGTATTGCTGCAGGATGGTGACACGCACCGGCTCCGGCGCAGGCAGGATCAGGCGCAATGCGAGGCGAAGCGTGACGAAGAGCGCGACCGTCAACCCGACGGATTTGTGCCATTGGTACAGGGCGAACCGGCCGAGAAGATCGCGGGTTTCATCGCCCATAAGACGGGCAAGCCCGTATTGCGACGCGATCAGGATCGCGGTCAGCCAGTGGAGCCCGACGATCGCCGGATGCCAGCGCGGCGGCCGGGCGACCGCCTCGATCATCGCGAGAGTCGCCCCTTGATCGCGATCTCGACCTGATCGTCAACGACGTTGACATCAGCCCCGATATTGAAGGCCGAGCGCAGAAAGGCGGCACTGGCCTGGAACGACAGCGGGTCGCCGCGCCGGGCAGCGCCGGGATCGCCTTCGGCAGTCGCCGTGGCCGTGACTGACCGCGTGATCGCGCGGATCGTGAGTTGCCCCCGGATCGCCAGGCTGCGCTCTCCCGTGCGGGTGACCTCCTCCGAAACGAAGGACGCGACGGGATAGCGGGCCGTGTCGAGCATGCTATCGCCCTTGATAAAGCCATCGACCAGCGCAGTGCCTGTTTGAAGCGAGCCGGTATCGATCCGGATACGAATCCGGCTGCGGTCGGGACGGTCAAAGTCCAACGCGACGACGCCCTCGAAATGCTGGAAGCGTCCGGTCGCGGTCGTCACGCCAAAGCGGCGCGCCACGAAGCTGACCTCGGCCGCGCCGGGCCGGAACGCCCAAGGCGTCTGGGCCACCGCCGGACCGACCAGGAGCAGGCCGAAAACGAGGAGCACGGCACGCATCATCGGGGCAGATTGCAACCCGGAAAGTGGCGTTGCAGCGGCGGAGCCACAGCCACACGAAAAGGTGAAGCGAAACGCGCCGCTGCCTTCCAAGCCGCCCCGGCATATCCTCCTTAAAATATATTAACCGC
>JAESFK010000909.1_pt1 | contig 11005 bp, 8 predicted proteins | sample 9269391 | NCBI WGS metagenome assembly JAESFK01 (sample SAMN14506231, study PRJNA617097) | algae metagenome | isolation source: Drouetiella hepatica UHER 2000/2452 and co-occurring heterotrophs from... | place: Slovakia: Slovak Paradise National Park, Hrabusice, Kosice Region | collected 2000-01-01
AACTGGTGCTCCGTGAAGCCACCGACAACGCGCACCCATTGCGGCGGTGGCGTGATCGCGACCTGGCGCTTGAGCATGTTCATAGCGTCGGCGAGCGAGCGCACGCCATCCCAGCGCAGCTCCATGTTGAAGTTCAGGCCGCCGCGGATGATGTGGAGATGGTTGTCGATCAAGCCTGGCAAGGCGCCGCGCCCTTTGAGGTCGATGATCTGCGTGTTCGGCCCGGCATGAGCCATCACTTCGGCCTGCCCGCCGACAGCCAGGAAGACGCCGTCCTTGATCGCGACGGCAGCTGCGCTCGGGTTGGTGCGATCCAGCGTCGTGAAGCGGCCGTTGCTGAAAATGAGATCGGCGGTCATCGGCTTGTCTCCAGAAAACGCGGGCTGGCCTTGGGCGAGGGTGGACGAAGCAAGGCCGGGCAGGGCGAGGCCGCCCAGGACCGTGCGTCGGGTCGGCATTAGCCCCTCTCCGTCTCGTTATCGACCCGCTGCGACGGCTTTGTGCCGCGCGGCAGATGGCCGAAGACATGCGGCTTGACCTGATGCTCCCAGGATTGTGCGGCCGGCGCCTTGGCCCAGAGGCCGCGGAGGAGCGGGGGCAATTGCTCGCCGACCAGGATGCCCAGCAACCCGACCAGCGCCACGACCGGCGGCGCCGGCGAGCGCACGTTGATCAGGCTATAGACCACGCCGACGAGAAGCCCGGCGCCAAGCGACATCACATAGATTTTCATGGTTGCTTCCTTGCCCCCGTGTGAGCGGGCGGCCCTCCGCACGAGCCGCCGCGATGGTCTTTGTCAGCTGCGCACAAAGGCGACTAGATCGGCATTCAGAACCTCGGCGTTGACCGCCAGCATGCCGCGGCTATGGCCAGGGTCCGATAGCGGCGTGCCCTTATGCAGCAGCTTGAGCGCCGCATGGGCGGAGGCATCGATCGGCACGATCCGGGAGTCCTCGCCATGCAGAGCGTCGGTTCTCTGATACGATCGGCCGGGCACTCTTGGAGCCCAGTCCTGGTCGAGAATATCGACTCCATCCTTCGTCGTGACCATGGCCGGCGCTCATTTCGTGGCTTCTGGATCATCTCGGACGCTGCTAAGGGTTGGGAAGGAATGAACGGATCGCGCCCGTCAGCATCATCGTTGGCTGCGCCCGATAGTCCCGTTGATCGAAGCGAACGATAGCGCGTAACCACAGCGCAAGCCATTAGTTACCTGAGAGATACTAGTCATGAACGATCATGGCAGCGCCGAGAGGCTTGACAATGATGGGAACCATTGCGTCGCCGATGGTTTCCTGAAGTTTTTCTCGCAGGAATGGATGAGCCACGTCGTGCTCGCACTCGCGCGTCACGGCCCGTTGCGCTTCGGCGCCTTGCGCAGGCAACTGCCACCGCGCATCTCCGCTCGCGTTCTCTCAGCCCGATTGAAGGTATTGGAGGCTGCTGGTTACGTCGAGCGTCGCGATCTCAGCGGGCGCGTTTTGCATGTCGAGTATTCTCTCACGACAACGGGGCTCGCCGTCGACGCCGCGCTCGCGCGGAGCGAGCTGCTGTTGTCGGATGCGCAGGCTGAGACGGCGATGTCGGGACGCTGAGGTCTTGATCGATCGTCTCGCCCGTTTGTCGGATCGTATCCGGCGCTGAGCCAGCGACTGCTCGTCGAACCATGATCGCGGTGTCGCTCACTCGTGGCGTCGGCTCAGACCCGCAGACCTCAGACAGGGAATGACTGGCGCACGGCACGCTTCGATCCGAGATGCACAGCGTGCGAAGCTCGGTCAAAGATCCGCGTCGAGAATCTCACGCGGATCTGCTTGTGGCGCTGCCGGCCGCCACTCTGCCGTTAGCCGGCGCGAGAATACCGCATTCGGTCGTTTGAGATCGCAGGACGCGACGCGCAAACCCTGGGCGCCGCAGGCCCTCGCGGTCGAGCAGGTTTCAACTCCCGGAGCTGCCAAATGAGGCCAGCCAGGGAATGGGCAAACCGAAACGCTCGCGCAGCGTGCTCTCCTCGTACTGGCGCCGGAAGAGCCCTCGTTCCTGCAAGACAGGGATGACGAGATCGACGAAATCGTCGAGCCCGTCAGGCATCGAGGCGGGGATCAGGTTGAAGCCGTCGGCGCCGCCCTGCTCGAACCAGGACTGGAAATCGTCGGCGACCGTCTGCGCCGAGCCGATGACGATGCGGTGTCCATGCGAGGCGATGGCCAGTGCCGCCAGTTCCCGCAGCGTATAGTTCTCGGCGCGGGCCTTGTTGAGCAGAAGGCGCACACGGCTTTCGCCATGGATACGCTCGCCAGGCTCCGGAACCGGGCCATCGAGCGGATGCTGCGACAGGTCATAGCCCCAACGGCCCGACAGTTGGCGAATGCCCGCGGCGATGTCGGTGTGTTCCTGCAGCGCCGCGAACTTCTCCCGCGCCTCCGCATCAGTACGTCCGACGATCGGCATGACGCCGGGAAGGATTGGAGGGACCGCAGCTTGGCGTCCAGCGGCGGTCGCGGCCTCGGTCAATGCAGCCCGATAGGCGAGCGCGTCCTCGATCGTGTCCTGGGCGGTGAAGGCAAGATCGGCCTCCGCTGCAGCAAGTCCGATGCCATCGCGCGAGGACCCGGCCTGAACGATGATCGGATGCCCCTGCGGGGGCCTGGAGATGTTGAGCGGGCCCCGGACGGAGAAATGCTCGCCCTTGTGCTCCAACAGCCGCACCCGATCGGTATCCAGGAAAACACCGGACCTGGAATCCATCACCAAGGCATCATTCGCCCAGCTGTCCCACAGGCCGCGGACGACCTGGACGAATTCGCTCGCGCGGGCATAGCGGGCGGCGTGGTCCGGCAAGGCGGCGAGGCTGAAATTCTCCGCCGCGCGATCGGACTGCGTGGTCACGACGTTCCAACCGGCGCGGCCACGGCTGATATGGTCAAGCGAGGCGAGCTGCCGGGCGATGTTGTAGGGCTCCGAGAAGCTGGTCGAGATCGTTCCGACCAAGCCGATCTTCGAGGTTGCGGTCGCCAGCGCCGAGAGCAAGGTCAGCGGCTCCAAGCCGCCGGCCTTGCCCTGAGCCCCGGGCTCCGGTCCGGCGAGATTGTCGGCGACGAAGAACATGTCGAACAGGCCTTCCTCGGCCTTGCGTGCGATCCGGATCGCCCAATCGACATCCTCCGGGTGCCCCTGCGCCGCGTCGCGACGCCATGCTGCGGGGTGGCGCCCGAGGGGCTGATGGAACAGGCCGAGATGGAGCTTTCGCGCCGTGCTGCGCTTCGGGTCGACGGTCGTCATGATGGTCTCAAAGCTGTCGAAATCGGTGGGGTGAGGGTCAGTCGAGGCGCGGGTCGAGATGGTCGCGCAGCCAGTCGCCGAGCAGGATGACCCCGAGCACGGTGAGCGTGATGGCAATGCCGGGGAAGGTCGCGACCCACCAGCTCGTCGCGAGATATTGGCGGCCTTCGCTCAGCATCTGGCCCCAGGAAATCTCGGGCGGCTGGATGCCGAAGCCGAGGAAGCTCAGCGCCGATTCCGCCAGGATGACGGTGCCGACATTCATGGTCGAAACGACCACGAAGGACGACAGGATATTGGGCAGGATGTGGCGCAGGACGAGCCCGATCGGCCGCGCCCCGATCGCACGCGCCGCGGCGACATAATCCATTTCCTTAACGCCCAGGACATCAGCCCTGACGATGCGGGCTGCGCTGACCCAGTTGGTTGCGGCAATGACGATGACGAGGGGCAGCAGCCCCGTTCCGGCGACGAGCGCCACGACCAGCATGAACAGCATGGTCGGGATCGCCAGCATCGCGTCGATCACCCGCATGATCAGCGCGTCGACCTTCCCGCCGGCCATCCCGGCGAGCAGACCCAGTGCCAGACCGATCAGGCTCGACAGGGCGACGGCGGCAAGGCCGACCGTCAACGAAGTACGGGCGCCGAAGACGATGCGGCTCAGCAGGTCGCGGCCTTGGCTGTCCGTTCCCAAAAGATGACGTGGATTGCCACCGTCGAGCCAGGCCGGCGGCAGCAGTTTCAGCGAGAGATTGCGCCGCAGCGGATCGAGCGGCGCCACATGATCCGCGGCGAGCGCGATCGCGAAGACGACGATGACGATCGCGAGACCGGCGACGCCCGCCTTGTTGGAGAGCAGCGAACGGAGCAGTTGCCGTCGCTGTGGAACGCGCGGCGTCGAAAGGGATATCTGTGTCATCTGCATCGAATTCCGCTCAGCTCCGCAGGCGCGGGTCGATCAGCCGGTAGAGCGCATCGGTCGTCAGGTTGATCGTCAAGGCCATGATGGTGATGACGAAGACAGCGATCTGAATGACCGCCATGTCCTTGGTGTAGACCGCCTGCACGACGAGCTGGCCGAGGCCCGGCCAGGAAAACACGGTCTCGGTGACCAGAGCCCCGCCCAGCAGGCCGATGGCGTGAAGCGAGGTCATGGTCAGTGCCGGGATCAGCGCGTTGCGCAGGCCATGGCGCAGGACGACGAGCGTCTCAGGAACGCCTTTCGCTCGGGCCGTGCGGACATAGTCCTGGCCCATGACGTCGAGCAGGCTGGATCGGATCAGCTTGGTCAGTTCGGCGGCAAAGCCCGTGCCCAGCGTGATCGCCGGCAGGATGAGATGCGAGAACCCGCCGCTGCCGGAAACCGGAACGAGCCGCAACCAGACGCCGAAGACGAGGATCAGCATGATGCCGACCCAAAAGCTCGGCATCGCCTTGCCGAGCACGGTCACGGCCGAGATCGCAAGATCCGGCACGCTGTTGCGGTTGAGTGCGGCGAAGATGCCTGTCGGCAGGGCGATGAGGATGGCGACGATCAGCCCGCCCGCGGTCAGCATCAGCGTCGCGGGAATCCGCTCGAGTACGATCGGCAGCGCCTCCGAGCCATAGCGATAGGAGACGCCGAAATCCCCGCTCAGGATGTTGCCCATGTAGCGCAGGTACTGAAGGTACCAGGGCTGATCGAGCCCCCAGGCCGCCACGAGCGCCAGCCGATCCTCCTCGCTGGCATCTTCCGGGATCAGCAGGGCGGAAGGGTCGCCCGTGAGATAGACGAGCACGAAGACGATCAACGAGACGATGTAGAGCACCGGCACGAATTGCAGCAGAGCCCGTAGCGGGGAGCGTCCGCTCATGGCCGCGAGACATCCTCGGCTGCGATCATCTCGTCAAAGCGGCCCTTGTAGACGACGCGGTTGCTGACCCCGTAGATCGACTGCGGAAACAGCAAGCCGATGCGGGCCCGCTGGTCGGCGACGATCTGCTGGCCCTTCTGCGAGATTGCGATGCGCTCCTCTTCGTTCTTCGCCTTGCGCACGGCCACGGCGAGCGCTTCGAAGGATTCGTCCGACCAGTCGTAGTGGCGCTTGAAGTTGTCGATGAAGAGGGTCGAGGCGTCGGTATAGGAGCCCATCCCCCAGAGATAGAGCTCACCGAAGCCGTCGCCGACGAGTTTGTTGTTGTAGACGGTCCAGTCGAGAACCTCGACCTGCACCCTGAAGCCGACATCTTCGAGATAGCCTGCCACCGCCTCGACGATCTCGCGGTCTTTCACATAGCGGCCGCTCGGCGTGCTGATCTTGAATTGCGGACGCTTGCGCGCATCGAAGCCGGCTTCGCGCAGCAGGGCCTTGGCACGCTCCGGATCGAAGCGGATTTCCTTGCTCAAGGCCGGCGCGAAGCCGGGAATGGCCGGCGGGAAAAAGCCCCGCGTCGCCGCGCCATGGCCCTCCAGCACCTGCTTGACGATTGCCTCGCGGTCGATGGCGAGATCGATCGCTTCGCGAATGCGCGGATTGCCGGTGACGCGGTCCTTGCCGGTTCGCACATGCAAAGCGAGGTTGCGGGCGATGTCGAAGGTGATGGCCCGCGTGCTCGCGTTGGCATTGAGCCGCGCGGTATCCTCCGGCGGGATGTTGACCGCGATGTCAACTCCGCCAGTCAGCAGTTCGGCGACGCGGGTCGTGGTTTCCGGGATCGATCGGATCACGACCTTGTCCCATTTCGGCGTGCCGCCCCACCAGCGCGGGTTCTTCGTCAGCACGACCCGGTCGGACTTGATCCACTGGTCGAAGACATACGGGCCGGTGCCGATCGGCTTCTTGAAGAACTCCTCCTTGCCACCGGCGGTCTCGAAGGCCGCCTTCGGCAGGATGCCGGCGCCGTTGCCGACGAAGGCGTGCAGCAGCAGCGTGTCAGGGCCATCGGTCACGATCGCCAGCGTGGTGTCGTCCGGCGCCTCGACCGACTTGATGCGGCGGAACTTGTGGGCGCTGATCAGCTTCTTGTCCTGCTGCGAGCGCTCGATCGTGAACTTTACGTCCTGGGCCGTGAACCTGTCACCGTTGTGCCAGCGGACATCGTCACGCAGCTTGAACGACCAGTGGACGTTGTCGTCGGTGCTCCATGAGAGCGCGAGGCGCGGGGTGAAGCGCAACTGACCCTGGCTGAAATCCTTGTCGACCAAGTAGTCGTAGATGTTCACCAGCGCCGACTCGGTGCTGTTGTTGCCGTGATTGGCCGGGTCGAGCGAGAGGATATCGTTGCCCTGTGCGATCGTCAGTGTTTGTTGGGCCGCGACGGATTGCAAACCCGCGAAGGCGATCGCCGCTGACAAGACCAGGGTTGCCCAGCGGGACGAACCGAACATGCTCATGGAAATAGGCCCTTCCGAAAGAAGGCCTCAACCTAGAGGCTTCGTTCTGGAAAAGGCCTCTAAATGCATGGAGCGGCTTGGAAAACATCGACTGAACCGCTTGGCCGGAGAAGAAGTTTTTTGTGGTTGATGCGTGGCGACGCCGTCGCGTCAACACTGCCCCAACGGTGCCGTCCGCGGGGCCTCCTCAGGGCCGGGCTTCTGAGCGCAAAGCGATGATCGGTCACGGATACGATCTGCCGTTGGGCGGGCAGGCGAGGGGGCTCGAGATCGGCCATACCGGCAACATCGGACGGGGGGATGCTCTACTGCTTCTGCAGTCGGGAGCGGCGACAAAGGGCCGGGGCGATAGGACGTCTTGGCGTTGCTGGGCCGCGATGCACCCAGCCCTTTCCATCGGTATGATGATCAAGGCGGTTGACTGTCCGGATGATCGCATTGTTCTATATCTCGAAATTCTGCACATTCGTCCGCTGAGGGGCTGCTGAAGCCTAAGATGCGCCTTTTTCCATATATTTGGCGCAATAGCGCGGCCGAGCAAATCAAGATTTTGCTGGTCGTTGTTCTGTCGTTTCCGTTCTATTACATATCTTTGGATCTGCCGAGACACATTATTTCGGGCGCGATTCAAGGTAAGGCATTCCCGGAAGAAAACAGTACGATCAATTTCTTGGCGTTCAATATTGATGTTTCATTTCCGATTATCGGGAATGCGCTATCTTTCCAGGGGTTCAAGCTGGATCGCCTATCCTATCTTTTTGCGCTGGCTGGGCTTTTCCTTCTTCTGATTTTCATCAATGGGTACTTCAAGTACATCATCAACATGCGAAAGGGCGCGCTCGGCGAGCGGCTGTTGCAGCGCCTGCGCTTCGACCTTTTCTCGGCGCTGCTTTCGTCCGGACACGAGCAGCGGCAGCGGCTGAAGCCGTCAGAGGCCGCGTCGATCATCAAGGACGAGGTCGAGCCAATCGGGGGCTTCGTCGGCGACGCCTTCATCCAGCCGGTGTTCCTGGGCGGGCAGGCGATGACGGCGCTCACCTTCATCGTGATCCAGAACCCGCTGCTGGGGTTCATCGCCGCGCTCATGGTGCTCATTCAGGCCGTCGTGGTTCCGCGGTTGCGACGGGAGCAGATCAGGCTCGGCAAGCAGCGCCAGATCGAGTCCCGTTCGCTCGCCGGCAAGATCGGCGAGGTCGTCGAGACCTTGAGCGAAGTCTCGAACCACGGCACGGCGGCAGTGGAGCAAGGGCTGGTGTCACGCCGGCTGGAAGTGCTCTTCGGGATCCGCTATCGGCTCTATGGTCGGAAGTTCGCCGTCAAGGCGCTGAACAACCTGCTCGCCCAGCTCACGCCGTTCATGTTCTACACCATCGGCGGCTATGCGGCGCTCACCGGGCAACTCGGTATCGGGCAGCTCGTCGCGGTCATCGGCGCCTATCGCGATTTGCCACCGCCGGTGAAGGAGCTGATCGACTGGGATCAGCAGCGGCTCGATGTCGAAACGAAGTTTGCCCAGGTCACGGAGCAGTTCGCTCTGGTTGGTCCGCTCGCGACCGCCGAGGGGGCTCCGAGCTCGGGCATGGAGTTCCCGGCGGGCGGCGCGATCACGGCGCAGGGGCTGAGCGTCGTGAGCCCGACGGGCGATCGCTTGCTGGACCGGGTTTCGCTGACATTGCCGCTCTCCCGGCACATCGCCGTCTCCGGCGCGGGCGAAGGCGCCAGCAGCTTCGCACAGTTGCTGGGTGGCTGGCTCGCGCCGAGCGACGGGACGCTCATTATCGGCGGCATGCCGATCAGCGCGATGTCCGACGATATGCGCGGGCGAAATGTTGCCTATCTTGGGCCGGAACCGGCCGTTTTCGACGGGACCCTCCGCGACAACATCTTGTACGGGTTGCGCCGCTCGGCCACGGATGCCCAAAACCCTTCGGGCTGGACGATCGACCACGCGGCCGCCGGGGCAGCCGATCCGGCGATGCTCGAAGCGCGGCTGATCGAGGTCCTGCAGACGGTCGGCCTGGCGGAGAGGGTCTTTCACTATGGTCTGGCGAGCAAGCTCGGCGGGGGCGAATCCTCCGCCCTGGTGGCGCACATCGATGCCCTCAGAAGAAAGGTCCGGGCTGTCCTGGCCGAACGGGGAGCCGAGGACGTCGTCGAGCCCTACGACCCGGGCACCTACGCCCGTAACGCCACGGTCGGTGAGAACGTGCTCTTCGGCGTGCCCAATGACGCCGAAATTGCCGGTTCTCGGCTCGCGAGCCACGCCTTTACGCGCAGTATTCTGGACGAGCTGGCGCTCACCGACGAATTGAGCCGGATGGGCCAACGGATCGCCGCCACCATGCTCGAGATCTTTCGGGACATGACTCCCGACCATGTGCTCTTCGAGCAATTCTCGTTCATCGGCGCCGACGAATTTCTGGAGTATCGCGAACGCCTGGCGCGCATCGATGCCGGGTTGGACGAGTATGACGATCAGGAGCGTTTCATCGGCCTGGCCTTCCTCTATTCCGAGCCGCGGCATCGCCTCGGTCTTCTCGACGAGGAGTTGCAGGGCCGCATCCTGCTCGCTCGCCACGCCTTTCGGGCGCGCGCCACGCCCGAGATGACCCGCGTCATCGACTTCTACGACCCCAACGAGTATTGCGCCGCCGCCCCGCTGCGAGAAAACCTGCTCTTCGGCTTCGTTGCGCATGGTGCGGCGGGCGCGCGCGCGCGCGCCGACGATGCCATCTACGATGCGCTTCTCGCGTTCGGCCTCGAGCGCGAGGTCTTTCGCCTGGGCCTCGAGCAGCCCGCCGGCTACGCTGGACGCCTGCTTTTCCCAGTCGTGAAGGCCCAGGTCGCGCTCGCACGCTGCCTGATCAAGCAACCGGCGATGCTGATCCTCAACAATGCGCTGGGCAGCTTCAGTCAGACTGAAGCGCAAGCCATCCTGGAGCGGATCCGACTTACAATGAAGGGGCGTTCGCTGATCGTGGCCGGGCGCGGCGCGGATGCGGCGGGGCCTATGGATATCGCGGTGACTTTCGACGGAGCGCGACTGTTGTCCCTTCCTGGCCAGTCCGTGCCCGCTCCGGCCGGGCGCGATGAGGCAGCCGACACGGCTGACAATGCGGAGATCAGGGCGCTTGCCGCCGTGCCGATCTTCGCAAACCTCGATTCCGCCCGGATCAAGCTGCTGGCCTTCACGAGTGAGCGAACGGTGTTTGCCGCGGGCGATGTGCTGTTCGAGCAGGGCGACGAGTCGGATTCCGCTTACGTCATTGTCTCCGGGTCCGCGAGTGTGCTGATAGGGCCTGAGAATCAGCGGCTGCTCGTTTCCCAGGTGGACCATCCCGCCATCATCGGCGAAATGGGCATTGTGACAGGCGATGTGCGGTCCGCCACCATCCTGGCCACGACCGAGGTGACCACCTTGAAGCTCCGCAAGGAGGTCTTCCTCGCCTTGATGGTGGAGTTTCCGGAGATGACGCTTTCCATGACACGACTGATCGTCAAGCGATTGCAGGATAACGTGACGGCGATGCGCGGTCGTCTGCTTCGCGAGTCGGGTGAGGCGTGACGGAATTGGTCGGCCTGCTCTCCTGTTCGTTTGGGCTGCGCTTCTGGGGCGTGCGCGGCTCAATTCCCGTGTCTGGTGCGTGCTATACCCGGTACGGCGGCGACACGACCTGCTTCGAGGTCAGGATCGCCGGCCAGCGCCTGATCGTCGATGCCGGCTCCGGATTGCGGCGGCTGGGAGATGCCCTCGCCGTTGCAGGCGAAAGTGATGTGACTCTCCTCTTCAGCCATCTTCACCTGGACCATGTCATCGGGCTGACCTCCTTTGCGCCGCTGCTCGGGATGAACGGGAGGGTCTCGATGCTCATGCCCGACACTGTGGGCGACGATCCGCAAACGCAGCTCGCGACATTGTTTCGGGAGCCCTTCTTTCCGCTCGGTCTCGACCGGATGCCGTGCCAGCTTTCGGTCGAGACATTTGCGCCGGGGCAGGCTCTCGCGCTCGGCGGGCTCGACATTACGACGACGTCCCTACGACATGGCGATGGTGCGGCGGGCTTCCGTTTCCGCCATGCCGGGCGAAGTCTCGTGATCCTGATGGACCTCGAGCATGAGCAGGCCGACCCGGACCCCGAACTCGTCGCCTTCTGCCGCGGCGCGGACCTTCTCGTCTACGATGCGATGTGGGACGAGACGGCCGACTATGCGCGCCATCGCGGCTGGGGGCATTCGACATGGCAGGCCGGCCTCCGCCTTCTATCGGCGGCGGGCGCCAGACGGCTGGCCTGTGTCCATCATGCGCCGAGCCTGTCCGACGCGAGGCTGGACGCGCGTGACAGGGAG
>JAESFK010000910.1_pt1 | contig 10975 bp, 10 predicted proteins | sample 9269391 | NCBI WGS metagenome assembly JAESFK01 (sample SAMN14506231, study PRJNA617097) | algae metagenome | isolation source: Drouetiella hepatica UHER 2000/2452 and co-occurring heterotrophs from... | place: Slovakia: Slovak Paradise National Park, Hrabusice, Kosice Region | collected 2000-01-01
CCAGCTTGTCCCCGCCGTCCGTGGCCGTCAGCGGATTGTGGAGCTGCAGCAGATCGACATGGTCGCGGCCCATCCGCTTCAGGCTCTCCTCGGTCGAGCGGGTGATCAGGCCCGCGACGTCGGCGCGGTCCGCCGCGGTCAGCCGGAACTTGGTGCCGACCACGACGTCGGCCTTCAGTGCCTTCAGGACACGGCCGAGATTGCGCTCCGACTCGCCGTCGCCATAGCGGGCGGCCGTGTCGAAGTAATTGATGCCGGCCTCGATCGCCCGCGCCACGGCACGCTCCTGGTCCTGCGCGGCGCCCTTGGTGAACAGCCCGCCCACCGCACCCGCGCCGTATCCGAGCACCGAAACCTCGAGGCCCGTCCGGCCGAGCTTGCGCTTCTGCATTTTTTCCTCCCGTGACGTGATGAACGCGCGCAACCGCCGTTGCGCCGTCAGGCGTTCTCGATGCGAACCTGGCCGGCCTCGTTGTCCACCACGACGTGATTGTCGTAATAGGTTACGATCGGCCTGGCACCGAAAGCCGATTCCATCCGCTTTTCCCATTCCGGCGTGTACCAGGCGCGAGCGGCTGCCTCCGACGCCCAGAGATAGACACCCCCGCCGCCGGCCTCGCCGTTGAGATAGTACTTCCTCAGGAGGCCCTTCGCGCCCAGCGCCGTATAGGTCGGCGCCGATTTGGCGGCCGCCTCGACGGCGGTGTCCCGTGGACGCTTCGACATGGGGATTTGAACGATGGCGATGAACATGCTTGTTAGCCTACGGTCTGGGCCGCTCTGGAGCAATTGAATGACCGTCATCCTGCCAGGCGTCGAGATGTGCGTCTTCGATGCCTACGGTACGCTGTTCGACTTCAATTCCGCGGTCGCGCGCCATCGCCGGACGGTCGGCCCGTCCGCGGAGGCCCTTTCGGAACTCTGGCGAACCAAGCAGATCCAGTACACATGGCTGCGCAACGCCATGGCCACCTATGCGCCGTTCTGGCAGGTGACCGGAGAAGCGCTCGACCATTGCCTGGCCGCCCATCGCATCACCGATCCCGCCGCGCGCGAGCGGCTGATGGGCGCCTACCTGACCCTCGATCCCTTCCCCGAGGCGCCGGGCATGCTGGCCTGCCTCGCGCGCGCCGGCATGCGGACCGCGATCCTGTCCAACGGCAATCCCGGCATGCTCGACCCGATGGTTGCCGCGTCGGGCCTCGCCAACCATTTCGAGGCGGTGCTGAGTGTCGACGAGGCGGGCGTTTTCAAGCCCGATCCGCGCGTCTATCGCCTGGTCGAGGCGCGCTGCGGCGTGACGCCCGACAAGGTCTGTTTCCTCTCGTCGAACTGCTGGGACGCGCACGGCGCCGCGCAGTTCGGCTTCCGCGCCGTCTGGGTGAACCGAACCGGCGCCCCCGACGACAACCTGCCCGGCGCACTTTCCGCCAGGATGCGCGATCTTTCCGACCTGCCCGACCTGATTGGTGTTCCGCGATGAGTTCGCTTCCGACTTTTGCCACCCCCACATTCGCCGACGTCCAGGCCGCCGCCCGCCGTCTCGAGGGCGTCACGATCCGCACGCCGCTGCTCGAGAACGAGCGCGTCAACCGCAAGCTGGGCGGCCGCCTGTTCCTCAAGGCGGAGTGCCTGCAGCGCACCGGCTCATTCAAGCTGCGCGGCGCCTACAATTTCCTCGCCTCCATGAGCGAGGCCGATCGCGCCAGGGGCGTGGTCGGCTGGTCATCGGGCAACCATGCGCAGGGCCTGGCCGAGGCGGCCCGCCTGCTGGGCACCAAGGCCACCATCGTGATGCCGGCCGATGCGCCGGCCCTCAAGGTCGCCAACACGCGCGCCAGCGGCGCGGAAGTGGTGCTCTACGATCGCGTGAAGGACAGCCGCGAGGAGATCGGTCAGGGCATCGCGGCGAAGACCGGCGCCACCATCGTGCCGCCCTACGATCATCCCTGGATCCTGACGGGCCAGGGCACGGCCGGCCTCGAGATCGCCGAGCAGGCGACGGCGCTGGGCGTGACGCTCGATGCCGTCGCCGCCCCCTGCTCCGGCGGCGGCCTGGCAACCGGCGTGGCGCTGGGCGTCAAGGGCGTCAGCCCGACGACCACGGTGCATGCCGGCGAGCCTGCCGGCTTCGACGATCTCGCCCGCTCGCTCGCCGCCGGAACGAAGCAGAAGAACGAGAAGCTCTCCGGATCGATCTGCGACGCGCTGCTGGCGCCGACCCCGGGCGACGTCACCTTCCCGCTGGCGCAGCGGCTCCTCGGTGCGGGGCTCGTCGTCACGGACGAGGAAGTGCTGGACGCCATGGAACTGGCCTTCCGCGAATTCAAGCTGGTGGTCGAGCCGGGCGGCGCCGTCGCCCTGGCCGCGGCCCTCACCGGAAAGCTGCCCGTGAAGGGCCGCGCCGTGGCCGTCGTCTGTTCGGGCGGCAATGTCGATCACGCCACGTTCAAGCGGGCCCTCGAGCGGATGCCCAACGTCCCCGCATGACGATGTCGAGGCGCAACCGGCGCGAATGGCGGATCATCCTGTGGATCAGCCTGGCCTGCGCCGTGATCAGCGCCTACTTCGGTCAGGCCGTAGCCCCCGCCGACGACCCACCGCTGAGGGGCGTCGTGCAGGGCATCCTCACGTCCCTGCTGATCGCCACGCCGATCATTTTCTTCGAAGTGCGGCGCGCACGCATCAACGCACTGGGCTGGATGCATCGCCTGCCGCTCGTCGGCTATTTCCTCGTCAAGGTAGTGTTCTATTGCGTCGTCATTGTCGCAGGCCTGATCGTCTCGCGCCTGTTGATGTCGATCGGAAGCCGGCCGTTCGTCCTTTTCGACCCGATCTTCCGGAACTCCATATTCTTTTCCGTCGGCATGTCGGTGGTCGTCAACCTCATCATCGAGACGGGCCGCCTGCTGGGTTTCGGCACCCTGAAGAACCTGCTGCTGGGGCGCTATGCCCGGCCTCGAAGCGAGCAAAGGACGTTTCTGCTGATCGATATGAAGGATTCGACCGGGCTTGCGGAGAAGCTCGGCGCGAGCCGGTTCCATGAGCTGCTCAATGCCTTCTTCCGCGACATCGCCGACGCCGCCCTGGAATGCGACGCGGAAATCCACAAATACGTGGGAGACGAGGCGATCCTGACGTGGCAGGTGGGTCTCGCGCTCAGCGTCGGCGACTGCCTCGTCTGCCCGTTCCTCGCCCGCCAGAACATCGCGCGCAACGCTGCGCGCTACCGCGACCGGTTCGGCGCCGTCCCGGAATTCCGCGCGGCACTGCATTGCGGAGAGATCGTCGCCGGCGAAATCGGCGACGTGCGCCGCGAGATCGCCTATGTCGGCGACACGCTGAACGTCGCCGCGCGCCTGCTCGAAGCCTCCAAGGTCCTCGGCCGCGACGTCCTGGCGTCCGGCGAACTGCTCGGCCGGGTCCGCCTGCCGGCGGGCCTCCAGGCCGAACCGTTGCCGACCCTGACGATCCGCGGCCGCGACGCGCCGCTCGAGATCGCCGCGCTAACCCTGCGCGGCCCCCACGATCAGGTCTGAGGCTTGCCGGGTGACTTCAGCCGGGCGAGCAGGCTGCCGAGGATACCCTTCGGGAGGAAGATGATGAACACCACCAGCAGGACGCCGTAGACCAGGTTGTCCCAGCCGACGGCCTTGGTGCCGAAGCCGATGCGCAGGCCTTCGGCGAGCATGATGGTGATGACGGCGCCCACGGTCGGTCCGAGCGCCACGTAGATTCCACCGACCACGACGGCGAACACCATTTGCAGGGAAACCGCGATACCGCTCACCGTGTCGGGCGCGATGAACATCTGGTACTGGCAATAGAGCGCGCCCGCGAGCGCCGTCATGAGCGCGCTTATCACCGTGATCTTCAGCTTCTCGTAGGTGACGTTGACGCCGGCCGCGGCGGCGGCATCCTCGTCCTCGGAGATCGCCTCCAGCGCATAGCGATCCATGCTGCGGTCGACCCAGCGCCAGATCAGCAGGCCCACCGCCCAGACTCCGAGGGCGATCAGGTACCAGGTCGTCTTGTCGTCGAACTGAAGGGCCACCAGGTGGCTGCCCTTGGTGCGGTCGGGCGTGTAGCCCAGAGACCCGCCCGTGTAGTCGCGCGTGGCCGTGATGACCTGCAGCACGATGCCGGACAGCGCCAGCGTGACGAGCGCGAAATAGTGCCCGGTGATGCGGAAGCGGAAGCAGGGATAGGCGACGATCAGCGCCAACGCGCCGGCGCACATCAGCGCGAGCGGGATGCCGATCCACGGCGAGATGCCGAGGTGGTTCCACAGCAGCGCCGTCACATAGGCCCCGACACCCATGAAACCGCCATGGCCCAGCGACACCAGGCCGAACCGTCCCATCATCGACCACGACGTGTAGGCGAACGACCAGATCAGGATCAGGATCAGGATGTGCAGGTGATAGGGGTCGCGATAGACGAACGGCAGGGCGATCAGCGCCGCGCCGACAATCCACGGAACGAACTGACGCACGGTCACGAGCGCCTCGCCAGCAGGCCGCCGGGCCGAACGAACATCATGACGATGAAGAAGGCGAAGGCGAGCACGTAGCCCCACTCGAGATCCGAGAACAGGCCGCCCAGCGAGATGATCTCGGCGAACAGGAATGCCGCCACGAAGCCGCCGACGAAGTTCCCGAGCCCGCCCAGAACGCAGATCAGGAACGTGATCGGCCCGAACGAGAGGCCGACGAAGGGATGGACGTCGTACTGCAGCACCAGAAGACACGCCGCGAGCCCGGCCAGGCCGCCGCCCAGGGCCGAGGTGACGAGGTAGATCTTCTTCGTGTCGACGCCCATCAGCGCCATGATCTGGCGATCCTGGGCGATCGCTCGGATGGCCGTCCCCGTATAGGTCCTCGTCATGAAGAGATAGATCACGACCATGCCGACCAGGGCGGCGAGGAAGGAAAGCAGCCGCGAGTAGCTGAAATGCATGTCGGCAAACTGCAGCACCGGCAGGCGGATGCCGAGATTGCGGAAGTCGATACCGAAGGCGACGGTGGCGAAGCTCTGCAGGACGAACAGCACGCCACCGGTGGCAAGAAGCTGGTTGATCGGCGGCGCTCCCAGGAGCGGCGAAATGACCAGCCAGTGCAGGAGCGCGCCGAGGATCGCCACCAGCAGGATCGTGAGCGGGGCGGCCAGATAGTAGGACAGGCCGTAGTACTGCACGAGGTAGTACATGCCGTACATGCCGATCATCACCAGTTCGGCGTAGCAGATCCAGGTGACGTCGATGACGCCGAAGATCAGATTGAGGCCGAGTGCCAGCAGGGCAAGAACGCCGCCCAGGAGGATGCCGTTGACCATCGCCTCGAGCAGGTAGATGTCGAAAATTTCGAGGAATGACTGCATCAACCGCTCCTCAATCGTGCCGCTGCGTTTCGACTAAACACCGAGATAGGCCTGTCTGATCGTGTCGTTCGCCAGCATCTCGGCCGAGGTGCCCGACGCGCGGATCGAGCCGGCCTCGAGCAGGTACGCGCGATCGACGACGCGCAGCACCTGCTGGACGTTCTGTTCGACGATCAGCACCGTCAGCCCGCCGCTCCGGATGCGCTTCACCAGTTCGAAGACCTGCTGGACCACCACAGGCGCCAGACCGGCCGACGGCTCGTCGAGCAGCAGCAGTTTGGGATCCGACATCAGCGCGCGGCCGATCGCGCACATCTGCTGCTCGCCGCCAGACATCGTCCCCGCCAGTTGGCCGCGACGTTCCTTCATGCGGGGAAAGAGGTCGTACACGACCTCGAGCCGTTCGGCGTACTTGGCGCGCGCTTCGGGCATGAACGCGCCCATCTTGAGGTTGTCCTCGACGGTGAGTCTGGGGAACAGCCGGCGGTTCTCCGGCACGTGGGCAATGCCGAGGCTGACGATGCGGTGCGGAGGCGTGGCAAGCACATCGACACCCTCCATGTCGATCGATCCCCTGGTGGGGCGGATCAAGCCGGAGATCACGCGCATCAGCGTCGTCTTGCCGGCCCCGTTCGGGCCGATCACGCCCACCGCTTCGCCGGCTTTCACGTCGAGAGCGACGTCGAACAGGGCCTGAAAGGCGCCGTACCCTGCGTCGATCGACTTGAGCTCGAGCATTTGCCTGGCTTCGTTCATGGGTTCCTCAGCGCCGCGCTTCCGCCGCGGCGGCCTGGGTCGCATCCGCGTCGGTGCCGAGATAGACCTCGACAACGCGCGGATCACTCGACACGGCGCTCGGCAGCCCCTCGGAAATCTTCTCGCCGTGGTCGAGCACCATGACGCGGTCAACCACGCGCATCAGCACGCCCATGATGTGCTCGACCCAGATGATGGTGATGCCGAGTTCGTCGCGGATCTTGCGCAGCATGTCGGCGGCCTGATCCATCTCGGCCTCGTCGAGGCCGCCCAGGCTTTCGTCGGCCAGCAACAGCTTTGGCCCGGTGGCGATCGCCTTGGCCAGTTCGAGCTTCTTGAGGCCGGCGGCGCCGAGGCCATCGACGCTCGCATCCCGGTCGGTCGGGAGGCCGACCATCGCGAGTGCCTTCTCGGCCGCCTCGTTGGCCCGGACGCGACTATGGCTTCCCTGCCCGTAGTATCCCGCCAACACCACATTCTCGAAGATCGAGAGCCGCCGGAACGGCCGCGGAATCTGGAACGTGCGCCCGATGCCGCGGTTGATGATCTTGTGGGGCGGCAAACCCGCGATCTCGCTGCCGTCGAACCTGATCGATCCCGCCGAGGGCGGGAAGGTGCCCGACAGCATGTTGAAGATCGTGCTCTTGCCGGATCCGTTCGGGCCGATCAGGCCGAGAATCTCGCCCTGCTTGACCTCGAACGACACATTGTTCACGGCGGTGAAGCCACCGAACCGCTTCACCAGCCCGTTTACCACCAGCACGGCCGCACTCCGCTCTACCCGATGCCCGACCTATTGGTTGCTGTAGGTGGTGCCCTTGGGCAGCGGCAGCACGGCTTCGCGCATCGCCTGGCTCTTCGGCCACACCACGTACGACTTGTCGTCGATGTACTGGATGACGACGGGGAACGAACGCTCGTTCTGACCTGCCATCTGGGCACCTTCGGCCGGGAACTTGACGCCGAAGCCCAGCATCGTGCCGCCTTCCTTGATGTCCAGATCGAGCGCGGCCTTGCGCAGCGCGTCGGGATTGACGCCGCCGTACTTCTTGATGGCAACCGGCAACACCTCGGTGAAGAACAGATAGGTGTTCGAGGCGGCCATGCCGACATGCGCGGAACGGATGGCCACGCCGGGCTTGGCCTTGTCGAACTCCTCACCCACCATCTTGATCACCGGCGGCAGCTTCGGGTCGAGCGTCTTGGCGTTGGTCAACCAGATCGAGATCGGGTCGGTATTGAAGAAGTAGTTTACGTCGGCGCCGAGGCCTTCCTTCAATTTCTCGTAGACGCCATAGCCGGCGCCATGGCCCACCAGGGCGCCGAACTTGAGCCCCTGCTCGCGCGCTTGGCGCAGCAGAAGCGTGATGTCGGGATTGTAGCCGGTATGGAAGACCACGTCCGGCCGCGCCCGCTTCAGCTTGGTCACCAGCGCCGAGAGGTCGGGAGCGGTGGCCGCATAGCCTTCCTTCAGCACGACATTGAAGCCCGCCTTCTTGGCGCCGGCGGTATTGCCCTTGGCGACATCGACGCCATAGGCGCCGTCTTCGTGGATGATGGCGACGCGCAAATCCTTGGCGGTCTTGCCGAACTTGGCCACGTTCTGGCTGATGAAGTCCATCGTCATAAGGCCGAACTGATCGCCGCTCGCCTGCGGGCGGAAGACGTATTTGTAGTTCTTGCCGTCCAGCACCGCCGAGGAGATGCAGGTCGTGATCCACATGAATTTCTTGAGCTGCTCGACGCGGCCCGCCACCGGCACGCACTGCGCCGAGGAGTAGAAGCCGAGCAGCATGTCGACCTTTTCCTGCTCGACGAGGCGGACCGCCTCGTTGATCGCGACGTCGGGCTTGCTCTGGGCGTCGGCATAAACGGCCTCGATCTTGTAGCCCTCGACGCCCCCCGCCTTGATGAAGCTGTCGATCATGATCTTGGCGCCGATGTACTGCAGCTCTGAGCCGCCGCCGGCCAGCGGGCCCGTCAGGTCATAGATCACGCCGATCTTGATCTTCTTCTCTTGCGCGATAGCACTGCCCATGACGCCGAAAGCAGCCGACGCAACGACGACGCCAGCCAAGAGGCGGCGCCCAATACCCTTGGTCATGATCTCTCCTCCCGGTGACTGCACGCTGTACGCGTTTTCTTGTCCGCATCATAGGGTCCGCGGGAGGTTCTGTCAAGCGTTTCGCGCTACCGCCCCTCGCCGGGCGTGAGAATCTCGAACATCATTCCCGCTGGTGGATCCATCATCGCGAACAGCGCACCGAGCTTCGGGATCTCGCCTTCGAGCTTCAACGCACCGCTCGCCACAGCGTCGGGAATGGTGAGCTTGCGCATGACGATCTGGTCCATCGTGGCGCGCGTCGTCGTCACCGACACATCGGCGTTCGCCGCCGTCTCGCCCATGCGATGCGTGAGCGTGCAGTGCTTCAGGGTCAGCACCAGCGTCTCGTTGCGGTCGGTGAAGCGCCAGTTGACGACCAGCGACTGTCCGGCCGCCTTGCTGGCATCGAGGCGAATGGCCATCAGGTCGAAGAAGACGTCGCTGGTGAGGCCGGCCAGCGTGTCGGCGCCCATGCCGGGCCGCACCGGCATCTGGAAGACGCCGTGCCGCAGTTCCTGCGCCCCATAGAGGAAGGCGTTGCGCCACGTGGCGGACTCCGCCTGGTAGCCCATCTGCTCCAGCGCATCGGCGCAGAGCGCGCGGGCCTCCTTGTTGTCCGGCTCGGCGTAGACGACCTCCTTCATGACCTGCGCCACCCAACGGAACTCGCCCCTGGCGAAGTCGGCACGCGCGCGCTCGATCACCGCTGCGGCGCCGCCCATGTACTCGACGAACTTCCGCGCGGCCGGCGCCGGCGGAAGCGGGTGCAGGTTGCAGGGATTGGCGTCGTACCAGGAAAGGTATCGTTGATAGACGGCCTTCACATTGTGGCTGACCGAACCGTAGTAGCCGCGCGCTGACCAGCGCTCGGCGAGACCAGGCGGCAGGTCGATCACCTCGGCGATCTCGGCCGGCCGCCAGCCACGGTTCATGTAGCGCAGCGTCTGGTCGTGGATGTGCTTGTAGAGGTCGCGCTGCGCCTCGAGGTAGTCGATGATCTTCGCGTTGTCCCAGGTCGGCCAGTGGTGCTGGCCGATCAGCACCATCGTCTTCGGCCCGTACATCGCGATGGCATCGCCGATGTACCTGGCCCAGATGCGCGGATCGCGCGCCACGGCGCCGCGCAGGGGAATGAAGTTGTGCAGGAGCGGACAGGCGTTCTCCGCCATGTTGAGCACACCGAGCTGCGGATAAAACATGTGCATCTCGGCCGGCGATTCTGTCTCCGGCGCGAGCTGGAAGACGATCTCGATGCCGTCGATCGTGTGTGTCTCGACCGGCTCCTCGATCGACTGCGTCGGTGCGATCAGGCCCGGCGTGCCGCGCGCCACGCTCTTGCCGAGGCCGGCATCGACCTGGCCGCGCGGACCGCGCGGCAGCATCGTGCCGAACTGGAACTGCGCCCGCCGGGACATCGGCGGTCCCGCCAGCACGTTCTCGCCGGAGATGGCTTCCATGAAGCCGGCGGGAGCGATCACCCGCACCTGCCCCGCCTTCACGTCGGCCTCGTCGACGACGCCGCGCACGCCGCCGTAATGGTCGATATGGCTGTGCGTGTAGATCACGGCAACCACCGGCTTGCGGGGCCGGTGCGCGTAGTAGAGGTCGAGCGCGGCACGCGCGACTTCCGCGGTGGTCAGCGGATCGATCAGGATCAGCCCGCTGTCGCCCTCGATCACCGTCATGTTGGCAATGTCGAAGCCGCGCAGCTGGTAGAGCCGGTCCGTGACCTTGAACAGGCCGTTGGCGAGGTTGAGGCGCGCCATGCGCCACAGGCTGGGATTGACCGTGTCGGGCGCCAGCTCCCCGTCGATGAAGGCATATTCGCCCAGGTTCCAGAGGACCGTGCCACCGCCGGTGCGCACCATGCCCTCGGGCACGGTCGCGATCAGACCGCGCTTCGCGGCCTCGAAGTCGGCCGTGTCGGCGAAGGGCAGCTGCGCCGCCATCGTCGCATTGGCGGCTTGGGTTGCAGGTTCGGCGTCGCGCGCGGCGTCGAGATGAGAGGCAGGAACCGGAACGGCCGACGCGGACGCCATGGTTGCTAGCCCTCGACCTTGATGTTGTTTTCCTTGACGACCCTGGTCCAGCGTTCGGTCTCGAACTTGACCCGATCGAGATAGGCCTGCGGCGTGCTGCCCGTCGTGAAGAAGCCGAGCTCGGCGAACCGCTTCTTCACCGCCGGGTCCTTGAGCGTCTCGAGGCAGAGCGCGTTGAGCTTCTCGACGATCGGCGACGGCAGGCCGGCGGGGCCCACGAGACCGAAGAAGGCCGCGCTCTCCAGGTCCTTCATGCCGAGTTCGGCCACGGTCGGCACGTCGGGGCAGACGGCCGAGCGCTCGGGCGACGCGACGGCGATGCCGGTCAGGCGGCCGGCCGCCACATGGGTGCCGGTCGGCAGCACGACGTCGATCATGATCGGCACGTGGCCGCCCATGACGTCGCGCAAGGCATCGGCCGCGCCCTTGTAGCTGACGCTCTCGAGATTGAGCTTGTTGCGGGTGCGGAACAGCTCGCCCCACAGGTGCGGCTGGTTGCCCATGCCCGACGTGGCGTAGCGCACGCGCTGCGGCTGCTTGTTCACCCACTCGGCGAACTCCGCGTAGTTCTTCGCCGGCAAGGCCTTGCCGTCGATCGCGAGGAGATCGGGGATGTCGACCAGGGTCGAGATCATCTGGAAATCCTTGAGCGGATCGAACGGCTGCTTCATGCCGAGGGCGACATTGGTCGCCATCG
>JAESFK010000912.1_pt1 | contig 10971 bp, 10 predicted proteins | sample 9269391 | NCBI WGS metagenome assembly JAESFK01 (sample SAMN14506231, study PRJNA617097) | algae metagenome | isolation source: Drouetiella hepatica UHER 2000/2452 and co-occurring heterotrophs from... | place: Slovakia: Slovak Paradise National Park, Hrabusice, Kosice Region | collected 2000-01-01
ATGCACAAGGCTCATCAGCGCGGCGATGAACAGGAAAATCTTGAAACCCTTGATCCCGAGCGAACGATGGGGTGTCAGCTCTGCGGCGAAAACCGGCTGTTCCTCACTCACTATCTCGGCGTTGCCATCGTTCATGGCAAATGACTATAGATGCATGATGAAAAACGTGAAGCCAAAATCAGCAATCAAGCCGGCGAAAGCGAAACCCGCGACAACCGGCCGCGCCCGGACAAAGCCGAAATCAATCTACAGCCAAGCCGAAATCGAGGAGATTTTCCGCCGTTTCTCGATCCAGCGTCCCGAGCCGAAGGGCGAACTGGAGCATGTCAATCCGTTCACGCTGGTCGTTGCGGTGGCGCTGTCGGCACAGGCGACGGATGCGGGCGTCAACAAGGCGACGCGGGCGCTCTTTGCCATTGCCGATACGCCGGAAAAGATGGTGGCACTCGGCGAAGAGCAGGTTCGCGAGCATATCAAGACCATCGGGCTTTACCGTAACAAGGCGAAGAACGTCATCGCGCTCAGCGAAAAACTGATTGCCGAATTCGGCGGCGAGGTGCCGCGCACCCGCGAGGAGCTGATCACCCTGCCCGGCGTCGGCCGCAAGACCGCCAATGTGGTGCTGTCCATGGCGTTCGGGCAGGCGACCATGGCAGTCGATACGCATATCTTCCGCATCGCCAACCGGCTCTGTCTGGCACCGGGCAAGACCCCGGATGAGATCGAACACCAGCTGATGCGGATCATCCCCGATCACTATCTCTACCATGCGCATCACTGGCTGATCCTGCACGGGCGTTACTGCTGCAAGGCCCGCAAGCCGGAATGCCAGCGTTGCGTGATTGCCGACATCTGCAAGGCGGCGGAAAAGACCAGCGAAATGCCGGCACCGCTGGCCGAGCTGCCGGTGCAGATCATCTGACGGAAATGCCGTCGATCAGGGCGGCGATTGCCGTCTCATAGTCCTCGCGCCGACCGCCCGCCTCGATGGCGAGCGCTGCACGATCGAAGGCGGCGGAAAGAAGCTCGGCCAGCACACCCAAGAGTGCATCCTTGCCGCTGGCCGCCAACAAGGCTGCCAATCCAGCCTTCAAGCTGCCTTCCGCATTCTCGGCATCGATCTCCTGCAGGCTGTGAAGACCGAGAATGGCCGGCCCTTCACGCAGAAGAAGACGGGTACGGCCCGGCATCGCCATCGCATCGAAATAGCCGTGCGCGCCGTCAAGAATGGCATCGCGTTCGCTCGCCGATCGTGCCGATCTGGCTTCGATCTGCGCACTCACCTGCCGCGCCTCTTCCGCCACAATGGCTGAAAACAACGCCTTCTTGTCTTCAAAGTGATGATAAAGCGCGCCGCGCGTTACACCGGCCGCGCTGGCAATTTCCGGGGTCGCCGTCTCCGCATAGCCTTTTTCGACGAAAAGCTCCCGTGCCGCTGCCATCAAAGCAAGGCGCATGCTTTCCGTCCGTTCCTTGTTGCTGCGTCGCATTTTCCACCTTTACATACAGTCTGAATGTATGTTACTTACAAAAACATACAGAATGTATGATATTTTCACACGGAGGAAAAGCCATGAAAATCACCAGCTATTATCCCGTCATCATGACCCGCGATGTCTCTGGCACCGCCGCGTTCTACAAACAGCATTTCGGCTTCGAAGCGCTGTTTACGGCTGACTGGTACATCCACTTGCAATCGACCGAGAACGAGCATGTGACGCTGGCGATTCTTGACGGCAGCCACGCGACGATCCCGGAAAGCGGCCGCGGAACCGCTTCGGGGCTGCTTCTGAATTTCGAGGTCGAGGACCCGGACGCGCTCTATGCGGAGTTCCAGGCGGCAGGCCTGCCGATCCTCCTAACGTTGCGCGACGAAGATTTCGGGCAGCGGCATTTCATCACCGCCGATCCAAACGGCGTGCTGATCGACGTGATCAAACCCATCCCGCCGACGGCGGAATATGCCGCACAGTATGATGCGTCCGTGCTGCCGGCCTGATCCGGATCAGGCCGGTTTGCGTTCCCTCAACGAAGAAAGGAGCGCCGCGGCCGGCAGCGCAGGCACCAGATGGAGGCGGCTTAACAGCCGCCTTCCGCATGGAGCCCGCCACCGGGCCGATGGCGCCGCCAGCAAAGAAGGTGGCCAAATATCCAGGAAAATCTGCGTGTAGCCGTTCTTTTTCGCTTTCCGCTTCCAAACTGCCGGAAATCCGCTATTACCGGACACCGACTGACACAAACATTCCAGGCGGTTTCCGGATGACAAAATTCGACGTGCTCACGATCGGCAATGCGATTGTGGATATCATTGCGCGCTGCGACGACGCATTCCTTGTCGACAATGGCATCATCAAGAGCGCGATGAACCTGATCGATGCCGATAGGGCCGAGTTGCTCTATTCGCGCATGGGGCCGGCTCTGGAAGCGTCCGGCGGCAGCGCCGGCAACACGGCGGCGGGGATCGCCAGCCTTGGCGGCCGGGCCGCCTATTTCGGCAAGGTTGCCAACGACCAGCTTGGCGAGATCTTTACCCACGACATTCGCGCCCAGGGCGTGCATTTCGAGACCAAGCCGCTCGACGATCTTCCGCCGACCGCCCGCTCGATGATCTTCGTCACCGAGGATGGCGAGCGCTCGATGAATACCTATCTCGGCGCCTGCGTTGAGCTTGGACCAGACGATGTGGAGCCGTCCGTGGTCGCCGAAGCGGCCGTCACTTACTTCGAAGGCTATTTGTGGGATCCGCCGCTGGCCAAGGATGCCATCCGCGAGTGCGCCCGCATCGCCCATGAGAACCGCCGCGAAGTGGCGATGACGCTCTCCGATAGCTTCTGCGTCCATCGCTACCGGGCGGAATTCCTCGACCTGATGCGCTCCGGCACCGTGGATATCGTCTTTGCCAACCGCGCCGAGGCCCTGGCGCTGTACGAGACGGACGATTTCGAGCTGGCGCTGTCAATGATTTCCAAGGATTGCAAGCTGGCTGCGGTGACGTTGAGCGAAGAAGGCTCGATCGTCGTCAAGGGCGACGAGCGCGTCAAGGTCGAGGCGACCACGATCAGCCGCGTCGTCGATACGACAGGTGCAGGCGACCTTTATGCCGCCGGCTTCCTGCATGGTTACACGACCGGACGGACATTGGCCGATTGCGGCAAGCTCGGCAGCCTTGCGGCCGGCATCGTCATCGAACAGATCGGCCCGCGTCCGATGCTGTCGCTGTCTGCGGCCGCAAAGGAAGCCGGTCTGCTCTGACCGGCTCTCGTCATCACGTATCCAATTTCGGCGTAATCCTGTTTGGGCGTGGCCTTACTTGAAGGCTTCGCCTGGGTAGGCACCCCAGATTTCGCCCTGCGAAATCCAGCCGTCGGTGCCCTGCGCTTCGGCGCGGCACCATTCGCCGTTGCACTCGCCGACATGGACGACGACGCCCGGCTCGATGCGCGCAACGATGACGCCGCCCACCTGCGGATCGCGCCGCATGTTGACGAAGACGCCCTCGCCCTTGCCACGCATCCACGGGGCGGCAACGGCCGTCCGGTCGCCCGAAAGCAGCGCCTGATTGACCCAACCTTCCGTCCCGTCGGCATCGCGGATCTTGCGCCAGTTGTCATATTCCTGGGTCACTTCGACAGGGACGCCTGCCTTGAGGTAACGCCAGGCAACCGCATAATCGACGCTGGGGCCAACCCGCAGATTGACGCTCTTGGATTTCAGGCTGACGAAGCGCGGCAGCGGCAAGCCGCTCGCACCCTTGGCCGCCTGGGCCAAGGCCGGTGCCGCCTCGATTGCGACGAGCGACAGGGTAACTGCGGTGGCGAAAGCGAGCCTGGAAAGGAACTGACGCATGACAAAATCCATTTTCCAAAAAGATTCAGAAGCTTGCAGTTAGATCTCTGACCGGCCCCGTCGAAGACAAGCAAATCGTCTGGGAACATCTAGAGTTTTGTTTGTCTTCCACACCGGGTCTGGTAGAAAATGGAACTGCAGGGAGAACGATCACCCATCTTGGTTAAAAACCCGTCAACAAGGCGAAGCAGGCAGCAATGACCGCGAAGAAAAAACCCAAGGTCTATATCACGCGAAAACTGCCGGATGTGGTCGAGACGCGCATGCGCGAACTGTTCGACGCTGAACTCAACATCGACGACACGCCGCGCACGCAGCCCGAACTCGTGGCCGCAGTGAAGCGGGCCGACGTTCTGGTTCCGACCCTCACAGACCGGATTGACGCCGCGCTGATCGAGCAGGCCGGGCCCCAGCTGAAACTGATCGCCAGCTTTTCCAATGGCGTCGACCATATCGATGTCGATGCCGCCGCACGCCACGGCATTACCGTCACCAACACGCCGAACGTCTTGACCGAAGACACGGCCGACATGGCGCTCGCACTTATTCTGGCCGTGCCCCGGCGGCTGACCGAAGGTTCACGCATCCTTACCGACAGGAAAGAGGAATGGGCCGGGTGGTCGCCGACATGGATGCTTGGGCGGCGTCTTTCCGGCAAGCGCATCGGCATTGTCGGCATGGGCCGGATCGGCACCGCCGTTGCCCGCCGCGCCAAGGCGTTCGGGCTTTCGATTCACTATCACAACCGCCATCGCGTCAGCGCCGAGACCGAGGAAAAGCTGGAGGCGACCTATTGGGACAGCCTCGACCAGATGCTGGCCCGCGTCGATATCGTCTCGGTCAATTGTCCATCGACACCCGCAACCTACCACCTGCTCTCGGCACGAAGGCTGGCGCTGATGCAGCCGACCAGCTACATCGTCAACACGGCCCGCGGCGGCATCGTCGATGAAGTTGCGCTGATCAAGTGCCTGCGCGAAGGCAAGATCGCCGGGGCAGGACTGGACGTGTTCGAGAACGAACCGGCCATCAACCCGAAGCTCGTCAAGCTTGCCAGCGAAGGCAAGGTCGTACTGTTGCCGCACATGAGCTCGGCGACGCTCGAGGGGCGCATCGACATGGGCGACAAGGTGGTGATCAATATCCGCACCTTCTTCGACGGGCACCGCCCGCCGGACCGCGTTCTGCCCGGCCGGACCTGATTGCTCAGAGCGGCTTGCGCATCTCAATCTTCGAACGACTAAGCGCTCGGCTCAAGGGTCATCGCATCTTCCGGCTGTACTTGATCGTCTCGAACCGCGCCGACAGCCCGTCATACATCAGGAGACGGCCGATCAGCGGTTCGCCGGCGCCAGTGATGACCTTGATGACTTCCATAGCCTGCAATGTACCGAGAACGCCGGTCAGCGCGCCGACAATTCCGGCCTCGGCGCAGGAGGGCACGACACCCGGCGGCGGCGGCGCCGGGAAGAGGTCGCGATAACCCGGATTGAGACGGCCGTCAGCCGCCGTTTTCCAGGGTTGGAGAACCGTGAGCGAACCATCGAAGCGGCCGACGGCGGCGGTTACCAGAGTAATTTGCAGACGCTCTGCCGTATCGGCTGCGAGATAGCGGGTGGCGAAATTGTCGGAGCCATCGACAACGATGTCATAGGCGGACAACAGCGTATCGGCATTCGCCGCTTCAAGCCTCTCCACATGCCGGATCACATCCACGTGCGGATTGATCCGCTGGAGCGCATCCATGGCGCTGTCGGCCTTTGTACGGCCGATATCCGGAGTGCCGTGGATGATCTGGCGCTGCAGGTTGGACAGAGAAACCGTATCGTCATCGACGATGCCCAGCGTGCCGACGCCGGCGGCGGCGAGGTATTGCAGGACCGGCGCGCCAAGACCGCCGGCACCGATGACCAGCACGCGCGCTGCCTTCAGCGCCTGCTGCCCTGTCCCGCCGATTTCCGGCAGGATGATGTGGCGGGCATAACGCTGGATTTCTTCAGAACCGAGAGGCAGCTTGCTCATGATATCGAACTTTCACCCGGATACGGTGCCGTTGGCAACCGTGAGATACCGCGCACGGCCGCCAAGGGCGGAAAACATCGATTGGTCGGTGCCGGTCATGAAGGCCTGGCCGCCGAGATCATCGACCAGATCGAACAGGGCCGCCCGCCTGCCCTCATCGAGATGGGCGGCGATCTCGTCGAGCAGCAGCACCGGCGCATAGCCGGTCATATTGCCGACCAGACGGGCGTGAGCGAGGATCAGGCCAACCAGAAGCGCCTTCTGTTCGCCGGTCGAGCAGCGCGCGGCCTCCATGTTCTTGGCACGGTGGCGGATCAACAGATCGCTGCGATGCGGACCATCGAGCGTGCGGCCGGCGGCGGCGTCGCGGTAGCGGCCGTTTTTCATCATCTCCAGATATTGCTCCTCCAGATCGAAGGCCGGGCGATGCCATTCGGCATCGAGAAAGCCGGAGAGCGCTAGATCGGCCGCCGGAAACACGCCGCCTTCGTGGTTTCGGTCTACCAGCCCGGCCAAAAGGCCGAGCATTTCCTGTCTGGCCAGCGCCATCGAGATTCCCAGCTCAGCCATCTGGCGCTCAAGGCCCGTCAGCCAGACCGGATCAGGGCGCCCTTCGGACAGGAGCTTGTTGCGGCTGCGCATGGCGCGCTCGTAATCGGTGGCGCGGCGGCCGTGTTCGGGATCAAGCGACAGGACAAGCCGGTCAAGGAAGCGGCGCCGATCCCCCGAGCCGCCGGTGAACAACCCATCCATGGCCGGTGTCAGCCAGAGCACGCGCAGATGATCGAGCAATTCATCGACCGTCTTCACCGTCGTGCCGTTCAGCCGCAGGCGGCGGGTCTGGCCCTCCTCTGCGCCTGCCGTACCCGTGCCGATTTCGACCGGGCCATCCATGCCTTCCAGCTCCGCAAAGACGGAAAAGCCGGTCTCCGCGCCGACCCGCGCCACATCGGCATAGGCCGCACGGCGCAGCCCGCGTCCCGGCGACAGGAAAGAGACCGCCTCCATCAGGTTGGTCTTGCCCGCGCCGTTCTCGCCGGTCAGCACCACATGGCGCGCGTCGAGATCGAGCGACAGCCCCGCATAATTGCGGAAATCGCCGAGCTTCAGACGAGTGAGAGAAACCTTGTGCGGCATGAAGAATCCGTTGCGTGTCCGGGTCAGAGCTAAGCCGGGAGCGCAGCAATGGCAAGGCTGAACATGGGCGTGTTTGCACGGCCCGGCACGCAATAGGCGGCTTACGACCGGTCAAGCTCCAGATAAGGCAGAATGACGCCCGCGTCCCGGTCCTGATCATCGCCATCATGCGCGCCATGCCGCCGCGGGCGACAGACAAAAATGCCGGAGGCATCGCTGCCTCCGGCCAAAATACATTGCCGATTTTATCTTCGGCCCGCCGCTGATTGCGGCGGTCACTCGATGTCGAAGAAATCCTTCATGCGGGAAAAGAAGCCTGCCGATTCCGGATTGTTTTCCTTCGATGAAAGCTCCTCGAACTCCTTGAGGAGTTCGCGCTGGCGCTTGGTTAGCTTCTGCGGCGTTTCGATCTGGATCTGGATATAGAGATCGCCGACCTGGCTGGAGCGCAACACCGGCATGCCCTTGCCCTTCAGGCGGAATTGCTTGCCGGCCTGCGTGCCTTCCGGCACGGAAACGCGCGATTTGGTGCCGTCCAGCGTCGCCACGTCGAACTTGCCGCCAAGCGCGGCCGTCGTCATCGAGATCGGCACGCTGCAATAGAGATCGGCGCCGTCGCGCTGGTAGAACTCGTGCGGCTTGACCGACAGGAAGATATAGAGATCGCCGGAAGGCCCGCCGCGCAAGCCGGCCTCGCCTTCGTTGGACAGGCGGATGCGGGTGCCGTCTTCGATCCCGGCCGGGATGTTGACCGAGAGTGACCGCTCTTCGGTGATGCGGCCCTGACCGTGGCACTTGACGCAGGGGTCGGCAATGGTCTGGCCGCGACCCTGACAGGTCGGGCAGGTGCGTTCGATGGAAAAGAAGCCCTGGGCGGCACGCACACGGCCGGAACCCTGACAGGTGGCGCAGGTGGCCGGCTTGGTACCCGGCTTGGCGCCCGAGCCGGTGCAGACATCGCAGGTGATCGAGGTCGGCACACGGATCTGCGCCGTCTTGCCAGCATAAGCCTCTTCCAGCGAGATTTCCATGTTGTAGCGCAGATCGGCACCGCGCTCGCGGCCACCGGACGAGCGCCGCTGCCGGCCGCCGCCCATCATCTCGCCAAAGATGTCCTCAAAGATATCGGAGAAGCCGCCGGCTCCACCGCCCATGCCAGCGCCGCCGCCGCCCATGCCGCCCTGTTCGAACGCCGCATGGCCATACCGGTCATAGGCTGCCCGCTTCTGCGGGTCCTTGAGCATCTCGTAGGCGAGGCTGATCTCCTTGAACGTCTTTTCAGCTTCCGCATCGCCGGGGTTCTTGTCCGGGTGATACTTCATTGCGAGTTTGCGGAAAGCGCTCTTGAGCTCCTTCTCGTCTGCTGTTTTCGCAACGCCGAGCGTTTCGTAAAGATCACGTTTCATACTTGCAGATTGTCCTGTTGAATAGGCGCGTCAAAACCGGCTGCCCGGCGGTCGCCAAATTTCCTTGCAACAGGATTTAGTAAACCTTCAAGCGCGATACCATAGGCAATACACTATCTCGGCGCCTTTTTGTCGGAAAAGCGCAGATTCAGGCAGCGGAGCTCTCGGCCTGCGCCTTGCCGGAGCGCCTGTCCCAGCCGAAAAGCCGGTTGATCCAGTCACTGACCGGCTTTTCGAAGTATCGATCGGAGGCGATCGCAACCAGAATCGTCGCAGTCATCGGCACAATCATGAACTGATAGAAGCTGAAAATCCCGAGCGGCGCGATGCCATGCCGCCAGACGACGGCAAGCAGCGCGGTCTCCACCACCGGATGCCAGAGGTAGATACCGAAGGAGACGCGGCCGGCCGGTGAAAGGACCGCCAAGAAGCGTGCGCCGCCCGGATTGTTGCGCTCGACCACAGCGGCGGCGAACATTGCCAGGGCCAGCAATCCGACCAGAAGATAGGACGGCCACAGCATCAGCATGCCGATCATCGCAAGCGCGAAAAGTCCCCAGGCCAGGGCATGCGAGCGCAGTTGCAGCTTGCTTTCGCGCGCCAGCATCATGACCACCCCGCCGACGGCAAAATCTGCAAAGGCTCGATAGGCCCCCCACGTATCCGCCTTCAGCCAGCTATCGAATGGTATGGTGCCGGCTTTGGTCGCAACTTCCAGCAGGACGACGCTGGCGACGGCAAGCAATGCAAGGCCCTTCACGCCAGCGCGACGGATGACGACGATATAGACCGGCAGCAACAGATAGCAGAACCATTCGGCCGACAACGACCAGGACACATAATTGAAGCTGAGCTCCGACGTCGTTCCCCAGGCCTGCAGCAAAAGGATGTTCTGCGGCAGCAGGCTGAAATCATACCGCTCGGGCACCGTCGAGGAGACAAGGCCGAAATGCAGCGCCACACCGACGGCAACAAAGAAGATCAGCGTCACCAGATACAGTGGATAGAAGCGGGCAAGGCGCCGGATGATAAAGGATTTATAGCTCGGCCAGTCCTTCAGCTTGTCGCCGTAGCGCAGGAGGATCAAGAAACCGGAGATCATGAAGAACATGTCCATCAGCGGAAGCAAACGCTCGAGCACGTGGCTGACATCGTATTGGAGGGGATCGCCGGAACCGAACCGCAGGAAATGATAGGCCATCACCAGGATCGCTGCCAGAAGCCGCCAGGATTCGAAGATTCTGAAATGCATAACGCAATCTCCGCTAGCGCTTCATTCCGGTAGCCGGCTCGCCTCGACTGTCCCTTTAGCCGCGGATCATACCCTCATCTTGCAAACCATCGGTTAAGGCGAACGGCATCTCTGAACGGGACCGGAGAAACGCAAAAACCCGGAGCTTGCGCCCCGGGCTTGTGTATTCTCAGATCGAAGAAGACTTATGCGGACTTCTTGCGGTCGTCCTCGTCTTTGACTTCTTCATAATCGGCATCGACGATGTCGCTATCGCGGGCCGCGTCGGCCTCTGCATCGGCATTGGCCGCTTCGGTCTGCTGCGATTCATACATCGCCTGGCCGAGTTTCATCGAGGCTTCGAGAAGCGTCTGGGTCTTGGTCTTGATGTCTTCCGCATCCGGCTCGGAGGCTTCGACGGCCGTCTTCAGCGCAGCGATCGCATCGGAGATCGCGGTGCGCTCGGCTTCCGTGACCTTGTCGCCGAATTCCTTCAGCGATTTTTCCGACGAATGAATCAGGCTTTCGGCCTGGTTCTTCGCTTCAACGCCCTCACGGCGCTTCTTGTCGCTCTCGGCATTGGCCTCGGCGTCCTTGACCATCTTCTCGATATCCGCGTCGGACAGACCGCCCGATGCCTGGATGCGGATCTGATGTTCCTTGCCGGTACCCTTGTCCTTGGCCGAAACCTGGACGATGCCGTTGGCGTCGATGTCGAAGGTGACTTCGATCTGCGGGACGCCGCGCGGTGCCGGCGGAATGCCGACCAGGTCGAACTGGCCAAGCAGCTTGTTGTCCTGGGCCATTTCGCGCTCGCCCTGCGAAACGCGGATGGTCACGGCATTCTGGCTGTCTTCGGCCGTCGAGAAGGTCTGCGACTTCTTGGTCGGGATCGTCGTGTTGCGCTCGATCAGGCGGGTGAAGACGCCACCGAGCGTTTCGATGCCGAGCGACAGCGGGGTCACGTCGAGCAGCAGAACGTCCTTGACGTCACCCTGCAGAACGCCGGCCTGGATGGCGGCGCCCATAGCAACCACTTCATCCGGGTTGACGCCCTTGTGCGGCTCCTTGCCGAACAGCTGCTTGACGACTTCCTGTACCTTCGGCATGCGGCTCATGCCGCCGACCAGAACGACTTCGTCGATCTCGGCTGCCGTGACGCCGGCATCCTTGAGGGCTGCCTTGCACGGCGCAACGGTACGCTGAACCAGTTCATCGACCAGGCTTTCGAACTTGGCGCGCGACAGCTTCATCGTCAGGTGCTTCGGACCGGTGGCATCCGCCGTGATGAACGGCAGGTTGATTTCGGTCTGCTGCGACGAGGACAGT
>JAESFK010000913.1_pt1 | contig 10960 bp, 10 predicted proteins | sample 9269391 | NCBI WGS metagenome assembly JAESFK01 (sample SAMN14506231, study PRJNA617097) | algae metagenome | isolation source: Drouetiella hepatica UHER 2000/2452 and co-occurring heterotrophs from... | place: Slovakia: Slovak Paradise National Park, Hrabusice, Kosice Region | collected 2000-01-01
CATCCCTGACTTGTGGCAGGCCATCGCCGACGCCATCAAACAGTTCAAACCTGACGAATGCCGGAATTACTTCCAGGCCGCTGGGTATGATGCTTTCTGATGGGAAATTGCTCTAGTGCGTCGCGCCGGAGCCGCCGGCCGCGACGATCGCGAAGGGCATGCCCTCGACCGGAATGGTCGCGGTTTCCTTGAGCGTTTCGCTGTCGATCATCCGCACAAGACTATGACGCGGATCGGTGATGGCGATGCGATCGCCGGCCACGGCAAGCCGCGGGCGCGGATCGCGCCAATGGCCATCCTTGCTGTAGGGCTCAGTGACGCCGGCGGACCGGACGATCTGGCCGCTGACGACATCCAGCACATGCAGCTTGCCATCTTCCGTCAGGATATAGGCGTTGCGCACATTGGCCGGGTCGAGGATGAAATCGACGCGGCGGGTGGGAAGCTCGACAAGACGGTAGGGTGCCGCAGCGTCCGGATCGATCAGCACCACCTTGTCCTCACCGTAATTGCCCAGAAAGAACTGCATCGACCGGCCGCCAAGCAGGGTCGAAACCTTGCCCTCCGGCAGATCGCTGCCATAGGCGACCATTTCCAGCTTCGGACCGTCGAGCCCGCCCGGCCGGGCGACCAGAACGCCCTCGGCGCAACCGAAAGCCACAAGCCGCGCGGACGTCGCTTCGCCGTGCAGGCCCGTGCAGGTGGCGACGTCGCCGATCTGCTTGCCTGCCCGGTCGACGATCCGCAGACCCAGCCGTGGCGGCAGCTCATCCGGTTTCACGTCCGTGGTCATGTTCGGCACCGACACCAGAATGTGCTGCCCCATCGGCACGGCCACGCCATGGTGCGGCGCGGTGGTATCGATGCTTGCCGCCTCGCCCTTGCCTTCGATCAGCGCACTTTCCTGAAAGAGATCGGTCTTGCCGCCCCGGTCATAGAAGACCGCCACATCGTCGCCGTGGGTGACCACATGACCCGGCTTCTTTCCCGTAATGTTACCGGCAAGCAGCTTGGGATCGGACAGCTGGATATCGCGATGCTCGCCGTGATCCGAAAGCGCGATGCCCGTCGATATCAGCTGCACCGCGTCCTTGTCCCCTTGCACGGCAAAGACCGTCTTGCCGCTATCGCTCAAGGACAATGCCGCATAGCCGCCAAGATCGAAGCGGCCAAGTTCGCTGCCGCTGGCGGCATCCAGCGCGCGCACGACCGGCTGGGTATGATCGGCAACAAACAGCCGCCACGTTTCCTTGTGGTCATCGGCCAAGACCGGAAGGGGTGACAGCGCCGTCAGCGCCAGCGCGACAGCAGCCTGCATCGGCTTGCCAAAATGGATCGGCATGGGTTCTCCTGCAATTGTTTTGTAATAACGTTACAACTGATTTGTTATAAAGTTACACCCCTCTTGTCCAGCAGGAAAATGCAAGGCGCGGATAGCCAAGGGAATATGGGAGGACGCCGCCAAGGCTTTCGTTTCGCGCAGGCCCGGCGCCAGCTTGGACGAAGGCTCAGGCCGCCTCGCCCGGTTTCAGCTTGCTGCTTCCATGACGTCAATGGTGGGGAGTTGGCCTGCTTCGGTCTCTTCGGATGGGTTCTGCCCGGGAAGCTCGGCGATCGGAAACAATTCGAGCACGACCCGCAGGATGGTGAGAGCCGCTTCGGACCGGCACGCATAAAACACACTCTGCGACCGGCGGCGCGATGTCAGCAATCCGGCCGTCTTCAGAATGCGCAGGTGCTGGGACGTGGCGGACTGGCTCAGGCCGAGGATCTGGGCCAACTGACCGACCGATTGCTCCTCCCGCGCCAGCGCCTCCAGCGCAATCAGCCGCATCGCGTTGGACATCGCATCCAGCACCGCGCCGCCATTTTCGATATGGGAGGGCATTGGCACAGGGGACGCCTTCTTTCGGACCCGCCCTTTCTCCTGGTTTGCGCGTTTCACCTCGATCCCCTGCGTTCTCGTCATCATCATGTACTAAGTGAAAGAAGCACGCCAGGATTCGAGTCAACTACTATTGATCATCCACAACAACTGGTGTATTCACAGAATAATAAGATTAAAACTGCGTTACTAACGCGATACACGACAAAATTTCATCGTTTTGTCACAAAACTGACCTGATTTTTGCTTTAAAATTAGGCAAATGCACAACAAAGTTGTTTAATTTCAATTAATTATCCGATCTAATATTTCAAACGACAAAACAACTCCCAGTAGTAAACTAGTAGTAGAATATAGTGCGGGGCTTGAAATGACGACAAATATCGCTGTCATAATACCTTTCTATCAGGCTGAAGACGGAATTCTGCGCAGGGCGCTCGAGTCCGTAGAGACACAGCAGCTGCCCACCGGCGTCACCTTGAAGGTGGTCGTCGTCGATGACGCCTCGCCGCATCCCGCAAGCAAGGAGCTTGATGGTTTTGCGTTCAAGGGTGCCCACACGCTGACGATTATCAAGCAAACCAATTCCGGTCCTGCGGGGGCCCGCAATACCGGTCTCAACAGCCTTGCCGGTGATGAGATCGATTTCGTCTCCTTCCTGGACTCCGACGACATCTGGAACCCCTTGCACATCCAAAGGGCGCTTTCCGCACTGCGCAAGAGCGATTTCTTCTTCTGCAATCACGTCAGAAGCAAACATTACGGCGATTACTTCCGCTGCCTGCCCGAGACATGGCAGGCGCTCACCCAGAACCGGGGAGCCGGCCAATCGCAGATGGTGAAGGTGTTTGCTGCCGGCGAGCTGACGCGGACGATGATCCGCGAGTGCCCGCCGCAGACCTCCACGGTCTTGTACAATTTCCGCAAGAACCCGAACCTGCGCTTCAATGCCTCCCTCAGAAGCGCCGGCGAAGATCATATCTTCTGGATCGAGCTATCGATCGACAATTCAACCGCAGTCGATGTCCGCGTCAATGTAAGCTGCGGCGAAGGATTGAACCTCTATTGGTCGAACGTTTCCTGGGAAAGCCCGAAATCGATCAGTATCCAGGGCTGCCTTGCCATCCAGTACAACTACATGCGCAACAACGACCGCATCTATACCATGGATATCGAAACGATCTCGTTCCGGCAGAGATTGTATGAGGGGGCTTATGTCTATGCGATCCTGCGCGGGGCGGCCAAACGGTTCCTTCCGGACCCCAAGGTCTTCTCGAAGCTCGTCTCGCATTACCCGGCCTTCCTCCTGCGCAGCCCTGCCAACCTTGCCTTCTTCGTGATGAACAGGAAAGTTATGACGGATGTTACTTCGGTAAAAAACGTCCCTAGCGCAGACCTGGCCGCCTAGGCACCTGCGCTTTTCTCCGGCGTCATGCCGTGTCTTTCCGGGATCACGCCCCGGAAAGGCAAATGACGTTTTATGGAAAATCCAGAGAATTTCGAGCTCGTTATGATATCATCCGCGGCAAGAAACGGTAAGTATTCGTTTATACATCTCGTCAATCTTCAGTACCGGCCAACCGGGGGATTGACGAAGAGGGTCATCGACGTCCTCCTTTCTCTTTCGATCATCCTGATCTTCCTGCCGCTTATCCTGATGATCGCCGTGCTGGTGAAGCTGTCGACCACCGGATCGGTCTTTTATAACCACGCGGAGATCGGATATGACGGCGTGTCCCTCGTGCGCCTGACGTTTCGCACCGCCTCCGCCTCGGGCGGACAGGATTTTGCCCAGTACCTGACGATGACCGCGCAAAGCGGCTCGCCGCCCCGGTATCAGCCGGACGTCTCGCTGCCGCCGCTCGGGGCCATTCTCCAGCAGCTTGGCCTCGACGGGTTGCCGCAACTCTTCAACGTGCTGCGCGGCGACATGAGCATCGTCGGCCCCTCGCCCCTGACGATGAGCGAGATCGAGCGGTACGGCTCCAACACGTCGTTCTACGTCAAGACACGTCCGGGCCTGATCGGCTACCGCCTGAGCGGCGGTATCGACGCCCAATACTTCCGCCGCCTGAAACTCGACAGGGAGTACGCGGAAAACTGGACGCTGGCGGCGGATTTCCGGGAAATCTGGCACTTTCTCACCACCGGACGGCGGTAAAGGCCGCATATGCGGTCAGGCGGGCTGTGCTGCGCTATCCGCAGCCGGGCGCTGTTTCAGCCTGTGTCCGATTTCGACGATTGCGTTGATGGCGGGAACGAGTTCGCGGCCAAGCTCTGTCAGGCTGTATTCCACCGTCGGCGGTGTCGTCGGCATGATCCTGCGCTCCACCACGCCCTTGATGTCGAGGTCTTTCAGCCGGGCGCTGAGCACCTTGGCCGACACTGCGGGGATATCGATCCGCAGTTCGCTGAAACGGCGCGGACCGCCGCTCAGGCACCAGATGACATTCGGGGTCCACGCGCCGCCCAGCAGCATCATGCACTCGCCGACCGGACAGGTCGGCGGCAGCGGACCGGCTTTGTTTTTCCTGATCTTCAAGGCCATAAGCGTCATTTTCCGGTTTCGCCGCGGTAACCGGAAAGTCAGGTAACACAAAGTTATCAAGTATACAAAGGTTATCCTTTCCGCCTAGTTTCCGCCTGCCTTCGGGCAAAGCGCAACAGCAAAGGAACCGCATCCATGAAGCTCTATTACGCACCGGGCGCCTGCTCGCTCTCACCGCATATCAGCCTGCACGAGGCCGGCGCCGAGTTCGAGATCGAAAAGGTCGATGTCGCCACCCACCGGACTGCAAGCGGCCGCGATTTCAGGGAAATCAATCCCAAGGGTTATGTCCCCGCGCTGGTCCTTGACGGCGGCGAAGTGGTGACGGAAGGGGCCGCCGTCATCCAGTACATCGCCGATCGCTTTCCCGCGGCAAAACTTGCACCGGCAAACGGCACGCTTGCCCGCACACGCCTGCAGGAGCAGCTGAACTTCATCGCGTCGGAACTGCACAAGGCCTTTTCTCCGCTGTTCAATCCATCCACATCCGCCGACGCGCGGGAGGCGGCGAAAGCTGCCGTTGCCCGGAAATTCGATCATGTCGAAGCGGTGCTGTCCGACGGCAGGCCCTACCTGCTTGGCAACGCCTTCTCGGTTGCCGATCCCTACCTCTTCACCGTGGCAAGCTGGACGGGACCGACGGGTATCGACGTCGGCCGCTGGCCGCATCTCGCCGGCTATCTGAAGCGGATCGGTGAGCGCCCGGCCGTGCAGGCAGCGATGCGGGCGGAAGGGGCGGTGGCGGCATGAGCGACATCAGCCAAAGCGGCACCCGCTTTGCCGCCGTCACCAGCCTGCTCGGGCTCTATTTCGATGGGCTTCATCACAGCGACACCGCAATCCTGCGGCAGGTCTTTCATCCGAAAGCCCATTACGCCACCGCGTCTGACGGCAGCCTTTTGGAACTCGACATGGCCAGCTACTTTCCGGTCATCGACAAACGCCCGTCACCAGCCAGCCGCGGCGAGGCACGGGCAGACAGGATCATAGCGATCGAATTCGCCGGGCCGGTCACGGCATTTGCAAGGGTGGAATGCGCCATCGGCGAAAAGAGCTTTACCGATTTCCTGTCGCTGATCTTCATCGATAACCGCTGGCAGATCATCGCCAAGGTCTTCCATTACGATATCCGCACGGCCAGCTGAGGAGGAACCGATGCCCTACGTGAACATCAAGATCACCCGCGAAAACGCCACCGCCGATCAGAAGGCAGCCCTGATCAAGGGCGTCACCGACCTTTTGCAGACGGTGCTCGACAAGAACCCGGCGACCACCTTCGTCGTCATAGACGAAGTGGCTCTGGAAGACTGGGGCGTCGGCGGGCTGCCGGTGGACGAATATCGCCGACGCCAGAACACGGCGCCCCGCTAAAAGAAAAAGGGGAGGACGCGGAAAACTGGACGCTGGCGGCGGGTTTCCGGGAAATCTGGCAGTTTCTCACCACAGGACGGCGGTAAAGGCCGCATAAGCGGCCTTTACCCGTTGCCTGATCCTGAAGTTTGAAACTGTATTGTTGTCTTGAAAGTGGAAGACATTACTATTGCGGAGACCTCCCTCCGGGTCTGCGCCAAACGACGCCGAACACCGGTTTAACAATCAAGCATACCTTCTGATCGGAAACGTCCGGAATGAGAGTTTTCGAGGCTTCCCGTTGCGCGCGCCTCTCCGGTCAGAGGCACAAGTCCCCTTGAAGAGTTATTGCGGCATCGTCCGGAATCCTTTTAATCGACAGACGATTACCGGATAGGGGGCGAAAACGAGCCTGAGAAACGAGCCCCGTTTCCTTTTTTGAGGGGTATGGGACCATGATTTCTAGGCGCTCTCTTTTCGGATGGACTCTTGGTGCAGCTGCCCTCAGTCGAGACGGGCTTGTGAATTGGACCCGCCCTGCTATGGCAAAGAATTCGGAAAAAAACAGTGACCATGATTGTATGGAAACTCCAATTGCCACAGGCCCCGGCAATCTGCTGATGCCCGCCGAATGGGCACCGCATAGTGCGACATGGATGGCCTATGGCGCTACGCCAGGCACGTGGGGCGAAGAGATGCTCACACCCTTCGGCCGCGATCTGACCAACAGCCGGGTGATCGCCCGTCAGGATCTCATGCGCCTTGCGGCAAACCTGTCGCGCTTCGAGCGGGTCTTCATGCTGGTCAACACCCGCGAGGACGAAGACGAAGCCAAGGGCTTTCTTGCCGAGATCATTGCCCAGACGTCGACCAAGGACCAGATCGGGAACGTGCTCGATGATTCGGGCCGTATATACATCGGCAAGCATCGCAAGACGACGGACCTGCCACCGATCGGCGCATTCCAGATCACGTTTCTACAAACACACATCAACGATCTTTGGACACGCGACACAGCACCCATATTCGTCAAGGATGCTCAAGGAAAACTTCATGGCGTCGATGTCAATTTCAACGGCTGGGGACAGTGGCCAATCAGGACAGGTCTCTGCAACTGGTCCAAGGATCCGATGAAGACTGAGAACGGTATTATCGATCAGCCGATCGATGGTGACCTAAAGATCGCAGCCTTCATCAACAAACATGCCATGATCCCCGGTACCTCCACCTGGCTAACGATGGAGGGCGGGGGGCTGGAGGTGAATGGGGCAGGCCTGGCTGTGGCAACCGAAAGCTGCATTCTAAACGACAACCGAAACCCGGGCAAAAGCAAAGCAGAGATCGAAGCCGAGCTTCTCCGCGTTTTCGGCGTGGAAAAAGTGATCTGGATGCCCGGGGTGAAGGGTGTGGAACTTACCGACTGGCATGTGGATTTCACGGCCAAATTCGTCTCCCAAACGCAAATAGTTTATGCGTTCGACAAGAATTTCGAGCCAGAAGACAACCGAAACGAAAAATCGCTTCAAGCAGCCGTTGCAGAAATCAGTACATGGCCCGCAGAGATCAAGAACAAGCTCCTTGGAAAGCCCGACGCCGAACTGACGCTTCACGCTTTGCCGTTGCCGAGGATTGAAAAGGTGTACGCATCCTTCCAGAAGCGTAATTCTGCACTTAACATCACCGAACGCACGCTCGATGAATTCACTGACACGACGGCTCCAGGTTACGTCGGGTTCACCCGTGCGAACGGCGGCATCATCCAAGGCCAATTTGGAGATCATGAGAACGACCTCGCCGCATTTGAAATACTTCAGGCTCTGTATCCCGATCAATTCGTGATTCAAATTTCGGTGGATGGCCTCTCAAGCGGCGGTGGAACGATACACTGCGCCACCCAACAACAGCCTTCATAGCCGTGCTGCGCGCAACACGATGAAGGTGTTGTAAAGCTTGCTCCTGCTCGCATACCGAGATCATCACAGGCACCGGAGCGCTGCTTGCAGCTAAAAGAAAAGGGGAGGACACGACGGTCCTCCCCTGTTTCACTGCTCTTTCGATGCAGCCTGAACTCAGGCCGCGTAACGGGTGCGCTGATGCTGCGGCTGCCGTGAACGGGTTTCCTCTTCCAGCTTGAAGCGGGCAAGCAGGGTCTGCAGCTGACGGCTTTCGTCGGCCAGCGTCTCGCTGGCGGCCGTGGTTTCCTCGACCATGGCGGCGTTCTTCTGGGTCATCTGGTCCATATGGTTGACCGAGGTGTTGATTTCGGCCAGCGCGGTTGCCTGTTCGCGCGCCGCGGTGGCAATGCTCTCGACGTGATTGTTGACGCGCAGCACCAGTTGTTCGATTTCAACCAGCGCATCGCCGGTCGCCCGCACCAGCGAGACACCACCCTCGACTTCTGCGGCCGAGGCGCTGATCAGCGCCTTGATCTCCTTGGCGGCATTAGCGGAGCGCTGTGCCAGTTCACGGACTTCCTGGGCGACGACGGCAAAGCCACGGCCGGCTTCCCCTGCCCGTGCGGCTTCGACGCCGGCATTGAGTGCCAGAAGGTTGGTCTGGAAGGCGATCTCGTCGATGACGCCGATGATCTGGCTGATCTTTGTCGAAGAGCCTTCGATCCGGCTCATCGCGGTCACGGCGTTGCGGACGATTTCGCCGGATTTTCCAGCGCTTTCCTTGGTCTCGCGCACCATGTCGCGGGCCTCGTTGGCACGCGACGAGGAGGTGCGCACGGTCGCGGTGATCTCGTCGAGGGCTGCTGCGGTTTCCTCAAGCGCTGCCGCCTGCTGCTCGGTGCGCTTGGACAGGTCGTTGGCAGCCGAGCTTAGCTCCGCCGAGCTTTCCTTGATGGTGCCGGCAGCGCCGCGCACATTGTTCATGGTCGAGCGCAGCGTCACCATCGTGGCATTGACGTTCTGCTGCAATTCGGCGAAGGCGCCCTGGAAATGGCCTTCCATGCTTTCGCAAAGATCGGCATCGGCCAGCGCTGCGATGACGCGGCGCACTTCGGTGACGGCAAGATCGATGCTGCCGACCAGTTCGTTGACGCTGCCGGCAAAACGGTTGAGGTCGTCGTTCTGGTAATCCTTGCCGATACGGCCGGTGAAATCGCCAGCGACAGCGGCGGCGACAACCGCGCTGATGCTCGATTGCAGATCGCTGCTCAGCGCATGAAGGGCTGCTTCCTGCGCCTTCATGTCGCGCATCGCCAGCGCATTGCGGCGGAAGACCTCGACGGCGCGGGCCATCTCACCGATCTCGTCCTTACGGGTGGCGTCGGTGCCGGTGCTGTCGAGATTGCCTTCGGCAAGACGGCTCATCGCGGCCGTCAGATCGCGAACCGGCGTGGCGATGCCTTGGCGGGCGACCAGCAGGCTGACGACCGCACCGACGACGATGCAGCCTGCAGCGGCGAAAACGGCAATGGCGAGCGCAACAGACGAGGACTGAAGCGCATCGGCGCGGGCCACGGCAAGCTCTTCGCCCGAATAGGTGCTGTAGACCTTGACCGTGCTGGTGACGATCTTTTGCGCGTCAAGCGCCTTGTCGAGACCGGCCTTGATGGCGGCTGCATCCTGCGGGCTGGCCTCGGCAATACCGACCATGGCGCGGATTTCGCCGAAATAGGTTTCAAGCGTTGCCCGGATGGCCTGCAGCTGCTTCAGCTCGGTTTCGTCGGCGGCGGCCTCGATCTTCGGCAGGCGCTCCAGCATTTCCTTGGACCGTTTTTCGGTCTCGGCCCGGAAGTCCGCCGCCTTTTCCGGCTGCGCGGCCAGCTGGTAGGTCATGCGGCTGATGGCGATGATGTCGACGCGCAGGTCCATGGCCTCACGGGCGACTTCTTCCCTCGCACCGACTGACACGATGGCCTCTTCGAGCGCCATGATGCCCTTGGCGCCGACGGACGCAATGACCAGGCAAGACAGCCCCATGACGAAAACGACCAGACTGATCTTCTGGAGAATGGAGAGATTGCGAAAATTCATGGCTGAACTCCGGCTGGGCAGATGACCCGCGCGCTGAACGAAAAAATGGGAGATCGAGGCATGATGCCTCTGGCAAAACGCTGCAGGAGAAGGAACATCGCGCGTTGGGGCGCAATGTGAGGGAATTGCGCTAACGTCCGGTTAAAACTGGCATCCAAGAAATCGAGTGAGCGGCCTTCCAAGGGCAAAAGATGCGCCGGATTGGAGCGCCGGCCGCAGCCGCAGCGAGTTTCAGCTTGAACCTTCGCCACCCGGTCTCTATCTCGGATACAGCCCCCTCGCATTCCCGGAGATTTCCTTGTCCATCTTCAAAAACCTGCCGCCCGCTCCCGCCGCCCCGAAAAAGCCGGTCACGGATACCCGCCACGGCATCACAAGGACGGACGACTATGCCTGGCTGCGGGCGGACAACTGGCAGGCGATGTTCAAGGATCCCTCGATCCTCGACCCGGACATCCGCACGCATCTGGAAGCCGAGAACGCCTATATGAAGGCGGCGATGGCCGACACCGAGGCGCTGCAGAAGACGCTGTTTGCCGAAATGAAGGGCCGCATCAAGGAAGACGACTCATCCGTTCCGATGAAGGACGGCCCGTTTGCCTATGGCACCTTCTACGTGACCGGCGGCGAGCAGCCCTCGTTTTTCCGCATACCGCGCGATGGCGGCGAGCGGTCGGTTCTTCTCGACGGCGACAAGGAGGCGGCCGGCAAGGCCTATTTCCGGCTGGGCGGCGTCGATCATTCGACCGATCACAGCCGCGGCCTGTGGAGCTATGACGACAAGGGCTCGGAATATTACACTTTGCGCGTCCGCGATCTTGCGACCGGCGAGGACATGGCCGATATCATCGAAAACACCGGCGGCGGCGGCGCCTGGGCGCCTGATGGCAAGAGCTTCTTCTACACCGTGCTGGACGACAACCATCGCCCGTCGAAGATTTTTCATCACATCGTCGGCACACCGCAGGCAGACGACCGGCTGGTCTACGAGGAGGAGGATCCGGGCTTCTTCATGGGCGTCGGCGGCTCGATGCTCGACGACTTCATCTACATCGACATCCATGACCATGAGACCAGCGAATACTGGCTGCTGCCGACCTCCGATCTGACGGCCAAGCCGCAGCTGGTATCGGCGCGCGAAACCGGCCTTGAATATTCGCTCTCGGAGGGCGGCGATGTCTTCTACATCCT
>JAESFK010000914.1_pt1 | contig 10955 bp, 13 predicted proteins | sample 9269391 | NCBI WGS metagenome assembly JAESFK01 (sample SAMN14506231, study PRJNA617097) | algae metagenome | isolation source: Drouetiella hepatica UHER 2000/2452 and co-occurring heterotrophs from... | place: Slovakia: Slovak Paradise National Park, Hrabusice, Kosice Region | collected 2000-01-01
CGCATCGATGCTGGCCTCCTACCCAGCCAGCATCTTGAATCACATTCCGCATCGATCGGGAATCCCCTTCGATTCCTTCAAGGACGGAAACGCTCTAGGCCGAGGCCGCGGGAATGCGGGCGATCACCTTGATCTCGAAGTCGAAGCCCGCGAGCCAGGTCACGCCGACCGCCGTCCAGTTCGGATAGGGCGCCTCGCCGATCTGCTCGCTGCGCACCTTCATCACCGTCTCTAACTGCGCCTCGGGGTCAGTGTGGAAGGAGGTGACGTCCACCACGTCGTCCAACGTGCAGCCGGCGGCCGCCAGGACTGCGTGCAGGTTGGCGAAGGCGCGCCGGACCTGATCCTCGAACACCGGCTCCGGCGAGCCATCGTCGCGGCTGCCAACCTGGCCCGACACGAACAGGAGATCGCCGGAGCGAATCGCCGGCGAATACTTGTGGGCGTCGTAGAGTGCATGCCGGCCGTTCGCCGGGAAGATCGCGTCGCGCTTGGCCATGTCGTAAGTCCTTCTGAAGCCCTAACCCGAAGGGTCGCCGTAGGGTTGGGTGATGAGTTCGAGCATGTGGCCGTCGGGATCCTCGAAATAGACGCCACGGCCGCCGTAGAGGTGGTTGATCTCGCCCCGCCCGCTCTTGTTCGGATGGGCGTAGTAGGGGATGCCGGCCTTGCGGATCCGCGCGAACGAGGCGTCGAACTCGGCGTCGTCGACGAGGAAGGCGTAGTGCGTCGTGCTGGGATGGGGCGTGCCGATGAAATCGAGCGTGACGCCGTTCGATGTCTGCACCGGGCGGAACGGACCCCATTGCGGGCCGGCTTCGAGGCCCAGTATGCCGGCCAGGAATTCGGCCGACGCATCCTTGTCCTTGGCGTGGACGATCAGGTGATTGAGGGCTGGCATGGAAGTCTCCTGCGGGCGATCCTGAACGTAGGCAGGCCGCGGACGACTTCAACCGGTTACGCGCCGGTGAGCGGCAGGGCGATCAGCCGCCGCCCTTCTCGCAGACGAAGGCCTTGAAGGTGATGATGTCGCTGGGGACACCCTTCTGCTTGCAGTAATCCTCGAACTCCTGCGGTGTCACCGGGACCATCTTGATGGTGTGACGACGGCTGCGCCAATCTGACATGCGACTCATCTCCTTCAGATGCCAGTCGGCATAGGAGCTGAGCGGATAGTGCTTCACGGTGCGCTGCAGCACCTCGTGGTCGGATGCGGTCACCTTGGCGAAGTACTGGATAGCCATGCCGGTCTGCCTTCAGGAATGCGGACGCCGCATCTACCCTTCCTCGGGGGTGGGCCGCAACCCACAATGAGCCGGTCGCGGAATGACGCTAGGGCGCGGCGGCGTCGGGCAGGACGCGATTGCGCAGGGGCTGCCAATGGCTGTCGGGAATCCTCTGCAGCGCGTCCAGGAACTGCCGGGCGCAGCGTTCCCAGGTGAAGGTTTCTGCATGGCGGCGGCAATCCTCGGGGTCGCGCGAGACGGCGGCGAGACAGGCCGTGCGCAGGTCCTTGTCGAGGGCACCGACCTTGGGATCGGTCACGACGTCGAGCGGGCCGGGCACCGGGTAGCCCGCGACCGGCACGCCCGAAGCCAGCGCCTCGACCATGACCAGGCCGAACGTGTCGGTGACGCTCGGGAAGACGAAGCAGTCCGCCTGTGCATAGCGATAGGACAGTTCGTCGGTGTCGACCGAGCCGAAGAAGTGCGCGTTGCCGTAGCGGCGCTGCAGCGACGCGAGCTGCGGGCCGCCGCCCACCACCCACTTGGTGCCGGGCAGGTCGAGGTCGAGGAAGGCCTTGATGTTCTTCTCGATGGCGACGCGCCCGGTATAGAGCCAGATCGGTCGCGGTTCCTTCAACTGCTCGCGCGGCTGGGGCTTGAACGCGGTGATGTCGACGCCGCGCGACCAGGGCGCGAGGTTCCTGAAGCCGCGCGCGCTGAGTTCGTCGCGGATGGCCGGAGACACGACCAGCACCGCAGCCGACGGGGCGTGGAAGCGGCGCACCAGGGCGTAGCTCCACGAGAGCGGCACCCGGATGCGGGCTTGGACATATTCGGGAAAGCGCGTGTGATAGGCGGTGGTGAAGGGAATGCCTCGGCGCCGACAGAAGCCCCGCGCCGCCCAGCCGAGCGGTCCCTCGGTGACGAGATGGATGGCGTCGGGCGCGAACAGCGTCAGCATGTGGCTGAGCCGCGACGAGGGAAACAGCGACAGCCTGATCTCGGGATAGGTGGGGCAGGGCAGCGTGCGGAAGCGGTCGGGGCCGAAGACCTCGACCTCGTGGCCTTCGGCGCGAAGGATGCGCGCGACCGTCTCGAGCGTACGAACGACGCCGTTGATCTGGGGTCGCCAGGCATCGGTGACGATGGCAATGCGCAAGGGCTACTCCGCGGCCAGTTGAACGTGAGACAGGGGAAGCCGGGAAGAGCGACGGGCCACCTCGTCGGCCCAGTGGACGATGCGCAGGCGGCCGTCGAAATCCTCGACGAGCGCCGTGCAGCTCTCGACCCAGTCTCCGTCGTTGCAATAGAGCACGCCGTCGATCATGCGCATCTCGGCGTGATGGATGTGGCCGCACACCACGCCGTCGACGCCGCGGCGGCGGGCCTCGCTGGCCACCGCGTTCTCGAAGTCGTTGATGAACTGCACGGCGTTCTTGACCCGGTGCTTCAGGAAGGCCGAGAGCGACCAGTAGGGCAGGCCGAGCTTGCGGCGGCCCCAGTTGAAGATGGTGTTGAGGCGCAGCGCCGCGGCATAGGCCCAGTCGCCGAGGATGGCGAGCCAGCGGGCGTAGCGCACGATGCCGTCGAACTGGTCGCCGTGGATAACCAGCAGCTTCTTGCCGTCCGGTGTTTCGTGGATGACCTCGTCCTCGACGCGCACGTCACCGAAGGTGAGCTGGCAGTACTGCCGCGCCGCCTCGTCGTGGTTGCCGGGGATGTAGACGACGTTGGTGCCCTTGCGGGCCTTGCGCATGATCTTCTGCACGACGTCGTTGTGAGCCTGGGGCCAGTACCACCAGCGCTTGAGTCGCCAGCCGTCCACGATGTCGCCCACCAGGTAGAGATGTTCGCTCTCGTTCCGCCTCAGGAAGTCGAGCAGCAACTCGGCCTGGCAGCCGCGCGTGCCGAGATGGATGTCGGACAGGAAGATTGCCCTGTGACGGGCCGGCTGGTTGCGGTCGTGGAGTGTCATGGGGAAGGCACGGTCATGTGGATAATGGTCGACCGACACAAAATATGTTGTGCGCGATTGCAGGGTACGCATGGGATTGTGTATGGGAGCCGTTGCGTGGAGGTGTATCGGTTGTGACTGTTCGATGACATTCGCCTCGGCCGCCGAACCGGCGAAATCGGTGCTTCTCATTTTCAATCCGACGGCCGGCCGCCGGCGCCGCGGCCTGGTCGATGCGGTCGTGCGCCGCGTCCGGGCCCAGGGCTGGACGGTCGATCTCGTGGAGACGGCGGCGGCGGGCGATGCCCGCCGCTATGCCGAACAGTGCGATGCCGGACGCTACGGCGTGATCGCGGTCGCCGGCGGCGACGGCACGATCAACGAGGTCGTGAACGGCCTCGCTGCCCGCGCCGCCACGGCGCCGCCGCTCGCCCTCGTGCCGCTGGGGACCGCCAACGTGCTGGCGCAGGAGCTGGGACTGGGCTCGACGGCCACCGCGCTCGCCGACGCGATCACCGCCGGATGCGAAGTGCTTATGCATCCGGGCCAGGCCAGCGGAGCCGGGCGTCCGCGCTGCTTCTCGCTGATGGCCGGCGCCGGCTTCGACGCCAAGGTGGTGGCGGGCGTGAGTTCAGGCCTGAAGCGCCGCTGGGGCAAGATCGCCTATGTCTGGCGGTCGCTGGTCGAGGCGAGACGCTACCGGCCGGTGCGCTATGCCGTGGCGATCGACGGCGTGGACTACGAGGCCGCCTCGGTGATCGTGACGCACGCCCGTCACTATGCCGGCCCCTATGTCGTGGCGCCGGAAGCCGCACTCGACGCGCCGCTGCTGCATGTCTGCCTGTTCGAGCGCTGGGGCTGGATGCACGCGCTGCGCTTCGGCGCGGCCCTCGTGCTGGGCGCGCTGCCGCGGACGCCCGGCTATCGTGTCGTCGCGGGTCGCGAGGTCCGGATCTCCGTCCTGAACGACGCCGGCGAAAGGCGACGCCAGCCCGTCCAGATCGACGGCGACGATGCCCTTACCTTGCCGGTATCGATCGGCCTTTCGGCCGAGGCCGTACGACTGTTGAAGCCGGCCTGATTTCACCGTCCTGCCGCGTCCTGTGCGGGAGCCGGCCGAACGGTCTATTCTCGGTCCGCAGGGAGTCGAACCGGGAGTTCCACCGTGGAAGCGTCCCGGCGACAGATCGAAAGGCTTCAGTTGTCCACAGCAGTGAAACATCGACCCAAGAGTTCGGCGAAGGCCGAGCAGCGCGCCGCGACGATGGACCAGATTCTCGACACCGCCGAGTACCTGTTCTCCAGGCATGGCTTCTACGGCGTCACGCTCAAGGACGTCGCCAGGACCGTCGGCGTGCACCACACGCTGATCAACTACTACTTCGAGGACAAGAAGAAGCTCTTCGAGGACGTGTTCGCGCGGCGGGCGGTCGTGACGAGCGAACGGCGTATGAAGGTGCTCGACGATTATGAGAAGAAGGTCGGCGATTCTCCGACGGTCGAAGGCGCGCTGCGGGCCTTCCTCGACACCGATCTCGATCTCTACACCGAGGGCGGCGAGGGCTGGCGCAACTATGGCGCGCTGGGCGCCCAGGTGGCGAGCACGCCTGAATGGGGCGCGCGGATGATGGATGAGCATTTCGACCCGGTCGTGCTGCGCCTGATCGGCCTGCTGAAGAAGGCCCTGCCGGACTGCGCGGAGGAGGACATCTTCTGGGGGTACCACTTCGTGACCGGCGCCCTGATGCTGACGCTCGCCAAGACCGGCCGCATCGACAAGCTGTCCGGCGGGCTCTGCCGGTCGGACGATTACGCGGCGGTCAAGGAGCGCATGGCGACCTTCATGGCGGCGGGTTTCATGGCGGTGTGTTCGCGCAGGAACGGCTCGTCGAAGAAGGGAGGGTAGGTCGCACTTGCATCGCGCGCGTTAATTCACTAGTGAGTGAATGAACAAATATAAGAAAAAGCAACCACTAGGGAAGGAACGAGACCATGCGTGCACGCAACGGGATTTCCATTCTTCTTGGCCTGGTGCTGGCAATTGCCGGCAGTGGCATGCCCTTGGCCCAGCAGACCATCAAGGTGGCCTACACCGATCCGCTCTCGGGGCCCTTCGCTCAGGTCGGTGACGCCAATCTGAAGCAGATGCAGTACATCATCGACTTCATCAACGCCAAGGGCGGCGCGCTCGGCAAGAAGTTCGAGCTCGTGCCGTTCGACAACAAGTCGCAACCGTCGGATGCGCTGATCGCCCTCAAGAGCGCGACCGACCAGAGCATGCCGTTCATCATGCAATGCAGCGGCTCCAACATCGCCGCCGCCCTGATCGACGGGGTGAACAAGCACAACGATCGCAACCCCGACAACCGCATCATCTACCTGAACTGCGGCGCGGTGGCGCCCGAGCTGACCAACGAGCAGTGCAGCTTCTGGCATTTCCGCTTCGACCTGCATGCCGCGATGAAGGCCGAGGTGATGGTGCGTGCCCTGCCCAAGGACACGACCAAGGTCTATCTCATCAACCAGGACTATCTGTTCGGCCAGTCCGTGCAGCGCGAGCTCAGGACCTATCTCGGCAAGCTTCGGCCGGACGTGAAAATCGTCGGCGACGAGCTGATCCCGCTCGGCAAGATCAAGGACTTCTCGCCCTACATCACGAAGATCAAGGCGTCGGGTGCGCAGGCGCTGATGACGGGCAACTGGGGGCCTGACATGAATCTGCTGATCAAGGCCGGCATCGATGCCGGTGCCGACCTGCGTTACTACACTTTCTACGCCCATCTGGCCGGCGGCCCGACGGCGATCGGCGCCGGCGGCGAGAACCGGGTCCTGTCGGTGATGCCGTTCAGCGAGAACGTTTCGGTCGAGACCGGCAACAAGGAGGCCGAAGCCTTCACCAAGGGCTTCCGCGACAAGCACAAGTTCGACTTCACCTCGGCCGGCTTCCGCACGATCTTCGAGTATCTCCAGGCTGCGGTGAACAAGGCGGGATCGCTCGATGCGACCAAGATCGCCTATGCGCTGGAAGGCATGTCGATCCGCGACTTCCTCGGCTTCGAGACTACGATGCGCAAGGCCGACCATCAGCTCATCGGCGAATACTTCGTGGGCACCTTCAAGAAGGGCGTGAAGTACGACGCCGAGGGCACCGGCCTCGGCTGGGCGACCGAGGCGACGATCCTGGCCAAGGACATCGATCAGCCCAACACCTGCAAGATGAAGCGCCCCTAGGCTCCAATGCCGGCTGCCCGCTCTCCGATGGGAGAGCGGGCATCGCCCTTCGCGGCGGACAGGTCCGATGGAAGTTTTCGTCGTCTCACTCCTCAACGGTCTCGTCTACGGCATGCTGCTGTTCATGCTGGCGAGCGGGCTCACGCTCATCTTCAGCATGATGGGCGTGCTCAATTTTGCCCATGCCAGCGTCTACATGCTGGGGGCCTATTTCGCCTACACGATCAGCCTCTACGTCGGATTCTGGCCGGCCCTCATCCTGGCGCCGCTGCTGTGCGGGCTGGTCGGCGCCGCGATCGAGATGTGGGGCCTGCGGCGCGTCCATCGCCACGGCCATGTTGCCGAGCTGCTGCTGACCTTCGGCCTCGCGCTCGTCATCGAGAAGGTCGTGCAGATGACGTGGGGCCTGCTGCCGGTTGCCTACCGGATCCCCGAGCTGCTCGATTTCCCGCTGTTCCGGGTCTACGGCACGCAGTTCCCGGCCTATCGCGCCTTCATGCTGCTGATCTCGGCGCTGATGTTCGGCGCGATCTGGCTCGGCCTCACCCGCACGCGCGTTGGACTGGTCATCCAGGCGGCGCTCACCCATCCCGAGATGGCCTCGGCTCTGGGCCACAACGTGCCGCGCGTCTTCACGCTCGTCTTCGCGGCGGGCACCGCGCTGGCGGGGCTCGCCGGCGTCATCGGCGGCAACTATCAGGTCACCGAGCCCGCCATGGCCTTCACCATGGGCCCGATCGTCTTCGTCGTCGTTGTGTTCGGCGGCCTCGGCTCGCTGACCGGGTGCTTCATCGCGTCGATCTTCATGGGCCTCGTCCAGACCTTTGCCGTCGTCTTCGACGTGTCGCTGGCCGATCTGCTGGCCAAGGTCGGCATCACAGTCACCTCCAGCACACCGTTCGCGGAGGTTCTCAACGTGACGCTGCCTCGGATCGGGGCGTTGCTGCCCTTCCTGCTGATGGTGCTGATCCTGGTGTTCCGCCCGCGCGGCCTGATGGGGACGCGCGACACATGACCCTGCTTCGCCGCAACTGGCCATGGCTGCTGGCGCTCGTCGTGCTGCTGGCGTTTCCGTTCCTGTTCTACGACTGGACGAAGGGCCGCCATTCCGGATTCGCGCTGACCCTGATGAGCGAGATCGGCGTGATGGCGATCTTCGCCCTGTCCTACAACATGCTGCTCGGCCAGGCCGGGCTGCTCTCCTTCGGCCACGCCGTGCTGTTCGGCCTCGGCGCCTATTGCGCGGCCCACACCGTCAATTTCGTCAAGGCCGGCACGATCTGGCTGCCGACCGAGCTGGTGCCCCTGGCCGGCGGTCTGGGCGGACTCTTCTTCGGCTTCGTCCTGGGCTGGCTCGTGACCAAGCAGCGCGCCACCGCCTTCGCCATGATCACCCTGGGCCTGGGGGAGCTCGTCTCTGCGGCCGCCCTGATGTTCATGGGCTTCTTCGGCGGCGAGGGCGGCATCACCATCGACCGTGTGATGGACACCAGCCTGCTGGGCGTGCGCTACACCTCCCCCTGGCAGGTCTATTGTCTCGTCCTCGCCTGGGCCTTCATCGCTGCCGCCCTGATGCGACTGCAGACGCAGACGCCGCTCGGCCGGATGGCAAACGCCACCCGTGACAATTTCGAGCGCGCGCAGTTCGTCGGCTACGACCCGCGGCGGGTGCGGTGGATGCAGTTCACGCTGGCGGGTTTCTTTGCCGGAATCGGCGGCGGCCTCTACGTGCTGATCTACGAGATCGTCACCTTCGATACCGTCTCGGCGATCAAGTCGGCCAATGCCCTGCTTGCTGTCTATATCGGCGGAGCAGGGGTCTTCCTGGGACCCATCCTGGGCACCATCGTGGTCGTGCTGCTGCAGAGCGGCGTCAGCCTGCTCAGCAACGCCTGGCTGCTCTATGTCGGCGTGCTTTTCATCGTCATGGTGATGTACGCCCCGATCGGGCTCGCCGGGTTGATCGGCCTGCACGCGCCGATCTGGCGGGCGGGCAGGTTGCGCGACCTGGTTCTGCCCTATCTGCGCGCCTTGCCGCCGGCCTTGATGGTGTTGCTGGGCTTCGTGCTCCTGGTCGAGTTGGCTTCCTTCACCACCATCGGCGCCGCACAGGGCAAGCGCTTCGCGATCGCCGGGCAGGCCATCGACACGACGTCGCCGTTGCCCTGGGGGATCGCGCTCGTGGCCCTGGGGGTGGGCGCCTTCTGGCTGCGCCGGGAGGCGCGCGCGTTCCGCCTGCGCTGGGACGCGCTGATGGAAGAGGCCAGGCGGCAGGCAGGCGCCCCATGACGGCTCTCGCCATCGAGCTCAGCGACGTGCGCAAGAATTTCGGCGCCACCGAGATCATCCGGGGCGTCGATCTCGCCATCGCCCGTGGGGAACGTCATGCCGTGATCGGCCCCAACGGTGCCGGCAAGACAACGCTCTTCAACCTGATCTCCGGCCGGTTCCCGATCAGCTCCGGCACCATCACCGTCAACGGCAGGTCGACCGCCGGCCTGCCGCCGCAGGAAATCAATCGACTCGGCCTGTCGCGGAGTTTCCAGATCACTTCGATCTTCCCGCGCATGACCGTGTTCGAGAACATCCGCTGCGGCCTCCTGTGGTCGCGCGGCTATCGCTATTCCTTCTGGCACCTGCTGGCTGGGCAGAAGACGCTGAACGATGAAGCCGACCGGCTGCTCGACCGGCTGAAACTCGGCGACCGCCGCAATCTGCAGGCCGGTCTGCTGTCCTACGCCGAGCAGCGGGCGCTGGAGATCGGCATCACCATCGCGGGCGGCGCCGACATCATCCTGCTCGACGAACCCACCGCCGGCATGAGCCACAGCGAGACGGACGCCGCCGTCGAGCTGATCCGCGGCGTGTCGGAGGGCAAGACCCTGGTCATGGTCGAGCACGACATGAGCGTGGTGTTCGGCCTCGCCGACCGCATTACCGTGCTGGTCTACGGCGAGGTCATCGCCTCGGACACGCCGGCGGCCATCCGCGGCAACGCCGCCGTCCAAGAGGCCTATCTCGGGACGATCGCGGCATGAGGGCGCCGGCATGATGCTCGAGGTCCGCGACCTGCATGCCCTGTATGGCAAGAGCCACATCCTGCAGGGCGTCGACCTCGCGGTCGACGAAGGCGAGATCGTGAGCCTGCTGGGCCGCAACGGCGTCGGCCGGTCGACCACCTGCAAGGCGATCATGGGCCTGGTGCCGCCGGTCGGGCGGATCAGCTTCAAGGGACGGGCGATCGCCGGGTTGCGGCCCGACCAGATCGCCCATGCCGGCGTGGGCTATGTCCCCGAGGACCGGCAGGTGTTTCCCAGCCTGAGCGTGAAGCAGAACCTCGAACTGGGGCTGAAGCGCGCCGGCGTGTTCGGACGGTGGACGTACGACGACGTCTTCTCGCTGTTTCCCAATCTCGGCAGCCGGCAGGACAATCCGGCCGGCGTGCTTTCGGGCGGCGAGCAGCAGATGCTCACCATGTGCCGCACGCTGATGGGCGATCCCGACCTGGTGATCATCGACGAACCGACCGAGGGGCTGGCGCCCAAGCTGGTCGAGCAGGTCGGCCGGCTGCTCGACGAGATCGCCCGGCGCGGCACGGCGATTCTCCTGGTCGAGCAGAAGCTCACCATCGCGCTCAAGATCTCCCATCGCCTCTACGTCATGGGCCACGGACGCATCGTCTTTGCCGGCTCGCCGGCCGAACTCACGGCGAACACGGCGATCCGCAAGGAGTGGCTGGAGGTTTGATCGGTCTTCGATCACACTCCGCTGCTACCGCACCGCCTGCAGGCGCCGCACCGACTCCTGCGTGGGATGACCGTTGGCCGGCAGGGCCTGCTGCGGCCGCAATAGGCTCCGGGTCCACCTACATCCGGGGGGCGTAAAGGGCGGCGACATCCTCTGATGAAAGGCCGAAGATCTGGGCAATCCGCTCGATCTCTTCTGTCGGCAGGCTCACGAAGTTCGAGGTTGCCTCGAGATCGGAGAGCATGAGCTCTTCCATGGGAATGAACTTGATCGGACGTCTTGCCCGAGGAGATTTGGGTCTGCTGCGGTCGGCAGGCGCGATCTCCGGCGCCCGGGCGCGTTTAGGGGCGACGTAAGCGGCCGTCACAAAATCGCCAACAGTGGGAGCAGACTTCTTCGTCATGGGACCACCCCTATTCGCTTCAGGTATATAAGCACGGATGGGCCGTCGGAAAAGTCGAGTTCTCCTTTCCATTCGGTTCCCATCAACAAGTGCTTGCCGAGCATCGTGTCGCGGACCGGGATGGCGCTGCCCGCGAGGGCCCGCAGCGCCAGCCGGTCCGGCGAGGCAACCAGCTTCTGGACGGCGTCGAGTTCCGCGGGCTTCAGCTCGGACGCGATGGCGAGCAGCTTCCGTCGAAGCACCCCTGCTAAACGCGCCCACTGGCCAGCGGTTTCGGGCAGGAAGCCGTAGATGGCCCAGACATAGCCGCCATGGCTCAGGCTGGCGACGAGGCTGATCCGTGTGATGCCGCAGTCGCGCAGCACGAGCAGAAGGTTCTGCAGGATGTGCTTGA
>JAESFK010000915.1_pt1 | contig 10933 bp, 9 predicted proteins | sample 9269391 | NCBI WGS metagenome assembly JAESFK01 (sample SAMN14506231, study PRJNA617097) | algae metagenome | isolation source: Drouetiella hepatica UHER 2000/2452 and co-occurring heterotrophs from... | place: Slovakia: Slovak Paradise National Park, Hrabusice, Kosice Region | collected 2000-01-01
GCTCGTCGTACTCCGCGCCCTCCCAGAGCGCCTGGGCGATGCCCTGGACGAGGCCGCCGTGCACCTGGCCCTCGACGATCAGCGGGTTGATGATCGTCCCGATGTCGTCGACGCAGACGTACTTGCGCATCGACGTGGCGCCGGTCTCGGTGTCGACCTCCATCGCGCACAGGTGGGTGCCGTGCGGGAAGGAGAAGTCCACCGGGTCGTAGGTGGCGTCGGCGTCGATGCTCGGCTCGACGCCGTCGGGCAGGTTGTGGGCCGCGAACGTGGCGAGCGCGACGTCGGTGAGCCCGATGCCCTTGTCGGTGCCCTTGACCGTGAACTGGCCGGCGCTGAACTCGAGGTCGTCGACGCTGGCCTCGAGGAGGTGGGCCGCGATCGGCTTGGCCTTCTCGATGACCTTGTCGGCGGCCCGCACGATCGCCTCGCCACCGACGACGAGCGAGCGCGACCCGTAGGTGTCCAGCCCCTTGGGTGCGGTCTGGGTGTCGCCGTGGAGGACCTCGATGTTCTCGAACGGGATGCCGAGGCGGTCGGCGACGATCTGGCTCCACGCCGTCTCGTGGCCCTGGCCGTGCGGGGTGGCGCCCGAGACGACCTCGACCGTGCCGGTGGCGAGCATCCGGATGCTGGCGCTCTCCCAGCCGCCGGCGCCGTAGCTCAGCGAGCCGAGGACGCGGGAGGGTGCCAGACCGCACATCTCGGTGAAGGTCGAGACGCCGATGCCCAGCTGGACCGGGTCGCCGGCGGCCCGGCGCTTCTCCTGCTCGGCGCGCAGCTCCTGGTAGCCGAAGAGGTCGAGGGCCTTCTCGGTCGCCGCTTCGTAGTTGCCCGAGTCGTAGGTCATCCCGGCCACCGTGGTGAACGGGAACTCGTCGTGGGTGATCCAGTTCTTCTCGCGGATGGCGATCGGGTCGACCCCGACCTCCGCGGCGAGCTCGTCCATGATCCGCTCGATGGCGTAGGTGGCCTCGGGCCGCCCGGCGCCGCGGTAGGCGTCGACCCACGTCTTGTTGGTCAGCACCGTCTGGCAGTTGAACTGGTAGGCCGGGAACTTGTAGATGCCGTTGAACATCCACGCCCCGAGGACCGGGACGCCGCCGCCGACGATCGCGACGTAGGCGCCGAGGTCGGCGAGGAGGTCGACCTTGAGCGCCGTGACCGTGCCGTCCTTCTCGGCGGCGAGGGTCATCTTCTGCCACTGGTCGCGGCCGTGGTGGGCCGAGACCATCGTCTCGCTGCGCGTCTCGGTGTACTTGCACGGCTTGCCGAGCTTGCGCGCGACGGCGATCGTCGCGAACTCCTCCGGCGTCGTCTGCAGCTTGCCGCCGAAGCCGCCGCCCACGTCGGGGGCGATGACTCGGACCTTGGACTCCGGGATGCCCATCGTCGCGGCGATGGCGAAGCGCAGGATGTGCGGGACCTGGGTGGCCGACCAGATGTTGATCTGCTCGCCGGTGGGGTCGACGACGGTGGAGCGCGGCTCCATGAACGCCGGGACGAGGCGCTGCTGGCGGTACTCGCGCTCGATGACGATGCCGTCGGTGCGGGCCTTGGCGATGGCGGCCTCGACGTCGCCGCCGCTGCCCTGCTCGGCGGAGTCGAGCTTCCAGAAGGCCGACTTGTTCGTGCCGGAGTCGGGGTGCGCGAGCACCTCGTCCTTCATGGCCTCCTTCAGGTCGAGGACGGCCGGCAGCTCCTCGTAGTCGACGTCGACGAGCTCGGCGGCGTCGCGGGCCTGGGCCGCGGTGCGCGCGACGACGACGGCGACGATCTCACCGGTGTGCGCGACGCGGTCGGCGGGGACCGGGAGGTGGGTCGGGGTGACCTGGTCCGGGGTGATCGGCCAGGCGTTGATGTTGACGCCCTGGGTGTCGGCGAGGTCGGCGCCGGTGAACACGGCGTGCACCCCCGGGGAGGCCTGCGCCTCGTCGGTGCCGATCGAGAGGATCTTCGCGTGGGCGAACGGGCTGCGCACCATCGCGAGGTGGAGCATCCCGGGGAGCTGGATGTTGTCGGTCCAGCGGGTGCGGCCGGTGATGAGGCGCTGGTCCTCCTTGCGGCGGCGGTCCCTGCCGACCTCGGTGGTCGGGCGGTCGTCGACGGCGGTCATCAGGCATCGCTCCTCTGGCTGGACGAGCCCGCGACGGCGGCCACGGCCTTGACGATGTTGTGGTACCCGGTGCAGCGGCAGAGGTTGCCCTCGAGGCCGACCCGGATCTCCTCCTCGGAGGGGTTCGGGTTCTCGTTGAGCAGGTCCACGGCCTGCATGATCATGCCCGGCGTGCAGTAGCCGCACTGGAGGGCGTGGTTCTCGTGGAACGCGGCCTGCATCGGGTGCAGCTCGCCGTTGCTCGCGAGGCCCTCGATGGTGGTCACCTCGTGGCCGTCGGCCTGGACGGCGAGGACGTTGCAGGACTTAACGCTCCGCCCGTCGAGGTGGACGGTGCAGGCACCGCAGTTGCTCGTGTCGCAGCCCACCACGGTGCCGACCTTGCCGACCACCTCACGGAGGTAGTGGACGAGGAGCATGCGGGGCTCCACCTCATCTGTACAGGAGACGCCGTCGACGTTGACGGTGATCCGAGTCATCTGTGACTCCTTCGCGAAGGGATCCGTGCCGTGAGCGTGATCTTGCTTCACCCATCGTCGGTCGGCAAGGGCTTCGGCCGAACCATCCGACCGGACAGGTCTCCGAGGCCTTTCCCCGCAGGAAACCTCGCGCAGGGCCGGCTGAATGTCGTTGTGCGCGACATGGTTCCGGAAGGTCACAGAAGCGTTCCGCAGATGCGGCACTAGACGGCCGTGTGCTCCGTATCTGCGTCGTCCAAGGTCTGCTCGGCGTGGTGGTGGATGGGACCCTCACCGTGCTGGAGCCGTTCCCCGCCGCCGCCCCACTGGAGGGCGACGATCTCCGCCGCGATGGACACGGCCGTCTCCTCGGGGGTGCGGGCGCCGAGGTCGAGCCCGATCGGGCTGGAGAGCCGGGCCAGCTCGTCGTCGGTCATGCCGGCCTCGCGCAGCCTCGCGAGCCGGTCCTCATGGGTCCGCCGGCTGCCCATCGCGCCGACGTAGGCGACCTCCGGCATCCGCAGGGCCACCTCGAGCACGGGGACGTCGAACTTCGGGTCGTGGGTGAGGACGCAGACGACGGTGCGCCCGTCGATGCGTCCGGCCTCGAGTTCCGCGGCCAGGTACTTGTGCGGCCACTCGACGACGACCTCGTCGGCCGCCGGGAAGCGGCTGTTCGTCGCGAAGACCGGGCGGGCGTCGCAGACCGTGACCCGGTAGCCGAGGAAGGTGCCGACGTGGGCGACCGCCGCCGCGAAGTCGATGGCGCCGAAGACGAGCATCCGTGGGCGGGGGGCGAAGGCGGAGACGAAGACCCGCATCCCCTCGCCGCGCCGCTCGCCGTCCGGACCGTAGGTGAGGGTCTCGGTGCGCCCGGCGGCCAGGAGCCCGCGCGCGTCGTCGGTGACCGCTCCGTCGGCGCGCGGCGAGCCGAAGGACCCGGTCGGCGCCTCGTCGGACCCCTCGGGGCGCACGACGAGCCGCCGCCCGAGCCATGCCGGGTCGGGGTGATCGATGACCGTCGCGACAGCGACCGGGCGACCGGCGTCGACGTCGTCGGCGACCGCCCCGAGCTCGGGGAAGGTCTTCTGCGACACCGGTTCGACGAAGACGTCGAGGATGCCCCCGCAGGTCAGGCCGACCGCGAAGGCGTCGTCGTCGGACACGCCGTAGCGCTGGAGCACCGGGGTGCCGTCGGTGACGACCGACTCGGAGAGCTCGTAGACCGCGCCCTCGACGCAGCCGCCGGACACCGACCCCACGGCCTCGCCTCCGGGCCCGACGAGCATGGATGCTCCCGCGGGTCGGGGGGCCGAGCGGAAGGTCGCCACGACCGTGCCGACACCGACCGTCTCGCCGGCCCGCCACCAGCCCATCAGCTGGTCCAGGACGTCACGCACGCGCGACCACCTCCGTGAGTTGCTCGAACGCCGCCATCGAGTGGCCGGCGACGAAGTCGTCGACGTGTGGCAGCACCGCCATGATGCCTCCCTGCACCGGCTCGTAGCCCGTCCGGCCGCGGTGCGGGTTGACCCAGACCACCCGATGGGCGACGGCCGCCACGCGGCGCACCTGCTCACCGAGGGCCTCCGGGGAGTCACGCTCCCAGCCGTCGCTGAAGATGACGACGACGGCGCCGCGGGCCATCCCCCGCCGGCCCCAGCGGTCGAGGAAGACCTTGAGGCCCTCGGCGAGGCGGGTGCCCCCGGACCAGTCGGGGATGGCGTGGCCGGCCGCGACGATGGCCCGGTCGGCGTCGCGCTGGTGCAGCGGCCGCGTGATGTGGGTGAGGCGTGTGCCGAGGGTGAACACCTCGGTCGGCACGCCGGCCGCGCAGTAGGTGTGGCACAACCGGATCAGCGCGTCGGCGTAGGCGCTCATCGACCCGGACACGTCGACGAGCAGGACGACCCGCCGGGAGCGGGTGCTGCGACGGCGCCACGCGACCTCGCCGGGCTCCCCCATCCGGCGGAGCATCGCGCGCAGCGTGCGGCGGGCGTCGACGGTGCCGCGGCGCGAGGGCTCGCGCCGATGGGCCCGGCGGCGCGGGGCGCGCGGGCGCAGGGCGCCGTAGAGGCGGGCCAGCTCCTCGCGCTCGCGGCGGGAAAGGGTCGCGACATCCCGCTGGCGGAGCACCTCGGTGGCGCTGGCCTTCGCGTGGACCGCGTCGGGGTCCTCGACGCCTCCGCTCCCGGTCTGCTCCTCACCGGTCAGGGAGGCGCGAGGGGTCATCACGGGCAGGGCGTCGCGCTGCTTGGAGCCGGCCCGCGTGCCGCCGAACCACTCGGTGAACACGGTGTCGTGCCGCTCGAGGTCGGCCGGCGAGGAGCAGAGCGTCGCCCGGCCGGCGTGGTACACCCCGCCCGGGTCGTCGAGGCCGACGGCCGCGACCGCTTCGAGGTAGGTGCGCTCACGGTCCGCGGTGACGTCGACGCCGGCGGCGCGCAGCGTGCGGGCGAAGCCCACGAGGATCTCCTCCGGCGGCCGCACGTGCTCGCGGACGTCGAGGCGGTGCTGGGCGATGGTCATCGCGGCGCCCCGGCGGTCACGGTGTGAGCATCTCGTTCAGCGCCTTCTTCACCCGCTCGGCGTCCTCGCGGTACTTGACCGCGACGCCGAGCGTGGCCGCGGCCGTCTCGGTGTCGAGCGTGCGGGTGCCGAGCTCGTGCAGCGCCCGGGCCCAGTCGAGGGTCTCGGCCACGCCGGGAGGCTTGAGCATCTCGCGATCGCCACGGATGGCGTGGACGGCCCGGACGACCTGAGCCGCAAGGGCTTCGGGGACCTCGGGGGCGCGGGTGCGCACGATGGCCAGCTCGCGCTCGATGCCGGGGTGCTCGAGCCAGTGGTAGAGGCAGCGGCGCTTGAGGGCGTCGTGCAGCTCGCGGGTGCGGTTGGACGTGAGGACCACGACGGGCGGGGTGGCGGCCTGGATGGGTCCGAGCTCGGGGATGGTCACCTGCCACGTCGAGAGCACCTCGAGGAGGAAGGCCTCGAACTCGTCGTCGGCCCGGTCGACCTCGTCGATGAGCAGGACGGCGGGCGCCTCGCGCAGCGCCCGCAGCACCGGGCGCGAGAGGAGGAAGCGCTCGTCGAAGAGGTCGGCCTCGAGCTCGCGGACGTCCTTCGCCCCGCCCTCGACCGCCTCGAGCGCGCGGACGTGGAGGATCTGCCGGGGGAAGTCCCAGTCGTAGAGCGCCTGGCTGGCGTCGATGCCCTCGTAGCACTGGAGCCGGATGAGCGGCAGGTCCATCGTCTCGGCCAGGGCCTCGGCGAGGGCGGTCTTCCCGGTGCCCGGCTCGCCCTCCATGAGCAGCGGGCGCCCGAGCCGCAGCGAGAGCCAGGTGACGGTCGAGAGGGCGTCGTCGGCGAGGTAGCCGGTTCCACCCAGCGCGCCCGCGAGGTCGGTGGTCGAGGCGAACGTCGTCCGGGAGTCCATGCCGACAGCATCACCCACGACGGGCCCTCACGGAAGGACGACGGTCACACGAGGCGCAGGACCGAGACGACGAGCTCACCGAGACCCAGCGCGCCGACCACCGCCGCGACGGCCGCGACGAGGCGTCCGTCACGCAGCACGGAGAAGCGCGGGTCGTCGGGATGGACCAGGGCAAGACGCCTCTGCCGCAACGTGTCCGCGACGACGTAGGCGGCCAGGAGGGCCACGAGCACGGTCGGCAGCAGCACGGCCGTCCCGAGCGAGTCGAGGGTGAGCCGGCCGATGGTCAGGGTGCCGACGAGCAGGGCCAGCCCGGTGCGCCGCCAGGCCAGCGTCGTGCGCTCCTGTTGCATCCCCGGGTCCCGGACCACGCGCTCGCTCACGTCACGGCCCGGAGCACGCTCGCCACGACCAGGGCCAGACCGGCGAGGGCGACGGTCACGACGACGACCAGCATCGCAGGGTTCCCCGGCAGCGGCGCGCCCTCGCGCATCGCGCGTTCGACCCGTGCCCACGACCGCCACGACGTCGCGGCCACGACGACGCCCGCCACCGCGAGGAGGGCGGCCAGCAGGGCCTGAACGGTGTCCTGGAGCGGGAGGTCGAGGGCATCCAGAGCGGCGGCGCCGGCGAGGAGGGCCAGCCCGGTCCGGGTCCAGGCGAGGAAGGTCCGCTCGTTGGCCAGGGAGAAGCGGGGGTCGGGGTCGGTACCGTGGTCGTAGACCCCGCGGGGCCAGCGACGCGGGGTCGGGGGCGGTTCGGGTGTCATCGCTCCCCCAGGGCCTCGGGGGTGTCGGCATCGCGGCCGTGGGCGAGGTCGCCGCACTCGACGGCGGTCGGCGGATGGGCGGCGAGGTGGTCGCGGGCCCCGCGGTCGCCGCGTGCCGTGCGGGCCACCTCCGCCCAGTGCTCACGGCCCAGGACGACGGGATGCCCGGCGACGCCGTCGTAGGTGGCCCGGCTGAGCCCGGACGGGCCGGCGGCCGAGGCGAGCACCCTGCGGTACACGTCGGCCCCGACGTCGGGGAGGTCGACGAGGGTGACCAGCGCGGCGTCGACCTCCTCGCCCGACGTCTGCCCGAGGTGCGCGAGCCCGGCCCGCAGCGAGGCGCCCATCCCCTCCTCCCAGTCGGGAGCGAGCACAGGCTCGCCGTGCAGCGAGAGGGCCAGCGGCAGGGTCTCGCCCGACGCGGCACCGAGGACGACGACGACGCGGGCCAGCCCGGCGTCGAGCAGCCGTCCGACCGTCGTCTCGAGGAGGGTGGGTTCGTCGGGGGCGGGCCGCACGAGCGCCTTGGGGCCGCCCATCCGGCGCCCGGCGCCGGCGGCGAGCAGCAGGCCGACGGTGGTCACGCCTCCACCCTGCCATGCGGACGCGCTCCGTCCGGATCCCCGGTTACGGTCGGTGCATGGTCATCGAGCTGTCCCGTCGCGATGCCCGCCGGGTCGCCGTGCGGGCGCAGCTGCTGTCGGCCGAGCGCCCCACCGACGTGCTCGACGTGGTCCGGCACCTCGGCCTGGTCCAGATGGACCTCACCGCGCACGTCGCCGTCAACGCCGACCTCGTCCTCTGGAGCCGGCTCGGGTCGGCGTACTCACCGGGGCTGCTCGACGACCTGCTGGAGTCGCGCGCCCTCGTCGAGCTGCTCGGCTACCTCCGGCCGGCCGAGGACCTCCGGCTCTTCCGGGCGGAGATGGACGCCTGGCCGGGCCTCGAGCCGCTCAGCGAGTGGCGACGGGAGATCGAGGCGTGGGTCGAGGACAACCGGGCCTGCCGCGAGGACCTCCTGGACCGGCTCCGTTCGGAGGGGCCGCTCCCCGCGCGCGACCTGCCGGACACGACCGTCGTGCCGTGGCGCTCGTCCGGGTGGACGAACAGCAAGAACGTCCAGCGGATGCTCGACATGATGGAGCAGCGCGGTGAGGTCGCGGTCTCCTCACGCGAGAACCGGGAGCGCAACTGGGACCTCGCCTCGCGGGTGTACCCCGAGGGGCCGACCGTCCCCTACGCCGAGGCCGAGACCGAACGCGACCGGCGGCGGCTCGTCGCCCTCGGCATCGCCCGGGCCCGGGTCACCTTCCCGCCGGGCGAGCCGAACCACGTGAACGACGCGGGCGAGGACGCGGTCGTCGAGGGCGTGCGAGGACGGTGGCGGGTCGACCCGCAGTACCTCGACGGGTCGTTCACCGGACGGACGGCCCTGCTCTCACCCCTGGACCGGCTCGTGTTCGACCGCAAGCGGATGGCCGAGATCTTCGAGTTCGACTACCAGCTGGAGATGTACAAGCCGGCGGCGAAGCGACGGTGGGGCTACTTCGCGCTGCCGGTGCTGCACGGCGACCTGCTCCTCGGCAAGGTCGACGCCCAGACCGACCTCGCCGCCGGGGTCCTGCGGGTGCACGCGGTCCACTGGGACGAGCCGCCGCCGAAGGCCGCAGTCGCCGGGGTCGAGCGCGAGCTGCGTTCGCTCGCAACGCTCCTCGGCGTCGAGGTCGTCCACGCAGGCTGACCCGCCGCCCCCGCGTCGGGGCCTGCTGTCAGACCCGCCCAGACGCGCTCAGACCCGCTCGACGCGGTCGGCCTGGGGTCCTCGGTCGGTCTGGCGCACCTGGTACCTGACCCGGTCGCCCGGGTGCAGGGGCTCGGCGCCCCGGAGGACCGACACGTGCACGAACAGGTCGGCGCCCCCGGCGTCCGGGGTGATGAAGCCGAAGCCGCGCTCGGTGTCGTAGCGGGCGACCACTCCCAGCCCGCCCCCGGCCGACGTGACCGGTGCCTTGTGCGGCCCTGAGCGAGCCCGGCCCGTCGACGCGGCGGGCCTGCCGTGCGGTGTCGAGCCCCGCGCGAGGCGCACGTCGCGGGCCTGCGGGCCCTTCTCGCTCATGACGACGTCATAGGTCACGCGGTCCCCCTCCTCCAGCTCGTCGAGCCCGCCGGCCAGGTCGCGCGCGTGGACGAAGACGTCGGGGCCGCCCGACTCGGGGGCGATGAACCCGAAGCCCTTGTCCCAGTCGTACCAGGACACGGTGCCGTCCGCGCCGTCGGACGCCGCGGCCGGCTGGGCGACCCGGTCCCCCAGCGGGAGAAGGTGGTCGGCCTGCGGACCCTTCTCCCCCTCGACGACGAGGAACGCCACCCGTTGCCCCTCGGAGACCACACCGCCCGCGACGATGGCCGAGCTGTGCAGGAAGATCTCGGCCCCGCCGCCGTCCGGCGTGATGAAGCCGTACCCCTTGGCCGGCTCGTACCAGGTGACGGTGCCGAGCACGCCCAGCGCTGCGTCCGCCGCCTGGTCGGCCGTGACCCGCACCCGGCGGGCCTGCGGGCCGCGGTCCCCCTCGCCGATCTCGAACTCGACGACCTGCCCCTCGCGGAGCAGCTTCACCTTCTCGTCGCCGATGATCTCGGACGCGTGGACGAACAGGTCCTCCGCGCCCTCCCCGAGGGCGATGAAGCCGAACCCCCGGTCGACGTCGAACCAGCGGACGGTTCCCTCGGTCATGGCTGACTCCTTGTCGACGGGGCGGTTGTCTCCCCCAGTGTCCCCAATCGAGCGGCCTCGTGCGCCGGCGCCCCGCGCCGGTCGTCACCGACGCGGGCTCGCACCGAGGGCCAGACCCTTGGCGTCCGGCTCCTCGCCGAGAGCGGCATGGCCGCGCACACTGCCCGACCGTCCCCGCCGTCGCAGCGATGACGCGGACGTCGGCTGGAGGCGGGGTTGTATCCGCGGCATCGGCCGGTTTCCCCGCCTTCACCGTGACGACGCGGATGTTCGCGCTCATCGGTAGGTGAGTTCGTGTCGATGGGCGCCCCGCGACGTGGGCGGGTGAGTCAGGCGGGGAGGCGGTGCTGGGGTTCGGTGGTGCGGGTGGCGCCGTGGGGGCCGTGCCAGGTGAGGGTGCCGTCGGGTTGGAGGACGGGTCGCCAGCGGTTCTGTTGCTTGAAGCGGTGGTGGCGTCGGCACAGTGCCTCGAGATCGGTCGGGGTCGTCTCGCCATCGGGCCAAGGCCTGGTGTGGTCGAGGTCGCAGGCGACGGCTGGTCTCGAGCATCCCCACATGCGGCAGGTGCCGTCCCTGGTCGTGACGAAGTCGGCGATGGCTTTCGGTGGGCGGTACGCCTTGGTGGTGAGGGAGGCGAGCGTCCCGGTGTCGGCCTCGATGACGGCCCGGGCCACGTCCATCGGGAGGAGCTTGAGCAGGTTGGCCAAGGTGGCGGCGTCGACCCAGCCGAGGTTCGGGAGGTGGGTGCCGGAGACGGCGTATCCGGGGGTGACCTCGGCCATCACGTCGGCGCGGTCTCCCACCAGCTCGGCCGGTTCTTCGATCCAGGAGAGCTCCTCGCGGGAGGCCGGGTCGAGGTCGCCGTAGCGGACCTCTTCACCCGTCGTGAAGTCGATGAGGGTCTCGTCGTCGTCCCACTCGACCCGGAACCGCTCCCCGGCAGCAGCTTCAGGAGCGGGACGGTCGGTGACGACGGGAACGCCGAGGGTGACCTGCGCCGAGACCGTCACGTTCCGCAGGACGAGGTCGGTCAGGGCATCAGCCCGGGACTCGGGCACGGAGAGGGTGTCGTCGACCTGGCGGTACTCACCGGCCAGCGACTCGACCGCGGACCACATCGCCGCCGACGTCGCGGTGGGGAGGGAGGCGAACCAGTCGGTGAGCCCGTCCTCGCCCGGCCGGACCTCGACGCACCTCCGGCGTCGACGGAGCGCAGCGTGGGCAGCGACCTGATCGGCGGCCACCCGGGCAGCGACCCGCCGCGCCTCGGAGGTGACGCGCGCCGGGTCCATCGCGGGCAGCCGCGGCGCCAGCTCGGCATCCACTCGCAGGCACGCCTCGAGGTCGAGGCCGGCACAGGCGTCGACGACCTTGTGCGCGTTCGCCGCCGCGACCCGACCATCCACGAACAGATCACGCA
>JAESFK010000916.1_pt1 | contig 10928 bp, 7 predicted proteins | sample 9269391 | NCBI WGS metagenome assembly JAESFK01 (sample SAMN14506231, study PRJNA617097) | algae metagenome | isolation source: Drouetiella hepatica UHER 2000/2452 and co-occurring heterotrophs from... | place: Slovakia: Slovak Paradise National Park, Hrabusice, Kosice Region | collected 2000-01-01
CGCCGAACTCGCCGGATGCCTTCGCGGCCGGCTTCTCGGGCGTCGTCGTCTCCAGCTCCTCGGGGGCGCTGTCCTGCGGTCCGGGCTCGGCGGGCGCGTTGGTGTCCGGCTCCTGCTCGTCGCCCGTCTCGGCCTCCGGCTGAGGATCCAGGGCGGCCTCGGGCTCGGGCTCGGTGGGCTCCTCCGACTCGACCTCCGGCGCAGCGACGGGCTCGGGCTCGGGTTCGGGTTCGGGCTCGGGCTCGGGCTCGGGTGCAGCCTCCGGCTCGGGGGCCTGCTCCGTGGCGGGTGCGGTGTCGGCGGGCTCGTCCCAGGGGTCGATGTCGTCGTCGGCGACGGCCGCCGTCGGCTCGGGCTCCGCGGCCTCGGCCTCAGCGGCCTTGGGCTCGGTCTCGGGGGCCTGCTCCGTGGCGGGTGCGGTGTCGGCGGGCTCGTCCCAGGGATCGATGTCGTTGTCGGCGACGGCCGCCGTCGGCTCGGGCTCGGGCGCATCGGCCTCGGGCTCAGCGGCCTTGGGCTCGGACTCGGCTGCCTCGGGCTCGGGGGCCTGCTCCGCGGCAGGTGCGGTGTCGGCTGGCTCGTCCCAGGGGTCGATGTCGTCGTCGGCGACGGCTGCCGTCGGCTCGGGCTCGGTTTCGGGCTCTGGCTCGGGGGCCTTCTCGGCGGCAGGTGCGGTGTCGGCAGGCTCGTCCCAGGGGTCGACGTCGTCGTCGGCCATGGCCGCTGTCGGCTCGGGCTCGGGTGCAGCTTCCGGCTCGGTTGCCGTCGCCTCGGGCTGGGGCTCGGTTGCCTTACCCGCGGCGGGTGCGGTGTCGGCGGGCTCGTCCCACGGGTCGACCTCGTCGGTCGAGGCCGCGGCGTCGGTCTTCGCCTTCTCGGCCGACGGCTCGCCCTGCGAGCGGCCGGGCGCGGGGTCCTCGGCAGCGGCCGGCTCGTCCCAGGGATCGGGCTCGGAGCCATCGGCCACGGCCTCCGCCGTGTCGTCGTCGAGGGCCACGGACGCATCCGGCCCCGACGGGGCCTCCGGCTCGGCAGCAGCCGGAGCGCTCGCGGCAGGCTCGTCCCAGGGGTCGTCCTCGTCCGAGGAGTCCCTCGCGGTGGGGGCCTCGGTGGCCGGGGCCTCCTGGGCAACCGGAGCCTCCTCGGCAACGGGAGCCTCCGCCGGAGCCGTCTCCGTCGCGGTGCCCGCGGCGACGGTCGCAGTGGCGACCGCGGCCGCCGTCTGCGCACCCTCGGGAGCCGCAGCCTCCTCGCCCGGTGCTGCAGTTTCCGCCTCCGACTGACCCCGGCGCACGGCAGCGAGCAGCATCTGCGCCACGTCGACGACCTCGACCTCCTCGCCGACGCCCTCCGCCTGCTTCGCGGTCAGTCCGTCGGAGATCATCACACGGCAGAACGGGCAGCCGATGGCGATCCGCTCGGCGCCGGTGGCCAGCGCCTCGTCGGTGCGGTTGGTGTTGATGCGCGTCCCGAGCTTCTCCTCCATCCACATGCGGGCACCGCCGGCGCCGCAGCAGAACGAGGTCTCGCCCGAGCGCGGCATCTCGCGCAGCTCGACGCCGGGCAGCGCGCCGATGAGCTCGCGGGGCGGGGCGTAGACGCCGTTGTGCCGGCCGAGGTAGCAGGGGTCGTGGTAGGTCACCGACGGCGCGGTGGACGCCACGTTCTTCGCCGACGACATGCCCGGAGCGTCGTCCGGCCGCGCGACGGGCGTCAGCTTCTTCTCGCGCACGAGCCGGTTGAGCAGCTGGGTGTGGTGGACGACCTCGTAGTTGCCACCCAGCTGCGGGTACTCGTTCTTGATCGTGTTGAAGCAGTGCGCGCAGGTGACGACGACCTTCGTGACGCCGAACTCGCCGAACGTCGACACGTTCTGCGCGGCGAGGGTCTGGAACAGCAGCTCGTTGCCGGCGCGGCGGGCGGAGTCGCCGGTGCAGGTCTCACCGTCACCGAGCACCGCGAACGACACCCCGGCGGTGTCGAGCAGCTCGGCGACGGCGCGCGACGTCTTCTTCGCGCGGTCCTCGTAGGCGCCGGCGCAGCCGACCCAGAAGAGCCACTCGACCTCGGAGGCCTGCTCGACGTCCTGGCCGAGCACCTTGACGTCGAACGGCAGGTCCTTGGCCCAGTCGAGGCGCGCGCGGGCGCCCATCCCCCACGGGTTGCCCTTGCCCTCGAGGTTCTTGAACAGCCCGCCGAGCTCGTTGGGGAACGCCGACTCGATGAGCGTCGCGTACCGGCGCATGTCGATGATGTGGTCGACGTGCTCGATGTCGACCGGGCACTGCTCGACGCAGGCGCCGCAGGTGGTGCACGACCACAGGACGTCCTGGTCGATGACGGCGTCCGGGCCGTGCGGGTTGTACGCCGTCAGCGGGGCCGCGGCGTCGTACCCCGTCGAGCCGACGAGGGCCATCGAGGTCCAGTCGACGACGTCGACCGACCCCGCAGGCTCGATGCCGTCGGTCGGCACCGTCTGGGCGGCGGCCGTGACCGAGGCCATCGCCTTCTCGGCGTCACCGTCCGCGGCGTCGAGCGCGCGCAGGTACGGGGCCTTGGCGTCCGCGTGGTCACGCAGCGTCATCATCAACAGCTTGGGGGACAACGGCTTCTCGGTGTTCCACGCCGGGCACTGGCTCTGGCAGCGACCGCACTCGGTGCAGGTCGAGAAGTCGAGCAGGCCCTTCCACGTGAAGTCCTCGACGTTGCCGACCCCGAGGACGTCACCCTCCTCCATCTCCTCCATCGCCTCGAGGTCGAAGGGCTTGCCGCCCACCGTCATCGGCTTGGCGGCACCGAGTGCCGTGCGGCCCGAGGACTCACGCTTGAACCAGATGTTCGGGAAGGCGAGGAAGCGGTGCCAGGCGACACCCATCGTCGGCTGGAGGGCGATGGTGATCATCCACGCGAAGGAGATGAGGATCTTGACGGTCGCGACGACCTGCACCCAGGCGGCGAGACCGGCGGCCGACGTGCCCGACCACCAGCCGGCCATCCACCCGGTGAGCGGGAAGTGGGCGACGAGCGAGACGTCGGGCTCGAAGCGCTGCACCATCGCCGCCTCGAGCCCGCGGAGCAGGACGATGCAGATCGTCACGAAGAGGATGGTCAGCTCGACGTAGTACGCCTGCCAGAAGGTCGACCCGAAGAAGCGCGAGTAGCGCCCGCCCTCACCGGCCGCCCGGCGCGGGTGGTTCTTCTGGCGGATGGCCATCAGCACGAGGATGCCGACGAGCCCGCCCCAGGCGAAGATCTCGACGACCCACTCGAACGGCGCGAAGTGGCCGATGACCGGGAGCCGGTAGTCGGGCTGGACGAGCTGGAAGAAGGCGTTGACCAGCGTCGTGAAGAGGATGATGAACGCCAGCGCGGTGAACCAGTGCGCCGCGGCGACGACCCTCAGGCGCGACATCCGGGTGTGCCCGAGGAACTCCTTGGCCAGCGTCCAGGTGCGCGCCACCGGGGCGTCGGTGCGCGAGGCGTCCGGCTGCCCGAGCCGGTAGAGCGTGACGAACCGCCCCACCTGCCGGAAGAGCAGCGCCCACCCGACGGTCGGGACGACGAGGCACAGGACGATGGCGACCACCTGGAGGGCGGTCACCCCGCCGAAGCGGTCGTCGATCGACGGGAGGACGTCGCTGGCCAGGGCGGGTGCGAGGGCAGCAGGCATGCGGTGCAGCCTACTGCCCGGTAAGCGAGCGCTCACCGGTCTGTGACGACCGTCAACAGCGCGGCGGCACCCACCGCGCCGGAGGCCCGCAGAGAACGCGGCAGCCGCGGTGTCCTTCTGGGGGCACCCCGTTCGTCTCTAGGTGAGGCCGGACACGCGGTGCAGCCCGCCCACCCGAGACCCAGGAGTCACCATGACCCAGTACGCCGCCCTCATCTACAGCCGTGACGTCGACTGGAGCGCCCCCGAGCACACCGACGAGACCGCGCAGTACACGGAGTTCGCCCAAGCCGCCGGCGCCGTCATCCGCGGGGGCGCTGCCCTCTACCCCACCTCGACCGCGACCACGGTGCGCGTCGAGGCCAAGGGCGGCACGCCGCTCACGACCGACGGTCCCTACGCCGAGACCAAGGAGGCCCTGACCGGCTTCTACCTGCTCGAGTGCGCCGACCTCGACGAGGCCGTCAAGCTCGCCGCGACCATCCCCGGGGCGTGGGACGGGGCCATCGAGGTGCGCCCCGTCATCGAGTTCCCGATGTGAGCGCCGTCGCCCCGGGGGCGGGCGCGGATCGCCGGCCCGCCCCCGAGGAGGCCCAGCGCGCCCTGGCCGAGATCGTGCGGGTCGCCGGGCGCGACGTCCTCGCCACCCTCGCCCGCTGGACCGGCAACCTCGCCCTCGCCGAGGACGCCGTGCAGGACGCGAGCGTGCGGGCACTGCAGACCTGGCCGCGCGACGGCATCCCGGACAACCCCGTGGCCTGGCTGCGCACGACCGCTCGCCGGTGCGCGGTCGACCTGATCCGCCGCGAGGCCGCCCGGGCGCCGAAGGAGGCCCTCGCGGTCGGGCCCGGAGCCGACGTCGTGCTCGCCGAGGACGACCCCGAGCCCGACGTGGTCGAGGACGACCTGCTGCGCCTCGTCTTCACCTGCTGCTACCCGAGCCTCGCCCCGGAGACGCGGGTCGCCCTGGCGCTGCGGACGCTCTGCGGCCTGGGCACCGAGGAGGTCGCGCGCGCCCTGCTCGTCTCCGAGGCGACGATGGCCAAGCGCCTCACCCGGGCCCGGCAGAAGATCCGGCTGGCCGGCATCCCCTACCGCGTGCCGTCCGAGGACGACCTCCCCGAACGGTGGGACACGGTGCTCGCCACGACCTACCTGATGTTCAACGAGGGGTACGCCGCGACGGCCGGCCCCGAGCTGACCCGCCCGGGGCTCGTCGCCGAGGCACTGCGGCTCACCCGGCTGCTGCACCGGCTGCGCCCGAGCGACCCCGGTGCGACCGGCCTGCTCGCGCTGATCCTGCTCCAGGACTCCCGCCGCGCCGCACGCACCGACGCCGTCGGGGGCGCCGTCCTGCTCCCCGACCAGGACCGCGACCTCTGGGACCACGCCGCCATCGACGAGGCGGTGCCGCTGGTGGGGGAGGGGCTGCGCCTCTCGCCGGGCCATCCCGACCCCTACGTCGTCCAGGCCGCCATCGCCGCCTGCCACGCGCTCGCGCCCACGTGGGAGGAGACCGACTGGGCGGCCATCGAGTCCTGGTACGAGGTGCTGCTGCGGGTCGACGACGGCCCGGTCGTGCGGCTCAACCACGCCGTCGCCGTCGCGGAGGCGCGGGGCCCGGAGCAGGGCCTGGCCCTCGTCGACGCGATCGGGTCGCTGGGCGAGTACCCCCTGTGGCACGCGACCCGGGCCGTGCTGCTGCGCCGGCTCGAGCGCCATGACGAGGCGGCCGCCGCGGAGGCCCGGGCGCGGAGCCTGCCGCTCAACGCGGTCCAGCGGGACCTGCTCGAGCGCTGAGCTGGAGCGCTGAGGCGGAACCCCGGGGCCGGCGGACGTCGTTGTGCTCACGGATAACGATCTGTTGGAATACGCATAACGTGTCGGGGGTTGGCCCCGACAGCAGGACCGATGCAGCGCGCCGTCGCCCGAGGGGTGGTCGGCGCCCTCCGACCGAAAGGCGACGCGATGCCCATCCTCGACGACGTGACCCAGGCGGTCGGGAACACCCCGCTCGTGCGGCTCAACCGGATCATCGGCGGCGACGCCACGGTCGCGGCCAAGCTCGAGTTCTACAACCCGGCGAGCTCGGTCAAGGACCGCATCGGTGTCGCGATCGTCGACGCCGCGGAGGCCTCCGGCCAGCTGAAGCCCGGCGGCACGATCGTCGAGGCCACGTCGGGCAACACCGGCATCGCCCTCGCGATGGTCGGCGCGGCCCGCGGCTACAAGGTCGTCCTCGCCATGCCCGAGACGATGTCGAAGGAGCGCCGCGCCCTGCTGCGCGCGTACGGCGCCGAGCTCGTCCTCACCCCCGGCTCCGAGGGCATGAAGGGTGCGGTGAACAAGGCCGACGAGATCGTCGGCGAGCGCGAGGGTGCCGTCCTGGCCCGCCAGTTCGCCAACGCCGCGAACCCCGAGGTCCACCGGCGCACGACCGCCGAGGAGATCTGGAAGGACACCGACGGCCAGGTCGACATCGTCGTGGCCGGCATCGGCACCGGCGGGACGATCACCGGCGTCGGCGAGGTCCTCAAGGCCCGCAAGCCCGAGGTCCAGATCATCGCCGTCGAGCCCGAGGAGTCCCCGATCCTCAACGGCGGGCAGCCCGGCCCGCACAAGATCCAGGGCATCGGTGCGAACTTCGTCCCCGAGATCCTCAACACCGAGATCTACGACGAGGTCATCGACGTCAATGCCGCCACCTCGGTCGAGTGGGCCCGCAAGGCCGCCACCGAGGAGGGTCTGCTCGTCGGCATCTCCTCCGGCTCGGCGCTCGCCGCCGCGAACCAGGTCGCTTCGCGGCCCGAGAACGTCGGCAAGACGATCGTCGTCATCATCCCGAGCTTCGGCGAGCGCTACCTCTCGACGATCCTCTTCGAGGGCCTCGTCGACTGACCATGCCCTTCCTCCAGCAGGCGCGCGCCGCGGTCCGCGAGGACCTCGACGCCGCGATGCTCCGTGACCCGGCCGCCGAGTCGCGGGCCGACGTCGCGTTCAACTCGCCCGGGCTGCACGCGATCTGGATGTACCGGCTCGCACACCGCCTGTGGGACAAGGGTCCCCAGTGGCGTCCGGCCGCCCGCCTGCTGTCCACGCTGACCCGAGCCGTCACCGGGGTGGAGATCCACCCCGGTGCACGGATCGGGCGGCGGTTCTTCATCGACCACGGGATGGGCGTCGTCATCGGCGCCACCGCGGTGGTCGGCGACGACGTGATGCTCTACCACGGGGTCACCCTCGGCGGCCGGTCGCTCCAGCGCGGCACCAAGCGGCACCCGACCCTCGGCGACCGCGTCACGGTCGGCACCGGGGCCCGCATCCTGGGAGACATCGAGATCGGTGACGACGCCCAGATCGGCGCCAACTCGGTCGTCGTCAAGGACGTGCCGGCCGGCGCCGTCGCCACGGGCATACCTGCGGTGGTGCGCTTCCCGGTGACGCCCGACCAGGACCCCTACGACGCGCTCTTCGCCGAGCCGGCCATCTTCATCTGACCGGTGACCGCCGGAGCCACCGACTCCGGGGGTTCCAGCGGTTCCGCGGACCAGTCCGCCCCGTAGACGGCGAACAACCCGGCGTCCGGGACGTCGACGGATGCCGCCTCGAGGGCGCTCGCGGCGTCGAGCCCGCCCCGCAGGCCCCGGTGGTGGGCGACCGTCACGGCATGGGCCGCGTCGTCGCGCACGGGCGCCACGGCCGCGAGCACCGCCCGGGCCCCCGATGCGAGGAGCGCGGCCGTGAGCCCCAGGGCCTCGTCGCCGGGGCGCAGGTGCGCGCTGCCGACGTCGCAGGAGGCGAGCACCACGTGCTGCGCCCGCACCCCGCGCCGGTGGAGCTCGTGGGCGAACACCGGCCCGTCGTGCAGGCGGACCGAGGAGAACAGGGGTGACTCGTCGTGGTGGGTGCCGTGCGCGGCGACGTGCACCAGGTCGGCGCCCGCCATCGCCTCGGCCAGCGCACCGGCGGTGGCCGCGCCGTCGACGAGCGCCCGCCCCCGACCCCAGGCGTCGAGCACGGCGGCCACCTCGGCGTCGGCGCTGGCCAGCGACGGCCCGCCGACCGCGACGACGTCACGTGCCGGCCCGGTCCCGCTGTGCCGCAACCAGGCCGTCGCCGAGCCGGCGACGACGAGCGGCCGCCCGTCGACGCCGGGGACGAGCCGCCACGGCACCGACGGCAGGGCCATCGAGGGGATGACGACGAGGCGGCCGGCGTCGACGTCGAGCACCGGCGCGAGGAGGGACCCGAGCCGTCCCAGCTCGGCGTGCAGCGAGCGGCGCACCGCCTCGGCCAGTGCGGGGACGCGGGCCATGGTCAGCGCGCGCAGGTCGGCCCGCATCCGCCGGGCGAGCTCGACGGTGTCGCCGACCGACCCGATGTCGTGGACCTGCGTCCGCCGGCCGGACACCGTGACCGCCCGCAGCACCGTGCCGTGCGCGAAGAGGGCCACGACGGCGGTGTCGCGGGCGGCGAGCGCCCTGCGCAGCTCGGCGTGCGAGGCGGGGCGCACCGAGTCACCGGGTCGGTGGGCGCCGGCGTCGAGCTCGCGCTCGCGGTGACCGATCTCCCGTTCCAGGCGGGCGGCCTCCTCGCGCAGCGCCACGGCCTCCGCCGCCGGGACCTCGGAGAGCCGCCGACGGCTGAGGCGCAGCTCGGTCAGCAGGTTGCTCAGGGCCTCGTCGTCGCGCGCCGCCCGCGCACCCGGCAGGCGGAGGCTGAGGGCCCGCCAGCGCTCGGTCGCCGCGAAGACGGCGCTCGGCCGACCGGACGCCGTCGCCGCGTCGAGGTCGAGGGCGGCCAACCGGCGACCGTGCAGCGCCACGGCCGCCCGGATGTCCAGGCTCGAGTACGCCGCCGACCCCCGGGCCAGGCGCATCGAGGCCCGGCGCAGGGCGCGGGAGCGACCGGATGAGTCCCCCGAGCCGTCGGCGATGCGCGCGGCCACGAGGTCGTGGTGGAGCCGGTCACTGAGCACGGCCCGGTGCAGGCGACCGGACTCGGCGAGGTGCCGGCGGGCGGCCTCGAGGTCCCCGGCGTCGACCGCGGCCTCGGCGCGCAGGACCGCGACGTGGTGGTGGAGCACGGGTGAGCCGGTGCCCTCGGCGTCGAGGCCCTCGACCGCGGCGGTCAGCCCGGGGCCGGACTCCCCGGCGGCCAGCCGGGCCCGCGCGATGACGACGTCGGCGGTGAGCCTCCAGGCCGGGACGTCGTGCGCGGCGAAGAACCGGGCCGCCTCCGTGGCGGGGGCGACGGCCCGCAGCGGCTCGCCGCGCAGGACCGCGCAGCGCGCCAGCTCGAGGAGGACCTCGCCGCGGACGCGCCCGAGCTCGCTGGAGGTGGCGACCCCGAGCGCGTCGGTCAGCAGCTCCGTGGCCTCCTCGACGAGCCCCGCCTCGATGTGCGCCCTGGCCTGGTCGAGCATCGTCGTCGCGACCGACATGTCCGGGTCGATCCGGTGCGCCTCGGCGAGCAGTCGCAGGGCCTCCGGCACCTCGCCGCGCAGCAGGGCCAGGCACCCGAGGTCGTGCACGGCCATCGCGCGGACGTCGGTGTCCCCGTTGGCCTCCGCGACGGCGGACGCCTCGTCGAGGTCGACCGCGGACTCGCGGAACTGGCCGAGGTACTGGCGGGCCAGCCCGCGGTTGAGCAGGGCGACGGCGAGCTCGCGCTGCCCGATGAGGTCGCCGTCGGCGTGCACGCCCTCGAGGGCGGCCACGGCATCGGCCCATCGCCCCGACCGGGCCAGGAACCCGGCGCGCTGGATCGCGGCGAGGGCCCGGAGCGAGTCGGCGGCGGGGCCCTGGCCGGCGACCCGCTGGGCGGCGCCGAGCATCCCGAGGGCAGCGCGCAGGCCCTGGCGCTCGAAGATCGGCACGGCGAGGGTCACCATGGCCCGGGCCCGCATCCGGTCCGCGTCGGCCCCGGGCGTGCCGTCGAGGAGGTCGACCGCCCGCCGCAGCAGGCGTTCGGCATCGGCCGGTCGCCCGGAGGCGTTGGCGCGCAGGCCTTCGGCGACCAGCTCGGACGGCGTCGTGCGGCGGCTCGTGAGGCGTCCTCAGAGGTCGATGGCGGGAGTGATGACCGGCTTGGTGGTGCCGTCGAGGGGGTGCAGCACGAACTGCACGAGCCCCCGCCGGACGTTCTCGAGGACGAAGCGCCCCTCGTCCTCGACCTCGACCGAGGTCGAGCTCTCGCGCTCCCTGAGCTCGACGCGCACCGGCCCGCCGGTGACCCAGCCGTCGATGCGGACCTCGTCGGGCCCGGTGGCCACGACGGAGACCATCGCGGTGAACGGGCCACCGGTGAAGGTCAGGGTCTCGGCCCGGGTGTAGTCGACGCTGCGGACCAGGGCGTCGTCGGCGCCCACCCGGGTCAGCTCGGCGACCTCCGCGTGCAGGGCCTGCACGGTGAGGGCGAACTTCACGTCGTCGGTGAGGCCGGCGGGGACGGGGTCGAGCCGGGCGTGCAGGTCGCGCAGAGCGCGCAGCACGGTGGCGTCGACGTCGTCGAGCCTCTCGGTGGCCAGGTCGTCGGTCACGATGCACCTCCCCACGCCGGGTCGTGCCCCAGCGCTTCTCGCAGCTTGGCCAGGCAGCGTCCCCGGGTGGGGCCGATGCTCCCGACGGGCATCCCCAACGCCTCCGAGACGGCGGCGTAGTCGGGACGGTCGGAGAAGGCGATGACCCGCAGCAGTGCCTGGCAGCGGGGGGTCAGGGCCGAGAAGTGCCGCCACAGCATCCGGTCGCGGTCACTGGTGGCGGTGACCGTGGCGGGGTCGGGGGTGTCGGCGACGACCTCGGCGCTCACCTCACCCACCTCCCGACCGTGGGCCTTGACCACCCGCCACGACTCGCGGCGCACGGTGACGACGAGCCAGCCGAGCACTGCCCGCGGCTCCGTGATGCGATCGGCGTTCTCCACCAACCGCATCCACGCGGTCTGGACGACATCGGACGCGCTGGCCTGGTCGAGCCCCTGACCCCGGGCGGTGTGCCACAGCACCGGGGTCAGCAGGTCGACGAGGGTGTCCATCCGCTGGCGGTCGCCCTGGCGGTAGGCCTCGAAGGCGAGACCGGCGCGGACGGCCAGGCTCTCGCTGCTGCCGGCCTCGACATGGGTCATGGCGTACCCTCCAGCGCCTTGGCGACCGCGTGCTTCGCGCGGGCGACACAGGCCTCGACATCGGTCTCGCACAACGAGTCGTCGGTGGGGAGCGCCGCTGCGATCTCGGCCGCCAGCACCGGCGCGGCGAACG
>JAESFK010000917.1_pt1 | contig 10908 bp, 13 predicted proteins | sample 9269391 | NCBI WGS metagenome assembly JAESFK01 (sample SAMN14506231, study PRJNA617097) | algae metagenome | isolation source: Drouetiella hepatica UHER 2000/2452 and co-occurring heterotrophs from... | place: Slovakia: Slovak Paradise National Park, Hrabusice, Kosice Region | collected 2000-01-01
TGAGCTACTCCGCCACGCCGGCCAAGGCCGGGAGCAGCGGGGGTATACGGGCGTGGCCGCGAACCTGTCAAGCAGTCGTCCGCGCCCGTCTAAGACCCGGCACGACCGCCAAGGTCGGCGTCGCGGGGTCGGCTGCGGTCGAACCCCGGCCCTTCCGCGTCGTAAGGCGGTGGCGGCGTGGGCCGCGCACGCCGGCATCGAGGCGCCGGGTGCGCCCATTGCCCCCTGAAAGTCGCGGCGCCGGCACGTCCCCGACCGTTCGGCCTATGAATTCCCGTTTGCGCCTGAAACCAATCGTGCGCGAGACGGGCTTGAGCAGACGAGCCCCACTGCGCTATCTCGGCGCGCCGACCCGTGTTCCCGCGGAGCCTATCGAGAAGCCATGCCCTCATGATGCCGCGTATCGCCGTGCTTGGATGCGGTTACTGGGGCGCGAACCATGTCCGGACGCTTAGATCGCTCGGTGTGCTCGCCGCCGTTTCGGATGCGAACCCCGATCGTGCGGAAGGCTTTGCCGTGGAGCACGACTGCCTGGCGATCGCGCCCGAAGCGCTCTTCGACCATCCCGACATCGACGCGCTGGTCATCGCCCTGCCCCCGCAGTTCCATGCCCAGGCCGCGATCCGGGCAGTGGAAGGCGGCAAGGACGTGCTGGTGGAAAAGCCGATCGCGCTGACCGTGGCCGACGCCGAGCGTGCGGTCGCCGCCGCCACGGCGGCCGGACGCCTGTTCATGACCGGGCACGTTCTGCGATTCCACCCGGCCTTCGAGACCCTGAAGGCCCTGGTGGATGCCGGCGACCTCGGCGCGGTGCGCTACATCCACTCCCACCGCCTCGGGCTCGGCAAGTTCCACACCGAGAACGACGCGCTGTGGGACCTCGCCCCCCACGACCTGTCGATGATCCTCGCCATAACCGGCACCACGCCGCTGGAAGTGCGTGGCGAAGGCGCAGCGCTTCTCGACCGGCTGAGCGACTTCGCGCATCTGCACATGCTGTTTCCGGGGGGCTTGCGCAGCCATCTGTTCGCCTCGCGGCTCAATCCCTATCGCGAGCGACGGCTCACCGTCGTGGGCGACAAGGCGATGGCCGTGTTCGACGATGTCGAGCCCTGGCAGCGCAAGCTGGCGGTCTATCGCCACCAGATCTGGCAGGACAGCGGCCAGTGGGCCGCCACCACCAACGAACCCACCTATGTGCCGGTGGACGACGGCATGCCGCTGACGCGCGAACTGCAGCATTTCATCGACTGCATCCAGCATCGCCGGCAGCCGCGCACCGGCGGCGACGAAGGCGTTGCGGTGCTTCGCATCCTCACCGCCGGCACCATCGCCCACACCTGAATCCCGGAACCCGAGCCGGTCGCGGAACCCGCGCCGTCGGCGCTGTCAGGACAGTTGTCGTGCGGGAGCGGCGCCGCCAGCCTGCGACGCGTCCAGGCGGGCAAGCAGCGCCTCGGTCACGCCGGCCCGCTCCGAGCGGGCGATGAATCCACCTCCGAGCACGCGCGCGTCCGCGCCGTCCCCGTCGTAGAGCACGCAGGCCTGTCCGGTCGCGACACCCGTCTCGCCGTCCGCCAGTTCCACGCAGGCCTCGCCCTTGTCCAGCCAGAGCCGCGCCGGCCGTGGCGGCCGGGTCGAGCGCACGCGCGCGTAAAGCGCCAGGCCGGCGTCGCCGAAATCTTCAGGTTCGCGGTCGCCCAGCCAGTTCAGGCCCCGCATCCGCACCCGGCGGGTCTCCAGCGCCTCGCGCGGACCGACGATCACCCGCGCGCGCGCCGCGTCGAGATGCACGACGTAGAGCGGGTCCGCCGCCGCGATGCCGAGGCCGCGCCGCTGGCCGACCGTGTAGTGCATGACGCCCTCGTGGCGGCCGAGCACGCGCCCGTCGATATGGACGATCTCGCCGCCGGTCGCCGCCTCCGGCCGCAGCCGCGCCACGATGTCCGAGTAGCGGCCCTGTGGCACGAAGCAGATGTCCTGGCTGTCCTGCTTGCCGGCAACCGAGAGTCCGAATTCCGCCGCCAGCGCCCTCACCTCGGCCTTCGGCATGCCGCCGAGCGGAAAGCGCAGGAAATCCACCTGTTCGCGCGTGGTGCCGAACAGGAAATAGCTCTGGTCCCGGTCGAGGTCGACCGGGCGGTAGAGCGCCCTGTGGCGGCCGTTGCTTCGGCTGCGGATGTAGTGCCCGGTCGCCAGCGCGGCGGCGCCGAGGTCGCGCGCGGTCGCCAGCAGGTCGGCGAACTTGACGGTCTGGTTGCACGCGATGCAGGGAACCGGCGTCTCCCCGGCAACGTAGCTCGCCGCGAAGGGATCGATCACCGCCTCGCGGAACCGCTGCTCGTAATCGAGCACGTAGTGCGGAATGCCCAGCGCCTCGGCCACGCGCCGCGCGTCGTCGATGTCGCGGCCCGCGCAGCAGGACCCGGCGCGATGCGTCGCCGCGCCATGGTCGTAGAGCTGCAGCGTGATGCCGACGACGTCGTAGCCCTCGCGCTTGAGCAATCCGGCCACGACCGAGGAATCCACCCCGCCCGACATCGCCACCACGACGCGGTTCTCTCCGGGCGCACCGGGCAGGTCCAGGCTGTTGAAATGGGTCATGTCGGTGTTCCGCGCATCGCGTTCACATAGGCCCGTCGCCGCCCCGATGCCAGTCCGCACAATAGATCGCATACTTTTGATTGCGTTTAGCCAATTTTAAAGCTGCCGCCTTAGAGTGGCCGCGATTAGGTCTGCGCATTTTGTAGAGAGTATGATGACCGATCTGGTAAGACCGCGGGTCAAGTATGTCATTGGACCGGATGGCAGCCCGCTGACGATCGCGGATCTGCCGCCGTCCAACACCCGGCGATGGGTGATCCGACGCAAGGCGGAAGTCGTTGCCGCGGTCCGCGGCGGCCTTCTCAGTCTCGAGGAGGCCTGCCAGCGCTACAAGCTGACGACGGAGGAGTTCCTGTCGTGGCAGGCCTCGATCGACGAGTATGGTCTGGCCGGCCTGCGCACCACGCGGATCCAGCAATACCGCCACTGAAGCACCGTTACTGAAGGTAGCCGGGCCTCAGCCTTTCCGGACGAGCGCGGAAGCCAGCGCCGTTAGCAGCGAGGACGCTGCGAAGAACCACAGACCGGCCCGCGACGCGGCATCCGCCAGCCCGCTCGTCTTGGCGGCGAAGATGACCAGCGCCACCAGCACCACGTCCAGCATCGACCAGTTGGAGATTGCCGGGAGCCATCTCGGGATCGACCCGCGCCCGTACGCCGCCATGTGAAGCAGCAGCAGCTTCAGCGCGGGAAATCCGATAGAGAACAGCCCGATCACGATGGCGAGCACGAGGTCGCCGCTGACCGCCAGCGACGAGACGACCTGCAGAAGATTGGGTTCGTCAGTGAAGACCAGAAGTCGGTCGACGCGCAGGAGGGGCTGCGTGATGCCCAGCGCGAAGCAGAACGTGGCGGACGCCAGCGCAACCGGGAGCAGTCGGGCCGCGCCAGTCATGCAACGCCCCGCTCGCCGGTGGTAGGATCAGCCGATCATGGCGCTGCGGCCATGGCTGTCGACGTCGCGCGTCTTGCCGTCGCGCGATTCGAGCGCCTGCGCCTTGGAAAGCTCCGCTTCAGCTTCGCGCAGTAGATTCTGCGCGGTCGTGCGTTGCGCCGCGAGGTCGGCCTGGGAATTTTTCAGGTTGTCGCGGCGCTGCCGGGCGGCCTTCGCAAAGGTCGGATAGGCGAAGTGGCTGACGTCGGTGATGCCGGATTTCTTCTCTTCGATGGCGATCTGGACGTCCAGTTCGCCAGCCATCCGGTCGAACTCCGCGATCATCATGTCCAGTTGCGCGAGTTGCCTGCGCTTCTCGTTGACCTGGAATTGCTTCAGCCGAACAAGGTTCTCGCGTGACTTCATGCCCTAACTCCGACTACGCAACACGGCACTTCGACCGACAATCCCCGGCCTTCGACTCGGTTTCACCCCTCCGAACCGCTCGACCTGCTCCTGCAAACGAATCCCTAAGAAAATCTGGGCCGGGTAACCTTTCGTTTACGGGCATCATTAATCATACGGATGAGGGCTTAAGGCGGGGTAAAGAACCGGGTCTGTCCCGGAGTTCGGCGGGGAGCGAGTCAGACGCTCCACTTACGGCGGTTTCTTCCAGTCTTGGTCGAATTTATCGGACGCTGATTTCCCTGCGGAAATCAGGGGTGTGGGTACGAAAGTTGACACGCAAGCTGTTGCGACTTGCGAAGCACGAAGAGAGTTTGTTAACCATTTGGTGCCAGCCTTCGTGACGTTGACTCTCGCGCGCGCCGTCACGGCGGCCGGCAGAGAAGGGGACTTAGATGCGCGTTCTGCTGATTGAAGACGACAGTGCCACCGCCCAGAGCATCGAGTTGATGCTGAAGTCGGAAAGCTTCAACGTCTATACGACCGACCTGGGCGAGGAAGGTGTCGATCTCGGCAAGCTCTACGACTACGACATCATTCTCCTGGACCTCAATCTGCCCGACATGTCTGGCTACGAGGTTCTGCGGACGCTGCGGCTGTCCAAGGTCAAGACCCCGATCCTGATCCTCTCCGGCATGGCGGGCATCGAGGACAAGGTGCGCGGCCTCGGTTTCGGCGCCGACGACTACATGACGAAGCCCTTCCACAAGGACGAGCTGGTTGCCCGCATCCACGCCATCGTCCGGCGGTCGAAGGGTCATGCACAGTCGGTGATCACGACGGGCGATCTGATCGTCAATCTGGACGCCAAGACGGTCGAGGTCGGCGGCCAGCGGGTACACCTCACCGGCAAGGAATATCAGATGCTGGAGCTTCTTTCCCTGCGCAAGGGGACGACGCTCACCAAGGAAATGTTCCTCAATCATCTCTACGGCGGCATGGACGAGCCGGAACTGAAGATCATCGACGTGTTCATCTGCAAGCTCCGCAAGAAGCTCGACCATGCCTCGGGCGGACAGAACTACATCGAGACCGTATGGGGCCGCGGCTATGTGCTGCGCGAGCCGGAAGACATGCGCGAAAGCGCCTGAGCACATCCTTCATCAAACCTGGAACGGCCGGTTCGCCATGCGGACCGGCCGTTCTGCTTTGATCGGAAATGCCCGGAGTCCTGCGACGGCCCGGCCCGATCCCGCCGACGCCCGATGTTTCAGGCCGCGGCGGGGCTCATCGAACGGAACCGTTCCAGGAGTTGCGCCCGGTTGAAGGGCTTGAGAATGAAGCTCTGCGCCCCGGCTCGTTTCGCCCGCATGATGGTCGGCACGTCGACCTCTGTCAGGCAGATCGCGATGTGAGGGACGATGGGGCTTTGGATGGTCTTGATGCGGCGGATCAGATCGGTCGCCGGCATGTCGGGCAGCCCCACGTCGATGACGATGATGTCCGGCATGTCCGCCTCGCACATGTGGGCGGCTTCATGGCCCGACGAAGCTTCGATGAAGACGAGGTCGGAGCCGCCGAGGATCCGCTTCGCGACCTTGCGGATCACGCTGGAATCGTCGACGAACATGCACCGTTTCATGAACCGTTCCCCGGACCCGACGCGCATGTAACGACGTCGGCATCTTTACCAAGCGACTTAAGGATAGATTCTCTTCGTAAAGAAGCGGCGAAACCTTTGGGTAAACGATCCGATAACCTGCCCGAGGCGCCAGTCAGGACGGGCGGCTCGCCGAGAATACGATCTCCTCGGGCGTCGCATGGATGCCGATTTCCATGCCGGCTTCACGCGCCAGCAGCAGCGTGTAGTAGGGCTGGACGGCATGGGCGTCGATCGCTTCGTCGGGCTTGTTGCCGGAATGCAGCTCCAGGAACTTCGGCGGCACGCGCAGCATCGGGCCTCGCACCGCGATGATGAACTTCGGCGCCGTCTCCGGCGCCTCGATGGTGACGGCGATCTTGCCGCCGCGCGGAATGGCGCCGTTGGCGACGAGGATCAGGTTCAGCAACAGCTTCACCATGTTCTTCGGCATCAGTGCGCGCGGGCCGCTCCACGAGAACTCCGGCTTCTCGTTCTTCAGGAAGGCCGTGGCCACCGCTTCCGCATCGCCCGTGTCGATGACCATGCCGACCGAGCCGGCGGCCCCGAATGCGATGCGGGCGAACTGTAGCCGGGCCGACGCATTGCGGGCGCTGGTGCGGATGAGGTTCATCGCGTCTTCGTCGGCGCCACCCTCGTCGAGCAGTTCGAGACCGTTGTTGATAGCTCCCACCGGAGAAATGATGTCGTGACAGACCCGGCTGCACAGCAGCGCCGCGAGGTCGGGCGCGGACAGGGTGAACATATCGGCCATCAAGCACATTCTCCGGCAATCGAGCGCAGTGTGGGACAGTCAGCGATCGCCGAACCGGTCTGTCCGCCGCCACCGCCGCGTGACGCAGACGGACGACATCGTCGACCCGAATGCGGCCCGGCGGGGCGCGGAACATCCGGTGTCCCCCAATGCCTTAAACACCATCGACATGTGAAAGCTTAATGGTTGAAAAAGAATTACGGGATAGCTTCAGGTCGCTGCCACACTAGGCCGCCGGAAAAAGAGCGGCAAGCGTGCATCGAGGCGTCGGCGAGAGGCTCGCGGACGGAGTATTGAGAATCATGTCCAGAATCCCCCGTCGGTCGCTGCTGCGACTAGCCGCCTGTGGTGCGGCGGCCATGCTGACCCCCCTCGCGGGCAAGGCTGTCATGGCCCAGGAGACCAATTTCACTGCGCAGGAGATCGTCGACTCCGGGCACCGGTTCTTTGGTGCAACGGCCGGCGGCCTGGCGAGCGTGGTCGAGAAGGTCTTCTCGGTCTACGGCCTCCCCAATGGCTACGTGCTCGGCGAGGAGGCGTCCGGCGCCTTCATCGGCGGCCTGACCTATGGAGAAGGCACGCTCTACACCCGCAATGCCGGCGACCACAAGGTGTTCTGGCAGGGTCCTTCCGTCGGCCTCGACTTCGGTGGCCAGGGCTCCCGCACCATGATGCTGGTGTACAATCTCAACGACATCCAGAGCATCTACGATCGCTATGCGGGCGTGGCGGGATCGGCCTACGTCGTCGCCGGGCTGGGCTTCAACGCTTTGAAGAATGGCGATGTCGTCCTCGTTCCCATCCGCACCGGTGTCGGCGCTCGTCTTGGCCTCAATCTCGGTTACCTCAAGCTCACCGAGCAGCCGACCTGGAACCCTATCTGAGACCGGCGCGGCCCCTCCCCGCGGCCTGTGGCGCCGCGACGGCGGGGCCACGCTGCCAAATGGTGACGCGCCGCCGTGATTGAACCGGCCCTCTATGTTGCGCTGGGCGTGCTGTGCACGGCCTTCGTGGCGGCGCTGATCGTGCCGGCGATGCTGCGCCGCAGCGCTCGCCTCGCAGAGAGGCGCGCAAGGGAGTCGCTGCCCGTGTCGCTGGACGAGGTCGAGGCTGACCGGGACCGGCTGCGCGCAGAGCACGCCATGGCGATCCGGCGTGTCGAGCAGTCCCTCAAGACCCAGCAGGAACGGGCGGCGGCCCTCTCCGTGGAAGTCGGTCGGCGCGACGAGGCCGCAAAGGCGCTGATCGCCGAACGGGAGGCCGGCGATCGCACCGTGGCGGCCCGGGACTCCGAGATCGCGGCCCTCGGCAACGACATTGCGGAGCGCGACGCGCGCATCGAGGCGCTGTCGCGGGATCTGGATGCGGCCACGCGCCTCGCCGAAAGCCGGGCGTCCGAGGTGTCGCGCCAGCGCGCCGCGCTCGACGAGTTGCGGCTTCTCGCCACTACGAGGCAGGTCGAGATCGAGGCCCGCGAGACGGAAGTCACCGCGCTTCACCTCGAACTGGATACGGCGCGCGAGGCCCTTGCGGCAGAGGAGGCCCGGGTGGCCGAGGCACGCGCCCAGTCAGCTGCCGCCGCCGAAGCGACGCGCTCCGAACGGGCGCGGATGGCGGAACTGTCCGCGAAGATCGATCGCATGCACAGCGAACTCGCGAACCGGGAGGCGGCACTTCACAAGCGCGAGGCCGATCTCGCGCAGTTGCGCGAAGCCCTCGCCGGCGCGACGCGCGCCGGTTCCGACCTGGACGCGCGCCTGGGAAAGGCGCTGGCGGAGAAGGCCCGGCTGGAAGCCAGGCTGGCCGAAGCCGAGCAGCGGCGCCAGCGCCCGCCGCTCTCACCCGAGGAGGCAGAGGACACGATGACCCGGCTCGTCGCCGAGCGCCGGCGCCTCGAGGAGCGGCTGACGCTCGTCACCCGCCAGAACCAGAAGCTGCGCGCGGATCTGGCTTCCCGCGACGGCGAACCCCGCCCGGCTGCATCGGGTCAGGACCGCGCCGCAGCGGCGGTTCTGCGCGAACAGATCGCGCAGATCGCAGCGGAGATGGCGCATGTCGTCGAGACGCTCGAAGGGAAGGATTCGGCGATCCTGAAGACCGTTCCGCCCGGCCCTCCGGACGCGGCCGAAGGAGACGAACCGAGCCTCGCCGACCGGATCCGCGCCCTGCGCTCCGCCTCCTCAACCTGACGTCGCGGCGCGATCCGGGAACTCCGACAGCCGGTGCAGGGCGATGGCGGAGGCTGCAGCCACGTTGAGGCTGTCGAAGCCGGGTGCGATGGCAATGCGCACCGTGTCCAGCCTTTCGAGAAGCTCTGGCGGCAGCCCCGATCCTTCCGCTCCAAGGTACAGGGCGGCGCGGGCCGGCCGCTCGAACTCGGCGATCTCGGTGCGGCCGGCGGGGGAAAGCGCGATCGGACGGAACCCTGTCGCCGACAGTGTCGCCGCAAGGTCGTCCTCGCCGTCGAACCGGGCGAAGGGCACCCGGAAGACGCCGCCCACCGATACCCGGATCGCCTTGCGATAGAGCGGGTCGCAGCAGCTTTGGTCGAGGAACACCGCGTCGGCGCCGAATGCCGCGGCATTGCGGAAGATCGCACCTACATTGTCGTGGTTGGCGATTCCGACGAGCACCAGCACCAGCGCCCTTGCCGGCAGCGACGCAAGCAGCCTGTCCTTGTCGTCGCTCGATCTTCGCCGTCCGAGCGCCAGCACGCCCCGGTGCATCGGGAAGCCCGCGATCGCGTCCATGACGGTCGCGTCTGCGACGTGGACGGGCAACTCGGCCGGCATCCGGTCGAGGAGGTCCACCAGGCCCGCAAGCCGGTTCTCCAGCACCAGCATCGACACCGGCTCGAAGGCCGTCGCGCCGGCAAGGACGGTGAGCACCACCTTGCCTTCCGCGACGAACAGCCCACGGCGCCCCACCAGGTCGCGCTCCCGGATATCGCGGAAGCCGGCGATGCGCGGATCGTCGGGGTCGGTGACCCGCAGAAGCTCGGGCATCGGTCGCGCCGGTCAGCCGTCCGGCGCCGCGGCGCGGGCCTCGCGCGCCATGTCGACGAGAACGTGCCGCAACTCGCCCGCCGACGCCAGCGGTGACGGGAAGAAGACGCGGCCGACCGCGTCGCCCGCCGCGAGGTCGAAGCCGTCCGGGTCGATGCCGGTCATCGTCCACCCCGCCCCGCGCAAGCCGGCGAAGTGGCGGGCATAGAGGTCGATCGCGTCGCCATGATCCGCGTTCATGTGATCGACGGCGCCCTGCTCCGAAGCCGCCAGTTCCGCGGCCACGGCGCCGCCACTGGTGAGATCGTCGCGTGACAGCAGGAACGCCTTGCCGAACCCGCCATTGAGGCTTGCCCGTTCCGGTTCCATCCGGAACAGGCGGAAGTCGCCGAGGTCGGCATAGAGCTTCGCCTTGGGGTTGCGGTTGAGGTAGCGGCGGCGCGCCCGTTCCTGGCCGGCGCTTCCCGCCTCGAGCAGGCTCGCCCTGCACGCCACCGAGAGCCTCGGATAGGCCAGCGCATCGCCCTTGCCGGGTTCTCCCAGCAGAAGCGAGCAGCGCGGGTCGGCCAGCAGCGCCCGCGTATGCGTCGAGAGCAGCGACACCAGGATGATCGGCGCGCCATCGATGTCGGTCGCCACGCCCACCCGGCTCGCGAAGGGGGCGCCCGTCTCCGGTTCGATCACCGCGATCGCGCCGAAGCGGGCCGAGCGCAGCAGCGTCCGTGCCAGCCGGACCGCTTCCGCGTCGGTCGGTCGGATGACGCTCGGCCGGTCGTTCATTTCGGCGCCATGCGGATCGCCCCGTCGAGACGGATTGTCTCGCCGTTGAGCATCTGGTTCTGCACGATTTGCAGGGCGAGGGCCGCATACTCCGATGGCTCGCCGAGGCGCGGTGGGAACGGGACGGCCGCCCCCAGCGAATCCTGCACCTCCTGCGGCATGCCGGCCATCATCGGCGTGCGGAAGATGCCCGGCGCAATCGTCATCACCCGGATGCCGGCGCGTGACAGGTCGCGCGCCACGGGCAGCGTCATGCCGGCAACGCCGGCCTTGGAGGCGGAGTAGGCCGCCTGGCCGATCTGCCCGTCGAACGCGGCGACCGACGCCGTGCAGACGATGACGCCGCGCTCGCCGCCCCCCAGCGGATCGAGCTTCTCCGCCCGCGACGCGAACAGGCGGATCATGTTGAACGTGCCGATGAGGTTGACCTCGATCACCTTCCGGAACAGGTCCAGCGGATGCGGGCCCTCACGCCCCACCGTGCGCATGCCGGCCGCGATCCCGGCGCAGTTGACGAGGATGCGCGCCGCCCCAAGCGCTTCGGCTACTTCGGAGACGGCGCGTTCGGCGCCATCGGCGCTTGAGACGTCACAGCCGAGCCCCAGCCCGCCGATCTCCGCCGCCACGGCTTCCGCCCGCTCTTTCGACAGGTCCAGCACCGCCACGCGCGCACCGGCCGCGGCGAGCGCTCGCGCGGTCGCTTCGCCGAGGCCCGACCCCCCTCCCGTCACCAGCGCCGTCTGTCCCTCGATCTTCATCGTCCCACCTTCGCCAACTCGCCGCTATCGTAGGAAGCGCGCCATGCTCACGCAACCGCCCTGCCGGG
>JAESFK010000918.1_pt1 | contig 10884 bp, 11 predicted proteins | sample 9269391 | NCBI WGS metagenome assembly JAESFK01 (sample SAMN14506231, study PRJNA617097) | algae metagenome | isolation source: Drouetiella hepatica UHER 2000/2452 and co-occurring heterotrophs from... | place: Slovakia: Slovak Paradise National Park, Hrabusice, Kosice Region | collected 2000-01-01
GGTCAGGCCCGACCATGACGCCCGCGCCGCTCAATCGTGCCGATGCATCGCCGAGCTGTGCTTGGTGTCACGCATCGTCGAATACACCAGCAGCGAAATGAAGATCACGCCGGCGAGGTAGTAGAAGAACCACTGTTCATGGCCCTGCTGCTTGAACCAGAGCGCGATGGCCGGTGCTGTGCCGCCGAAGATCGAGACCGTGAGTGCATATGGCACGGCGACTCCGGTCGCGCGGATCGAGGTCGGGAACAATTCCGCCTTCACGACCGCGTTGATCGAGGTATAGCCGGCGACGAAGATCCAGGCGCCGGAGATCAGCAGGAAGGCCATCCAGGGCGATTTCGTACCGGCCAGCGTCGTCAGCAGCGGCACGGTCAGCAATGTGCCGGCCACGCCGAAGAAGATCAGCATCGGCTTGCGGCCGATCCTGTCGGAGATCGCGCCATAGATCGGCTGCAGCAGCGCTGCGAAGATCAGCGAGCCGGCGATGACATAGGTCGTGGTGATGTCGGAGAAGCCGGCCGTCTGGCGCACGAAGGTCTGCATATAGGTCGTGAAGGTGTAGAAGGCGGCGGTGCCGCCGGCGGTCAGGCCGACCACGATCGCGACCTCGCGCGGATACTTCAGCAGGCCACGCAGCGAGCTCTCGCGCTTGATGCCGCTCTTCTTGGCAGCCTCGAAGGATTCGGTCTCGTGCATGTGCCGGCGCATGAACATGGCGGTGATGGCCAGCAGCGCGCCGATGACGAAGGGAATGCGCCAGCCCCAGGCGACGAGCTGCTCATGTGTCAGGAAGACGTTCTGCAGCAGCAGCAGCACGAGGATCGCGGTGAGCTGCCCGCCGATCAGCGTGACGTACTGGAAGCTCGAATAGAAGCCGCGATGCTCGGGGTCGGCGATCTCGGAGAGGTAGGTCGCGGAGGCGCCGTACTCGCCGCCGAGGCTCAAGCCCTCGATGATGCGCGCGAGCGCCAGCAGGGCAGGGGCGGCAACGCCGATCGTGGCGTAGGTCGGCGTCAGGGCGATGATCAGCGAGCCGAAGCACATCATCAGGACCGAGATGGTCAGCGACAGCCGCCGGCCATAGCGGTCGGCGATATGGCCGAAGAGCCAGCCGCCGATGGGGCGCACGATGAAGCCCGCAGCGAACAGTGTCGCCGCGTTGAGTTGCTGCACCACCGGATCGTCGGATGGGAAGAAGTGCGGCGCGAAATAGAGCGCGAAGGCGGTGTAGGCGTAGAAATCGTACCATTCGACGAGGTTGCCGACGGACCCGACGAAGATCGCCTTGATGCGGCGTTTGGCGTCGGTCATCTCGATCGGGTGTGGATGGGCTGTCGCTACGGTCTCTGACATGGCGGCCTCTGGGCCCGGTGTCGTCAGGACCTGTTCCGCGCCCGCCGCGGCGGCACGGTTAGGCACGGTCCGGCGGTGTTCCAGGCAAGCGGGGGTGGATGGTTGCCCCCTCTATCGCGCCGCGAAAGCCATGCGTCCAGCAGTTGTCTGGGATGTTAGCGCGTTGTCGCCATGCGATTAACGCATGGAACAAATGGGCCGGTTATCACGGTCTCGCGGCGGCGGGGCCGAGATTCGGTGCCAGATTCGGCGCGACGATCCGCACGGTCCGCCGCTCGCCGGTGACGCTCCGCGTCTCGCGCTTCAGCCCGTCGCCCTTGTCGAGCACGCGCTCGCCTACGGAGGTCGGTCCGACACCGGCCGATTCCGTGCCGGCGGTCGGGGAATTCTCCGAAGGCATCGGCTTCTCGTCGGGAATTTCCGGGGCCGCGGTCGGCTGGACGGCCGGCGCCGCGCCGCGCCGCTTTGGATCGGGCTTGGTTTCTTTCGGGCGCGAGAGCTCGGCGGCGCGCTGCTCGGTGACGATGACGTCGCCCTTGCGCTTGTCGAGCAGATACTCGGCTTCCTTCAGCGCCTGGGCCCAGCTCTGGCCTTGGCCGCGGCAGGTGCAGGCGGCATCGAAGCTGCGCTGATACTTGCCGGCGTTCGGCAGCGAGGAATAGGGCTGGCCGGTGGCGCGTGCGACGGAGTTCTGAATCTCGCCGCCATTGCTCATGCCATAGGCCAGCGTTTCGGTGCCCGGGCAGAGCGCCTGGCACATCTCGTCGGAGCTGTCGCGGCCGCCCGGATTATTGGCGAGCGGGAAGAAGAAGCCGTCGCAGGTCCGCACGCAGACGGTCTGCGGCCCGCCCATGCGCGGCTTCTCGGGCTCGAGCGGCTGCTCGGGGTCGAGTTCAGGCAGCGTCGAATCGATTTCGCCGCGGCGTGGTTCGAGACCGAAGATCGTCTCGAAGAAGCCGCGCTGCTGGCCTTGCGCGCGGCAGTTATTGTTGATGGCGGCGGCGAGTTGCGCCCGGCGCTGCTCGACAGCACCGCCCTGAGCCTGCTGCTGCAGGCTGCCATATTGTGCCTGCAACTGGCCGATCTGGGCGCGCAGGCCACCGCATTGCGGCGGCGGGCCCTCGCCGAAGAAGAGGAAGCCGCCGCGCTCGCAGCCCATGGCGCGATACTGGCTGGTCGCCTGCGAGAGCTGCGCGCCGACGCGCTGCGCCGCCTGCGCCGCGCGCGGATCGCCGCCGCCGCGCTGGCCCTGCAGGCTCGCAAGCTCGGAACGCCATGCATTGCATGAGGGCGACTGTGCCAGCGCCGCGCCACTCATGGTCGCCAATGCCAGGAACGTCGCACCGAGGCGCCCGCAGCGTTGCAGCCAGGCAAGTCTCGGCCAGCAAAGTCTCGATGTCATCGCGCGTCGGGTCACGTCACCTGCTTGTCGGTCTTGAATAAACCTGACGATCCTTGCCCATAGCTGGCCTCGCCCTGGGATTGTGGGATCGCGTCGGGGCGCAACAACACCTGCCAAACGCGACGGAACTAAGGAAGGACGCCTCGCAGCACGCGGATGGCGCGCACGAAGCCCGATCCGCATGCCATATTCGCCGTCGCCGGGCAATCGGTGCGCAGGCCGAAGCGGAGGATGCACGCGAAGCGGTTGGCGCGGGCGCGCCGACTGTCTAGAACGCTCGGACCCCGCCAGCGCACGCCGCGCGGGCATTGTGACCGGGCGATGCCGACATGACCGAACCTCTGGCGCTTGAAGATGCCTTCATCCCCGAGCTTCCGAACTATTATCGCGGCAAGGTCCGCGAGAATTACGATCTGCCCGACGGGCGCCGCATCCTGATCTCGACCGATCGCCTGAGCGCCTTCGACCGGGCCATCGCGGCGATTCCCTACAAGGGGCAGGTGCTAACCCAGACCGCGCGCCACTGGTTCGAGAAGACGGCCGACATCTGCCCCAACCACGTGCTCGAATATCCCGATCCCAATGTCGTGATCGGCAAGCGGCTCGACATCCTCCCCGTGGAGATCGTGGTGCGCGGCTATCTCGCCGGCACGACCGGGACCTCGATCCTGACGATGTACAAGCAGGGCCTGCGCGAGATGTACGGTGTGCGCCTGCCCGATGGCCTGCGCGACAACGAGCAGCTGCCTGAGGCGATCATCACCCCGACCAGCAAGGCCTTCGACGGCGGTCATGACGAGCCGCTGTCGGCGGCTCACATCGTTGCGGAGGGGCTCTTGACCCAGGAGCAGTGGGACAAGGTCAGCGGCTACGCGCTGGCACTGTTCGCGCGCGGCCGGGGCATGGCGGCGGAACGCGGGCTGATCCTGGCCGACACCAAATACGAGTTCGGCACCGACAAGGACGGCCGCATCCTGCTGGCCGACGAGATCCATACGCCCGATTCCAGCCGCTACTGGATGGCCGGCAGCTATGGTGCGCGCTTCGCCGCCGGCGAGAAGCCCGAATCCTTCGACAAGGATTTCGTCCGAAACTGGGTGGTCGCGCGCTGCGACCCCTACAAGGAAGAACTGCCGCCGATCCCGGCTGAGTTGATCGCGCAGACCTCGGGCGTCTATGTCCGCGCCTTCGAGACCATCACCGGCCAGAGCTTTGCTCCGCCGCCAACCGGCGAGCCGCCGCTCGAACGCATCCGCCGCAACCTCGCGCGGTTTTTCTGACGCTCGTGCATTCATAAAACGCGAGTCATCCCGGACGTAGCGAAGCGGAGATCCGGGATCCATTCCGGGGCGCCTGCCGGAGAGGCTCCGGAATGGATCCCGGGTCTCCCTCCGGTCGCCCGGGATGACCCGTGAGTGTGTCGGTGGCCTCTCTCAGAAGCTCCCTGTCGCTCCCGCGCTCAGCCGTCGTCGTCGCGGTAGCTACCGGCGAGGTGGCGGCTGCGCTCGGTCAGCGTCGAGAGCACCCGCTCGAACACCTTGAGTTCCTCGGCCGCGATCCCGTCCGTCCAGCGCGCCTGGAAGGCCAGCGCCAGCGGCACGATCTGGGCATAGACGCGCTCACCGGCCGGCGTCAGCGCCACGAAGGATTCGCGCCGGTCCTGCCGGTTCTCGGCACGGGAGACCAGCCCGCGCTTCTCCAGCTCGGAGACGGCGCGCGAGACCTTGGTCTTGTGCATCTGGGCGAGCTCGCCGATGTCGCGCGAGGTCAGCTTGCCGAATTCGCCGAGCTGCGCGACCACCCGCCATTCCGGGATGCCGATGCCGAACTGGGCACCGTAGATCCGCCCCAGCGCCCGCGCCGAATGAAAGGCCACCACGTTGAGGCGGTAGGGCAGGAAGCGCTCCAGCCTGAGCCTCTCATCTGCCGGGGGAGAAGTTGGGTTCGTTGAAGCTGGTTTCATGTGTACCGAGTTTCCGACCGGAACCAAACGCGCGATGAGCGATCTTTCTGCATCCGGCCTGCTTGTCAAAGCCGCGCCCGTCTCGGCGTCCGATTTTGCGGGGAGGTGGATATGAACCCGCTTCGACGCGGAGCGATGCGTGGTAAGGTGAGCGCGGCCGTCCGGCCTCACTGCCGGCCCCGACCACTGCGCGATTTGGCACGGAACACGGCGTGGCGAAAGAAGCGACAATCGGACCCGGATCCGGATCCGGCCCCGCCACGATGCGGCGCTGGGCCGCCCACTGGCTGCGCTCCTGTCGCGAGATGCCGGGGCGCGGCAGGCTGATGCTCGATCGCAAGGGCAGTAGCCCGGAGAAGCGGATCCATGATTTCCGCCGCGTGATGAAGGCCTGGCGGGCTTTGCTGAAGCTTGCTCCAGTAGAGCTTGCCGATGAGGCGAAGGCATTGCGGGCACAGGTCGGGCATCTGCGCCGGGGCTTCGGGGCGGCTCGCGATGCTTCTGTCGTGGCTCGGACCCTCGACGCGGTGTTGCCGGACTGCTCGCCTACGAATGAGGCACCGGTCGACGCGAGCGAATTGCTGCGACAGCAGTGCGACACCATCCGCGAGGAACTCGAGCGGCTGGCCGGCGCGATGGCTGGATGGTCGGTGGCGGCCGAGAGTGGTGGTTTTCTGGTCAGCGCCTTCAAGCGCAGCTATCGGCGGGCACGGCGTCGCGCTCGCCGCGATCCGCGCCGGATGGGCTTGAAGCGCCTGCACGCCTGGAGGACAGTGATCGTCGATCTCGGTTATCAGCTCAGCTTTTTCCAACCGGCCGATCCGGCCAGGCTAGGACCGCAGGCCGAGACGGCGGAACAACTGCGCGCACAACTCGGCTCTGTCGTCGATCTGGACATGGCCCGTACGCAGCTTCCGGCTGCGGTGTCGAAGCGCCGCAGGGAGCAGGCGGTGCGGGAAATCGACCGCAGCATCGCCAGGCAACGCCGGGCGGCGGCGCGGATCGCCCGCCGGCTTCTCGAGCGGCGTCCCAAGCTCGTTTGCGCCCGTCTGGCCGAGGCCATGGCGCGCCGCAAACCCCGCCGGATCAGGCTGGCCTGATCCGGCGGGCGCCATTGCGCTGAGTCGGGAGTGCGCCCGCGCCTCAGCGAGCCTTCAGCCGGTTCATGAACGAGTCGTAGGACAGTTCCGCGACCTGCCACCAGAGCAGGTTCTCGCCGCGAAACGCGACCATCGAATCGTAGCCTGCCTTGAAGTCCGCGCTCTTGGCCGAGGTCTCGGCGTAATACTCTTCGGCGGCCTTGAGGGCCGCTTCCATCACCGGCAGCGGGAAGGCCTTGAGCTGCGCGCCCTGGCCGACGAGCCGGCGCAGGCCGCCCGGGTTCACGAAATCGTATTTCGCGAGCATCCAGTTGTTGGCCGCCTCGCAGGCGTTCTGGACGATTGCCTGGTAGTGCTTGGGCAGCTTGGCCCAGGCCTCCTTGCCGATGATCAGGTGCAGCATCGCGCCGCCCTCCCACCAGCCGGGATAGTAGTAGTACTTGGCGACGCGGATGAAGCCGAGCTTCTCGTCGTCATAGGGGCCGACGAATTCGGCCGCATCGATCGTGCCGCGCTCCAGCGCCGGGTAGACGTCGCCGGGCGCAATCTGCGTCGGCACCACGCCGAGCTTGGCCAGAACCGCGCCGCCCATGCCGCCGATGCGGAACTTCAGCCCCTTGAGGTCATCGACGCTCTTGAGTTCGTTGCGGAAGAAACCGCCCATCTGGCAGCCGGAATTGCCGCAGGGGATCGAGTAGGCGCCGAAACGGCCGAGTACGCCGTTCACGATCTGCTCGCCGCCGCCGAAATACCACCAGCTATGCTGCTGACGGGCGTTCAGGCCGAACGGGATGCCGGTGCCCAGGCCCAGCGTCGGGTCCTTGCCGATGTAGAAATAGGTCGGCGAATGCGCGCATTCGACCGTCCCGGAGGAGACTGCGTCGAGCGCCTGGAGACCCGGCACGATCTCGCCCGGCGCGAAGACCTGGATCTGGAACTTGCCGTCGGTGGCATCGCTGACCAGCTTTGAAAACTGCTGCGCCGTGCCGAAGATCGTGTCGAGCGACTTCGGGAAGCTCGACGTCAGCCGCCACTTCACCTCGGGCTGCGACTGCGCGACAGCCGGCATCGCGACAGGCGTTGCGGCGGCCGCGAGCGCGCCTGTTTTCAAAAAGTCGCGACGTTTCATAAGGTGGTCCTCCCACGGGCTTGTTGAGCCTTTATTGGCGCGTCATGCGAGGAATGAAAAGACATGAAACTCGCCTCCCTTATGCATGGTCGGGATGGCCGCCTCGTCGTCGTCTCGCAGGATCTGACGCGGGCCACCGACGCCTTCCCGGTCGTATCGACCCTGCAGGCCGCGCTCGACGACTGGGATCGGCACGCCCCGCGTCTCGCCGACCTCGCCGTCAGCCTCGAGCATGGCTCGGTTCCGTCCTTCCGCTTTCACGAGCATGACTGCGCCGCGCCTCTGCCACGCGCCTATCAGTGGCTCGACGGCTCGGCCTATGCGAACCATGTCGAGCTCACCCGGAAGGCACGCGGCGCCGATCTCCCGGCAAACCTCCTGACCGAGCCGCTGATGTACCAGGGCGGCTCCGACACGCCGCTCGGTCCGCGCCAGCCGGTCCATGCGATCGCCGAGGACCAGGGCATCGATTTCGAGGCCGAGATCGCGGTGATCACGGGGGATGTGCCGATGGGCGTGACGCCTGAGGCGGCGCTCGGGCATGTCCGCCTCGTGATGCTGGCGAACGATGTCAGCCTGCGCAATCTGGCCGGGCCCGAACTGGCGAAGGGCTTCGGCTTCGTCCAGTCCAAGCCGTCCAGCGCTTATTCGGCGGCCGCCGTCACGCCCGACGAACTGGGGGACGCCTGGCGGGGCGGCCGGCTGCATCTTCCCGTTCTGGCCCAGATCAACGGCAAGCCGTTCGGAAAACCGAATGCCGGCGCCGACATGACCTTCGACTTCGGCGCCCTGATCGCGCATGCCGCCCGGACTCGCAGGCTCGGCGCCGGCACGATCATCGGCTCCGGAACGGTCTCGAACCGAGGCGCCGATGGCGGTCCCGGGCGTGCCCTGGCAGATGGCGGCGTCGGCTATGCCTGCATCGTCGAGCAGCGGATGGTCGAGACGCTGCAGAAGGGGGCGGCCACGACACCTTTCCTGCGCTTTGGCGACACGGTCCGTATCGAGGTGAAGAGTGCGGCCGGCCATTCGATCTTCGGGGCGATCGAGCAGGAGATCCTTCCCGCCGGTTGAGGCGGGCGTCGCGAGCAGTTTGCGCCGTCGCCGAAGCAACGCGCGACGGCTTTTGTGTGGTAGCGCTTGGCGCCTGCCTGGGCGCCGGATAACCTGCCGCGATCGACGACCATTCCGACGACGAAGCCCGCCGCGAAAGCTTGAGCCCCATGATCGACCCTGTGCCGTTCTACTCCGCGACCGTTCCGCTCGCGTTCTTCGTCTGGGGGCCGGTGCTGGTGATGGTCCTGTTCTGGGCGGTCGGCTTCTGGTCGAGCCGGCAGGGCGTGCCGCGCATGCTGGAGAACGACTGGAATGGCTTCAACGTCGCCGATGTCGAGAAGCTCTTCGCCATGTATGGCGAGACGCACCGCGCCCGCTACCGCAACCGGGTGCTGCCGGCGGACGTCGCCTGCGCCTTCACCTATGCTATCGTCGGCGCCATCCTGATCGCGGGCCTGTCGCTGCGCGGCCAGCCCTGGTGGGTTGCGGCGCTCTGCGGTGGCGGCTGGTTGCTCGGCGGTCTCTGCGATGTAATCGAGAACCTCTCGGTTGCGCGGCTGCTCGACAAATATCCCAAGGTCGAAGCCGGCGACGTCGCCTTCGCCAGCCGCATCACCCAGTGCAAGCTGGTGCTGTTTCTGCTGGGCACGGTCGGGGCGATCGTTGCGGCCTACCTCGCCTTCAAGCCGCTGGCGGCGTGAGGCTGCTGCCGCCAATCCTCGCAGGACAGGCGGAAGCTGGCACCGGGCACCGGCGGATCACCAATCAGCACGACCGACGCAACGGTTTCGCGCGTGAAGCCGAGTTTCTGCGCGAGACGGCAGGAGGCCTCGTTTTGCGGGTGGGTCAGGAGCGCGATGGCGGGCAGGCCCAGCGCTTCGATGCCATGGCCGACGAGCCGCGCAGCCGCCTCGAAGGCATAGCCCTTGCCCCAGTGCCGCGCCCCGAAGCGGTAGCTGAGCTGTGGGTCATCGCCGTCTTCTCCGCCCGGAATGAGGCCGACATAGCCGAGGAAATCATCGTCGTCGGCATGGCTGAAGACGCTCCAATACCCCAGTCCGATCGCGACATGGCTGAAGCTTCGCGCCGCGACACCCTCCCGGCTCATGGCCGGCGAGCCCAGCGGCGCGATGTGACGCATGACCTGCGGGTCAGCATTGAGCAACGCGATTTGGTCGAGGTCCTCCGTGGTACGCGGGCGCAGGATCAGGCGTTCGGTTTCCAAGGCGGGAAGCGTGGTCGGCATGCAGGTGTCTCGCTTCAGGGGCTGGCGCTGTCGGCCCCGCGGTCCCATATCGCGGTTGACGCCGGTTGAGAACGGCTGGGGAGAACGAGAATGCAGGTCCGCCGTCATGTCTTCGCCGTCCTGGCCGCTCTCGCCGTTGCAGGGGGGCTGGTCGTCCCAGCTTTCGCGCAGGAAGATCTGATCTTCCGGAAGTCGACCGTCTGGAAGATGCTGACGCCGAACGACAAGCTCGCCGTCTACGGCGTCGACGATCCCTTGGTGGAGGGCGTCGCCTGCCACTACACCATCCCCGAAAAGGGGGGCGTCTCCGGCATGTTCGGCGTGGCCGAGGAGGTCTCCGAGGTTTCGCTGGCCTGCCGCCAGATCGGTCCGGTCAAGTTCAAGGAGAAATCGGAGCAGGGCGATGTCGTCTTCCGCGAGCGCCGTTCGCTGGTCTGGAAGAAGATGCAGATCGTGCGCGGCTGCGACGCCAAGCGCAATGTGCTGGTCTATCTGGTCTATACCGACAAGCTGATCGACGGCTCGCCGCAGAACTCGACCTCGACCGTGCCGATCATGCCCTGGGGCGGCACGGGCGACGTGCCCAAATGCGCAGACTGGATCAAGTAAGAGGCCATCCTTGGCGCCTTGCCGCTATCGCTTCATTTTGCAAGCCGTAGACCCAGTGCTCGGATGCCCGATCCTTGAGGCGCAATTCTCACTGGAGACGATCGAACCGCGGATCGCCGTGTTGAGCGACGGAGTCACGGACGTGCTCGACGGGGCTAGCTGGGAGCTCGATGCGACCGATCTGGAGCGACTTTCGGCGCTGATCGGCTTTGTATTTCCTTGCCAATACGGCGAAGTCCGGCTTGTCGAGTGGCGCAATCTTCGTGCGGTGCCTTATCTGATCCATACCGAATTCGAGCTGGCGCTGATGCTCGAAGGCCGCAAGCCATTCGCCGCCTTCGGCGATGTGTACCCAAGCGGCTGGTTCGAGGCATGGATGGCGCGCTTCGATGATTTTGTCGCAAAGGGCCGCTTCGTTCGGCGCATCGTCGACCAGCCGTTTCCGTCCCCGATCCGCAACGCGTCGGGAGAGACGGCCGATGGACTGCGAGCCGTCTACGTCGCGCTGCGCGGTGAAGAATGGCGGATCGCCGCCTATATCGAGATGCAGAAAGCGGCGGCGCTGTCGGGGTGGTCAGAAGCGCTGGAGCGCCGCCAGGGAGAACTGCTGGGCTACGAGGACTGGCAATGCGATTGGTGGATAACCGAGCGCCAGCGCCTTCTCAACCGCCGCAGGTGATGACCAGCGGCTGCTCTTGCGCTGCGGTGGGGGCCGCGGCCTTCACCTTGGAGAGCGAGCCGGTGAAGTCCTCGCGCGAGGCCAGGCCGAAGGAGCTCGCCTTGGCGAAGCCTTGCGCCTCGCACCAGGCGTCGGCGACGATTTTCCCGCATTCCGACTTGCTGGAGATGCAATCCGCGACGCCATAGCCATCGCTGGCCGGTATCAGGAAGGTGCGCTGGTCGCTGGGGGCGGCGGCGGTCTTGCTGGTCGGCAGGACCGACAGCGAGAGCCCGGCTCCGACGATCCCGAACAGGCCGATCAGGGCAACGGCGCGGCGCATGTCTGTGATGTCCTCGTGACCG
>JAESFK010000919.1_pt1 | contig 10878 bp, 12 predicted proteins | sample 9269391 | NCBI WGS metagenome assembly JAESFK01 (sample SAMN14506231, study PRJNA617097) | algae metagenome | isolation source: Drouetiella hepatica UHER 2000/2452 and co-occurring heterotrophs from... | place: Slovakia: Slovak Paradise National Park, Hrabusice, Kosice Region | collected 2000-01-01
GTCGACGCCGACCCGCCGGATGATCTGGATCCCGATGTCGCGCAGCGTCTGGTACTCGCGGTCGGTGAGGGTCAGCGCGGGGGCGACGGTGATCGAGTCGCCGGTGTGCACGCCCATCGGGTCGAGGTTCTCGATCGAGCAGACGACGACGACGTTGTCGGCGTTGTCGCGCATCACCTCGAGCTCGTACTCCTTCCATCCGAGGATCGACTCCTCGAGGAGGACCTCGGTGACCGGGCTGTACTGGAGGCCTGCCCCGGCGATGCGGCGCAGCTCCTCCTCGGTGTACGCGAAGCCCGAGCCGAGGCCGCCCATCGTGAACGAGGGCCGGACGACGACCGGGTAGCCGAGGTCCTCGGCGGCGGCGAGCACCTCGTCCATCGAGTGGCAGATCCTCGAGCGCGCCGACTCGGCCGGGAGCCCGTCGAGGTCGCGGACGGCGTCGACGACGCCCTTGAACTTCTCGCGGTCCTCGCCGAGCTGGATGGCCTCGACGTTCGCGCCGATCAGGGGGCAGGAGTACTTCTCCAGGACGCCGCGGTCGTGCAGCTCGATGGCGCAGTTGAGCGCGGTCTGCCCGCCGAGGGTCGCGAGGACGGCGTCGGGCCGCTCCTTGGCGATGATCTTCTCGACGATCTCCGGGGTGATCGGCTCGATGTACGTGGCGTCGGCGAACTCCGGGTCGGTCATGATCGTCGCGGGGTTGGAGTTCACGAGGATGACCCGGATGCCCTCCTCGCGCAGCACGCGGCAGGCCTGGGTGCCGGAGTAGTCGAACTCGCAGGCCTGGCCGATGACGATCGGGCCGGACCCGATGACCAGGACGCTCTTGATGTCGTCGCGCTTCGGCATCTCAGGCGGCCCCTTCCGTCGCGGAGCCGGGCGTTCGGGCGCCGGACATCAGGTCGGTGAAGCGGTCGAAGAGGTACGCGGCGTCGTGCGGGCCGGCCGCGGCCTCCGGGTGGTACTGCACGGAGAAGGCCGTGAGCCGCTCGCCGCTGCGGACCTCCAGCCCCTCGACGACGTCGTCGTTGAGGCAGACGTGGCTGACGCTGGCGCTGCCGAACTCGGTGTCGGTGGCCCGGTCGAGCGGGGCGTCGACGGCGAACCCGTGGTTGTGGGCGGTGACCTCGACCTTGCCGGTCGTGCGGTCCATGACCGGCTGGTTGATGCCGCGGTGGCCGTACTTCAGCTTGTAGGTGCCGAAGCCGAGCGCCTTGCCCAGGATCTGGTTGCCGAAGCAGATGCCGAAGTACGGGATGCCGTCGCGCAGCACCCCGCGGAGCAGCTCGGCCTGGAGCTCGGCGGTCGCCGGGTCGCCCGGGCCGTTGGAGAAGAAGACGCCGTCGGGCGAGACCGCGCGGACCTCGTCGAGGGTGGCCGTGGCCGGCAGCACGTGCACCTCGATGCCCCGCTCGGCCATCATCCGCGGGGTGTTGGACTTGATGCCGAGGTCGACGGCCGCGACGGTGAAGCGCCTCTCCCCCACCGCCGGCACGACGTAGGCCTCCTTCGTCGCGACCTCGGCGGCGAGCGCCGACCCGGCCATCTCAGGGGCCGCGGTGACGCGGTGCAGCAGCTCGGGGCGGCTCATCGCGGAGACGTCGCCGGAGAAGATGCCGACCCGCATCGCCCCCCGCTCGCGCAGGTGGCGGGTCAGGGCCCGGGTGTCGACGTCGCAGATGCCGACGACGCCTTGGCGGTCGAGCTCCTCCTCGAGCGAGCGGCGGCTGCGCCAGCTCGACGGGCGCAGCGCGGGGTCGCGCACGACGTAGCCCGCGACCCAGATGCGCCCGGACTCGTCGTCCTCGTCGTTCCAGCCGGTGTTCCCGACGTGGGGGGCGGTCATGACGACGACCTGCCGGTGGTAGCTCGGGTCGGTGAGCGTCTCCTGGTAGCCGGTCATGCCGGTGGAGAAGACGGCCTCGCCGACGGTCTCGCCGCGGCGTCCGTAGGCGGAGCCGGTGAAGGTGCGCCCGTCCTCGAGGACGAGGACGGCGGGCTCGCGGGTGGTCAGCACGGTGCAGGCTCTCCTTCCCGCGCGGTGACGGCGCCGCGCAGGATCGTCGTGTGGACGGCACCGGTGAGCGACCGGCCGTGCCACGGGGTGTTGCGGGACAGGGAGTGGGAGGCGTCGCGGTCGACGATGACCGTGGCCGTGGGGTCGACGAGCACGAGGTTGGCGGGCTCGCCGGCGGCGACCGGGCGGCCGTGCTCGGCGAGCCCGGCGATGCGGGCAGGGTTCTGCGACATCACCCGCGCGAGGTCGGGCATCGACATCGCCCCGCTCGCCACGAGCAGGTCGTGGACCACCCCGAAGGCGGTCTCGAGGCCGAGCATCCCGAACGCGGCGTCGACGAAGGCGTGCTCCTTGTCGTGCCTCGCGTGCGGTGCGTGGTCGGTGGCGACGGCGTCGATCGTGCCGTCGAGCAGCCCGTCGCGCAGCGCCTGCTGGTCCTCGGTGGGGCGCAGCGGCGGGTTGACCTTGAAGACCGGGTCGTACCCGGCGAGCAGCTCGGTGCCGAGGGCGAGGTGGTGGGGCGTGACCTCGGCGGTCATCGCGATGCCCTGCGCCTTGGCCCAGCGCACCACCTCGAGACCCTCGGCCGTGCTCACGTGGGCGACGTGGACGCGGCTGCCGGTGTGCCGGGCGAGCATCGCGTCGCGGGCGATGACCGTCGCCTCGGCCACCGGCGGCCAGCCGGGGAGCCCGAGCCGGCCGGAGAGCTCTCCCTCGTGGCAGCAGGCCTGCGAGCCAGCCAGCGCGGGGTCCTGGCTGTGCTGGCTGACGACGCCGCCGAAGGCCCGCACGTACTCGAGCGCGCGACGCATCACGCGGGCGTCGCCGACGCAGCGGCCGTCGTCGGAGAAGACGCGGACCCGGGCCCGGCTCCGGTGCATGAGGCCCAGCTCGGCGAGCTCGGCGCCGTCGAGGCCCTTGGTCACCGCCCCGACCGGGACGACGTCGACGAGGCCAGCGGCCCGGCCGAGGTCGAGGATGCGCTCGGCGGCCTCGGCGGTGTCGGTGACCGGGTTCGTGTTGGCCATCGCGAGGACGGCCGTGTAGCCGCCGGCCGCGGCGGCGCGGGAGCCGGACGCGATGGTCTCGGCGTCCTCCCGGCCGGGCTCGCGCAGGTGCGTGTGGAGGTCGACGAAGCCGGGCAGCAGGACGAGGCCGTCGGCGTCGAGGCGCTCGACGCCGGAGGGGGCGTCGTCGGCGGCGTCCGGGCCGACCGCGGCCACGACGCCGTCGCGGACCAGGACGTCGGTGGCGGCCTCGCCGACGAGCCGGGCGCCGGTGATCAGGAGGTCGCTCATGCGGCCACCTCCTCGCCGGCGAGCAGGTGGTAGAGCACGGCCATCCGCACCGCCACCCCCGCCGAGACCTGGTTGAGGACGAGGCTCTGTGCGGCGTCGGCGGCGTCGGCGCTGATCTCGAGCCCGCGGTTCATCGGGCCGGGGTGGCAGATGACCGCCCCGGGGTTCGCGGCGGTCAGGGCGCGCAGCCGGTCGCGGGTCAGGCCGAAGCCCACGGTGTACTCCCTCGGGGTCGGGAAGAAGCCGCCGCTCATCCGCTCGCGCTGCACGCGGAGCATCATCACCGCGTCCGGGCCGTCGGCGAGCACGGCGTCGAGGTCGTCGGTCAGGGTGAGCCCGTCGGCGGCGGCCCAGGAGCCGATGCCGCTCGGCATGAGCGTCGGCGGCGCGACGAGCGTGACGTCGGCGCCGAGCGTGCGCAGCGTGATCGCGTTGGACCGGAACACCCGGCTGTGCGTGAGGTCGCCGACGATCGCGACCTTGCGCCCCTCGAGGCTGCCGAGCCGCTGCTCCATCGTGTAGGCGTCGAGCAGGGCCTGGGTCGGGTGCTCGTGCGTGCCGTCGCCGGCGTTGACCACGCTCGCGTCGACCCACTGCGAGACCTGCTGTGCCGCACCGCTGGCCATGTGCCGGATGACGACGCAGTCGACGGACATCGCGTCGATGGTCATCACGGTGTCCCGCAGCGACTCCCCCTTGCTGGTCGACGAGCCCTTGCCGGTGATGTTGATCGTGTCGGCGCTCATCCACTTGCCGGCGATCTCGAAGGAGCTGCGGGTGCGGGTGGAGTCCTCGAAGAACAGGTTGATGACGGTGCGGCCGCGCAGCGTGGGCAGCTTCTTGACGTCGCGCCGCTGCACCTCGTGCATCTCGGCGGCGGTGGCCAGGAGCATCCGGACGTCGTCACGGGTCAGGTCGGCGCTGGAGAGCAGGTGCCTCATCGGGCGCCTCCGGGGGTCGAGGGGCGCCCGGCGCGGGTCTCGCCGGCCGCGATGGTCACGGAGTCGCCGGCCTCGTCGACCCCGGTGAGCCGCACCATGACCCGCTCGGTGTGGGCGGTCGGCAGGTTCTTGCCGACGTGGTCGGCGCGGATCGGCAGCTCGCGGTGGCCGCGGTCGACGAGCACGGCGAGCCGCACGGCGCGGGGGCGGCCGAGGTCGGCGACGGCGTCGAGGGCGGCCCGGATGGTGCGCCCCGAGTACAGGACGTCGTCGACGAGGACGACGACCTGGTCGTCGACGCCGCCGGCCGGGATGCGGGTGCGCAGCGGGGCGCGGGTCGGCTGGTGGCGCAGGTCGTCACGGAACATCGTGATGTCGAGCTCGCCGACCGGCACGTCGGCGCCCTCGACGTCGTGCAGGACGGCGGCGAGGCGGCGGGCCAGCTCGACGCCGCGGGTCGGGATGCCGAGCAGGAGGAGGTCGTCGGCGCCCTTGTTGCGCTCGACGATCTCGTGGGCGATGCGGCGCAGGGCCCGGGAGACGTCGGGCTCGCTCATCACGGTGCGGGAGGCACCGGGAGCGGCGGCGTCACCGGCCGGGGGCAGCGTGTCGTCGGCGCGCACGGGCGCAGACCTCCTTCCCTGCCTCACAGGACAGGTCGTTAAAGGACGTCGATCGGCGCCCACTGTACGGGGTCGTCCGCGGTGGGCCGAACACGTGCCCACGACGCGGACCCGTGTCGCCGTAGGGTGCGCAGATGAGCGGTCCCGACATCGGTTCCATCGCCCTGCTGTCCGACACCCACGGTGTCCTGCCGGTGCTCGAGGCGGTGCTCGCCGAGCCCGACGTCCGTGCCGCCGACCTCGTCGTCGTCACCGGGGACCTCGTCTCCGGACCGATGCCCGTCGAGACCCTCGATGCGCTCACGGCCCTCGGCGACCGAGTGCTGCTGGTGCGCGGCAACGCCGACCGGGAGGTCGTCGAGGTCACGCGCGGCGGGTCGACCCCGCACGCCGAGTCGGTGTTCTGCGCGGAGGTGCTGCGTCCGGACCAGGTCGAGCTGCTGGCCGCCCTCCCCCACCCGGTCGTGCGGTCGGTGGCCGGCTTCGGGGACGTCCTCTTCTGCCACGGCAGCCCGCGCGACGACGACGAGGTCGTCCTCGTCGACACCCGGCTCGAGCGCTGGGCGGAGGCCTTCGCGGACGTGCCGGAGTCGGTGCGCACCGTCTGCTGCGGTCACACGCACATGCCGTTCGTCCGGCTCGTCGACCGCCGGCTGGTCGTCAACCCCGGAAGCGTCGGGATGCCGTACGGCCGGGTCGGTGGGGCGTGGGCGCTGCTGCAGGACGGTCAGGTCTCCTTGCGGCACACCGAGATCGACGTCGACGCGGCGTGTGAGCGCATCGCTGCCGAGTCGGCCTACCCGGACGCCCGGGCCTGGGCCGACGAGTACGTGCGGAGCGAGCACTCGGACGCCGTGGCCCTCACGGTGTTCGGGCCGCGCGACGGTCGCTGACCCGCGACCGCTCACGCCGGGGGCGACGCCGTCGGCCGGAAGCCCGAGCACAGCATCCGCAGGTGGGAGATGCGCTCGCCCTCCGTGCGGTAGTACGCCTGCTGCTCGGCGGTGAAGTCGCCGTCCGGCGTGTGCAGCGCCAGCCGGTAGGACACCCGGAAGGTGTCCTCGACCGGTGCTCCTGTGGTGATGTCGAGGAGCGCCCGGACCTCGTCGGCCTCCTCGAACCACGCCCCGAAGAGGACCTCGACGAGCGCGTCCGGGCCGGTGCCCTCCCACGCCCGGCCGGGGGTGAGCCCCCGGAAGTCGACGTCGGGGGCGACGAGGTCGCGGACCGCGGCGGCGTCCTTGGCGGCGATCGCCTGCGCCAGGCGGGGGCCGAGGGTGCTCATCCGCACAGTGGACCACGCGGAGGTCCGTTCGCGCACGACGGGACGCACCGACCCGGCGGCGCCGGGCATCCGAGTCGTGAGACACATAACCCCGCACTATGATTTGTGTAACACACTGTGATCCGACAGCAGGCCGTTCGACGCGCCGAAGGAGGCCCCCCGTGACCACGACGAGCACGCGCACCCCCGCCGGTGTCGAGACCTGTCCCGACCCCGAGGGCGTCCGCCCCGGGTGGCACGAGTCCCTCTTCCCGCCGGCCGACGCCGACGACGAGACCCACCGCCGCTGGCTCGCCGCCTCCCCCTGGCCCGAGGTGGTCTTCGCGAGCGCCGGTCGACGCTGACGCCGCGGCGGTCGCGGCCGCCGCGGCCGCCGCGGCCGCCCGGTGACTCAGGGCAGGGTGCGCAGCATCGCGATGCGCCGGCCGTGCCGGGACATCCCCCACCGCTCCTCCCCGGCGACGAGGTCGGCGTGCCACGCCGGGTCCGCCACCTCCACCCAGCCGTGGCGGGCGTACCACGGGCCGTTCCACGGCACGTCGGCGTAGGTCCGCAGGGTCACCTCGCGGCCGCCCCGGTGGAGCACCTCGGCCGCCACCGCCTCGAGGAGCGCCACGCCGTGCCCCAGCCGCTGGTGTGCGGGGTCGACGGCGACCTGCTCGAGGTGCCACCGGCCCGCGAGGTCGAGCACGTGGGCGAACCCCACGACGAGCCCTCCGTCGGTCGCGACGAGCAGGAACCCCGGCACGGCGGCGCGCTCCTCCCCCGAGTCGGCGGCCGGCCAGCCCGTTCCCCCGAAGCGCTCCTCGAACATCCGGTCGCCGGCGTCCTCGATGGGGGCGAGCAGCGGGAGGTCCGCGGCGGTCGCGGCCCGGACGGTCGTCATGGCCCGAGGGTGACGGGTACGCGCCCTCCGCGGCAACCGGGTATCCGGCGCCGGCTCAGCGGAAGCGCATCCCGGTGGTCGAGGTCGCGTACTGCGCCCAGGTCGTCCCGCTGAGGGGGACGTGGACCCGAGAGGTCACCGTGCCCGCGGCGGTGTCGATCTCGACGATCCGCACCGGGTTCGACGTGCTGTGGAAGGCCTGGAGGAGCGAGACGATCCTGTTGCCGGCGAGCCCGGTGTCGGTGCGGACCGCGCCCTGCCCGGTGTGGCCCGAGAGGACCATGACGATGTTGGGGTGCACCTTCACGAGGTGGTCGAAGAGGTACCGGGGCGAGTTGGCCCCGTAGCCGCCGTTGCTCGTGCTGATGCTCCCGGTCGAGGTCAGGTACGCATGGGTGTTGACGATGACGTTGCGGGTCGGGTTGGCCGCCACGACCCGGTTCGCCCAGTCGATGACCGCGGTGCGCGGCCACAGCTCGAGGGTGAGCACGAGCCACCCCTTGCCGCCCGCGGAGAACGTGGCGTAGGAGTTCTCCGAGTGGTTCGGCTCGTAGGTGCCGCGGAGGGCGGGGAAGCGCGAGGGCGGGAAGTAGCGGTTGAAGGTCGAGACGTCGCGCACGGTGAGGCTGGTGTTGGCGCCCGGGCAGGCCGAGCCCCCCGGGCAGACCGCGGCGGTGTCGTGGTTGCCGGCGGCCACGCTCCACGGGATGACCGCCTCGAGCGGCCTGGCCTCGGTGCCGGCCTTCGCGAACTGGGCGGGGTCGACGTGGCCCCAGCTGGTGAGGTCGCCGATCTGCACGGCGTAGCGCAGGTCGAGGGCGACCCGCTGCGACACCAGCCAGCCGACCCGGTGCGCGAAGCGCGTGCTGCTCGGCGACTGCACCTCGTTCTGGGTGTCGGGGATGACCGCGATGCTGAACCTGGAGTCGGGTCGCGTCGGGGTGATCGGCGGCTTGCCGGCCGCGGACGACGTCGCGGCGACCGTGGTCCCGGCGACGACCACCGCCGTCACCAGCGACGTCAGAACGCGCTTCCTCGTGCGACCCATGCCGACCCCCTGCCTCGAGGCAGGGGCGCACACACCGGCAGGGGCCCTCGCCGGACGACGCCCCTGCCGTGTGGGGCTGAGGATACGCCTGTGACGTGGCTCAGGCGAGGGTCGGCTTGACCTCGGCGAGGCGGGCCAGGAGCCCGTTGACGAACCGGGGGCTGTCGTCGGTGGACAGCTCGGTGGCCAGGGAGACCCACTCGCTGATGGAGACGGCTTCCGGCACGTCCGCCGACCAGAGGACCTCGAAGGCGCCGAGGCGCAGGATCGCGCGGTCGACGGCCGGCATCCGCTGGAGCGTCCAGCCCTGCGAGTACGTGGTGATGAGCTCGTCGAGCTGGTCGCGGTGCTCCGAGACGCCGGTGACGAGGTCGGCGGTCAGCTCGGCGAGGGCGTGCTCGGTGACGGGCTTCGCGAGCCGCTCACGCAGCAGGTCCGCGGCGTCGACCCCCCGCTGCTCGGCCTCGAACAGCAGGTCGAGGGCGCGCTTGCGGGCCTTGGTGCGGGCGGCCACGGGTCAGCTGACCCGGCCGAGGTAGGAGCCGTCGCGGGTGTCGACCTTGATCTTCGTGCCCGTCTCGAGGAAGAGCGGCACGGCGATCTCGGCGCCGGTCTCGAGGGTCGCCGGCTTGGTGCCGCCGGTCGAGCGGTCGCCCTGGAGGCCCGGCTCGGTGTAGGTGATCTCGAGGACGACCGAGGCGGGGAGCTCGATGTAGAGCACGGTGCCGTCGTGGCGGGCGACGATGGCGTCCTGGTTCTCCAGGAGGTACTTCGCGGCGTCGCCGACGACCTCCGGGCTGACCGGGAGCTGGTCGTAGGTGTCACCGTCCATGAAGATGAAGTCGGTGCCGTCGTTGTACAGGTACTGCATGTTCCGCTTGTCGACGTTGGCCGTCTCGACCTTCACGCCGGCGTTGAAGGTCTTGTCGACGACCTTGCCGGAGAGGACGTTCTTCAGCTTCGTGCGCACGAACGCCGGGCCCTTACCGGGCTTGACGTGCTGGAACTCCACGACGGACCACAGCTGGCCCTCGATGTTGAGGACGAGGCCGTTCTTCAGGTCGTTGGTCGATGCCACTGCTCTGGTGTCGCTTTCGGATCGGTGGGCGCGCACCCGTCGACGGGCGCGCGTCACCCCCGCCAGGGGGTGGGGATCAACGGACATCGTACCGCCCGCCGCGGGCGCCCCCCGACCCCGCACCGCCCGCGGCCCGACTCTGGTCGGGTCTCCCGCCTCTGGTCCGATCTCCCGGGTGGCGGCGACTTCTCGCCGCCACCCGGGCACTCCGAACCAGAGTCGGCAGGCGGATGGGGCCGACGGTCAGGCAGCGCGGCGGGGCGCCAGGTCGACCCAGACCGGCCGCGGGACCGGGCGGATGCCCTGCTCGCCGAGGATCTGCGCCAGCCGCCATTCCTCGTGGACGTCGCGCCACACCCAGCGGGCGAGCCGAGAGTGCCGACGGATGCGGTCCTCGCGCAGCTTCTCGGCCCAGAGTGCCTGTTCGGCGACCATCGAGTCGGCGCCCTCGGGCACGGCGTACTTCCGCCGGCCGTCGAACTCCCCGACGACCCCGTCCCACCCGAAGTCGCCGTACCCGAAGACGCCTTCGTCGTCCTCGAGGGGGACCTGCAGCTCCGGGCGCGGGAGGTCGAGCTGGAACATCCGCGCCCGGGAGAAGCTCTCGCCCGGTGACATGGCCCGACCATCGGCCAGCGCCGCCACGAGGCGGGCGGCCGGGCGACCGCGAACCCGGGGTGCGACGGCGGACGCGGCCTCGTCGAGCTCGGACGGGCTGCACAGCCCGTGCCGCAGAGCGTGGTCCGCGGCGCACAGGGCCGACTCGAACCGGCCGGTCCGAGCGACGTCGATGACCGTCCGCGCGACGCCGGTGACACGGACACCCCATACCACCACCCCCTCGGTGTCGGCTCCGACGTGGACGCGGATGCACCGGGAGCCACGCGTGCGAGGCCCGGTGGCCAGGACCGTGACGTGCTCCGGCCAGGCACCGATCCTCGGGAGGCCCCAGACCGCGGCCGCCGACTCGAGGGCGTAGACGTGGCGGCCGGGCTCACGACATCCGTGGTCGGTGGCGTGCACGAGGGCCGCGTGACGCTGCTCCGGCGTCAGGGCCGACCAGACGCGGGCCTCGACCCACGCGTTGTACCGGACGTGGTGCCAGCCACTCGCCCCCGGAGCGACCCCGAGCGCGCGCAGTGCTCGCGTCGACCTCAGCAGTGCCGGGTCGAACGGAAGCGGAGCGGCGTCACCGAGCATGCACCGACGGTGGCACGAGTGGCACAGGCGCCGCCGGCGTCATCCACAGGCTCGGCCGTCCCCGGGCGTCGACCCGGGTAGGTGCCCGACGACGCGGTCGCCTCGGCTCTGGTCCAGCTCGGCGGGGTGGCGGCGAGAAGTCACCGCCATCCGGGGCAAGCGGACCAGAGGCGGCGCAACGGACCAGAGGCGAGGAACCGGACCAGAGCCCGGTCGACGCGGACCTCGACCCAGGAGGTCAGGGGGCGAGGGCGGCGTAGGCGTCGCGCAGGAGGGACTCCGGCGGGCCCTCGAGGCGCGACGGGCTCGCCAGCCCGTCGAGCACCACGAACCGCAGCTCCGACCCACGCGACTTCTTGTCGCGGGCCATCACCGCGAGGAGGTCCTCGAAGGAGGCCACGGCGTAGGTCGTCGGTAGCCCCACGGCGGCCAGCACCGCGCGGTGCCGGGCCACGAGGTCGGCCGGGATCCGCCCCGAGCGCGCCGAGAGCTCGGCGGC